>Ga0208374_1000070_pt1 | contig 72947 bp, 64 predicted proteins | sample RifOxyC3_FD_184037 | JGI IMG/M metagenome (GOLD analysis project Ga0208374, IMG submission 184037) | Groundwater microbial communities from Rifle, Colorado - Rifle Oxygen_injection C3 (SPAdes) | ecosystem: Environmental > Aquatic > Deep subsurface > Groundwater | place: Rifle, Colorado, USA...
CTCGTCCTCGAACGGGCTGGCCCAGCGGTACATCGGCTGCAGCGTCGCCAGGCCGACGCCGTGCTCGCGCAGCGCGGCCTTGAAGCCGGCCATGCGCTCCTTCGTGGCGCGCGGCATCACCCACCAGTCGAGGAAGTCGCTGCGCGGCGACAGTTCGATCTGGTCGTAACCCAGCTCGGCCGTGGCGCGGCACAACTCGGGCAGGCTCAGGTGGCGGATCATGTACGGGTCCAGCGCTATCTTCATTTCGGGTCTCCTTGTGCTTGTGCTTTTTCATGTCGCCGGTGCCAACCGGGCGACTGGAGCCAATGTAGGGGCCGACCGGCGAAAGAATGGCGAGATAATTGACGAAAAATCGTCAAATCATGGTTAACCCCAACCGCCGCAAGAAAACCGCCCGCTTCGAGGAAATCGCTGCCCTGGCCGGCGTCAGCGTCTCCACCGTGGACCGCGTGCTCAACGAACGCGACACCGCATCGGTCCGGACCCGGGAAAAGGTGGTGCAGGCCGCGCGTCAGCTCGGCGTGCCGCGCGTGCTGCCCGAAACCCGCCATGGCCTGATCCACATCGACATCGTGTTGCCCGACAGCAGCACGCCCTTCTTCCAGCGTCTGAACCTGGCCTTGCAGCGCGGCGTTGCCATGCTCGACAAGCGTCTCGTGGTGCACCGGCTGTGGACGCCCGAGCAGGACGAGGCCGCCCTGGTGCGCAGCATCGGGCCGCGCCGCTACCGGCGCCAGGCGCTGATCGTGGCGGCGCCCGACACGCCGGCCGTGCGCAGCGCGCTGCAGCAGGCGCGCGAACGCGGCGAGCATGTCACGATGGTGGTGACCCGGGTCGACCAGGTGCCGCAGGCCGATTACGTCGGCATCGACAACCACGCCGCCGGGCGCACGGCTGGTTACCTGCTCGGGCGGCTGTGCCACCGCGAAGGACGGGTATTGATCCTGTCGAGCCGGCGCGACTACCTGGGCCACAGCGAGCGCAGCCGAGGCTGCCGCGAGGTACTGGCCGAGCAGTTTCCAGCCCTGAGCTGCAACCTCGACGTAACCGAAACCCACGACGACGCCGACAAATGCTACTGGGCGGTGCAGCAGGCGCTGCAGGAAAACGACGCACTGGTCGGGCTCTACAACACCGGGGCCGGCTCACCCGGCATCATGGCCGCGCTGGGGCGCTTTGCGCAGGACAAGGTGTGCTGGGTCACGCACGAGATCTCGGACGACCACCGGCAATACCTGGCGCAAGGCATGCTCGACCTGGTGATCGACCAGGACCCCGACACCCAGGCCATCCGGGCACTGCAGAATGTGGTGGCCGCGCTCGGCATGGCGCCAGCGGCCAGCCTGGCGCAACAACCCGGGGAATTCCGGCTCTACTTTGCCGAGAACATGGGACAACAGCCCTATCTGGAGTGAACCGCCAGGCAGCCCCGAGCGCATGAAACCGGTGTTGCGGGAATGCCCGAATAAGAAAGAACTATATTTTCATTCACAATATGCAAAGAAATATATTTCTATAAAGGCAACTCAAAACCCGCATGAGCCCAATGATGGGTGCAAGGCCGGGGCGCGGCCGGTCTCCATTTGAAAGACGAACATGGCAGCGACAACAGACAGCAACAACAGTGTAGACCAGTTCATTGCACGCATCACGGCGGAATACGAGCAGCTCAGCAAGCAGCTCAAGGTCATTGCCAAGTACGTGGAACAGCACCGTGACCATATCGGGCTCGAAGGCATCCAGCAGGTGGCGGCCCAGTGCCAGGTCCAGCCCTCGGCCGTGGTGCGCTTTGCCAAGCATTTCGGTTTCTCGGGCTTTTCCGAGATGCAGGCCATCTTCCGCGCCGGGCTGACGCGCCAGCTCGCGCCCAGCCGCAACTACCGGACCCGCATCCGTGATGTGATCGATTCGGGCTCGGGCAGCCTGTCGAGCGTCGAGATCGCGCGCGAATTCCTGGCCGGCAGCCAGGCCGGCATGCATGAACTCGATGCCAACCTCGACGAACAAGCCTTCAAGCAGGCAGTGGACATGCTGCGCGAGACCGACTGCATCTGGATCGCGGCGTCAAGGCGCTCCTTCCCGGTGGCAGTCTATCTGGACTACGCGCTGCAGCACACCGACAAGCGGGTCGGCCTGATGTCCGGCCTGGGCAGCATGCACCTGGGACAGATGCGCTCGGTACGCCCGGGCGACGTGATGATCGCGATCTCCTTCGCGCCCTATGCCGAGGAAACGCGCGCTGCGGTGGACCTGGCAGTCGAACGCGGCGCCCGGCTGATCGCCATCACCGACAGCCGCATGAGCCCGCTGGTCAAGATGGCAGAGGCCGCCTTGCTGGTGCAGGACAACTCGACCTTCGGCTTTCGCGCCCTCACCAGCACCATGGGCCTGACACAAAGCCTGTTCATCGCGCTGGCCTACGCGCTGGAACTGCCCTACCGGCCTACCTCGCCGAAGGTCGGCAGCTGAGCCCGAGGAATAGAAACACGCTTTTTCATGGAAAATATTTTGGAAAAATCTTTCCAAAATACCGGAAAACTTCTTATAGTTCCTGGGACGCGCAGCGCGCGCCAGATTCGATTCCAGGAGACATAAGGAACCCTCATGAAAAACGTCGCCGTCTTCGGTGCGGGCCGCATTGGCCGCATCCACGCCTCCAACCTCGCCGCCCTGCCCGGCGTTCGCCTGCAGTATGTCTGTGACGCGGTGCCCAGCGCCGCGGCCGAGCTGGCACAGCAGCTCGGCGCGCAGGTCGCCGAGCTTGACCAGGTGTTCGCCGATCCGGGCGTGGACGCGGTCGCGATCTGCTCGCCCACCAACACCCACAGCGACCTGATCGCCAGGGCGGCGGCCGCCGGCAAGCATATCTTCTGCGAGAAGCCGGTCGACCTGTCGGTGCCGCGCGCCGAGGCGGTGGCGCGCGCCGTCGCCGAGGCCGGCGTGGCCTGCATGATCGGCTTCCAGCGCCGCTTCGACCCGACCTTCAACGAGGCACGCCGTCGCCTCGACGCCGGCGAGATCGGCCGCCCCGAGATGCTCGTGATCACGAGCCGCGACCCCGGCGCGCCGCCGGTCGACTACCTCAAGGCCTCGGGCGGCATCTTCCGCGACATGCTGATCCACGACCTCGACGTGTTCCGCTGGATCTTGTGCGCCGACGGCGACGAAGCCGCCTGGCTCAGCGCGACCGCCTCGGTGCTGACCGATCCGGCCGTGGCCGAAGCCGGCGACTGGGACAGCACCGCCGTGACGATCAAGACCCGCCTGGGCCGTCTCTGCCAGATCAACACCAGCCGCCGCGCCGCCTACGGCTACGACCAGCGCTTCGAGCTGCTCGGCTCCGACGGCATGCTGCAATGCGGCAACCAGACCCCGAGCCAGGTGCTGCAATGGGACGCGCGCGGCGTGCGGGCCGACAAGCCCGAGCCCTTCTTCCTGCAGCGCTATGCCGCCGCCTACCGGCTCGAGATCGAGCATTTCTTCGACTGCCTGCAGTCGGGCCAGCCGTTCAAGACCACGGTCGAGGACGGCGTCAAGGCCCAGCAACTGGCCGATGCCGCCACCCTGAGTGCGCAAAGCGGCCAGCCGGTCCAGTTCTGAGCGCTGGCGCCTGATGGCAATCGGAGCGCGGGCGAAGGCGCCGCAGCTCCCCAGTCGAAAACAACAGGAGACAAGACATGAAACAGGAAAACACCGCCCCGCTGCGCGTGGGCATCGCCGGCCTGGGCCGGCTCGGCAAGCGCCACGCCGAGCAACTCGCGCGCCATACCCCGGGCGCGCGGCTGGTCGCAGCCTGCAGCCCGGTCGCCGAGGAGCTCGACTGGGCGCGTGAGACGCTTGGCGTGCCGCGCCTCTATGCCGACTATGCCGAGCTGCTGGCCGACCCCGAGATCGACGCCGTGGTGCTGGTCACGCCGACCACGCTGCATGCCGACCAGACCAGCGCGGCACTGCGCGCCGGCAAGCATGTCTTCGTGGAAAAACCGCTCTCGCTCGACGTTGCGACCTGCGAAGCGGTCGAGGCCGTGGCGCGCGAGTATCCGAATCAGGTCGCCATGGTCGGCTTCGTGCGCCGCTTCGACCCCAGCTACGCGCGTGCCAAGGCCGCGATCGACGCCGGCCAGCTCGGCCGACCGTTCCTGGTGCGCTCGCAGACCTGTGACCAGAACGATCCGGCCGGCTTCTTCGTGCGCTTCGCGCCGAGCTCGGGCGGCATCTTCATGGACTGCAGCGTGCATGACATCGACCTGGCGCGCTGGATGCTCGGCAACCCGAAGGCGGTGCGCGCCTTCGCCAGCGGCACGATCGCGCTGCACCCGGGCCTGGCCGACTGCGGCGATGTCGACAACGGCCTTGCCATCGTCGAGTTCGAGGGCGGACAGCGTGCGATGTTCTACGCCAGCCGCACCCTGCCCCATGGTCACGAAACCACGACCGAAGTCATCGGCACCACCGGCACGGTGCAGATCGGCTTTGGTGCACACGCCGACCGCACCGAGTTCCGCAACGCGGCCGGTGTTCAGCACACCGCGCTGCCGGACTTCTTCGCCCGCTTTGCCGACGCCTTCCGGCTCGAAATGGAAGCCTTCGTCGCGGCCTGCCGCGGCGAGATCGCGCCGCCGCTGACGCTGTCGGACGCGACCGAGGCGACCCGGATCGGCCAAGCCATTACCGAGTCGCTGCGCAGCGGCCTGCCAGTCGCGATAGCCTGAAGCTGAAGCCGTGGCCGTGGCCGTGGCCGTGGCCGTGACTGTGACTGTGACTGTGACTGTGACTGTGACTGTGACTGTGACTGTGACTGTGACTGTGGCCGAGCCTGCTCCGCACAGGCCAGCCCAGGTCCGTGCTACTCGCGCAGCGCCAGGCTGAGCCGGTCGATCACCTCGGCCCAGTCGGCATCATCGGCCAGCAGCTGGCGCAGCAGCTCGGCCTGCGAAGCGGTCCAGAACGGGGCCTCCTCAATCTTGGCATCAGGCGCCAGCGGCCCCTGCTCGCGCAGGAAGGCCGCGATGCTGAACGGGTCACTGGGCAGGCCGAGCTGGTCGAACAGCTCGGTAAAGCGGTGAAAGAAGGCTTCCATGGGCGGACTCCCGGGACAGAGTTGAGCAGATGGGACTAGCTTGCAGCAAATCGCGCACGCCGGCAAGGGCCGCGCCCCGGCTTGAGCCAGCAGCGCCCAGCATGAAAAAACCCGCGCCAGCGAATAAAGCCGGAGCGGGTTTTTTCATGACCGGAAATGACGCCCTGACAGGCGTCTTCCCCAGCGCGGGGCATCAGCCCATGTGCAGGCCGCCGTTGACCGAGAAATCGGCACCGGTCGAGTAGCCGCCGTCTTCGCTGGCCAGCCAGGCGACGATGGAAGCGATCTCGCTCGGCTTGCCCAGGCGCTTGACCGGCACGGTGGCGACGATCTTCTCGAGCACGTCGGGACGGATGGCGTTGACCATGTCGGTGCCGATGTAGCCCGGGCTCACGGTGTTGACGGTCACGCCCTTGGTCGCCATTTCCTGCGCCAGCGCCATCGAGAAACCATGCATGCCGGCCTTGGCAGCCGAGTAGTTGGTCTGGCCGGCCTGGCCCTTGTTGCCGTTGACCGACGAGATCTGGATGATGCGGCCCCAGCCCTTTTCGACCATGTCCGGCACGACCTGCTTGGTCACGTTGAACATCGAGTTCAGGTTGGTGTCGATGACGGCGTCCCAGTCCTCGCGGGTCATCTTCAGGAACATGCGGTCCTTGGTGATGCCGGCGTTGTTGACCAGCACGTCGATCGGGCCGTGCTCGGCCTTGGCCTTGGCGAAGGCTTCGACGGTCGAATCCCAGCTGCTGACGTCGCCGGCCGAAGCGTAGAAGGTGAAGCCCAGCGCGGCTTGCTCGTCGAGCCACTTGGTGAAGTCACGGGTCGGGCCGCAACCGGCGATGACCTTGAAGCCTTCCTGATGCAGGCGCTGGCAGATAGCCGTTCCGATGCCACCCATGCCACCGGTCACGTAAGCGATTTTTTGAGTCATGTCGTTCTCCTCGTTTGTTGGTTTAAGTCGTCTGGAAATCATCCCGGCCGCCGGAAGGCCCGGCGGTCAGGAATTGGGGAAACTCTGGGGAAAAGCGGATCAGCGCTCGACGGCCAGCGCCACGCCCATGCCGCCACCGATGCACAGTGCGGCCAGGCCCTTCTTGGCGTCACGGCGCTGCATTTCGTGCAGCAGCGAGACCAGGATGCGGCAGCCGGAGGCGCCGATCGGGTGACCCAGCGCGATCGCGCCGCCGTTGACGTTGACCTTGGCCAGGTCGGTGCCCAGCTCCTGGTTGACGGCGCAGGCCTGGGCTGCGAAGGCTTCGTTGAGTTCGAACAGGTCGACGTCACCCACGCTCCAGCCGGCGCGCTCGAGCGCCTTCTTCGATGCCGAGACCGGGCCCATGCCCATGATCGCCGGGTCCAGACCGGTGGTGCCGAAGCTCTTAAGCGTGGCCAGCGGGGTCAGGCCCAGGGCAGCAGCCTTGCTGGCCTTCATGACCATCACGGCGGCGGCGCCGTCGTTGATGCCCGAAGCGTTGCCGGCGGTCACGCTACCGGCCTTGTCGAAGGCGGGCTTGAGGGCGGCCAGCACGTCGGCGCTGGTCTTCTTGTTGATGAACTCGTCAGCGGCGAAGACGACCGGGTCGCCCTTGCGCTGCGGGATCACGACCGGCACGATCTCGTCGACGAACTTGCCGGCTTCCTGCGCGGCAGCCGCCTTTTGCTGGCTGGCCAGGGCCAGCGCATCCTGCATCTCGCGCGTGATGTTGAATTCCTTGGCGACGTTCTCGGCCGTGATACCCATGTGGTACTTGGCGTAGGCGTCGGTCAGGCCGTCGTTGATCATGGTGTCGACCAGCTTCCAGTCGCCCATGCGCTGGCCGTCACGGCTGCCCGGCAGCACATGGCCGCTGGCGCTCATGTTTTCCTGGCCGCCGGCGATCACGATCTCGCTGTCGCCCCAGGCCACGGCCTGCGCGGCCAGCATGACGGCCTTCAGGCCCGAGCCGCAGACAGCGTTGATGGTCAGCGCCGGGGTTTCCTTGGCGATGCCGGCCTTCATCATGGCCTGACGCGCCGGGTTCTGGCCAGCGCCAGCTGCCAGCACCTGGCCCATGATCACTTCGCCGATCTGGTCGGCAGCGACGCCGGTGCGCTCGAGCAGCGCCTTGATCACGGTCGCGCCCAGCTCGGGGGCGGACACCTTGGCCAGGCTGCCGCCAAACTTGCCGACGGCGGTGCGCACAGCGGCGACGATGACGATGTTGTCTTGCATGGGTAGCTCCTCTTTATTGACTAACGGATAACAGGGGGAATGCGGAAAACTGGCTCAGCGCTTCAGGCCTTGGCCTTGACATAGCGGCCAGGCGCCGGCTCGATGGACTTGTACTTGCGGCTGCCGTAGGACTTGGGCGCGGCGATTTCCGCGCCGGCCTGGCTCTTGAGCCACTGGGCCCAGTCGCCCCACCAGCTGCCCTTGTGCTCGGTCGAGGCGGCGATCCAATCCTCGGCGTTGGCCGGGAATTCGGTGTCGGAGCCGATCCAGTGGCTGCGCTTGCCCTTGCTGGCGGGGTTGATCACGCCGGCGATATGGCCCGAGGCGCCCATCACGAAACGCTTGGGACCCGTCAGGTGCTGGGTCGAGGCATAGGCGGCGCCGATCGGCACAATATGGTCCTCGCGCGAACCGTAGAGGTAGACCGGAATGTCAACCTTGGACAGGTCGACCGGCTGACCGCAGACCGTGACCGAACCGGGCTTGACCAGGCGGTTTTCCAGGTAGGTGTTGCGCAGGTACCAGGCGTAATAGGGGCCAGGCAGGTTGGTGCTGTCGCCGTTCCAGTACAGCAGGTCGAACGGCGGCGGGGTCTCGCCCTTGAGGTAGTTGCCCACCACATAGTTCCAGACCAGGTCGTTCGGACGCAGGAAGCTGAAGGTGGTCGCCAGGTCGCGACCCGGCAGCAGGCCGCCCTGGGCGAACTGCAGCTCGCGCAACTTGACCATGGCCTCGTCGATGAAGATGTCGATGATGCCGGTGTCGCGGAAGTCGAGCATCGTGGTCAGGAAGGTCGCGCTGTTGACCGGCTTCTCGCCACGCGCGGCCAGCACGGCCAGCGCCGTGCCCAGCATGGTACCGCCGACGCAGAAGCCCAGCGTGTTGATGGTCTCGGCGCCCGTGATCTCGCGCGTGACGCTGATGGCCTTGATGACCGCTTGCTCGATGTAGTCGTCCCAGGTCTGCTTGGCGCAGGACTGGTCGGGGTTGCGCCAGCTCACGACGAAGGTGCGCATGCCCTGCTCGACGCAGTAGCGGATCAGCGAGTTATCGGGCTGCAGGTCCAGGATGTAGTACTTGTTGATCGAGGGCGGCACGAACAGCATCGGGCGCGCATGCACCTTGGCCGTCAGCGGCTTGTATTCGAGCAGCTGGAAGAACTCGTTCTCGAACACCACTGCGCCTTCGCTGGTGGCGACGTTGTGGCCGACCTCGAACGCGCTCTCGTCGGTCATCGAGACATGGCCCTGCTGCATGTCTTTCAGCAGGTTCTGGATGCCCTTGGCAATGCTCTCGCCCTTGGTATCGATCGCCTTTTGCTGCGCATCGGCGTTGAGCGCCAGGAAGTTGCTCGGCGCGCTGGCGTCGATCCACTGCTGGACCGCAAAATTGACGCGGGCCTTGGTCTTGGCGTCAGCATCGACCGCCTCGGCCATCGCCATCAGCGTGCGCGCATTGAGCAGGTACATCGCGGCATTGAAGGCGGCCATCGGATTGCTGCCCCAGGCTTCGCCGGCAAAGCGACGGTCCTTGGGCAACTTGATTTCAAGGCCCTGGTTCCAGATCTGGGCCAATTCGTGCAAGTAGGACTGCTGGATTTCGGCCAGCTTGGCCTGGTCGAGCTTGACCGGCACTTCGGTCTGGCCGGCGATCTTGCTGAACAGTTCGGAAAGCTTGGAGGCAGTGGGCATTTGCGGCAGACCGTTAAACTGGGGCATGGCTACACCGAACACCGGTGCGACTGCGGCTTGGCTGGACTGCAGCATGCGGGACCACTGCTGCAAGGCAGCCTGCTGGAAATCCTGGGAGCTTGCGAGCCAGGGGTTGCTTGAAATCATATAAATGCCTCCTATTTGTATTAGATTGTTGCTTTGCAGCAATTAGCTCAGTAACCTGGGTCAAACTAGGTATGGCTACTAGCATATCTCATTTATCCAGCCTCTTTCATTTCAGTTCTGAATCATATGTATATCATGGCAATTGGCTGGGGCTACGTCGCACTGATGATGGCACTGGCAGAAGCGACTAACGCAAATGGCTCCATCCTAGGAGCCATGCTGACATTTGTTTGTTACGGTTTGATGCCAGTCGGGTTACTGCTCTATGTACTGGGGCGTCCGGCGCGCCGGCGCCGGCGCGAGCAGCAGGCCGCCTCAGTCCAGCCAGATGCTGGCGGCCATGCGCCCGGTGCTGCCGAGCCTGGCAGCGTCGCGCCGGTGAGAAAAGAACCGTGAGGACTGGGTCACGCTGCACCAGTCGAGGCTGCCATCGTTGCCCGCGATCTGGCTGATACCCAAGCCGGCCAGCCGCAGCCGGGCCAGTCGCGGCAGATCGGCCAGCCATTTGCCGCCCTGGGCTGACGGCCTCCCCGGTCCGCTCTGCCCGCCTGGAATCGGCAGCGGCTTGAAGGCGCTCGCCGCTGCCGGGTCGGACTCGGTGTAGGCGCGCATCACCTCGGCGCCGACCTCGAACGCCTGCGGGCCGATGCAGGGACCGAGCCAGACGCGCAGGCCCGCGCGCTGCGAGTCCGTGCGCGCCGCCGGCCACTGCTCGCACAGGGCTTCGAGCACGCCGCGCCCGCCCACGCCGAGCAGGCCGCGCCAGCCGGCATGCACGGCCGCCACGCTGGAACCGTCGGCCGCGCAGAGCAACAGCGGCAGGCAGTCGGCGACCATGACGGTGCAGGCCAGGCCGGGCTGGGCGGTCCAGCAGGCGTCGGCCTCCAGGCCGTCGGGGCTGTCGGGCTGAAGTTCGAGCACCTCGACCCCATGGACCTGGCGCAGGAAGACCGGACGCGCGCCCAGGCGCTGCTGCAACAAGGCGCGGTTGCCGGCGACCGCCTGCGGACAGTCGCCGACATGGTCGCCCAGGTTCCAGTCGTCAAACGGCGCTTTCGACAGGCCGCCACGGCGGCTGGTGAAAGCTGCGTGCACGCCAGCGGGCCAGTCGCCTGCGTCCAGCAAACCGGCTGCAGCGCTATCGGCTGTGCCGTTGGACTGCGGAGACTGCGGGTTGGCGCTGGCTGCGCCAGGGTGATCGGGGCCTGGGGCAGAAGGCAAGGATGGAGAAGTCTCGGGCGTGGCGGACATGGCGGGCGCAGCAGGGCTGAAGTGAAGGATTACTCGATTGTGCGAGAATGATCCGATCATTTTTCTTCGATGCTACGGGTGAACTTCTCGCACACCATTCATTTTTGCCGCCAGTGCGGCACAGCGGTCGAGCAGCGCGTGCCGGACGACGGCGACACCAAGCTGCGCGCGATCTGCCCGGCCTGCGGCACCATTCACTATCAGAATCCGCTCAACGTGGTCGGCACTGTGCCCTACCTGGGCGACCGGGTGCTGCTGTGCAAGCGCAACATCGAGCCGCGGCGCGGCTTCTGGACCCTGCCGGCCGGCTTCATGGAGCTGGGCGAATCGACCGCTGAGGGTGCGCTGCGCGAAACCCAGGAGGAAGCCGGCGCCGAGATCGAACTCGAAGGGCTGTTCACGCTGCTCAACGTGGCGCGCGTGAGCCAGGTCCACATGTACTACCGCGCGCGGCTGCTGAGCGAGCGCTTCGACCCTGGTCACGAGACCATGGAGGCGCGGCTGTTCCAGCAGCACGAGATCCCGTGGGAGGAGATCGCGTTTCGCACCGTCAAGGAGACGCTGGAACGCTTCTTCGCCGATCAGCAGCGCGGCAGCTTCGGCTTCTACGCCGGCGACATCAACTGAACAGCCGCCGCGCCAGCGGCGAGCCGGCCGCGAGGTCGCGGCTGTCGAGCTGGTCGTACAGCGCCTCAAGCTCGGTGCCGACCTGATCGAGCACCTGGGCATCCAGCGGCACCCCGCGCTCGTCGGTCAAGCGCCCTTCCATCACGGTCTCGAGCGCATGCGCGGCTTCGCGCAACCTGGCATAGGGGTTTTCCGAGCGCAGGCTCTTGGAGACGTCGAACAACAGGTCGAACTCGAGCAAGGCGCTCTGGTTCGGGTCCTCGGCCAACGCGGCACGGATCTCGAACTGCAGCACCGCCAGCGGACCCGAAGCCGTATCCTGCGCCGGCAGCACCATGCGGCCCGGAATCGCGCCGGGCAGAAAGCCCGCCCGCTCGGCCTGCTGCACGATGTAGCCGGGACTCCAGGCCGCGCGCGTGGCGCGGATCTTGAACGACATCTGCGCGTCATGCTCGCTGGCGAACTGGTCGAGCTCGCGCGCACGCGCCACCTCGGCCATCATGTCGGGAAAATCGACATGGGCCGCGAGCTGATCGGCCAGCGCCTGGGTCTTGTTGACGAATTCGGAGAACTCGATCTCGTTGAGCGCGCCGGCGCGGTTGGCCAGCTGCACGCCCGCCTGCAGGCTCTGGTACTGGCGACCCGGACGCGGCAGCTCCCAGCTGGCGCTGTCGGAGTGATAGGCCTCGACCGCAAACGGCTTGCTGCCGATGCGGCGCGAACGCGGCATGGCGGCCAGCACGGCTTCGCCCGCGACCGGATGATCGGGCACCAGCGTGACCAGCACGTCGATCAGCGGATCGAGCTGGCTGCGCGCAACCAGGCTGGTCCCGGCCTGGCCCTGCGGCACCAGGGTCTCGAAATCGTCCATCGAGGGCTCGACCCGGCCCTGCTGCGGCAGCGGGTCGTGGAACGGCGCGCCGTCAAGCCCCGGCTCGAGCTCGGGCCCGCCCTGGGAGCGCAGCGGCAGATTGCGCTGGGTGGACCAGCGGTTGTAGAGCAGCACGGCCAGCACGACCGCACCCCCTATTGCCGCCAAACCGATTTGTAGATTCGTCATATTCAGGCAGTTTCCATCATTCCGGCGGCGGTTTCCATGTCGACCGCCACGATGCGCGAGACGCCTTGCTCCTGCATCGTCACGCCTATCAGTTGTCGGGCCATCTCCATCGCGATCTTGTTGTGGCTGATGAAGAGGAATTGGGTTTCGCTGCTCATGCGCGACACCAGCTTGGCGTAGCGCTCGGTATTGGCGTCGTCGAGCGGGGCATCGACCTCATCGAGCAGGCAGAACGGCGCCGGATTGAGCTGGAAGATCGCAAACACCAGCGCGATCGCAGTCAGCGCCTTCTCGCCGCCCGAGAGCAGGTGGATGGTCTGGTTCTTCTTGCCCGGCGGCTGCGCCATGACCTGCACGCCAGCATCGAGGATCTCGTCGCCGGTCATGATCAGGCGGGCCTGGCCGCCGCCGAACAGGTCGGGGAACATGCGGCTGAAATGCTGGTTGACGGTCTCGAAAGTGCTGCCGAGCAATTCGCGCGTCTCGCCGTCGATCTTCTTGATCGCGTCCTCGAGCGTCTGCATCGCCTCGTTGAGGTCGGCCGACTGCGAATCGAGGAAGGTCTTGCGCTCGCGCGCGCTGCTGAGCTCGTCGAGCGCAGCCAGGTTGACCGCGCCCAGCGAGGTGATCTCGCGCTGGCCGCGGTCGATCTCGGCCTGCAGCCCGTGCAGTTTGACGCCATCGGCTTCGATGCCAATAGCCAGTGCCTCGAGGTCGGCACCGGCCTCGCGCAGGGACTGGCTGTGCTGCTCGAGGCCGAGCTGGGCCGCCTGCTCCTTGAGCTGGAATTCGGTGATGCGCGCGCGCAGCGGGTCGAGCGAGCGCTCGTGCTGCTGGCGCTGCTCGTCGCTGGCGCGCAGGCGGGCCGTCAGCTCGTCGTACTGGCTGCGCTGGGCCGCCAGCGCCTGCTCGCGCTGCAGCCGGCGCTCGATGGCGTCCTGCAGTCCGCCCTGCGCGGCGGCATCGGACAGGCGGGCCAGCTCGTCGCGGGCGCGCTGCAGCTCGTCGGCCAGCGCGCGGCTTTGCTGAGCCGCGGTCTCGATCGCGCGCTGCAACTCGGAGCGGCGCGCCTGCAAGCTGCGCTCGGAAAACTGGGCTTCCTGCGCCTGGCGCTCAAGCGCGCGCAACTGCTCGCGCGCCTGCGCCAGCCGGCGCTCGGCGTCGATCGCGCCGTCCTCGAGCTGCAGGTGGCGTTCCTGGCTGTCGGCCAGCTGCAGGTCGAGTTCCTCGAAGCGGGCTTCAGCCATCAGGCTGCGCTCCTGCAGCGCCTCGAGCTGGGCGTCGAGCTCGGCCAGGTCGTCGGCAATCTGCTCGCGCCGCGCCCGGGCCTGCTCGGCCTGCTGCGCCAGCCGCAGCAGCTCGACCTCTTGCTCGTGGGCGCGCGCCTGCGCGTCCTGCGCCTCGCGCCGGCCCTGGCCCAGGCGCTGGGTGGCATCGGCGTAGGCGGATTCGGCGCGGGTCAGCGCCAGGCGCGACTGCTCCAGCAGCAGGGTCTGGGCGCGCCACTGCCGGTCGAGGTTCTCGATCTCCTGCGCGCGCGCCAGCAGGCCGGCCTGCTCGCTGTCGGGCGCGTAGAAGGCGACATGATGGCTGCCGACGCTGTGGCCGACCGGAGTCCAGATGCCCTGCCCCGGCGCCAGCTGATCACGCGCCGCCAGCGCCGAATCGAGCGCCTCGGCGCTCCAGCAACCGGCCAGCCACTCGGACAGCAGGGCCTGCAGACCGGCGTCATGCAGGCGCAGTCGCTGGGCCAGCGGTATCAGATTGCCGGGCCCTTTTAATTGCGTAAGTGACATGTTATCGGGCAAGCTGAAGAAGGCCAGCTTGGCCGGTGGCGCATCCGCGGCAAAGGCCTGCAGCTGGTCGAGCCGCGAGACCTCGAGCGCGCCCATGCGCTCGCGCAGCGCCGACTCGACCGCGACCTCCCAGCCCGGCTCGACCTGCAGCCGGCTCCACAGGCCCTGCAGGCCGTCGAGTCCGTGCTGGGCCAGCCAGGGACTGAGCTTGCCGTCGGTCTTGAGCTTGTCCTGCAAGGCGCGCAGCGCCTCGAGCCGGGCCGACAGGTCGGTTTCCCACTTGCCTTCGCGGTTGACATCGGACTGGGCCTCGCGCCGGGCCTGCTCGAGCCGGGGCTGCAGCTCCTGCAGTTCGTCGAGCCGGGCCGCGGCCAGCTCGCGCTGCTCCTGGCTCGCTTCGAGCTGCTCGCGCAACTGATCGAGACGGCTCTCGTCTGGCGCGGCCAGCGCCTGCTGGTCGGCCGCCAGCCGCTCGCGGCGCTGGCGCAACTGGCGCTGTTGCTCGGCAATGCCGCGCTGCTCGGCCGCCAGCACCTGGATCGCCTGCTGCACCTGGGTCACCGACGCACGCTGCTGCTGGACCTGGCCCTGGGCGCGGCGCAGGCTGTCCTCGAGCGCAGGCAGCAGCTCGGCCTGCTCCTCGCACTGGGCGGCCAGGATCTCGGCCTGCTCGGCGGCCGATTCGTTCTGCTCGGCCAGGCGCTCGAGTTCCTGCTCGGCGTCCTGCTGGCGCTGCTGCCATTGCGCGATCTGCTCCTTGAGCTGGTCGAGGCGCTGCAGCACGCGGCTGCGGCCCTCGACCACGTAGCGGATCTCGGCCTCGAGCTTGGCAACCTCGGCGCCGGCCTCGTAGAGACCGGCCTGGGCCTGGTTCAGCAGGTCGCCGGCGTCGTAATGGGCCTGGCGGACCGCTTCCAGCTCGGCCTCGGTGCGGCGCAGCTCGGCCATGCGGCCCTCAAGCTCGTTGAGCGCCTGCAGGCCCTCGGCGCGAACCAGTGCGAGCTCGACCTCGGCGTCGCGCCGCTTGAGCCACCAGAGCTGCTGCTGGCGCAGCGTGACCTGGGACTGGAGCTGGTGGTAGCGGCTGGCGACCTCGGCCTGCTTCTCGAGCTTGTCGAGGTTGGCGTTGAGCTCGCGCAGGATGTCCTCGACCCGCAGCAGGTTCTCGCGCGTGTCGCTCAGGCGGTTCGAGGTCTCGCGCCGGCGCTCCTTGTACTTCGAGACGCCGGCAGCCTCCTCGAGGAACAGGCGCAGCTCCTCGGGCCGGCTCTCGATGATGCGGCTGATCGTGCCCTGGCCGATGATGGCGTAGGCGCGCGGGCCCAGGCCGGTGCCCAGGAACACGTCCTGCACGTCACGCCGTCGCACCGCCTGGTTGTTGATGTAGTAGCTGCTGCTGCCGTCGCGCGTCAGCACCCGCTTGACCGCGATCTCGGCGTATTGCGCCCACTGGCCGCCGGCGCGGTGGTCGGCGTTGTCGAACACCAGCTCGACGCTGGCGCGGCTGGCGGGCTTGCGCTGGGTCGTGCCGTTGAAGATCACGTCCTGCATCGACTCGCCGCGCAGCTCGCTGGCCTTGGATTCGCCCAGCACCCAGCGCACGGCATCCATGATGTTGGACTTGCCGCAGCCATTGGGCCCCACCACGCCCACGAGCTGGCCGGGCAGGCTGAAAGTGGTCGGTTCGGCGAAGGACTTGAAGCCGGAGAGCTTGATGGTATGGAGGCGCACGGAAACCAGGCAGGGGAAAACCCTGGATTATCCCGCAAGGGATGCGGCGGTGCAGCAGAACCTGCGCCCTGCCCTGGCCCTTGGTAACGCCTATGGACCCGGCCGCGTGCAGGACCGCCCGGATGCCAGGCCAAAAAAAGCCGGCTGGCACCCGGTCAGACGCCAGCCGGCCCTGTTGCCGGTTCAAACCAGGCCCGTGGCGGGCCCGGAACCAGGACAGTGATCAGCCCGCCAACTGCTTCCAGGTGTCGATCACCGAGTCGGGGTTGAGCGAGATCGAGCTGATGCCCTGGTCGCGCAGCCATTCGGCGAAGTCCGGGTGGTCGCTGGGGCCCTGGCCGCAGATGCCGATGTACTTGCCCTGGGCGCGGCAGGCCTTGATCGCCAGGCTGATCAGCGCGGTGACGGCCGGATCGCGCTCGTCGAAGTCATGCGCCAGCAGCTCGAGGCCTGAGTCGCGGTCCAGGCCCAGCGTCAGCTGGGTCAGGTCGTTGGAGCCGATCGAGAAGCCGTCGAAGAACTGCAGGTACTGCTCGGCCAGGATCGCGTTGCTCGGGATCTCGCACATCATGATCAGCTTGAGCTCGTTCTCGCCGCGCTTCAGGCCGAACTTGCCGAGCAAATCGACGACGCGCTCGGCCTGCTTGAGGGTGCGCACGAAGGGCACCATGACCTGGACGTTGGTCAGGCCCATGCTTTCACGCACGCGCTTGATCGCCTCGCATTCCATCGCGAACGCCTCGCCGAAGTCCTCGCTGATGTAGCGCGCCGCACCGCGGAAGCCCAGCATCGGGTTTTCCTCGTCGGGCTCGTAGCGGCTGCCGCCGACGAGCTTGCGGTACTCGTTGCTCTTGAAGTCGGACAGGCGCACGATCACCGGCTTGGGCCAGAAGGCCGCAGCGATGGTGGCCACGCCCTCGGCGACCTTGTCGACGTAGAAGGCACGCGGGCTGGCGTGGCCGCGCGCGACCGACTCGACCGCCTTCTTGAGGTCGGCGTCGATCGCCGGATAGTCCAGGATCGCCTTCGGATGCACGCCGATGTTGTTGTTGATGATGAACTCGAGCCGCGCCAGGCCGACGCCGCCGTTGGGGATCTGGGCGAAGTCGAAGGCCAGCTGCGGGTTGCCGACGTTCATCATGATCTTGACGTCGAGCTCGGGCATCTGGCCACGGCTGACCTCGCTGACCTCGGTCTCGAGCAGGCCGTCATAGATGCGGCCGGTGTCGCCCTCGGCGCAGCTCACTGTCACCAGCGTGCCTTCCTTCAGGGTTTCGGTCGCGTCACCGCAGCCGACCACGGCCGGAATGCCGAGCTCGCGCGCGATGATGGCGGCGTGGCAGGTGCGGCCACCGCGGTTGGTCACGATCGCGCTGGCGCGCTTCATGACCGGCTCCCAGTTCGGGTCGGTCATGTCGGTCACCAGCACGTCGCCGGGCTGGACCTTGTCCATCTCGCTGATGTTGTGCACCAGGCGCACCGGGCCGGTGCCGATCTTCTGGCCGATCGCGCGGCCCGAGGCCAGCACGGCGCCCTTGCCGACCAGCTTGTAGCGCAGTTCGACCTGACCGGCGGCCTGGCTCTTGACCGTCTCGGGGCGGGCCTGCAGGATGTAGAGCTGGCCGTCATTGCCGTCCTTGCCCCACTCGATGTCCATCGGGCGGCCGTAATGCTGCTCGATCACGACCGCGTAGCGCGCCAGTTCCAGCACGTCGGCGTCGGTCAGCGAATAGCGGTTGCGCTGCTCGACCGGCACCTCGACGGTCTTGACCAGCTTGCCGCTGGCGGCCTTTTCCTCGGGCGAGGCGAAGACCATCTCGATCAGCTTGCTGCCGAGGTTGCGGCGGATCAGCGCCTGCTTGCCGGCCTTGAGCATCGGCTTGTGGACGTAGAACTCGTCGGGGTTGACGGCGCCCTGGACCACGGTCTCGCCCAGGCCGTAGCTCGAGGTGATGAAGACCACTTCCTCGAAGCCGCTCTCGGTGTCGATGGTGAACATCACGCCGGCGGCGCCGAGGTCGGAGCGCACCATGCGCTGCACGCCGGCCGACAGCGCGACCACGTCATGCGCGAAGCCCTTGTGCACGCGGTAGCTGATGGCGCGGTCGTTGTAGAGGCTGGCGAACACCTCCTTCATCTTGTGCAGCACTTCCTCGACGCCGTGCACGTTCAGGAAGGTCTCCTGCTGGCCGGCAAACGAGGCGTCGGGCAGGTCCTCGGCAGTGGCCGAAGAACGCACCGCGTAGGTGGCGGTGGCGCTGTCACCGTTGAGCGTCACATAAGCGTCGCGGATCGCCTGCTCGAGGTCGGCCGGGAACGGCTGGGCCTCGACCATGGCGCGGATCTCGGCGCCGACCTGGGCCAGCGCGCGCACATCCTCGGTGTCGAGCGCGGCGAGCTTGGCGCTGATCTTGTCGGCCAGGCCTTCGAAGGCCAGGAACTCGCGAAAGGCATGCGCCGTGGTCGCGAAACCGGTCGGCACCCGCACGCCTTCGGGCAGCTGCGAGATCATCTCGCCCAGGCTGGCGTTCTTGCCGCCGACGGACTCGACGTCGCTCATTCGCAGTTGCTCGAAGGGCACGACCAGGGCGGTCGGGCTGAACAGTTGGGACATGGGAAAACTCCACTAAGTTGAAAAAACCGGTTCCCGGCTGGCACGCTGACCTGTTGTTGTGCTGTTGTGCGGTCGCGGCGCAGCATCGCTGTGCAATTCGGGATAATCAGAAACATTGTAGGGGCCGCGCGGGCTGCGCGCCGCCCATTTCGTGACAATCAAACCGAAGGTAAGTACCAGATGCCGCATCGCACCGCTTTCTTCATCTCCGACGGCACCGGCATCACGGCCGAGACCTTCGCCAACGCGATCCTGGCCCAGTTCGAGATCAAGCCGCACCGCATCCGCCTGCCCTTCGTCGACAGCGTGGACAAGGCGCACCAGGCGGTGCACCAGATCAACCACAGCGCCAAGGTCGACGGCAGCCGGCCGCTGGTGTTCACGACCGTGGTCAACATGGAAGTGCTCGCGGTGCTCAAGTCCGAGTGCAAGGGCATGCTGATCGACATGTTCGGCACCTTCATCGCGCCGCTGGAGGCCGAGCTCGGCATCAAGTCAAACCACCGGGTCGGGCGCTTCTCGGATGTGACGCGGACCCAGGCCTACCACGACCGGATCGAGGCGATCAACTTCACGCTCGCGCATGACGACGGCCAGACCCATGTCGATTTGGCGAATTCGGACCTGATCCTGATCGGGGTCAGCCGCAGCGGCAAGACGCCGACCTCGCTCTATCTGGCGATGCAGTTCGGGCTCAAGGTGTCGAACTACCCGCTGATCCCGGAGGACTTCGAGCGCCGCCAGCTGCCGCCGGCGCTGGTGCCGTTCAAGAAGAAGCTGTTCGGCCTGACGATACAGGCCGAACGCCTGAGCGAGATCCGCCACGAGCGCAAGGCCAACTCGCGCTATGCCAGCCTGGTCAACTGCCGCTACGAGGTCAGCGAGGCCGAGGCCATGATGCGCCGCGCCGGCGTGCGCTGGCTGTCGACCACCAGCAAGTCGATCGAGGAGATCTCGACCATCATCCTGCAGGAGATCAAGCCCGAGCGGCTCGACTACTGACGGTCAGGCGGCCTCAGTAATAGAAGTTCGCCAGGCGGGCGCGCGAGGTCTCGATCACCTGCTGGTAGGCCGCTCCCAGCGTGGACAGTCGCTGGATCGAGGCCTGCACCAGCTGCTGGTTCGCCGATGCGCCCGGTGCGGGTGGGTGGATCGACAGCAACTGCACGCCGGACTTGAGGCGGTTGGCGTCGAGCCTGGCCTTGATCCGGTTGACCGCGTCGGTATACAGGGCGTCCTTCTTCATCCATTCATCGATGTCGATCTTGCCGTTGGCTAGGTCATCGGTGAAGGCGGCCTGGATCGTCTTCATGTCGAGGAAGTTCTTGGCATCGATGACCGCCGCACCGAAGCTGGCCTCGGACTTGACATCGTCGATGCTCTGCATGAAGCGGTAATAGACGGCGGTCGTGGTGACGGCCTCGCTGCCGAAAGTGTCGACGTCCTTGATGTTGATGGACGAGGCGTACAGGAAGGCAAAGAGGCCGGGCGACAGGCGGTTCATCGAGAACGACAGGCTGGCCGACGCGGTCGATGAGGACTTGGCGGCCTCGGCGACCGTGTTGACGACATCGGTGTAGGTCTTGATCGCCTCCGGGCTCATGGCCGGCTTCTTGGCCAGCGGATCTTGTGCCGCGGCGATGGCAGCCAATGACTTGGTCACGACGGCGGCGATCTTGTCGAGGCTGAACTCGCTGCTGTACTCGGTCTTGACGTCGGAATTGTAGGAAAGCTCGCGGGCGTCCGTCACGCCGGCGTCCTTCAGGTGGCCCTCGATCTCGGCATAGAAGCGGGCCTTGTTGTCCGCCTCCTGGGCCAGGATCATTGTCTGCAGCTTGTCGATCTGGTTCTTCGCCGCCACGGTCTTGTCAGCGACGCTCTGAACCGATCCTGAATTGCATGCCATGTTTTTCTCCCTGTTCATGTGGTTTTGCGCTGCCGATACTGCAGCGGCCAGCAGCGCAAGTCAAGCGAGCCCCACGGGCCGATCGAAGCCAGATTGAAGCCGCATTGAAGCCACATGGGGGGCAGCGGGCTGCCGCAACGGGCGCTCAGTAACGCTCAGTACTTGAGCCGCGCGTAATAGGTCTGCTGCGCGGCCGCGCGCGCCTGGCCCAGGGTATGGATGCCCTTTTCGGCCAGCAGCGGGATCAGGCGCAGGAAGATCTCGGCCGTCACCAGCGCATCGCCCAGGGCGTTGTGGCGGCCATGGACAGCCAGGTTGAAGCGCTGCGCGATGGCCTCGATCCGGTGCGATGACTGGCTCGGGTGCACCAGCGCCGACAGCAGCAGGGTGTCGAGCACGGGCTGGTCGAAGCGGATGCCGGTGCCCGCCTCAAGCAGCTGCAAAAAGCGCAGGTCGAACGCCGCGTTATGCCCGACCAGCACCGTGTCGCGCGCAAAGGCGTGAAAGGCCGGCAGCACCCGCTCGATGGTCGGCTGGCCCCGGACCATGTCCTGCTGGATGCCGTGGATCGGGATGCCGGCGGGCGGAATCATGCACTGCGGATCGACCAGCTGGTCGAAGGTTTCCTGGCGCAGCAGCTTGCCGTTGACGATGCGGGCGGCACCGATCTGCAGGATCTGGTCGCCGCCGGCCGGATTGAGCCCGGTGGTCTCGGTGTCGAAGACGGTGTAGACCAGCTCGAGCAGCGGGCGGTCGTCAAGCGCACTGGCCTGCTCCGAGCGGCTGAACAGGTCGAAGTCGTAGAACTCGGGCCGGCCCACCGCCTCGGTGGCGGCAGCCTCGGGCAAGACGGCAGCCTGCCGGGGTGCGACGCCTGGCAGCAGGAAGCGGAAGAAGGACAGGTGGCTGGCACGGTCGCGCTCGAACCAGAGCGCGCCGCCATGGCGCTCGACCACGTCGCGCACCGAGAAGGAATAGGACTCCTGGGCGATGCGAACCGGGTCGAGCTCCCAGCCCATGACGGTCTCGGTGCTGATCGCGGGCCCGGTCCACATCAGGTCGAGATGAACCCGCGCCGAACCGGTCGGCGCTGGCTGCAGCCGCAGCTGGATGAAGCGGACCGAGAGCTCGTCCTGCAGCCTGGCCGCCAGGTAGACCAGGACCTGCAGCAGGCTGAAGCTCTCGATGCGCAGCCAGGCGGCGGGGTCGATCTCGGCCTCGCGCGCCGACAGGCCGGCCTGCTGCTCGATGCGGCGCAGCGCGGCGGTGACGAAATCGCTGCCGAGCATGTCCTCCATCGGCCAGCGGCTGGACAGGCGCTCGGAGGCCTCGCTGACCAGCGGCTTGAGCCGCTCGCCCATGGCCTGGGCCTCGTCGCGCACCACGCGCAGGAAGCGCTCACGCATGGCCGGCTCGAGGTCGGGGAAGTCGAGCATCTCGAGCGCGGCCTGGATGCTGGCCAGCGAGGCCCGGCTGCCCTCGGTCAGGGTCTGCAGCGCGCGGTCGCGCTCGGCCTGCTGTTCGTAGTCGGGCATCACGTCGTCGAGCATCAGCACATAGCCCGCGATGTCCTGCTCGGCAGCGCTGCCGGCGGCCGGACGCACCGGCGCGAGCTGGACCCGCAGCAGCTGGCCGGCGGGCGTGAGCGTGACGAACTGGGCCGAGGGCTGGGGCGCGCCGCGGCGCATGCGCTGGCGCACGTTCTCGAGCGCGTGCTCGACCAGCTGGCGGTCGAACAGGGCGTGGATCGAGCGCCCCAGGCCGAGCAGGCCGCTGTCGGCCACCGTCTGGCCGGGCTGGCCCGGTTGCCCCGGCTGACCCGGTGCAGTGGCCTGGCCGGCTGGCGCGAGGTCGCGAAACTGGGCCCGCGCGCGCTGGTTGTAGAGCAGGATGCGGCCGTCGAGGTTGCAGACCACCACGCTCTGGGTCAGCTCGGCCATCAGCGCGGCCAGGCGCGATTTCTCCTCCTCGATGCGCTGGGCGGCGGCCTGGACCTTGCTGTCCATCTCGTGGCGCAGGGTCTCGCGCTGCTCGACCAGCTGGTTGAACAGCCGGGCCAGGGCGCGCGTCTCGGGGTTGCCGGCAGGCGCGAGCTCGCGCACCACGTCGGTACGCAGCAGGATCTGCGCTTCCTCGGCCAGCCGCACCGAGGGCGTGACCCAGAAGTCGAACCAGCGCTTGAGTCCGTAGGCGATCACGGCGATGCCGCCGGCCCAGGTCAGGCCGACCAGCGCCAGGTGCGGGCCGATCAGCTCGAAGGCAGCCGCACGCTGCTCTGGCTCCAGGGTCGCGGCGACCAGCGCGAAGGTCAGCGCCAGCCAGGCAATCGAGGTCAGCGCCGCGACGGCCAGCATCAGCCACAGGCGCCGGTCGGTGCGCCCGGGCCGGTTCATGGCTGCGCCCCGAGCAGGGCGCGCACCTTGTCGACCAGCTCGCGGGTCGAGAACGGCTTGGTCATGTAGTCATTCGCGCCCAGCGCCAGGCCCTTGGCCATGTCGGTGTCGCGGCCCTTGGCGGTCAGCATCAAGATGCGGATGCCGGCGAGCTCGTCGTGCTCGCGCACGGCCTGGCAGACGTCGAAGCCGGTCTTGATCGGCATCATGACGTCGAGCAGCACCAGGTCGGGGCGCTGCTGCAGGATGGTGTCGAGCGCCTGCTGGCCGTCGCGCGCGACCAGCACGCGGTAGCCCTCGCGCTGCATCAGGAATTCGAGCGAGAGCAGGATGTTGGGCTCGTCGTCGGCGATCAGTATCGTGGCGCTCATGCGCGGTCTCCATTCTTGTCGTTATCGGGGGCGCCCAGCGGCAGCCAGAAGCTGAAGCAGGCGCCCTGCCCCGGCTGCGAACGCAGCTCGATCTGGCCGCCGAAATGCTCGATGATCTGGCGGCTGATCGGCAGGCCGAGGCCGGTGCCCTGCGGGCGCTGACTCGCGTCGCCGCCCTGGCGGAACTTCTCGAACACCAGCGCCTGCTGCTCGGGCGCTACCCCGGGTCCATTGTCCTGCACTTCGACCTGGACGCGGTCGCGCTGCAGCGCAAGACCGATCCGGATCTGGCCGCTGCCGGCGGGCACGAACTTGGCCGCGTTCGAGAGCAGGTTGATCATGACCTGGGTCAGGCGGTCGGGGTCGGCGCGCAGGATCACGGGCGAATCGGGCAATTCGAGGGTGAGCAAGGCGCCGCGCTCGCGCAGCAGCTCGGCGACGGTATCGGCGCTGCGGCGGATCAGGGCCACGAGATCGAGCTCGGCATGCTGCCATTCGGCGTGGCCGGACTCGATCTTGGCCATGTCGAGCACCTGGTTGACGAGCCGGCCCAGGCGCTCGGTCTCGGCGACGATGATGGCCAGGAAGTTCTGCCGCTGCTCCAGGCGCATGGCGGGCGCACCGCCGGCTTCGGCGCGCGCGTCGTCGAGCATCAGCTCGGCCAGGGCGCGGATCGAGGTCAGCGGGGTGCGCAGCTCATGGGTGACCGAGGACATGAAGTCGTCTTTCAGCCGGTCCAGGCTCTTGAGCTGCTCGTTGGCTGCGCGCAGCTCGGCGCTGGCGCGTTCGAGCGAGAGCGACTTCTGCTCGAGCTCGCGCGAGTGCAGCAGCAGGCGCTTGGCCTCCTCGACCATCGCGAGCACGTCTTCCAGCGCCAGCGCCTCCTCCTCGACCACCGAGGCCACCATGACCCGGGCCGAGGCGCTGCCGATCGCGCCGGTCAGCTGGGTCTCGACGAAATGGACCAGCTCGGCATCGGCCTGCAAGGGCTCCAGGCGGTCGACAAGATCCAGGCGGCTCAGGTCCGAACGCCCATGCTCGCGCGCGTAACGCTCGAACAGCTCGCGCGCCCGCTCAGGCCCGAGAAAACGCTCGGCCAGCGCCAGCAAGCTGGCGACGCTGGCCTGGCCGCGCCAGAACACCGGCTGCAGCTGGCTGCTGCGCTCGAACACGTCGACGAACAGCAGGGCCTGGCTGGCCTCGGCCACCGAGGGGCTGCGCCAGAGCGAGACGCCGACATAGAGGCCGACGTTGCCCAGCAGGCTCCAGAACAGGGCATGGGTCAGCGGGTCGAAGCCGCCCAGGCCCAGCAGCGCCTCGGGCCGCAGCCAGTCCAGGCCCCAGGGGCCGACGCGCAGGAAGTCGTCGGCCATCCAGCCCGACTTGGCCAGCGAGGGCAGCATCAGCGTGTAGCACCAGAGCGCGAAACCCGCCAGCAGGCCGGCCAGCGCGCCGTGACGGGTGGCGCCGCGCCAGTACATGCCGCCCAGCATGGCCGGTGCGAACTGGGCGACGGCGGCAAAGCTGATCAGGCCGATGCTGACCAGGGCATAGGCCTCGCCGGCCAGACGGAAATAGCAGTAGCCCAGCAGCATCACGGCCAGAATCGCGAGCCGGCGCGTATTGAGGATCACGCGCGTCAGGTCGTGGCGGCCCTCGGACCAGCGGCGCGTGCGCAGCAGCACCGGCACCACCAGGTCGTTGCAGACCATGGTCGAGACCGCGATGGTCTCGACGATCACCATGCCGGTGGCCGCCGACAGGCCGCCGACAAAGGCCAGCAGCGCCAGCGCTGGCTGGCCCTGACTCAGCGGCAGCGAGAGCACGAAGCTCTCGGGGTCGGCCTGGCCGGGACCAAAATGCAGCAGGCCGCCGAGCGCGATCGGCAGCACGAACAGGTTGATCAGCAGCAGGTAGAGCGGAAAGACCCAGGCCGCGCGCCGCAGGTGGCGCTCGTCGACGTTCTCGACCACCATGACCTGGAACTGGCGCGGCAACAGCAGCACCGACAGCATGGCCAGCAAGGTCAGCGCGAACCATTGCGGATGGGCAAAGGCCATGCCCTGGCCCGGCGCGAACAGGCTGGCGAGTTCGGGCTGGACCGCCGCGCGCGCGAAGATGTCGCCGACGCCGTCGAACAGGCCCCAGCAGACATAGGCGCCGACCGCCAGGAAGGCCAGCAGCTTGACCACCGACTCGAAGGCGACCGCCGCCACCAGGCCCTCGTGGCGCTCGCTGCTGTCGAGGTGGCGGGCGCCGAACATCATCGTGAAGCCGGCCAGCGCCAGCGCGAGGTAGACCGTGCTCTCCTGCCACCAGGCGCGCTCGCGCGCCAGCGCCGCGGGCACGGCGGTCAGGACATCGAAGGCGACCGAGATGCCCTTGAGCTGCAGCGCGATGTAGGGCACGATGCCGACCACCGTGATCAGCGTGACCAGGCCGGCCAGCAGCGGGCTCTTGCCGTAGCGGCTCGAGATGAAGTCGGCGATCGAGGTGATGCGGTAGCGCTGGGCGATGCGCAGCATCTTGCGCAGCACCAGCCAGGCCAGCACCATCGCCAGCATCGGCCCCAGGTAGATCGGCAGGAACCAGACGCCCGAGCTGGCGGCGCGGCCCACGCTGCCGAAATAGGTCCAGGCGCTGCAGTAGACCGCCAGCGACAGCGCATAGACCCAGGGGCTGGCAATGATCGAGCGACCGGCCGTCGCGCGCCGGTCGCCGTAAGCCGCGACCGCGAACAGGGTCAGCAGATAGGCCAGCGAGACGGCGACGACCAGCAGTGGCGACATGGCGTTGGAATACCGGGGCAACGGACTCAGTCCGGCTGCCGCTCCATCAGACAGGCCAGCGCGGCGATCAGCAGGCCCCAGAGCGCGAACAGCGCGAGCGGAAACAGCGGCAGGCCCCAGAGCAGCGTGTCGCGGTTCCAGAGCGCGATCAGCGGATAGTTGAGCAGCAGGCAGCCAGCCGCGAACAGCGCCAGCAGGCGTTGCGATTCCAGTCTTGGCTTCATGCTCAGTCTCCAGGCGGGATGCGCACCCGCAGCATTGATGTCCAGACTGCCATTGTGACCCGGCAGCGCTTACCCGGCACTGACTTCCTGCACGGCCTGCCAGCGCGGCCGGTCCGGGTGCAAAATGGCAACAGCCTGACTGCCGCGCCGATTCCAGATGCCCAACGCCTTCAACTTCTCCGCCTCCCCGTTCGACTGCCTGACGCTCGAGGAGCGCCAGTTGGTGCGCCAGAGCGTCAATGTGGGCTATTACCCCGCAGGCGCAGTGCTGCTGGCGCCGCACATGCCGCCGACCCATCTGTTCATCCTGATCAAGGGCCATGTCGTGCAGTGGGACGGCGAGGAGCGGGTATCGACCTACGGGCCCGATGACTGCTTCGACGGCCGCGCGCTGCTGGCGGGCAAGGTCAGCGACCGCTTCGTCGCCGCCGAGGAGGTGGTGGCCTACGAGCTCAGGCAACAGGCGGTGACCGAGCTGATCGCCTCCAACGCCGGCTTTGGCGCGCTGCTGTTTTCCGACCTCGGCCAGCGCCTGAGCGCGCTGTCGCAGCGCCAGGACCAGCATCAGCTCCATGCGCTGACGCTGGCGCGGGTGGACGAGGCCTATCTGCGACCCGCGCGCGAGGTCGATGCCGGCACCGACATCGTCTCGGTCGCGCGCATCCTGCAAACCGAACGGACCCACAATGTGCTGGTGCGCGACCCGCGCTGCGAGCCGCCCCGGCTCGGCATCTTCACCGTGGCCAAGCTGGCGCAGGCGATCCTGGACGGGCGGCCGCTCGACCAGCTGCCGGTCGGCGAGCTGGCCGACTACCCGCTGCTGACGGTGCAGCGCTCGGACCAGATCGGCGACGCGATGACGCTGATGCTGAGTCACCGCGCGCACCGGTTGGTGGTGCTCGACGGGCAGCGCATTGTCGGCGTGCTCGAGTCGCTCGACCTGTTCAGCTTCCTGTCCAACCACTCGCACCTGATCAGCGCCCAGATCGAGCAGGCCCAGGCGCTCGACGCGCTGAGCCAGGCCGCCGCGCAGATCACGCGCATGATCGCGCTGATGCAGCGCAGCGGCATGCGGGTGGCCTTGATCGCCAAGCTGGTACAGCAGCTCAACGCCCAGCTGTTCGAGCGCGCCTGGCAGCTGGTCGCGCCGGCCGAGCTGGTGGCCAACAGCTGCCTGTTCGTGATGGGCAGCGAGGGGCGTGGCGAGCAGCTGCTCAAGACCGACCAGGACAACGGCCTGATCCTGCGCGACGGCTACATGCCACCGGCCGACCTCGACGCGATCTGCGCGCGTTTCTCGCAGGCGCTGGCCGATTTCGGCTACCCCGAATGCCCGGGCCGGATCATGGTCAGCAACCCGGACTGGCGCGCGCCGCTGGCCGAGTTCTCGCGTCAGCTGCGCGAATGGCTGATCCTGCCCGACCCCGACAGCCTGATGAAGCTGGCGATCTTCATGGATGCGCATGCGGTCTGCGGCGACGCCGGCCTGCTGCGCCAGGCGCGCGAGGCGGTGCTGGCACTGGCGCCCGACAACCAGGCGGTGCTGGCGCGCTTTGCCTCGGCGATCACGGCCTTTGGCGAAAGCCAGGGCTGGTGGAACAAGCTGTTCTCGCTCGGCGAGGCCGACAGCGGACTGGACATCAAGAAGGAAGGCATCTTCCCGCTGGTGCATGGCGTGCGCAGCCTGGCGCTGGCGCGGCAGCTGGCCGAGACCGGTACTGTCGCGCGCATCGCGGCGCTGGTCGCGGACGGCGCGCTCGACGCGACCATGGGCGCCGAGCTGACCGACAGCCTGAGCTTCTTCATGGGCCTCAAGCTCAAGGCCGGACTGGCCGAGATCGATACCGGGCGCACGGTCACGGGACGAATCGACCCGGCCCAGCTCAGCCCGCTCGAGCGCGACCTGCTGAAGGACACGCTGGCCGCCGTCAAGCGCTTCAAGGCGCTGCTGCGCCAGCGCTTTCACCTGGATGCGATGTGATGGAGCCGCCGCTGATTCCCGGCCGCTGGGCCCAGGCGATCCGGCGCGAATGGCGCCTGCGTCAGCTCAAGGACCCGGCCTATGCTTTCCTGTTCGAGCCCGCCCCGGCTGACGAATGGGTGTCGCTGGCCTGCGCGACCAGCGGGCATGACCTGGCGCGCGACCAGATCCTGTCGGTCTGCGCCCTGCGCGTCAGCGGCCAACGGGTGCTGGCCAGCGAGCGGCTCGAGCTGCTGCTGAAGCCAACCCGCCCGGTGCCGCCCGAGGCGCTGCGCACGCACCGGCTGCGCGAGCAGGAGCTGGCACAAGGATTGGAAGCCAAGGAAGCGATGCAGCGGCTGCTGTGCTTCATCGGCAGCCGGCCGCTGCTGGGCTACTACCTCGAATTCGACCTCGCGCTGCTTGAGCAGCTGATCCGGCCGCTGATCGGGGTCGGGCTGCCGCAGCCGGCGCTCGAGGTCTCGGCGCTCTACCACGAGTGGCAGTTCCGCCAGCTGCCGCCCTATCAGCAGCAGGGCGACGCCGCGATCGACCTGCGCTACGCCTCGATGCTCGAGCAGCTGGGGCTGCCGGTGCGCGAGGCGCCCGATCCGCTCGACCGCGCGGTACTGACGGCGCTGGCCTTCATCAAGTTGCGCCAGCTGCAGGGCGGCTGAAGGCTGGCCGCTGTCACGACCCCAGGCGTCGACCCCAAGCGTGACCAAATGAAAAAACCGGGCACGAAGCCCGGTTTCTTGTGACGCCGGGATCGCTCCCGGACGATGTTGGCAGATCAGTGACCCGATGCGCCCGAGGCACCCAGGCCGGTCTCGGAGCGGACCTTCTGCACCGCGTAGGCAGCGCGCTCGTTGGCGGCGTCCTTGCTGCGGTCGAGGATCGAGAACAGCCAGATGCCGACGAAGCCGATGGTCATCGAGAACAGAGCCGGCGAGCTGTACGGGAACCAGGCCGAGCCCTTGGGGTTGCCGAGCGTGGCTTCCCAGACCGAGGGCGAGACCACGGTCAGGGCGACCGAGGAGAACAGGCCCAGGAAGCCGCCGATCACGGCGCCCTTGGTGGTGCAATCCTTCCACAGCACGCTCATGAAGAGCACCGGGAAGTTGGCCGAAGCCGCGATCGCGAAGGCCAGCGACACCATGAAGGCGATGTTCTGCTTCTCGAAGGCAATGCCCAGAGTCACAGCCAGCACGCCGAGTGCCAGGGTGGTGATGCGCGAGACCTTGAGCTCGGAAGCGCTGTCGGCCTTGCCCTTCTTGAACACGGTGGCGTAGAGGTCGTGCGAGACAGCGGAGGCACCCGACAGAGTCAGGCCAGCCACCACGGCCAGGATGGTCGCGAAGGCCACGGCAGAGATGAAGCCGTAGAACACGTTGCCGCCGACGCTCTTGGCGACCAGCACGGCTGCCATGTTGGCGGTACCGGCACCACCCAGGATGATGCCCTTGGCGACGTCAGCCATCTCGGGGTTGGTCAGCACCAGGGTGATGGCACCGAAACCGATGATGAAGATCAGGATGTAGAAGTAGCCGATCCAGGTGGTGGCCCAGAACACCGACTTGCGGGCTTCCTTGGCGTCCGGCACGGTGAAGAAGCGCATCAGGATATGCGGCAGACCGGCGGTACCGAACATCAGCGCCATGCCGAAGCTGATGGCGGAGATCGGGTCCTTGATGAAGCCGCCCGGGCCCATGATGGACAGGCCAGCAGCAGCAGCCTCTTCCGGCGTCTTGCCCGTGTTGGCAGCAATCGCGGTCTTGACTTCAACGCCCTTGGCGAACAGCGCCTCGAACGAGAAACCGTACTGCGACATCACCATGAAGGCCATGAAGGTCACGCCCGACAGCAGCAGCACAGCCTTGATGATCTGCACCCAGGTGGTGGCAGTCATGCCGCCGAACAGCACATAGATCATCATCAGCGCGCCGACGATCACCACCGCCATCCAGTACTCGAGGCCGAACAGCAGCTTGATCAGCTGGCCGGCACCCACCATCTGGGCGATCAGGTAGAAGGCGACCACGACCAGCGTGCCCGAGGCCGCGAAGGCGCGGATCGGAGTCTGCTTGAAGCGGTAGCCGGCCACGTCGGCGAAGGTGAACTTGCCGAGGTTGCGCAGGCGCTCGGCCATCAGGAAGGTGATGACGGGCCAGCCGACCAGGAAGCCGATCGAGTAGATCAGGCCGTCATAGCCGTTGGCCATCACGGCGGCGGAAATACCCAGGAAGGAAGCAGCCGACATGTAGTCGCCCGCGATCGCCAGGCCGTTCTGGAAGCCGGTGATGCCGCCACCGCCGGTGTAGAAGTCGGCAGCCGACTTGGTCTTGGACGCCGCCCATTTGGTGATGTAGAGCGTGCCGCAGACGAACAGGCCGAACATCGCGATGGCGGTCCAGTTGGTCGCCTGCTTGGCCGACTCGCCGACGTCACCGCCGGCGGCGTGGGCCGCGCCGGCGGCCGCGAGGACCAGCAGCGCGCCCAGGAATGCGCTAAGGTTTTTCTTCATTTTGCGGCGTCCTTCAGGATTTCCTTGGTCAGCTCGTCGAACTCGCCGTTGGCGCGACGGACGTAGATGCCGGTGATCACGATCGTGAACACGATCACGGCCATGCCGATCGGAACGCCGACCGTGGTCACGCCTGCACCCAGGGGCTGGGCCAGGAAGGGTTTGTTGAAGGCGATCAGCGCGATGTAGCCGTAGTACACGACCAGCATCAGGATGGACAGCAACACGCCGAAGCTGTTGCGCTTGGACTGAAGTTCCTGGTATTTGGGATTTTTCAGGATCTTGTCGACTACCGGATCACTCATGGATGTCTCCTCTCATGGTGTGGATGGGGCGAAGCATTTCATGTGAAGGATTCACATGTGTCCCATTCTCAGGTCGGGTCTGACGGTCTGCTTACGAAGCCTGTCAACCAGGCCAGCTTCGGGGGTTAACCCTGAAAGGAATAACCCTTGCCTGCTCCATACGGGAGCGGCCAGTCCAGGCAATGCCAGCCACCAAACGCGGGGGCCTGGGCCGGCCAGTCAGTCGCCAGCGGGCGGGCGTCGGGTCGCGCGTGCAGCAGGCTGGCGGCACGGATCACGCCGGCATGGGTGAACCAGACCAGATCCTGGCTGGCTGGATATTGTTTTTCTGTGGATGGCTGAATCAGGCCTGCATCGTGCAGCGCCTGCCCGACCCGCGCCAGCAGTTCGGCCACGCTTTCGCGCCCGCCAAAGCGGTGCGAGTGGAAATTGTCAGTCCAGGCATCGAATTCGGCCCGATCGATGGCGTCCCAGCGGCTGAGCTCGAAGCGGCCGAAGTCCATCTCGTTGAGGCGCGGGTCGCAGAGCGGCAGCGCGAGCTCGGGCCGCCGCGCCTGCAGCGCGCGTGCGAGCTGCTGGGCGCGCTGCAAGCCGGACATCACCAGGGTGGCGCCGGCGGGCAGCACCGCAGCCAGCTCGCGGGCCGCGCGTTCGGTATCGGCTGCGTCGGCCGGCATGTCGCTGGCGCCGTAGCAAAGGCCAGGCTCGACCAGCGGGCGGGCATGTCGCACCAGCCAGAGCCGGCGCATGCCGCTGATACGGCTCATGCAGCAGCCCCAGCGCCGGATGCCAGGGCCAGGCCGAGGTAGAAGGCGATTTCGCCGACCTGTTGGGTGGCACCGAGTCCGTCGCCGGTGAAGCCCTGCAGCCGGCGCTGGAGCAATCTTCGCATCCAGAGCGCGGCTACGGCCGTGCCGAGCAAGGCAGCACCCCAGGCCGGATCCATCCGCCAGCCCACCAGCAGCGCCATCGCCAGTGCCCACCAGAGCGTTCCGGTGACCAGCGCGCCGGTGCTGATCGCATCGGCCAGCGGCTTGGACTTGGAGCACGGCGTGTCGCCGACATGGGGCAGGGTTGCGATCACGAACAGCGGCGCCAGCCTGGAGCTCACATGGGCGCCGAACAGCGCCGCGACGGCCAGCGCGGCATCGAGCTGGGCCAGCGTCGCGAGCAACGCGGCCTTGAGGCCGAAGGCCAGCACCAGCGCCACCGAGCCGAAGGAGCCGATGCGCGAGTCCTTCATGATCTCGAGCGCTCGCTCGCGGTCGTAGCTGCCGCCCAAGCCGTCGGCCAGGTCGGCCAGGCCGTCCTCGTGGAAGGCGCCGGTCAGCCAGACCGTCCAGACCGTGCTGGCCAATGCCGCGACCCAGGGCGCCGCTGGCACCGAGGGCAAGACCCACAGCAGCAGGCCGAACAGCGCGGCTGCCAACGCGCCGATCAGGGCACCGATAGCCGGCATATGGGCGGCGCTGGCACGCAGCATGGCCGGGCTGTAGCCGACCCAGGCTGCCAGCCGACCCGTGACCGGAATCCGGGTGAAGAACTGCAGCGCCAGCAGCCAGTGGCGCACGAACAACAGCAGGCGCTGCGTCATGACCGGCCCTGTCAGACCGCGCCGTCCCGGGTCGAGACCCCGGCCGACTCGAAGCTGGCCATCTCGCGCAGGATGGCGCAGGCCGACGGCAGCAGCGGCCAGGCCAGCGCAGCGCCCGAGCCCTCGCCCAGGCGCAGCCCGAGGTCGAGCAACGGCCGGGCTTCCAGCTGGGCCAGCATCAGGCTGTGGCCGCGCTCGCCCGAACGGTGCGCGAACACGCAGCGCTGCAGCACGGCCGGCACCAGGCGCGAGGCGACCAGCACCGCGGCGCAGGTGATGAAGCCGTCGACCAGGATCACGCGCCGCTCGGCCGCGGCCTGCAGCACGGCGCCGACCATGGTCGCGATCTCGAAGCCGCCCATCGCGGCCAGCACCTCCAGCGGCTCGGTCACGCCTTCGTGGCGCAGCAGCACCTCGCGCAGCACATCGGTCTTGCGCGCGATGCCGGGCTGGTCCAGACCGGTGCCGGCGCCGGTGCAGTCGGCAATATCCAGCCCGCCCAGGCGGGCCAGGATCAGCGAGGCCGGCGAGGTGTTGCCGATGCCCATCTCGCCCAGCAGCAGCACGTTGCCCGGCAGGCCCTCGACCAGCTCGATGCCATGCATGAGCGCCTGCTCGCATTGGGCGGATGTCATGGCTGGCTCGGTCGAGCAGTCGGCGGTGCCATGGCCGACCTTGCGGATCTGCAGGCCCGGGCGCAGCGCAAAATCATGCGCGACGCCGCAATCGACCACGGTCATGCCGATGCCATGCTGGCGCGCCAGCACGGTGACGGCGGCACCGTCGGCCAGGAAGTTCTCGACCATCTGCCAGGTCACGTCGCTCGGGTAGGCCGAGACGCCACGCCGGGTCAGGCCATGGTCGCCCGCAAACACCACCATCTGCGGCGCGCGCAGCTCGGGCGAGTCGCTGCCCAGGATCAGGCCCAGGCGCAGCGCCAGCGCCTCGAGCGCGCCGAGCGAACCAACCGGCTTGGTCTTGTGGTCGATCTTGTGCTGCAGCGATTGGGCCAGCGCCTCGTTATGCAGGCTGTCGATCCGGGGCAAGGTGAAACTCATGTCGATTCCTATATTGGGGTCAGAGACCGATTTTTTCGGGCCGCTGCAGGCAGGCAGGCAGGCAGGCAGGCAGGCAGGCAGGCAGGCTTCAGGCGATCAGCGCATCAAGCAGGCCAGGGGCAATATGCTGTTCAAGATAGTCCGCCAGGCCGTCGAACACGCTGTCGAGCGTCGGGGCCGCGGCACCGAACAGCGCCTGCAGCACGGCTGGGTCCTCGAACAGGCCATGCAGATAGCAGCCCAGCACATTGCCGCGCTCGTTCTGCCAGGCCAGGCCGGGCAGCACCTCGCGCGCGATGTCGCCCGCGGCGGCCATGGCCGGATGCTGCGCGGTCTGGCCGTGGTGGATCTCGTAGCCTTGCACCGCCACGCCCGACAGGGCCGACCAGGCGCCGGCCAGATCACCGAAGCCGGCCTGGGTACGCTGGACGGTCTTGTCGGGATCGAACTGGGTCACCAGCGGCAGCAGGCCCAGTCCGGGCGCGTTGCCGTCGACGCCATGGGTATCGATCAAGGCCTCGCCGAGCATCTGCAGGCCGCCGCAGATGCCCAGCACCGATCCGCCCTGCCCCGCATGGTCGGCAATCGCGCGGTCCAGCCCCTGCTCGCGCAGCCAGGCCAGGTCGGAACTGGTGTGCTTGGAGCCCGGCAGCACGATCCAGTCGGCGCCAGCCAACTCGGCCGGACTGCGCGCCCAAACCAGGCGCAGGCCGGGGATGTTCTTCAGTGGCTGGAATTCGTCGAGGTTGCTCAGGCGCGGATAGGCCACAACCGCCACCGTGCGCGTGACCGCGCCCTGGCTGCGGCTGCGGTCATCGAACACGCCGTCCTCCTCGGGCAGGCCATGCTGCCACCACATCGGCAAGGTGGCGACGGTCGGCACCCCGGTCAACTGCTCAAGCTGTTCGGGCGCGGGAGCGAGCAGCGTCGCATCGCCACGGAACTTGTTGAGCACGAAGCCGTCAATGCGCGCGCGGTCGGCCTCAGGCAACAGGGCCCAGGTGCCGTAGAGATGGGCAAAGGCGCCGCCCCGGTCGATGTCGGTCACCAGCAGGCAGCGTGCATCGGCCGCGCGCGCCACGCGCAGGTTGACGATGTCGCTGGCCATCAGGTTGATCTCGGCCGGCGAGCCCGCGCCTTCGATCACGACCACGTCGTACTCGGCGCGCAGGTCGTCGAGCGCCTGCGCGATGCGAGGCCAGACCTTTTCCGAGCGGCCGCGCCAGGGCATGGCGCTGAGTTCGGCATCGACCTGACCCAGCATGACGACCTGGCTGCGGGTATCGGCCTCGGGCTTGAGCAGCAGCGGGTTCATGCGCACATCAGGCTCGGCGCGCGCGGCCAGCGCCTGGAAATATTGCGCCGAGCCGATCTCGCCCGAGCCGCCGGGCGAAGCCACGACGCGCGCGTTGTTGCTCATGTTCTGCGCCTTGAACGGCGCGACCTTGAGGCCCTGGCGCGCGTAATGGCGGCACAGCGCAGTGGCGAGCCAGCTCTTGCCGGCACCGCTCGAGGTGCCAAGCACCATCACGCATTTGGCCCGCTGGGGGCCGGAATTGGCTTGAAGATTCATGTCAGGTGGCGAATGGAGGTCCAGGCCTGCGCGAGCGCGTCCTGCGCTTCGGGCGCCAAGACGCCCAGGCGTACGCAGCTGGGCAGGCCGAAGGAAGTCGCGTCGCGCAGCTTGATGCCGCGTGCGCGTAGCTGGGCCAGATCAGCCCCGAGGTCGGAGCTGCCGGAGCGCTCAGAGCGCTCAGGGCGGGCGACGAAGTAGTTGGCGTCACTGGGACGGGTCTGCCAACCCAGTGTATGACAGAGGTCGAGCTGTCGGCTTTTCCAGCCGCGCAGGGTCTGCAGGCTGGCGGCCAGCCAGTCCTGGGCTGCCGGCTGAGTCCAGGCCTGCAGCATCGCGACACCATGGGCCCCAACCGGCCAGGAAGGCGCCAGCGCCTGCAGGGCCAAGACCTGCTCGCCAGCGTCGCGCGGCGCGATCGCATAGGCGGCGCGCACCCCCGTCAGCCCCAGCGCCTTGTTCGGCGTCCAGAGCTGCCAGACCCGGTCCAGCCCTTCGGCGTCCAGCGCCAACCGGTCCTGCAGACGCAGCGGACGGTAGGCGCAATCAAGCACCAGCATCTGTTCGGGACGCAAGGCCTGGACCTGCTGCGCCAGGCGCTCATGGGACTGACCGAGCGGACTCGAGGGGTCGCAGGCCCAGAGCAGATCCGCCTCGGAGGGGTCGGTCACGGCCTGCAAGTCCCAGGCGCGGGCCGCCTGGGCGTAGTCGCCATAGTGAAAAGGCGGCAGATGGACCGCAGCCGGCCGCTGCCAGCGCAGTGGCAAGGCCGATGCCGATGCCGATGCCGATGCCGATGCCGATGCCAGGATCGAGGATTGCATCGACCCTGGCATCCGGGCCGCCAGCGCGCTGATGCGGAAGATGAATTCGCTCGCGCTGCCGGCCAGCACGATGCGTTCGGGTGCCACCTGATGCCAGTCAGCCAGGCAGGCGCGCAGCGCCTGATAGTCCGGATCGGGATAGCGGGTCGGGTCGGCCGCCTGCACCGCCGCCAGCGCGGCCGGACAGGGTCCGCAGGCATTGCTGTTGGTCGAGAAATCGAAGCGCGGCACGCCGAAGGCATCGGGGCCGCCGTGCAGACGGGCGGATTCAGCCATGCCCGCCTCCGCTGGCTGGCCACAGGCCTGACAGCCACGCATCAGGCAGATCAGGCAGCCACATGTCAGGCAGCCAAATTTGCGTAAGTGACAAGACTAACGTGCCGAACACGATCAGGCCAAGCGCACGCCCTGCCAGCGCACAGGCCCGTACGGTATCGAGTGGCCCGGGCGCCCGGCCCGTGGCGTTGAGCGTGTAGACCCCGGGCTTGCCGAGCCGGATGCCGAGCGCCAGCGCCAGCGCCCCCATCGGCCAGCCGCCGTTGGGCGAAGGCGTCAGGACTGCCTCGCGCCGCAAGCGCACTGGCGACAAGCCGCCCGCCGCCAACGCCAGCAGCAGCGCGCTCAGCCGCGCCGGCAGCCAGGACAGCCAATCGTCGGCATGGGCCGCCCATTTGCCAGCCCATTCCCAATGCCGCCCGCCGCGCTCGCCGCGGTAACCCCACATCGCATCGGCCGTGTTGGCAAAACGGTAGAGCGCGGCGCCCGGCAGTCCCGCGACGGTAAACCAGAACAGCGGCGCGATGACGGAATCGTTCAGGTTCTCGGCCAGCGACTCGAGCGCGGTCTCGCGCACCTGCGACTCGCTCAAGGCGGAGGTGTCGCGGCTGCAGAGCCAGGACAGGCGCTCGCGGCCCTGCGCCAGCGAAACCGACAGCGCCGCCTCGACCGCCTGCACCTCGCTCTTGAGCATGGCCCAGGCCAGCAGCGGTTTCAGCAGCAGTCCGAGGCCGAGCACCGCCACCCAGCCGGGAAGTTGCAGCAGCAGGGATTGCAGGCCGGCCGCCACAGCAAGCACCACGGCACCGCCCGCACACCAGGCAAACACGCCCCGAACGAAGGCCACGCAGTCCGAGGTTCCGACTGGACTGATGGCCTGACTGGCGCTCTGGCTCTGGCTCTGGCTCTGGCTCTGGCTCTGGCTCTGGCTCTGGCTCTGGCTCTGGCTCTTGCGCTCAGCCTGGCTGGCAGACAAATCAGCCGCTTGATCCGACGAACGCACACTGACCAGCGGCGCAATCCGCTGCCCCACCCAACCCAGGTAGTTCCCGATCCAGACCACCGGATGCCAGCGCAGCGGCGGCTCGCCGAACCAGCGGTCGATCGCCAGCGCCAGCAGCAGGGCCGGCACCAGGATCATCAAGTCAAACTCACCGACCCTCATGCGGGCAGGCCCTGATCGCCGAAAATGGCGACCTCCGAAGCCGCAGCGGCGGAGGCCGGATCGAACGAATCGCTCGGTTCAAACAGCGCGCTCGGCTGGCCCCAGCCCTCGTCGAACACCAGCTCGCTCAAGGGCTGGCGCCTGGCCCAGCGTTGCTGCTGCAGCATCGGCTCGGCATAGAACTCGTGCACCGGACCGAGGCAGAGCAAGGCGATCGGCTCGGCGCCAGGCGGCAGGCCCAGCAGCGCCGCCACCTCGGCCGGGTCGAACAGCGAGACCCAGCCCATGCCCAATCCCTCGGCGCGCGCAGCCAGCCACAGGTTCTGGATCGCGCAGCTGGCCGAGGCCAGGTCCATCTGTGGCAGGGTACGGCGGCCAAAGACATGCTGCTCGCGCCCGTCAGCCAGGCAGACCACCAGCAGCTCGGCGGCGTCGAGCAGGCCCTCGACCTTGAGCCGCATGAACTCATCGGCACGCTGGCCCAAGGCGCGCGCGGTCTCGATCCGCTCGCGCTCGACCGCCTGCTGCAGCGTCTCGCGCAGCGCCCGGTCCTGCACCCGGATGAAGCGCCAGGGCTGCATGAAGCCGACGCTGGGCGCCTGGTGCGCGGCCGTCAGCAGGCGGCGCAGCGTCGCAGATTCGACCGATCCGCCGGCGAAATGGCGCATGTCGCGCCGCTCGAAGATCGCGCGGTAGACGGCATCGCGCGCCTCGGGCGCGAAAGCCTGCTCGGGCAAGGCCGCAGCGGCATCAGTCGCATCAGCGACGGCGGCATCTGCAGCACCGGCGGTGGCCCCGGCAGCAGTCGCAGCAGCGCCAGCACCAACAGCGGGCGATGGGAGCTTCCTCATCAAGTATCAGTCCTCGATGCCGCGCTGGGCCGGAATGCCGGCCTGGAAGGCATGCTTGATCATCCTCATCTCGGTCACGGTATCGGCCAGCGCGACGATCTCCTCCGGACAGCGGCGGCCGGTCAGGCAGACATGGACCTGGCTGGGCCGGCTGCTCAAGGTGTCGAGCACGTCCTGCAGCGGCAGCCAGCCGTAGATCAGCGGATAGGTGATCTCGTCGAGCACGACCAGGAAGAATTCACCCGACAGGATCGCGGCCTTGGCCTTTTGCCAGCCGTCGCGCGCGAGCTGGGCCGAGCGCTCGAGGTCCTGGCTCTTCCAGCTGAAGCCGTCGCCCAGGCCTTCGATCGGAATGCCGAGCTGCTCGAACATGCGGTGCTCGCCAAAGCGTGCCGACGGCACCTTCATGAACTGGAAGATCCGGACCGGCTTGCCGCGCCCGTGCGCGCGCAGCGCCAGGCCGAAGGCGGCCGTGCTCTTGCCCTTGCCGTCGCCGGTGTTGACGATGACCAGACCGCGGCGCTCGCCTTCGGCCTTCTCGTAGGGTTTTTCGGTCGGGGGGGTTTCGATCTGCATCTTGTCAGTCCTGTTGGTGAGTCTTGTTCATGTGACCGAGGTGACCGGCAACGCCACCCACTGCCCGGCCAGGGCGTGGATCGCGATCCGGTGCTCAAAAACCTGTTCCAGCGCGCGTTGCGTCGCAACCTCATGGCAGGCGCCGTGGTGGGCAATCCGACCCTGGCGCATCACGACCAGCTCGTCGGCATGCAGCGCGATCGAGATCTCGTGCAGCACGCTGACCACGCTGCGGCCGGCCGCGACCAGCTCGCGCACCAGCAGCAGCCAGTCGGCCTGGTGCGGCGGGTCGAGGTTGGCCAGCGGCTCATCCATCAGCAGCACCTGGGCCTCGACCGCCAGCGCGCGCGCCAGCAGCACGCGCTGGCGCTCGCCGCCCGACAGCTCGCCCAGCGCGCGCTCGCGCCAGTCCCAGGCCTGGGTCTGGCGCAGCGCCCGCTCGACCGCCGCCAGGTCGGCCGGACTGGCCGGCGCCAGCCAGGACTGATGCGGTAGCCGACCCAGCATAGCGACGTCATGGACCGTCAGGTCATCAGCCGCCGACTGGTTCTGACCGAGCCAGGACAGCGCACGCGCGCGTTGCTGGCGCGGCCAGTCATGCAGCTCGCGCCCGAGCAGCTCGACTTGGCCGCTGCAGGGCAACAGGCCGGCAATCGCGCGCAGCAGGGTCGACTTGCCGGCGCCGTTGGGGCCGACGACGGCGGTCCAGCAGCCGGCGCGCAGTTCGAGGTCGATCTGGTGCAGGATGGGAGTCCCGCCCAGGCTCGCGCCCAGGCCGCGCACCAGGTAGGCGGGCGCGCTCACAGCAGGCCTCCGGCATTGAGTCCGCTGCTGCGGCGATGCATCAGCCACAGCAGATAGCCGCCGCCCAGCGCGGCCGTGACGACGCCGACCGGCAACTCCTGCGGCGCAATGACCCAGCGCGCCAGCAGGTCGGCGCTGGCCAGCAGTACGCCACCCATCAGGCTGGCCAGCCACATCAGCTGCCGATGCGGCACCTTGAGCACGGCGCGCACCAGATGCGGCGCCGCCAGGCCGACGAAGGCGATCAGCCCGGTCTGCGCGACCGCGGTGCCGGTAGCCAGCGCCAGCACCGCGACCAGCGCTGCGCGCAGCGGCGCCAGCGGCAGACCCAGCGTCTGCGCCGTCGCCTCGCCCAGGCTCAGGCCGTCGAGCACGCGCGCCAGCGCCGCCGCAAGCGCCATGCACAGGCACCAGCAGGCGAACATCAGGCCCCAGGAGGTCCAGCCGACAAAGCTGGTCGTGCCCAGCATGAAGGCCTGCATCGCCTGCAGCGAATCGGGCGAGAACAGCAGCACCAGCGAGGTCATCGCGCCCAGCACCACGCCGACGATGACGCCGGCCAGCAGCAGGCGCAGCGTATGACCGACGCCGCGCGCCAGCGCCAGCGTCAGCAGCACGGCCAGCACCGCGCCGGCAAAGGCCGCGCCGGTCAGTCCGAGCCGGACCCAGACGCTGCCCGACAGCATGCTGAAAGTTGCGCCGTTCATCATGCTGCCACCACCGACCATGCCAGCGCCGCCACCGACGGCGGCCAGCGCGATCGCCACCCCGAGCGAGGCGCCCGAGGCACTGCCCAGCAGATAGGGGTCGGCCAGCGGATTGCGGAACAAGCCCTGCGCCAGCGCGCCCGCCAGTCCCAGCAGGCTGCCGGCGGCCCAGGCGCCCAGGGTGCGCGGCAGCCGGATTTCCCAGACGATCTGCAGCGCCATCGCGCGCTCGGCCGGATCGGCGCTGGCATCGAGCAGCGGGCGCAGCAGGTTCTCGAAGCCGGCGCTGCCGATGCAGGTACCCAGGGCGGCCAGCAGCAGCCCGAGCAGCAGCAGACCCCAACCCAGCAGCGCCGCCTGGCGCAACCTCATGCCTTGCCCCCGGCCGTCTTGGGCGATGGCTTGACTGGTGATGGATCAGACTTGGCCGCGCCGGGCGCCTTTTCGGCCAGGCAGCGCGCCATCAGGCGTGCGCCGTCGGCCATGCGCGGCCCCGGGCGCACCAGCAGATCGGACTCGGCGCTCGGGAAGATGCAGACCCGGCCCTCGCGCACGGCCCGGATGCCCTGCCAGCCCGGGCGCTGCAGCAGGCCCTCGGCATTGCGCTCGCCGATCATGATCACGTCCGGATTGGCGCGCACGATGTACTCGGGATTGAGCTTGGGAAAAGGCCCGAGGCTGGCCGGCAGGATGTTCCTGGCACCGAGCCGGGCCAGGGTTTCGCCGATGAAGCTGGCCTCGCCCGCGCCATAAGGGCCACGGTTGACCTCGAAATAGACCCGCACCTGGCGCACGCTGGGCGGCAACGATTGCGCGGCGGCCGAAACGCCGGCATCGATCTGGCGCCAGATCTTCTGCGCGTCGCTCACGCCCAGCACCTGGCCGACCTTGCCGAGCACGCGCTGCACATCGGCATGGGTCTTGGGTTCGAGCGCCAGCACCGGAATGCCCAAGGCGACCAGCCGCTCGGCCGCGCGCGAGGAAGTCGCGGCCAGCACCAGGTCGGGCCGCAGCGCGACGATGGCCTCGATATTGGGGTCGAGTCCGCCGCCGACACGCGGCAACTGCCTGATGCTCTCGGGCCAGGTCGAATAGCGGTCGACACCGACCAGGCGCTGGCATTGGTCGAGCTGGCAGACCATCTCGGTCAGCGAAGGCAGCAGGCTGACGATGCGCTGCGGCGTCCTGGCCAGCGTGACCGGACGGCCGCGGTCGTCGGGCAAGGTCAAGGCCCAGGCCGAAGCCGAGGCCCACAGGGAGCAGCCCGCCAGCAGCAGGATCAGCCAACGCTTCATGCTTCGTCCTTCAGGGTCAGCGGCAGCCCGGCAGCCATCAGCGTGGCGCGCGTGCAGCTGGCGGCCACCGCCTGGTTCAGCCGGCCCAGCATGTCGACGAAGGCGCGCACCTCGCGCCCGAGCGGGATCACACCCAGGCCGATCTCGTTACCGACCAGCACCACCGGGCCAGGAGCGGCCACAATTGATTGCGTAAGTTTCACAATTGAACGTTCGAGGACATCGGCCGGCAAGCCCGTGCCCTCGGCCGGCATCATCAGGTTGGTCAGCCACAGCGTCAGGCAGTCGACCACCAGCAGATGGTCGGGACGGCTGTGCGCGGCCAGGCATTCGGGCAGGCGCAGCGCCTCCTCCAGCGTGGCCAGGCCCGGCACCCGCTCAGCGCGGTCGGACTGGTGGCGCTCGATGCGCGCGCGCATCTCGTCGTCCCAGGGCTGTCCGGTCGCGATCAGCGTCGCGCGGTGCCCAGGCGCAGCCTGCAGCCAGGCGCGCGCCAGCAGCTCGGCCCGGCGCGACTTGCCGCTTTTCTGTCCGCCCAGGATCAGCTCGCTGCGCACGACATTCAGCACGAAGCCTCCTGCGGCAGGAACAGGCTCGCTGCCGCCTCCGGGCTGGACGGGAACCAGGGGTGGAAATAGCTGGCCTGGATCGCACCCAGTCGGTAGACCGACTCGCCCTTGTCCGGCGCTGGCGCAGTGGCGGGACGCGCGGTGCGCGCGACCACCGCGACCTCGGACGCCGCCGTCGAATAGTGGAAAGTGTGGCCGCGCAAGGTGCCGGCCGGCAGCTCGAGCTGCTGCGGCCCCAGCGCTGCCAGGCGCTGCTGCAGCGTGGCGCGTCCCGGCAGCAGACTCCACATCGGATGCGCGATGCCCTGCTGGTCGACGATGGTGTCGAACAAGGCCATCATGCCGCCGCATTCGGCCCAGACCGGCTTGCCAGCCGCGACATGGGCGCGCAAGCTATCACGCAGGCCGGCGTTGGCGCCCAGGCGCTCGGCATGCAGTTCAGGGTAGCCGCCCGGCAGCCAGACCGCGTCGCACGGCGGCAGCGCGGCATCATTCAACGGCGAGAACCAGACCAGCTCGGCGCCGAGCGCGCGCAGCAAGTCGAGATTGGCCTGGTAGATGAAGCAGAACGCCGCGTCGCGCGCGACCGCGATCCGCTGCCCAGCCAGCAAGGGCGGCACCGGATCGTGCGCAGGGGCCGCCGTGAAATCGACCGCCCAGCGCTGCAGCGCGGCCGCATCCATCTGGCCCAGTGGCGTCGCCGCCAGCGCATCGGCCGCAGCATCGAGCCGCTCCATGGCATCCTCGAGCTCGGTCGCCACCGTCAGGCCCAGGTGGCGCTCGGGCAGGGTCAGCGCCGGGTTGCGCAGCAGCGCGCCAAGCCAGTGCTCGGGCGCGACGCCCTGCTCCAGCATCTTGCCATGGCCCGCGCTGGCGACCCGGTTGGCCAGCGCGCCGGCCCAGGGCAGGCCGGGCCGGTAATGCTGCAGACCGAAGGCCAGCGCCGCGAAAGTGCCGGCCATGGCCGAGGCGTCGATCACCGCCAGCACCGGTAGGCCAAAGCGCTGCGCCAGGTCGGCCGCGCTCGGGTTGCCGTCGAACAGGCCCATCACGCCCTCGACGATGATCAGGTCGGCATCCTGCGCTGCCGCCTGCAACCGGGCCCGCACATCGGCCTCGCCCGTCATCCAGAGGTCGATCTGGTAGACGGGATGGCCGCTGGCGAGCTGGTGCCAGAACGGGTCGAGAAAGTCCGGGCCGCACTTGAAGACCCGCACCCGCCGCCCCTGGCGCGCATGCAGGCGCGCCAGGGCCGAGGTGATGGTGGTCTTGCCCTGGCCGGAGGCCGGGGCCGCGACCAGGATGGCAGGACAGCGAACGGCGGCTGACGCGGTATCGATCATTTCAACAGGCTTTCAGGCTCACTGCGGCGACCATTTCAGGCCTAGATAGAACAGGCGACCCGGCGTGTAGTAGCCGTTGGCCAATTGATAGTCCTTGTCGGCCAGGTTGTCGACCCGCGCCTGCAGCGTGACATGAGGCGCCACTTCGGTGCTGGCGTGCAGGTTCAACAAGCCGTAGCCACCCAGTGCGGTCTTGTTGTCCTTGTCGTCGTAGCGCTGGCCCGACAGCTGCAGCTCGGCACCGAGCTGCCAGCGGGCCACTCGCGTGTCGGCCGCCAGCGTGGCGTGCCGGCGCGAACGGCGTGCCAGCAGCTTGCCGCTGTCGAGATCGCGCGGATTCTGCAGGTCGAGCGAGGCGCTCAGATTGAAGCCCGCCAGCGAACGGGCACCCGACAGCGTCAGGCCCTCGAGCCGGGCCCGCTTGGTATTACCATAGCAGCCAGGGTACTTGCCACTGCCGTTGACGCAGCTGCCCGGTCCGCTGACATAGTTGATCAGGTCGTCGATCTGGTTGCGATAGAGCACGATACCGAAGCGGGTCGACTGCAGCGCATAGTTCAGGCCGAGCTCGAAGTTGCGCGCCGTCTCGGGACGCAGACTCGGGTCGCCATAGATGCTGAAGCGCTGGAACAGGGTCGGCGCACGGAAGGCGTTGCCGGCCGACACGCTGGCGCGCCAGTGCGGCGCGAAGGCGTAGGCGTAGGAGGCGCTGCCGGTGTCCTGGCCACCGAATTCGCTGTCCTCGTCATGGCGCAGGTTGAACTGCAGCGTATGCGCCTGATGCCGCAAACCGTAGCCCAGCGCCAGCGCATCCTGGGAACGATCGGTCAGGACCGGCGTGGTGCTGGCGTTGTTGAGCCTATCCTCGCGCCGCTCGAGCGCGGCCGTCAGCAACTGGCCACCGATGCGGTATTCGTTCTGCCACAGGTAACTGCGCACCTGGGTATCGGTCAGGTAGGGCGAAGGCTGGGTCTCGTAGCGGTCCTTGCCTTCGCTGAAACCGATCCGGGTCGAATAGGCCTCGCTCCACTGCGACTGCCAGTTCATCCCCAGGCTCTGCAGATGATGCAGATTGTGGTCGTCAGTGGTCTTGCTGGCGTCATAGCGCGAGTCGGACCAGCTGTCGAGCAAGTTGGCCTCGATGCGCTGCTCGGGCGACAGCTGCAGGCCCAGGCGCGCATTGGCCGAGCGGTTCAGATAGCCGTCGCGGTCGGGATTGCTGGCGGCCTTGGCATTGAAACCCTTGCTGGTTTCGCGCGTCAGGCCGAAGGAATAGTCAAAGCCCTGCTGCGCGCCGCTGAAGCCGGCATCGAGCTTGGCAGTGCGATCACTGCCCAGGCCCAGCCCCAGATAGGGCGTGAAAGCGCCCTCGCCCTTGCGGGTGAAGATCTGCACTACGCCCGCGATCGCGTCCGAGCCATAGATCGCGCCCGCCGGCCCGCGCAGGACCTCGATGCGGTCGATCTGCGCCAGCGGGATCGCTTCCCAGGGTGCGCCACCGGTGGACTGGGAATCGATCCGCACGCCGTCGAGGTAGACCGCGGTAAAGCGGGTATCCGCCCCGCGCAGGAAGACGCTGGTGGTGCCGCCAATGCCGCCATTGCGCGAGATCTCGATGCCCGGCACGCGTGCCAGCACATCGGCCAGGCCGGTCGCGCCGCTGCGCTCGATCGCCTCGCGGTCGATCAGGCTGACATCGGCCACGACATCGGTCAGCGGCTGGGCGACTCGCGTCGCGGTCACCACCACATCCTTGAGTGACTGCTGAGCCAGCACAGGGAATGCGGCGGCCAGCGCCAGGTTGAGCACGGCCAGACGTGCAGGAAAACTGCTGAATTTCATGAAATGGAACGAGAACGAATGCCCTCACCGCCTTCCCCGACGGTGCATGAGCGTCACAGCCGCGCCTGAGCGCGGCCACTTCGTTGGCCGGTATCCGGGCTGGCGGAGACAACCTTCATCGCCTTCCCAGGCGCCTGCGGCGCCCAGTGGCTGGGAGATGAAAGCGGAGCCAGAATGGCTCGTCCGCTTACCGTTGCGGGGGCAGCGCTGGTTAGGACCGGGCCTCAAGCGGCCAACTCCCTCCAGCTTCCCGTTGAACTGCCGCACATGAACTGCGCAGCGAGCACCAACAAACAACATTCTACCCAGCCTGCACGCGCCGGACCTAAAATCAGCCCATGTCCTCTCAGACCCAGATAGACCAGATCGCAGACCGCGTCGAGCGCCTGCTGCTGCGCCATGCCGAGCTGCAGTTGCGCAATCGCGAGCTCGAACAAGAACTCCAGCAACTCGCACAGGAGCGCGACGCGCTGCACCAGCGCCTGCAGCTCGCCACTGTGCGACTGGACGCCCTGCTTGAGCAACTGCCGCTTCCCGTGGGAGACGAATGATGAACCAGCGCTACGCCAGCCAGAAGCTTGAAGTCCAGATCATGGGGCAAAGCTACACCCTCTCCTGCCCCGAAGGCGGAGCCGCCGCGCTGCAAGACGCGGTCGACAAGGTCGACGCCACCATGTGCGCCATCCGCGACGCCGGCCGCATCAAGTCACGCGACCGCATCGCGGTGCTGGCCTGCCTCAACATCGCCCACGAGCTGGGCCGTGACCAGGCCGAGGCCAGCCACCAGCAGCGCCTGGGCGGCCTGATCGACCGGCTCGACCAGGCCCTGGCCAGCAACGACAGCCCGGACTGAACGGCCAACTGGAAACCGGCGCGACGGCAGCAACTTTTGCCCTTACAATGGGGCTGTCTGTTGCCATGGTCGGGCTTTATATTTCCTTGAACCAATGCTCCATGAGCCCGGGCTTGGTACATTGCGTAACTGGTGTGAGCATCTCGCGTCAGATGAACCCGAAGTTGCGTTGCCCTCGCCCCCCTGAACCCCACCGTTCAGGATGACGGTCCGGCTTGGCAGCAGACACCCTAGACACTCTCATCGCAGCCTTTGCGCCTGTCGGTTCGAGCCCCAGACCCACCCTCTCCATCTCTAGTCGTCAGTCATTCATGACAACGTGCTGGCTTTGCCGTGGCTGAACCCCTTTTGCGGGCCTGCTACCCTGGCGCGGCAAGCCGTCCAAGCGCCTGCGCCAGGGTAAAAAATCCCGGATTTGCCCCGGGTCGGCTAGGAAAAGCCCTGCTTTGCGTTTAGCATTCCACCACTCGCCAGCAGCCCTGCTGCCTGCGAAAACAGAATTCAACCTTCACAAGGATTTGCTATATGGCAACTGCAAAGAAAGCCCCCACCCAGACAGCTGTTGCTGCGCCCGCCGCCAAGCGCACCCCGAACGCCGCCTTCATGAAAGCCATGAAGCCCAGCGCCGCGCTCGCAGCCATCGTGGGTGCTGCCGCCCTGCCGCGCACCGAAGTCACCAAGAAGGTCTGGGAATACATCAAGAAGCACGACCTGCAAGACAGCGCCAACCGTCGCAACATCAATGCCGACGACAAGCTGCAGCCGATCTTCAAGAAGCCCCAGGTCTCGATGTTCGAGATGACCAAGCTGATCAACGAGCACCTGTCCTGATCCGCTCGCGATTCGCCTGAGAAAAAACCGACTCTTGAGTCGGTTTTTTCTTGCCTGTCACGGCGCTCAACGACAGCCCTGATCCGGCTCAGGCCCGCGCCACCGTGCGCCGGCCCACCCCCAGCGCCACCAGCACCGCGAGCAGCAGCACCAGGCCGGCGCCCGCCAGGGTGGCCTGGTAGTGGCCACGGTCCATCAGGGTACCAAACAGCAATGGCGACAGGGCCAGGCCGGCATCCAGACCCGAATAGACGGTGCCGTAGATGCGGCCGGTCGCACCGGCCGGGGTCGCGCGCTTGATCATCATGTCGCGACTCGGCCCGCCAATGCCGACCGCGACACCGGTCGCGGCCAAGGCCACCATGGTGCCGGTCGCGCCCAGCCAGCCGCTGGCGCACAAGAGCAGCAGCAACGCCCCGCCACTCATGCAGAGCGCCACGACCTGCTCGCTGCGCCTGGCCCGGGCCGCGACAAAGCCGCCAGCCAGCATGCCGGCCGCACCACACAACATATAGGCCGTCAGCGTCAGCGAGGCCGCCTGCAGGCTGACGCCATGCAGCGCACGCAGGATCGAGACCGAGAAGGTATGCACCACGGCAAGGGTCATGGTGGTCAGCAGGAAGAAGGCAAAGCACCACCAGACCACGGGCAGGCGCAGGAAATCGAATTCCCCCTCGGCAGCTGGTGCGCCCGCTCCGCCCTGAGCGCCCTGGCGGCCCGCAGCGACCGGCCTGGGTGCGGTCGCGACCGTGGCCAGGTGCTGGCGTTGCCAGACCAGCAGCGCCAACACCAGCGCGTACAGCAGCAAGGCGCCCAGACAGGCCAGGCGCCAGTTGCTTGAGGCCGCGACCCCGACCAGGAAGGCCGTGCTCAGCGCCCAGCCCAGATTGCCCGACAGCCCATGCACGCTGTAGGCATGGCCGAGCCGCGGCGCCGACACGCGCTGGTTCAGGATCGAGAAATCGACCGGATGAAACGGCGCATTGCCCAGGCCTGCGAGCAGCGCCGACAGCATCAGCCCGGCATAGCCCTGCGCCAGCGCGGCCGACAGGGCTGCGCCCATGAACAGCAGGATCGAGCCAAACAGCACCGGGCGCGCACCGGTCCGATCGACGACAAAGCCCGACAGGGCCTGGCCCAGGCCCGAGACGGTGAAGAACAGCGTCATCAGCCCGCCGAGCTCGGAAAACGACAGGCCGAAGTCGCGCTGCAGGAACGGAAACAGGCCCGGCAGCAGCAGGTGGGAGAAATGCGACATCGCGTGCGCGAGCCCGACCAGTGCCATGACAGTCGCGTCGGCGCGCCAGGTCAGCGCCTCAGCGGCGCCGGATTGAAGGGGGTGACTCATGCCGACGATATTAAGTGATGACAGCACGGCCGGATTGGCGGTCATGACAGGCCGATCTGCCGGCACAATATCGGCCATGAACATCGTGATTTTGGACGACTACCAGGATGCAGTGCGCAAGCTGCAATGCGCCAGCAAGCTGGAGCCCCATACCGTCAAGGTGTTCACCAACACCGTCAAGGGGGTGGGACAGCTCGCGGTGCGCCTGCGCGACGCCGACATCCTGGTGCTGATCCGGGACCGCACGCCGATCAACCGCCAGCTGGTCGAGAAGCTGCCACGCCTGAAGCTGATCGCGCAGACCGGGCGCGTCGGCAACCACATCGACCTGGCGGCCTGCACCGAGCATGGCGTGGCGGTCGCCGAGGGCCTGGGTTCGCCGATCGCACCGGCCGAGCTGACCTGGGCCCTGATCCTGGCCGCGATGCGCCGCATCCCGCAATATGTGGCCAACCTCAAGCATGGCGCCTGGCAGCAGTCAGGGCTCAGGTCCTCGTCGATGCCGAGCAATTTCGGACTCGGGCAGGTGCTGGCCGGCAAGACGCTCGGGATCTGGAGCTATGGCCGCATCGGCCGCATCGTGGCGGGCTACGGCCGCGCCTTCGGCATGCGGGTGCTGGTCTGGGGCAGCGAGCCGACGCGCCAGCATGCCCGGGCCGACGGCTACGAGACCGCCGACTCCAAGGCCCAGTTCTTTGCTACCTGCGATGTGCTGAGCCTGCATCTGCGCCTGGGCGAGCAGACCCAGGGCTGCATCTCGCTGGAGGACCTGTCGCTCATGAAGCCGACCGCGCTGCTGGTCAACACCTCGCGCGCCGAACTGCTGCAGCCCGATGCGCTGGTCGCAGCGCTCAACCGCGGCCGGCCCGGCATGGCGGCGGTCGATGTCTTCGAGTCCGAGCCGATCCTGCAGGGCCATGCGCTGCTGCGACTGGAGAACTGCGTCTGCACGCCGCATATCGGCTATGTCGAGCGCGACAGCTACGAAACCTATTTCAATGCCGCCTTCGACAATGTCGTCAATTTCCTCAATGGCCAGCCGAGCCAGATCGTCAACCCTGGCGCGCTGCCGCTGCGGCGCTGATCCGGATCAGGTGGCGCGGCGCGACCGGCTCAGTCGTTAGTCGAAGCCCTGACCTCGGCCAGCGAGGTCTGGCCGGCCAGCACCTTCTCGATGCCATCCTGGCGCAGCGAGCGCATGCCCTCGCTCAAGGCCAGCGCCAGGATCTCGGCCGGCCGCGCGCGCTTTTGCACCAGCTGGCGCACGGCTGGCGTCGCCGCCAGCAGCTCGTGCAAGGCCATGCGACCCATGTAGCCGGTGTTGCCGCAGTGGTCGCAGCCGGAGGCCTGAAAATCCTGCAGCATGCCGCCCTTGGCATGGCGTTGCCGCCATTGCTCGTGCAGGGCCTGGGTGTCGCGCAGCGCGTGGCCCGGCGGCAAGGCGCGCTGGTAGTCATCGGTGATTTCGCGCAGGCGCGGCGCCAGCATCGGACGCGACTGCTTGCAGCTGGCGCACAGCTTGCGTACCAGGCGCTGGGCCAGGATGCCTTGCAGTGAATCGGCAAACGAGAAACTGTCGACCCCGAGGTCGTTCAGGCGCACGATGGTGTCGGCGGCGGAGTTGGTGTGCAAGGTCGACAGCACCAGGTGGCCGGTCAGCGAGGCCTCGATCGCCATTTCGGCCGTTTCCGGATCGCGGATCTCGCCGACCATGATCACGTCCGGATCGGCGCGCAGCAAGGAGCGCAGCGCGGCGGCAAAGGTCCAGCCGATGCGCGGATTGACCTGGATCTGACGCAGGCCATGCTGGGTGATCTCGACCGGGTCCTCGGCGGTCCAGATCTTGCGGTTCGGTCGGTTCAGCCGCTGCAGCACCGAGTGCAAGGTGGTGGTCTTGCCCGAACCGGTCGGCCCGACGCAGAGGAACAGGCCGTTGGGGCGCTCGACCACCTGCTGCAGCAGCTCGAGCTTGTCGGGCGCCAGCTCGAGTGCCTCCAGCGGCACGACACGGAACGCGGTCAGCAGACGCATCACGATGTCCTCTAGCCCGTGCGCGGTCGGAATCGTGGCCACGCGCAGCTCCAGCGGCAGGCCGCCGTATTTCGCGAAGGCGATCTTGCCGTCCTGGGGCTTGCGGCGCTCCGAGATGTCGAGGTCGGACATGATCTTGATGCGGGCGGTCAGCGCGTTGCGGTAGCTCGGCGGCAGCTCGAGGTAGGGACGCAGCTCGCCATCGATGCGAAAGCGGATCGACACCTTCTCGCGCCCGGGATAGGGCTCGATGTGGATGTCGGAGGCGCGCTGGTGATAGGCCTCGGAGATCATCGAGTTGATCAGCCGCACCAGGGTGTTGTCCGACTGCTCGAGCGGTTGCTCCTCCTGCTCGGGCTTGGCGTCGCCGCCATTGAGCTCTGCCGCGAGCATCCAGGCATCCTGCTCGGAGGACGCCACGGCGGCGGCGGCCAGCGCCTCGCGCTCGACACGGGGCGCTGGCTCCTGCAGCGCCAGGTTGTCGGCCATGCCGATGCCGCGATAGGCCTTGGCGATCTGGGCCGTGAGGTCGACGCTGGTCGTGACCACCGGCCTGACCTTGCGCTGGCTGGTGAACTCGAGTTCTTCCAGGATGCGGAACTGCAGCGGATCGGTCATCGCCACCACCAGAGTCGACTGCCACTCCATCAGCGGCAGCACGCGCAACCGGACCGCGGTGGTGGCCGGTACCCGGCGCAGCGCGGCGGCATCGATCGGGAACAGCTTGAGGTCGACGAAGGGGTAACCCATCTTGGTCACCAGCGCCAGCTGCAGATCGGCGGTCGTGACCAGCTTCATGTCGAGCAGGATCTGGCCCAGCGGCACGCCACGGGTCAGCGACTGGCGATGCAGGGCTTCGGACAACTGCTCGGGCGTGATCTTGGCCAGCGCCAGCAGGGCTTCGCCGATCGGCATCGGCTTGAGCCTGAGCTGCCACTCGAGCGCGGCGCGCAGATCCTCGCAGGTCGCCCGGACCGCATTGACCAGGCTGACGGGTACGGTATCAGGCGGCAAGCTGTCTCCCAAGCCGGGCAGTGCCGATGGTGCAACGGTCGATAGGTCCGGACGCTCGGGACGGCTCAACAGACTTGGCATCATGGTGCAAGCAAGCGCCAGCGACGGCACTTAAAGATGAATGAACCATTGAATCACGTTTTTGGCAATGAAGCCCAGCATGCCGAAGGACAGCACGAGAAACAGCACGAAGGTGCCGAACTTGCCAGCCTTGGATTCGCGCGCCAGGTTGAGCACGATGAACAGCATGAAGAGGATGAAGGCGCCAACCCCGAAGGTCAGGCCGAATTCGGCGATCTGGTCCTCGGTCAGGCCAAACAATGAATTCTCCATCGTCAGCGCCCCCCGACAGCGGAGGCGGCGGATGCCGATGCACTGAGGTCGCGGTAGGCATGCCAGCTCGCATGCGCGAGCAGCGGCACCACGACCAGCAGACCGAGCAGGAAGCTCAGCAGCCCGACCAGCACCAGGCAGGCGATCAGGCTGGCCCAGAAGGCCAGCACCAGCGGATGATCAGCCACTGCGCGCCAGCTCGCGCGCACGGCATTCATCGGCAAGCAGTCACGGTCGATCAGCATCGGCAGGGTCAGGACACTGGAGGCAAAGATCGGCGCCGCCAGCAAGCCGCCGAGCAGCACCCAGAATTCGAACAGCAAGGGCGACTCCGACAGCACGACATGGCGCAGGAAATCGACCACGGTATTGATCGGCGCTGGCGCGAGCAGAACCATCAGGCTGGCCGAAGTCAGGACCCAGGCGGTGCCGGCCAGGCACAACAGCAGGCCAAAGCCGACCAGGCGCGAGTCACGGCCGCGCCAGAGCGCGACCAGCTCGGCCAGGCTCATGAGCCGATCGCGCTCGAGCTCGCGGCTGACCGCATACAGGCCAGTGGCCAGCACTGGCGCGACCAGCAGGAAGCCGGAGAAAGCCCCTACCAGCAGCCAGAACTGCTGATCGGCCACCGCATAGAGCAAGGCGCCGAACAGGGTGACGCACAGGCCATGGAGCAGGCCCGGCAAGGGATGGCGCACGAAGTCGCGCCAGCCCCGGATCAGCCAGAGCAAGGGAGAGGCCAGTGTCACGCGGGACACTGGTGACACGCGGGCAAGCTTGTCGTTCATCGAATGATTTATTGTGAGGGTGACAGGCCCGATTGGATCACAGCCCCGAGGCCTGGACCAGACTGCGGGTATAGGGCATGCGAGGAGCCCGCAACACGGACAAGGCCTCGCCCTGCTCCACCACCCGGCCCGCTCTGAGCACCGTGATCTGGTGCGCCATGGCCCAGACCACCGCCATGTCGTGGGTGATCAGCAGATAGCTCAGGCCGCGCTCGCGCTGCAGCCGCAGCAGCAGCGCGATCACCTGCTGCTGCACCGTGACGTCAAGCGCGCTGGTCGGCTCGTCGAGCACGATCAGCTGCGGCTCGATGACCAGCGCGCGCGCGATCGCGATGCGTTGGCGCTGGCCGCCCGAGAACTCGTGCGGGTAGCGCTGCAGCCAGGCCTGCTGCTCAGCCGGCGCCAGCCCGGCCAGCAGGCCGACCTCGCGCAGGGCGGCCAGCACGCGGACCAGGCGCTCGGCGCGCGACAGGCCCGGCTCATGCACCTGCAGGCCCTCGGCGACGATCTGCTCCAGCGTCAGGCGCGGCGACAGCGAGGCATAGGGGTCCTGGAACACGACCTGCACCCGGCGGCGCAGCCGACGCTGCTCGGGCCGCGCCAGATCGAGCCAGTCCTGGCCCAGCACACGCAAGCGGCCCTGGTGCGGCAGCAGGCCCAGCGCCGCCAGCGCCAGCGTGGTCTTGCCCGAGCCCGATTCGCCGACGACGCCCAGGGTCTGGCCGGCCGGCAGCCGCAGGTCCACCCCCTCGAGCGCGAGCTGGCGGCCACGCCGGAACCAGCCGCGCCAGCCGGGCAGCGCCACCGGATAGGACACCTGCAGCGCTTCAGCCTCCAGGCAGGCTGGGTGATCCGGACGGGTCGCAGGGTCGGCTGGCACCAGCTCGCGCCGCGGCAGGCTGTTCAGCAGGGTCCGGGTATAGGGCTGAGTCGGCGCGGCAAAGACCGCCGCGACCGCGCCCTGCTCGACCACCAGGCCGTCCTTCATGACCAACACCCGGTCGGCAAAATACCGCACCAGATTGAGGTCATGGGTGATGATCAGCACCGCCAGCCCCAGGCGCAGCCGCATCTCGTCGAGCAAGACCAGCATCTGCAGCCGCAAGCTGGCGTCGAGCGCGGTGGTCGGCTCATCGGCCACCAGCAGCCGCGGCTCGCTGGCCAGCGCCATCGCGATCAGCGCGCGCTGGCGTTGGCCGCCGCTGAGCTGGTGCGGGTAGGCACGCGCCTGGGCCAGCGGGTCGGGCAGGCCGACCGATGCCAGCAATTCCAGCACGCGCGCACGCGCCGACGCGCCCGCCAGCCCCCGGTGCAGCTGCAGCACCTCGGCGATCTGCTGGCCCAGGGTCAGCAGCGGGTTGAGCGCGCTCATCGGCTCCTGGAACACATAGGCGACCGCGCTGCCGCGCAGCAGGCGCAGCTCGGGCTCGGCCAGCGTCAGCAGCTCGCGCCCCTGCAACTGGACCGAACCCGACAGGCGGGCCTGCGGCAGCAAGCGCAGCAGGCTCAGCGCCGAGACCGTCTTGCCGGAGCCCGACTCGCCGACGATGGCCAGCTTCTCGCCCGGCTGCAGGCTGAAATCGATGCCGTGCACCACCTCGCGCCCGCCCAGGCTGACGCGCAAGCCCTGCACCTCGAGCAGGGGTGGCTGCGCTGCCAGCTCGGCATCCGCTATCAGCGCTTGATTCTTCATGGCAGGGGCATTCATGGCCGGGCCCTGCGCGGATCGAGCGCGTCGCGCAAGGCGTCACCCATGAAGGTCAGCAGCAGCAGCGTGGTCACGAGCAGCGCGAAGGTCGACAGCGTGATCCACCAGGCATCGAGGTTGGCCTTGCCCTGGGCCAGCAGCTCGCCGAGCGAAGGCGTGCCGGGCGGCACCCCCAGGCCCAGGAAGTCGAGCGAGGTCAGCGCCAGGATGGCCGCGCTCATGCGAAACGGCAGGAAGGTCACGACCGGGGTCAGGCTGTTGGGCAGCAGATGGCGCCAGATCAGCTGCCAGGGCCCGAGCCCGAGCGCACGCGCCGCGCGCACATAGTCGAGCTGGCGGTTGCGCAGGAACTCGGCCCGCACATAGTCGCTCAGGCCCATCCAGCCAAACAGGCTCAGCAGCAACAGCAGCAGCCCCACGCTGGGCTCGAACAGCGCCGAGAAGATGATCAGCAGGTAGAGCTCGGGCAACGCGCTCCAGACCTCGATCAGCCGCTGCAGCAGCAGATCGGTGCCGCCGCCGAAATAGCCCTGGATCGCCCCGGCGGCCAGCCCCAGCAGCACGCCGGAGGCGGTCAGCGCGAGCGCGAACAGCACCGAGAGCCGAAAGCCGTACAACAGGCGCGCGAACAGGTCGCGGCCGCGGTCGTCGGTGCCAAGCCAGTTGTCGGCCGAAGGCGGCGCCGGATGGGGTTCGCGCGCGAAATAGTTGATCGTGGCATGGTGATAACGGTTCGGCGCCTGCAGCACCCAGTTGCCTGGCTGTTCGAGCTGACGCTCGATGAAGGGGTCGAGGTAGTCGGTCGGGGTCGCGAAATCGCCGCCGAAGGTGGTCTCGGGCAGATCCTGCAACACCGGCACATACCACTGGCCCTGATAGCGCAGCAGCAGCGGCCGGTCGTTCGAGATCAGCTCGGCGCCCAGGCTCAGCACGAACAGCAGAGAAAACAGCCACAGGCTGAACCAGCCCAGGCGGTGGGCACGAAAACGGCGCCAGGCCAGGCGCCAGGGTCCGGCCGGCGCAGCGCTATCGGCAGCCACTTGATCAGTCGAACTTGACACGCGGGTCCACCCACAGATAGCACAGGTCGCTCACGAGCTTGGTCAGCAGACCGATCAGCGTGAACAGATAGAGCGTGCCGAGCACGACCGGATAGTCGCGCCGCATCACGCTCTCGTAGCTCAGCAACCCGAGGCCGTCGAGCGAGAACAGGGTCTCGATCAGCAGCGAGCCGGTGAAGAAGGCGCCGACGAAGGCGGCCGGAAAGCCGGTCACGATCGGGATCAGCGCATTGCGCAGCACATGGCGGATCAGCAGCTGGCGCTCGCTCAGGCCCTTGGCGCGTGCGGTCAGCACATACTGCTTACCGATCTCGTCGAGCATCGCGTTGCGCGTCAGCAGGGTCGTGACCGCGAAGGCGCCCAGCACGCTGGCCGTCACCGGCAGCGCGATATGCCACAGGTAGTCCATCACCTTGGCGCTCCAGCTCAGGGTTTCCCAGTTCGACGAGGTCAGCCCGCGCAGCGGAAACCACTGCAGCTGGCCGCCGAACACCACCAGCAGCAGCACGCCGAGCACGAAGCCGGGAATCGCATAGCCGGCCAGCACCAGGATCGAGGTCACGGTATCGAAGCGGCTGCCGGCACGCACCGCCTTGGCTATGCCCAGCGGTACCGAGACCGAGTAGGTCAACAGGAAGGTCCAGAGCCCGAGGCTGATCGACACCGGCAGCTTGGCGCGCACCAGGGTCCAGACATCCTGCTGGTGATAGAAGCTCTGGCCCAGGTCGAAGCGCGCGAACTGGCCCAGCATGCGCACGAAACGCTCGGGCGCCGGCTGGTCGAAGCCGTAGAAGCGCTCGATCTCGGCGATGCGCTCGGCGTCCACGCCCTGGCGCCCGCGGTAGCCAGCGCCCGCCACGGCCGCGCCTTCGCCGCCGCTGTCGCGCCCTTGCAGCTGGGCGACCATCTGCTCGACCGGGCCGCCCGGCACGAACTGGATCACGACGAAAGTCAGCAGCAGCACCCCCAACAGGGTCGGCACCATCAGCAGCAAGCGCTTGAGCAGGTAATGCAACATGTCGAATCCCAACCGGCGGTTCAGCGCCCGACCCGGTTGGCCGGACTGGCCCACCAGGTCGACAGCACCCAGGCCTCGGGCTGATAGTAGCGCGGCAACTGACGCGGGCGCTCGAAGCGGCCGGCGCGCCAGGCAATCCGGTGCACGCTGCCATACCAATGCGGTACTGCATAGTGGCCGTGACGCAGCACGCGGTCGAGCGCGCGCAATGCCGCGACCAGCTCTGGGCGCCGACGCGCGGCCACGGCGCGCTCGATCAGCGCATCGACCACCGGGTCGCGCACCCCCATCAGGTTGGCCGAGCCCTCGATGGCGGCCGCGCGCGAACCAAAGCGCTCGAGCAATTCGGCGCCGGGCGCCTCGCTGCCAACGATCCGGCTGCTGATCAGCTCGAAGTCGAAGCTGTCGAGGCGCTTTTGCAGCAACGCGAAATCGACCACCTTGTGTCTGGCCGAAATGCCCAGCTTCTCGAGGTTCTTGGCCAGGGGCGTGAAGACCCGCCCGAGCGCGCCGCTGTTGTCGATGAATTCGATCGTGAACGGCTCGCCGCGCGCGTTGCGCAAGGCGCCGTCGCGATAAGTCCAGCCGGCTTGCGCCAGCAGCTCGCGCGCGCGCCGCAGGTGGTCGCGCAGCATCTGGCCCGAGTCCGGGTCCAGGTTGGTAACGGGCGGCAGCGGCACCGGCTGCTCGAACACGGCCGCCGGCAACCGGCTGCGCCAGGGCGCGAGCAGCGCGAGCTCGTCGGCGCCGGGCAGGCCACGGGCCTCGAAGTCGCTGGCGACGAAATAGCCACGCACCCGGGTGTAGGCGTTGAAGAACAGCTGGCGGTTCATCCACTCGAAGTCCAGCGCCAGGCCGATCGCCTCGCGCACGCGCGGGTCGCTGAATTTCGCCAGCCGACTGTTGAACAGGAAGCCCTGGAAGTCACCCGCGTTGCCATGCGCGAGCTCCTCCTTGACCAGCAGCCCGCGCTCGAAGGGACGGCCGCGATAGGCCTTGGCCCATTCGCGCGCGATGAAGGCCTGGATGTAGTCGAACTCGCCGGCCTTGAAGGCCTCCAGCTGGGCCGTGCTGTCCTGGTAGAGCCGGTAGGTGATGCGGTCGAAGTTGTACATGCCGCGGCGCACATTGAGGTCAGCCGCCCACCAGTTCGGATCGCGCCGGTAGCTGACATCGCGTCCGAAGCCCCGACCCTCGACCCGGTACGGGCCAGAGCCGATCGGCGGCTCGACCACGATCCGGTCCAAGGGCTGACGCTGTCCGCCCACCAGGCCCCATTGGCGGCTGAACACCGGCAGGCTGCCCGCGATCAGCGGCAGCTCGGCGCTGGGACGCGCGAAGTCGAAGCGCAGCAGGCGCTCGCCCAGCACGGTGGCGCGCCAGACATCGGCGAAATAGCTGCGGAACTGCGGCGCGGCCTGCGGGCCGGTCAGGCTGTCGAAGGAATGCTTGACATCGGCGGCCAGCACCGGCTCGCCATTGTGAAAGCGCGCCTTCGGGTTGAGCCTGAAGGTCGCCGACAGCCCGTCGGCCGCCACGCTGACATCGTCGGCCAGCAGGCCGTAGCCGGTATTGGGCTCGTCGAGCGAGCCGGTCAGCAGGGTCTCGAGCAGCAGCGCATTGAGGCCGGGCGGTGCGCTGCCCTTGAGCGTGAAGGGGTTGAACTTGTCGAACTGGCTGGCGCGCGTGGGCGGCACCAACGCGATCTCGCCGCCCTTGGGCGCCTGCGGATCGACATAGTCGAAATGGGCAAAGCCGGCCGGGTACTTGAGCTCGCCAAACTGAGCCCAGCCAGGTGCCGCCTGCACCGGCATGAGGGCGCTCAGGAGCAAACTCGACAGCCCCAGCCGCAAGAGGGGTAAACGCATGCGACAATTCTGCCCAAGATTTTCTGGAGATTGACTCATGGGTTTTCTCGCTGGCAAGAAATTGCTGATTACGGGCTTGTTGTCCAACCGTTCGATTGCCTATGGCGTCGCCAAGGCTTGTCACGCGCAAGGCGCAGAGCTGGCCTTCAGCTACGTCGGTGAGCGTTTCAAGGACCGCATCAGCGAGTTCGCGGCCGAATTCGACTCCACGCTGGTGTTCGATTGCGACGTCGGCAGCGACGAGCAGATCGAGCAGATGTTCAAGGACCTGTCGGTCCACTGGCCGACTTTCGACGGCTTCGTGCACAGCATCGGCTTTGCGCCGCGCGAGGCGATCTCGGGCGACTTCCTCGAAGGCCTGAGCCGCGAGGCGTTCAAGATCGCGCACGACATCAGCGCCTACAGCTTCCCCGGCATGGCCAAGGCGGCCAAGCCCTACCTGAACGACAAGGCCGCGCTGCTGACCCTGACCTACCTGGGCGCGGTGCGCACCATCCCGCACTACAACACCATGGGTCTGGCCAAGGCCAGCCTGGAAGCCAGCGTGCGCTACCTGGCCGAGGCCCTGGGCACCCTGCCCGACGGCCGCAGCATCCGTGTCAACGGCATCAGCGCCGGCCCGATCAAGACCCTGGCCGCCAGCGGCATCAAGGACTTCGGCAAGCTGCTGGGCATGGGTGCGGCCGCCGCACCGCTGCGCCGCAACGTCACGATCGACGAGGTCGGCAACGTCGCCGCCTTCATGCTGTCCGACCTGGCCTCGGGCATGACCGCCGAGATCTCCTACGTCGACTGCGGCTTCAGCTCGACCGCCGGCGTCAGCCGCGACAGCGCGCAGATCGTCTGATCGGCCTGTGCTGCGACGGCTCTGCGCCGTCGTCAGCCACTGCGCAAAAAAACCCGCCGCGGCGGGTTTTTTCATGGCTGGAGCCGGGAGTCCGTCAGGCCTGCGCGGCCTTCTTGAGGATCACGTAGAGCTCGTCCTTGAGCGCGAGCTTTTCCTTCTTGAGGTTCTCGATCTCGACCTGGGTGCCGGGAGCGACATGCGACTCCATGTTCTTGATCTGCTGGTCAAGCTCGTTGTGCTTGTCGAACAGGCGCGAGAAATGGTGATCGCTGGTCTTGAGCTGGGTGATCAGTTCGCGGAATTCGGGAAACATGGGCGCTCTCCTGTAAAAGATGTCATTTTCACGCCTTTTTCCCGAATCCGTCTTGATCTAGTTCAAGAAACGCGCACGCAGTCGGCGAAATAGCGCTTCTTGCCGTCTTCGCCTTCCTCGACCACCAGGCCGTGGATGTCGGTCTCGAAGCCCGGGCACTGGGCGTTGAACTCGCGCGAGAACTTCAGGTAGTCGACAATCTTCTGGTTGAAGACCTCGCCCGGGATCAGCAGCGGAATGCCGGGCGGGTAAGGCGTGACCAGGCCGACCGTGATCCGGCCCGCCAGGTCGTCGATCGCCACCCGGTCGGTGTTCTTGCGCGCGATCTGGGCAAAGGCATCGGTCGGCGTCATGGCCGGCTGCAGCTCGCTCAGGTACATGTCGGTGGTCAGGCGCGCGATGTCGTACTTGGCATACATCTCGTGCACATACTGGCACAGGTCGCGCAGGCCCATCTTCTCGTAGCGGCGATGCTTCTGGCAGAACTCGGGCAGGATGCGCCACATCGGCTGGTTGCGGTCGTAGTCGTCCTTGAACTGCTGCAGCGCGGTCAGCAGCGTGTTCCAGCGGCCCTTGGTGATGCCGATCGTGAACATCACGAAAAAGCTGTAGAGACCGGTCTTCTCGACCACCACGCCATGCTCGGCCAGGAACTTGGTCACGATGCTGGCCGGGATGCCGGTGGTGGCGAAATCGCCATTCATGTTCAGGCCAGGCGTGACGATGGTGGCCTTGATCGGGTCGAGCAGGTTGAAGCCCGGCGCCATGTCGCCAAAGCCGTGCCAGGCCTCCTCGCCGTCGGCCGGCTGCACGCCCTCGCTGTCGGTGCGCTTGAGCACCCAGTCGCGAGCCTCGCCGATGCCCTCTTCGGCCAGCTCGTCCGGACCCCAGACCTGGAACCACCAGTCGTCGGCACCGAACTCATCGTCGACCTTGCGCATGGCGCGGCGGAAGTCGAGCGCCTCGGCAATGCTCTCCTCGACCAGCGCGGTGCCGCCCGGGGGCTCCATCATCGCCGCCGCCACGTCGCAGCTCGCGATGATGCTGTACTGCGGGCTGGTGCTGGTGTGCATCAGGTAGGACTCGTTGAACAGGTTGCGGTCGAGCTTGGTGTTCTGCGACTCCTGCACCAGCACATGGCTGGCCTGGCTGATGCCGGCCAGCAACTTGTGGATCGACTGGGTCGAATAGACCATGGTGTCGAGCGGACGCGCGCGCTTGCGGCCCATGGCATGGAACGAGCCATAGAAGGGGTGGAAGGCCGCGTGCGGCAGCCAGGCCTCGTCGAAGTGCAGGTTCTCGACATAGCCGTCGAGCATGCCCTTGATGGTCTCGGTGTTGTAGAGCACGCCGTCGTAGGTCGACTGGGTCAGCGTCAGGATGCGCGGCTTGACCGCCTCGGCGTCCACGCCCTTGAGCAGCGGGTTGGCGCGGATCTTGGCCTTGATCGCCTCGGGCTCGAACTCGCTTTGCTGGATCGGGCCGATGATGCCCCAGTGGTTGCGCGTCGGCTTCAGGAACACGGGGATGGCCCCGGTCATGATGATCGCGTGCAGGTTGGACTTGTGGCAGTTGCGGTCCACCACCACGATGTCGCCCGGCGCCACCGTGTGGTGCCAGACCATCTTGTTCGAGGTCGAGGTGCCGTTGGTGACGAAGAAGCAGTGGTCGGCGTTGAAGATGCGCGCGGCGTTGCGCTCGCTCTCGCCAATCGCGCCGTTGTGGTCGAGCAGCTGGCCGAGTTCCTCGACCGCGTTGCAGACGTCGGCGCGCAACATGTTCTCGCCAAAGAACTGGTGGAACATCTGGCCCACCGGCGACTTCAGGAACGCCACGCCACCCGAGTGACCCGGGCAGTGCCAGGAGTAGGAGCCGTCCTCAGCGTAGTCGAGCAGCGCCTTGAAGAACGGCGGCTGGATGCCCTCAAGGTAGGACTTGGCCTCGCGGATGATGTGCTTGGACATGAACTCCGGCGTGTCCTCGTGCATGTGGATGAAGCCATGCAGTTCGCGCAGGATGTCGTTGGGCAGGTGACGGCTGGTCTTGGTCTCGCCATAGATGTAGATCGGCACGTCGAGGTTCTTGCGCCGCACTTCCTGGATGAAGGCGCGCAGGTTCAGCACCGCCGGGTCGAGGTCGGGGCCGGGCGTGAACTCCTCGTCGTCGATCGACAGGATGAAGGCGCTGGCGCGGCTTTGCTGCTGGGCGAACTGGCTCAGGTCACCGTAGCTGGTCACGCCAAGCACCTCGAAGCCCTCGACCTCGATCGCCTGCGCCAGGGAACGGATGCTCAAGCCGGAGGCGTTCTCCGAACGGTAGTCTTCGTCAATAATGACAATGGGAAAGCGAAATTTCATGGGGCGTATAGAACGGATGGGCGCCAAATGGATAAGTGCACCGGTATCCGGTGGCACAGCTTGCCCGCGACGAGGCCCCGCCCCATCGCGTGATGGCGCCAAGTGTAAGGAAATTAGATGACAACCGATCAGTGCACGAGCCGTTTCTTCTCAAATTCAGCCGCGCCAGGCAGGTCGGTTGGCCTGTGTCAGGACCCAATCGAAGTTCCGGCATGAGCGACTCGACCGTCTGGTGGCTGCTGACCGCCGCCGCCGTGGCGCTGGAGCTGCTGAACGGCTCCTTCTACCTGCTGATGCTCGGCATCGGGCTGGCAGCGGCCGCGCTGGCCGCGCACCTGGGCGCCGGACTGGCACTGCAGCTGACGGTCGCTGCGCTGGTCGGCGGCGGCGCGGTGCTGTTCTGGAGCCAGCGGATGCGCCAGCGCTCGGGCCCGACTGACAGCGCCGCCAACGCCGACCTCAATCTCGACATCGGCCAGCTGGTGCAAGTCGAGCACTGGAACGCCGACGGCAGCGCCAGCGTCAGGCACCGCGGCGCCGAATGGACGGCCGAACTCGACGACGCCGCTGCGGCTGCAAATGCCATCAATGCCGCCCAGCCGGCCCCCGGCCGCTACCGCATCGTGGCCGTGCGCGGCAGCCACCTGATCCTGCAAGCCCATTCCCACTAGAAAGCCCGCCATGGAAATCGCCTTTGCCCTGTTCGTCCTCGCCGTCATCTTCACGATCAAGTCGATCAAGATCGTTCCGCAGCAGAATGCCTGGGTCAAGGAGCGCCTGGGCAAGTACGCCGGCACGCTGGCACCAGGTCTGAACTTCGTGCTGCCCTTCATCGACGAGGTGACCTACAAGCACAGCCTGAAGGAAATCCCGCTCGACGTGCCGAGCCAGGTCTGTATCACGCGCGACAACACCCAGCTGCAGGTCGACGGCATCCTGTATTTCCAGGTCACCGACCCGATGCGCGCGAGCTACGGCAGCTCCAACTACGTGACCGCCATCACCCAGCTGGCCCAGACCACGCTGCGCAGCGTGATCGGCAAGCTCGAACTCGACAAGACCTTCGAGGAGCGCGCGATCATCAATGCCCAGGTGGTGTCCGCGATCGACGAGGCAGCACTCAACTGGGGCGTCAAGGTGCTGCGCTACGAGATCAAGGACCTGACGCCGCCAGCCGAGATCCTGCACGCGATGCAGGCCCAGATCACCGCCGAGCGCGAGAAGCGCGCGCTGATTGCCGCCTCGGAAGGCCGCCAGCAGGAACAGATCAACATCGCCACCGGCGAACGCCAGGCCTCGATCGCGCGCTCGGAAGGCGACAAGCAGGCCGCGATCAACAAGGCCGAGGGCGAGGCAGCGGCGATCCTGATGGTGGCCAATGCCTCGGCCCAGGCGCTCGAGCGCATCGCGGCCGCGCTGCAGGCGCCGGGCGGCGAACAGGCGGTGCAGCTCAAGGTGGCCGAGCAGGCCGTGGCGGCCTACAGCCGGGTCGCGGCTGACGCCACCACTACGCTGGTGGTGCCGGGCAACATGAACGAGGTCGCCGGCCTGGTGGCATCGGCCATGCAGCTGATCAAGTCGAGCAAAGGTTGAAAAAATTTGATCGGCCTTGAAAAGGGCCGGAATTTCTGTCTACAATACGAGTCTTCACGGAGAGGTGGATGAGCGGTTTAAGTCGCACGCCTGGAAAGCGTGTGTGGGTTTATCCCCACCGCGGGTTCGAATCCCGCCCTCTCCGCCAAAACATAACCCCAAGTAGTTGATCTACTTGGGGTTTTTTGTCGTCCAAGATTCCTACTCACCTTTCAACCCACCTTAAAAACGGTGGTCGGACGTGCAGTCAGTCAGTCAGCCGGCAGCCAGTCAGCGTTTGTTCGCTGCATCGTGTCCTCGTCCCTCAGAGCTGGCGGTGCGTCCTGGTCCAGATGGACCTGGAATGCCTCCCAGCCCTGGTGGATGCGGACCATCAGGGCATCGTCACGCTGGATCTCGAGCAAGATGGACCTTGAAGATCCGGTGATGCAGTATGTAGTCGTGTAGCTCACCCCTGCACAGTCCGGCCGGCCACGATGAACTGGCCTCCGGCGACATGGTGCAGCGTGCGCAGGTCGTCGGGGGCCTCGTCGAAATGCCAGCGGCCCTGGCGAAACACCCGCTCGTCGGCCCAGGCCGCTTCCACCTGGCCGATGAACAGGTCATAGGTCTGCTGGTTATGCGGCTCGGGCAGCAGCCGGCAGACCAGCCAGCCCACGCAGCCCTGCACCAGCGGCAGCTCATGCCCGGGGGCGTTGAAGATCGGCACCCCGAGCCGTGTCAGCTTGCCAGGCATCTCCCTGGCGCTGTGGGTGCCGACCGCCACGGTCAGCTTGGCCTGGGCCACGCAGGGCAGCTGCAGCGCAAAGCGGCCACAGGCCTCGATCAGCTCGCGGGTACGGGTGGCCTTGTCCAGCACCACCGTCACCTTGGGCGCGTCGCCGTAGTCGAGCACGCCGGACCAAGCGGCGGCCATCACGTTGTCCACTCCGTCGTAACGGGCCGACACCAGCACCGTGGGGCCGTGGTTCATCAGGCGGTAGCACTTGTCCAGCGGGACGGGCGTGAAGTGTTCGGGCATGGTGGAAAGCGATGACATGGGCAAGACTTTAGCGCGGGTCACGCAGTGTCAGCGAGGAAAGAGTCCATGACCCGCGCACCGCTAGACGCTGGGCTGGGCCTGGAGCCGTTGGACTTGCTTGCGAACGCCCTCGATGATGGCCTCAGCCACGTCCTGAGGAAAGTCAACGGGCAGCTGCCGGGTGACGGCGGCTATGGCCGGCTCGACCCTGTCGAGCAGTTCGCTGATGATGTCTTCGGCATCTACGCCCCAGCCGCACTTCGCAGCCGTGGCGTTGAAGTGGCGCCGCATGATGGTGGCCAGCGCATAGTGCCGGTTCTTGCTGCTGACCGCCATCGCGAGTTTTGCGTTGCGCCATGCGAGCTGGTTCTTGCCATTGCCGATGATGGGCCATGCGGAAAGCACGTCGTACAAAGGGGTCAGCGAGTAGGCGCCGCTGGCGTGCAGGCGGATGCTGAAGTTCTTCGCGTGCCCGTCCGTGGCAGCCAGCAGCCAGAAGACGATCTGGCTGGCCAGCAGCGAGCGCAGGTCGGCACGTGCGTTCTGGGAGCCGCTGAGCACCTGGGCAAGACGCTCAAGGCCGGGGCCGCCGTCGGCTTCGTATTTTTGGGCAGGACCCACGCCCAGCGCCTGGCAGAAGTCTTCCTGAGGCAGGCGAAGAATCCAGCTGCCCGATGAGTGCCTCCTGCGGTCGAAGCGCTCGACCACCAGCACCGGCGTGTGGTCGGCAAAGGTCACGATGTCAACTTTCGCCACTTCGAAGCCCAGCGCTTCCATGAACTTCAGGCACAGCCACTCGTTCCAGACAGAAGTGCGCATGTCCGCCTGCATGTTGCCGACCAGGCCCAAGGGCAGCTTGATGATGTGCGTGGTGGGTGTGGCGCCCAGCGGTCGCAGCCACTTGTCGCCGTGGCGCAGCAAGGCGGTCTTTTCCTGGGCACCTGCAATCGAGATGCGGAAATCCCGGTCCTGGTCCTGATGGGCGAACAGGCCACTCGAAACGGTAGAACGCAGCAAGGCCGCCACGGCTTCATCGTCCAGGACTTCACCTTCAATGCGGTCGAAGCCGGTCGGTTGTTCATCGACGGGAAGGAGCTGCACAGCACCGACGCAATCGCGACCGATGGCAGCCAGCAGGTCGAAAGTATCTTCCGAGCCCGAGGCATAGCGTTGCGCCAGGCGCCTGCGGATGGCCCCGCTGTCAGGCAGCAAGTTGGCAAAGAAGTGTTCGACACGGTCACCCCGAAGGGGCTCGTTACCCACCAGGGGAAGCGGCAGGGACAAGGAGAGCGGCCGGGCAGAGGGCGAGGCCAGCCAGCTATCTTCGTAGCGCAGTTCCATGGGGCGTCGAGTGGCCGGTGTCCAGCGCCCCACCAGCTCGCCATTGGTCCAGACGGCCAGCGGCTGGGAACTGGAGCGACGGACCATGGCTTACCACTCCCCCGTCTGGGCGTCAGGTGTCTGTGGCGCCTGCTCGCGCGGCTGCACTGTCAGCTGCAGGCCCAACTGGGCACACAGGGCCAGGAGCTGGTCAACGCTCAAGGTCCCAGGTGCGCGCTCGAGCTCAGACACGCGCCGCTGGCTCAGCCCGAGGCGCTCGCCGAGCTGGGCCTGCGTTAGCCTGAGGCTTTTGCGCGCACCTTGCAGGATGACGCCCAACTGAGAGGCCATGACGAGAGGCTGGGTTCGATGGAGCATGATTTACCGCTTATTTCAGTAAATGCAATTTAGCGGAATTTATTCTAAAAGTCAAATAGCGGAATATCCAGTAATATGCCCTAGGATGGTAGCGCACCCACGTCATCAGGTGCTTGTCGCGCATCCATCTGGCCTGGTTGCTCAAAACACGCGCGACGCTGGGGCGGCAGCCGCAAGTGGGGCATCATCTGGCACACCCAGGGCGCAGGCAAGTCGATTGCGATGCTGGGTGCCGCCTCAGTGCTGCTCGTGGATCCGGATGCACGCATGCCGGTCACCCTGTAGCATCCTGTCTGGGGGAGATTTTGTATGCTCATCACGGTGGACATCGATGACGAGCTGTATGAGCGGGCACTGGAACTGACCGGCCAGGACATTGCCCCGGAACGGGAGACCTGTTTCGGGAGGCCTTGCAGACATTCGTGCAAGTGCAAGCCGCCAAGCGCCTGGCTGCACTCGGCGGAACGATGCCTGAAATGGACACAACCTCCTACGAACAGGACGTCAACGCTTGGGCCTGTGAGCAAGCACGCCGGATACGTACAGGCCGTTTCGACCAGTTGGATATCGGGTATCTTGCCGACGAGATCGAGGACGTGGGCAAAGGCGAGCTTCGTGAGCTGGCCAGATGCACGGCGGTACTACTCGAGCATCTCCTGAAGTGGGCGTACCTGCCTGCTCGCAGGAGCGCTGGCTGGAAAAAGATCATCCAGGCTCAGTGCAAAGAAATCCGCTACTTGCTCGGGGAGTCGCCCAGCCTGGCGCCCAAGATGCAGGAGCCGCTGTGGCTTGACATGGTCTGGACTCGCGCGGTGGCAAACGTAGTCACGGAAACCGGCCTGGACTGCTTTCCCGAAGACTGCCCTTGGGACCTCCAAGGCGAAGTGCTGTGTGGCACATGGCTGCCTGCTGAGTAGAGGTCTGCGCGCTCTGGAGACGCCCCACTTTGAATGTGGGCACCTGCTCAGACGCAAGCGGTAGCCCGGCAGGGCCTTGACCGCCGCCAGCATGGTGCGGAGGTCTGCAGCCAAAGCCAGTCGCATAAGATACAGGCCCGATGACTCTGTTCACCCCTCCTCTCATGGCCAAGGCGGTCAAGACCGTCGATGGCATGGACATGTCCGAGCGGATCAGGCTCGCCGACGAGATACACGTCCAGCAGCCCCAGTTGCTGGCCTCCGTAGTGGTCCTGCACCGGATGGGCAGCAGTTACCCGCAGATCGAGGTCGCGCTGCACATCCTGCTGGTAAGCTACCAGGCGATGAAGCTCTCCGGGCATGCGTGGCCGATGATCTCCGAGGCAACCCAGGATGCCTGCCTGCGCCGGCTGACCGGCCAGATCATGCTCTCCGAAGGCTTGCCGGAGGCATTGCAGCAGCAGTCGGCGCATCTCTACATCGACGAGCATCCCGAGCCGGTCCTGCTCGCCTTTGCCCACGAGCATCTGCGCCAGAATGACCTGCTGGCCGTCAGGACCGATGCCGAGAAGTTCCTGATGCTGGCTGTGCTCAATCTGGTCGAGTGCATTGCCAGTGTTCGCGACCAGGCCAGGCCTTTGTCAGGCGCCCAAGCCTGAGACTCGGGTGCCCCCCAGTCCCATCGGCGTGTCGGCATCCCGCGCCTGACTCGACCTGGCCAACCAACGGATTCAGGTTGGACCTGTTCCCATCACCCCTACCCGATACCCCATCGCCCGATAGCCACGCTGGCGCTTGTCCCACATCCGCAGCAGCGCCGGATGGCCGGTATCGACGAAGTCGATGATCCGCACATCGGTCTTGCCGGCCTGCTCCCGGTGCAGGCGCCCGGCGTACTGCTGAAGCGTGCCTTTCCACGACACTGGCATCGCCAGCACCAGCGTGTCGAGTGGCGGATGGTCAAAGCCCTCGCCGACCAGCCTGCCTGTCGGCAGTAGGATGCGAGGCGCATCGGGCGGCAGCGCGTCCAGGCTGGCCACCAGCGCGGATCGCTGCTTCCTGGACATTCGACCGTGCAGGACGAACGGGAGCGTAGCCAGACCGTCAAGTGCCGCCTGGATGGCGTCGAGATGTTCGGTACGCTCGGTCAGGACGAGCACCTTGCGCCCCTGCTTGAACGCGTCACGCACCTCCACCGCGATAGCCCGGGTCCGGTCCTGGTCCGTCGCGAGATGCCGGAACAGGTCCTGAATGCCCGCGTCAGCAGAAACATCGATCCTTGTGAGGCGTGAACGGGGCACCACTTCCAGATCGTGGGAAGCGCCTGCCGGCTTTGCCGCCGTGTACCGGATCGGGCCGCACTGCATGAAGATGATGGGCTGCTGCCCATCACGACGCACGGGCGTGGCCGTCAGGCCGTGTACGTATTTCGCTTTCGTGCGTTTCAGGATGGCGTCGAAGGAGGCAGCCCCGACATGGTGGCACTCGTCCACGATCACCTGGCCATAGCGCTCGACCAGCGGATTGACCTCGCCCTGCCGAGAGACGGACTGCATCACGGCGATGTCGATCTTGCCGGTCGGTCTGGACTTGCCGCCACCGATGGTACCGACCACGCCCTTGCCGACGCCCAGGAAAGCCTGCAGGCGCTCCTGCCACTGTTTCAGCAACTCCGTGCGGTGCACGAGCACCAGGGTGTTCACGCCCCGGCGCGCGATCATCGCGGCGGCGGTGACCGTCTTGCCAAAGGCCGTCGGCGCGCACAGCACCCCGGTGTCGTGATGCAGCATGGCCGAGACGGCAGCCTCCTGGTCGAGGCGCAAGGTGCCTGCAATGCTCACGTCGATGGGCTCGCCACCGAAGCGCTCGTCACGCAGGTCGCAGGCGATGCCGTTGTCCCGTAGCAGTTCCAGCGCCGAATCGAGGCAGCCGCGTGGCAAGGCGATGTGCTGCGGGTAGTTCTCGGCGTTGCCGATGACGCGCGGCTTGTCCCAGACCGACATCCGCATCGCCTGGGCCTTGTAGAACTCCGGATTCTGGAAGGCAGCCAGTCGGATCAGCCGGTTGGCCAGTGACTGCGGCAGCTGGGCCTTCTCGAAGTAGACCCGGTTGGCCAGCGTCACGGTCAGCGACTGGGGCATCGGCCCGGCCAGCTTCCTGGAGGTGGTACTTTCCCGCTTCCAGGGCGTGGCCAGGTCTTCATCGTCGATGAAGGTGACGTCCAGCGGATGGATACCGCCCGTGGCCCGCAGGATGGTCGGCTCGATGTCATGCGCGGCCATGGTCTGCATGGATGCCAGGAAAGCCCACTGATCCGGATACGGGCGCAGCTCGGAATCCACGAAGACGCTGCAACCGTTTTCGCGCGGCCCCTTCTGCAGCGGCAAGGCGATCAGGTTGCCGAAGCCGCCCTTGGGCATCGTGTCCTGGTTCGGGAACAGTCGGTCGTAGGATTCCAGCTTGAGTTGCCGGGTGCGCGAGCAGGCATGGCTGATGATGGCGGTGCCCAGGCGTCGGGCATCACGGGCGGCAACCCGGCTGGCGAAGAACACCCAGGCGTGCGCGCCTTGACCGGAGCGGGAGATTTCCAGCGCCGCCGGCACGCCCAGTTCTGCGCAGGACTGCATGAAGGCCCGGGCATCATCACGCCAATCGGCCTCGTCGAAGTCGACGGCCAGGAAGCAGCAGCTGTCGTCTTCCAGCAGCGGATACACCCCGACGATGTGCTGGCCGGCCAGATGGTCGTAGATCACCGCATCGGACAGCGGAATCAGCAGGCGGTTCACGCAGTCACCGCACTTGATGCGGGGCTTCTCGCACACCCCGGCGAGCCATTCGTTGGCACAGGCCGGGGCGTAGCCCGACTTGCCTGAGGCCTTGCTCTCCCAGCGGACCGGATAGACATCGGTGCGCCCGCGGAACAGTCGGCGGAACAAGGCCACCTTCTCGGCGGTCGTCAGCGGAGACGGTTCCTGCTCTCGCGCCACGACAGCGGTTGACTGTGGTAGCCACCAATCGATGCCGTGGGCGTCAAGCAGTGCTGTCAGGCGAGCATTCTCGGCCTGAAGGGCGGCAATGACTGACTGGCTCTGGTTGGTCGCTTCGTAGTTCCTGCGCATGCCACCATGCTAGCAAGACCGGACTGCCCATTTCTTGATCAATCCATGAAAAATCAATGACGACAATGGCTTGTCATCGGGTCAGCGGGCTTGTCCACAGCTTTGGGCACGGATGATGGGGATTACCCTGGATGGCGACAGCGCCATTCACCCCGTTGGTGCTGATCGCAACGACTGCGGCACACTGAACTCTACCCCTACTCTACCCTGACTCTCCCCCTACACGGACTCTGGCAGCGGTTTCAAATCGATGCGGCTGCAGCACGAGGGGGCAGGGCCAGCCCTTGCCCGTTTCAGTTTTGAGTCTGCCCTTCGCCCCGAATCATAATGAGAAGCATTTTGAAGCCGCCGAGCGGACGCACCGCATGCGGAACACCGGCGGGCATGAGCAGGGAATCGCCTTCGCCAACGGTATGGACGACGCCGCCGATCGGGATCTCGGCGCGGCCTTCGACGCCGATGACCAGGGCATCGAACGGCGCTGTATGCTCGCTCAGTCCCTCGTTGCCGTCAAAGGCAAACAAGGTCACATTGCCAGCGGGATTCTTGACCAGCATGCGGCTGACGACGGCCTGCTCCTGGTACTGAAGCATCGCCTTGAGCTTGTGCACTTCGGTCTTGGTGTTTCCGTTGCTCATGTCAGTTTCCTGGGCAAGAAGGATGGAGAAAGGCTCGGGCCGCCATCGTAAGTTGGATAGCAGGCTGATGTTTTCAAACGCACTGCCTGGTTTCGATGCGGCTGAGGTCGATGTCGGCCAGCAGCCAGACTCCACCGTCCTGATAGGCCGCATCGTTCACCAGGCGTTCAAGCGGGGTGGGCGAAGGCACCGTTTCACACTCACCGTGGAAATGGGCCTCGACAGCTTCCTGAATGGCAGCAGGCAAGTCAGACCATTCATCTGCCGCCGAGAAGCAGCCGGGAAAGTCTGGAAAATTCACGCCGCGGGCTTCGCGCTCATTGCCCACATGCACATAGACGGGGTACAGCATCGCGAATCCTGGAAACAGCCTGCTTGCCATAGGATACTGCGCAAGGTAGGCAAGGGTAGATATTTCATGTGGCGCCGTATTACTGGTGCGTGCACACGAACTTGATATACAGAGCCTGGAGTCTGTACCACTGGCCCAAAGGAGAAGTTGGATCGGGTGAGCCATTTCTTTTCAGGAGACCTTCTTCGCCATCTCTTTGATGACGGTATGCAAAATGGCTCTGAGGCAACGGGACTCCCCCGCCATGGTTGCTGACAGATTGGGACGCGCGTTGGCGATCTGAGCGTTTTCAGCTTCGACCTCGGCATAAAGCGCCTCTGCCTCCTGAACAATGCGGCTGCGCAACCTTTCCAGCAACCGCTCAGCAGTACCTTTGGCCAGATTCAATGCCGCGCCGGCCTCCAGGATCAGGTCTCGGTTGATGTCCGAGAAATGATGCACACCCAAAATTGGCCAGGCGAATTGGGTCAGTGAAGGCCAGCTCTTTTTGTCAAAGGCTGGCGTGTCATACGTGGCGACGCTGAGCAAGTCATAGAACGGCGCCAGTTGGACTCCCTCATGAGAAACCAGGAAGCTCAAGTTTTTCAGGTGGGCGTCGCTGTTTCCCACGAGCACGTTGAACACCATCCATCCAAAGAGCCGGGACCGAGCTACAGCCGGACTGCGACAGGCATTGGCCAGCGCCGCCAGACTCTCCATGCTGCCTTGACTGTATTTGAAGCTGCGGTCCAGCCCCAGCAATTGGCAGGCATCGATTACATGCCGGCGTTGCCAGCCTTGAGCATCTGGAATCCGGTCAAAACGATCAATCAAGTACACGGGTGATGGGACATAGCACCGATGAACATCGGGTACATCAAGGCCAAGTCTCCTGGCCAGGCACATCACAAACCACTCATTGATCACTGAATGGGGGTAGTCATCATCCGGGTGATCAGGCTTGAGGATATGGGTAGAGGGTGTTGCGCCAGCGGGCTCAAACAGGGAACCCTCTTGCAGGACGACCGCCAGCTTATGCTGGGCGCCTGCCAGCGACATGCGCTTGATGGCAGCATGTGTCAGCGGCGCCTTCGGTAACTGACGGATACGCGCCTCCAGGGCATCGTCTGGTAACGGTCGCAATGGCTCGGCGACTTGAGTCCCCGCATCGGGCGACAGCAATGTCACCGACCCTGCCGACTCAGCTCCGTACCAGGCCAGCAAGCCGAAGGCGTCTGCCGTTTCCAGCTTGGCGTCTCCGGCCAGCAAAACACGTTGGCCTTCTTCCGGCAGCAGGTTGTCGAAGTACCACTGCACCGGGCGCAGACTGGCACCGTCCAGCAAGGCCTCTGTCGTCAGGGGAAGATGCGGACTGAGCGCGAAGCACTGAGGGTTTTCCAGCCACGCTTCAGAATATTGAAAGCTCCAGAGGCCGCCCACTTCCTTCAGCGTGCCAACTTCCTTCTGATTGATCGAGGCGCTCAGGGATCGGCCGTTCATGGCTTGTCCCTGCTGACTGCTGGATCGCTCAAGTAGGCGGCCACGCTCTCGGGCACGTCTACCATGACCTGGACGCCCAGCCCTTCAAGAACTTGAAACAGCTTGCCCCAGTGCACGGAATCGCTGCCGCGCTCGATCTTGCCCAGGAAGTTCTCGCTGACACCAATGCTGCCGGCCGCATCGTCTTGTCGGATCTTCTGTGCCTTGCGGCTGGCGCGCACCACCTTGCCGATGGCGGCAGCATTGTCGATAGGTATTTTCATGCGAAATCCTCACGTTTGCGAGGATTTTATGCCAAGCTGACCCCCTCGGCACCAAATCCACACAAACGTGAGGATTTTCGGCAACCACATCCTTTCCTTGCAAAAAACCTTACAAATGTGAGGATTTCTGCAGGGAAGGCAGCCAGTACGCGATAGCCAACGCCTCCGCCTCGAACTGAATGGCGAAAAGCAGATGGTGCTCGGCATACTAGGGCGTGTCATCAATCAGGCGAGCCATACGACAGTCGCTGCCAGATGGATGGCGCCCAAGAAGTTGCGAGCCGTCTTGTCGTAACGCGTGGCGATGGCCCTGTACTGCTTGAGCTTGGCAAAGAA
>Ga0208374_1000076_pt1 | contig 68967 bp, 67 predicted proteins | sample RifOxyC3_FD_184037 | JGI IMG/M metagenome (GOLD analysis project Ga0208374, IMG submission 184037) | Groundwater microbial communities from Rifle, Colorado - Rifle Oxygen_injection C3 (SPAdes) | ecosystem: Environmental > Aquatic > Deep subsurface > Groundwater | place: Rifle, Colorado, USA...
CGCCGTGTATTCCTGCTTGGGGATCTTCTTCACTTCTCTTCCTTCAGGTCTCGATACTAACCATCGACCCTTGGAAGACGAAAAACGGCGGGCAGCTCAGGCAGTGGTTGCCGCTTGTCGAGTGAGTTCGACTCCCGGTTGGGTTGGGTTGGGTTGGGTTGGGTTTGCGGTAGCACATGCCGCCCGTCGCTTCGTGTGTTCTCGGTCATGTTTCACCGTTTTACGTGGTGTTCGGATGCATCAATGATGATGAGTGTAATCAAAAATGTCAATACTTTGATGATGACTGACATCAATATAGAATCGAGGCCTACGAAAGCAGCTCCCCAAGGCAAACAAGCGATGAAAATCACCAAAGCGCAGGCGCAGGCGAATCGAGCGCATGTGGTGGAAACAGCTTCCCAGCTGTTTCGTGAACGCGGTTATGACGGCGTCAGCGTTGCCGATCTGATGGCCGCCGCCGGCTTTACCCACGGCGGCTTCTACAAGCAGTTCGCATCCAAAGCCGACTTGATCGCCGAATCGGCGGCTTGCGGCATCACTCAGACCGTTGCGCTGACCGGAAACGGTGTGGAGCCTGCCGAGTTCGTCAGGCAGTACCTGACGCGCGAGCACCGTGACAGTCGCGGCACCGGGTGCACGATGGCAGCATTGGGCGGGGATGCCGCTCGTCAGCCCGACTCAGTCCGAACCGCTTTTGCCACTGGCATAGAGGGCTTGGTGGCGGCCTTGAGCCGCAGCGATGACGCGGCTGCAGATTGCGCAGACGCGAACCAAAAGCGAGCCAAGGTACTGGACATGCTCTCGCATGTGGTGGGTGCCCTCGTGATGTCTCGGGCCTGCCCGGACGATTCCCCCCTCGCCGACGAATTCCTCACGGCCTGCCGTGACTCGATCCTTGGGTCGCTGATTGCTCCCCAACTGCCCCCCGCGTAGCGCGATGGCCGGGGGAGCGAGGCAGTCGGCCGGCTTTCGACTGCCTGATTGACCGCTTGCCGCTGCCGCCGACATTCGCCGTTTGATGGCGAATTTCACTGATCAACCGTCCTCCAGGAGATGGCCACCGCGCTCAAGGCCGATACCTCCAAGGTGGTCTGGGCCGGTGGCTCGGCCGGCGGTGCCGACCACATCCTGGCTTGCCTGGTGGCCAAGGCCTCCGGTGGCGACGCGAGCAAGCTGAACTACGTGCCTTTCTCGGGTGGTGGTCAAGCGCTGCCAGCCATTTACCATGCTCTTGGCTGGACAAGCGACCGGATGAATGAAAACTTGTAACTTACGAAATTCCAATTGTTCACTACTGCTGCATGCGCCAACAAAGTAGTGCGGTGCGTGACAGTTGCTGACCAGCAGCCAGCCAACTTGACACGGCTGTGACTCTGGTTCAGGCCGAGGGCGGTCGTCTGGCTCTGGCGAGTAGATGGACTGCCAAGTCGTGTCCCCCAACAAAGCCGATTGACGGGCTGTGTTGGGGCGACTTGAGCAAGCGCCTGGATGTAGCGGGCTGATTCTCCAGGCACCGCTCAGGTCAGAGACACCGAAGGCGCTGCTTGGGCGTCTGGCTCGCCAGGTCCAGATGGCTTCATCCAGACCATGTACAGCGCTGGTACGAAGACCAGTGTCAGCACGGTGGCGGCGATGAGCCCGCCCATGATGGCCATCGCCATCGGTCCCCAGAAGATGCTGCCGGTCAAGGGCACCATGGCGAGCACCGCAGCGGCGGCCGTCAGCACCACCGGGCGTGAGCGGCGTACCGTCGCTTCCACCACGGCCTGTGCCTGCGGCATGCCGGATGCAATATCGCTGTCGATCTGGTCCACGAGAATCACCGCATTGCGCATGATCATCCCCCCCAGCGCGATCACCCCCAGCAAGGCCACGAAGCCAAAGGGCGCGTTGAAGATCAGCAGGGCCGGCACCACGCCGATGAGCCCCAGCGGTGCAGTGAGGAACACCATCCACATGCGCGAAAAGCTCTGCAGCTGCACCATCAGGATCAGCAGCATCACCACCAGCATCAGCGGGAAGACCGCGAACAGCGCCTGGTTGGACTTGTCGCTTTCTTCGATGGCGCCGCCTTGCTCGATGCGGTAGCCAGGCGGCAGCTGGTCGATGATCGGCTTGAGTGAAGGCCAGATCTTCATTGTGGCCGACGGGCCTTGCACCCCATCGTGCACATCGCTGCGCACGGTGAGCACCATGTCGCGGTTGCGGCGCCACAGCACAGGCTCCTCGAAGGTGGGCACCAGCGTAGCCACCTGAGACAGGGGTACCACGGCGCCGCTGCGGGTGAACAGGCTGACGTCGCCCAGTTGCTCCAGTGCCAGCCGCTCGCTCGGCGCGGCGCGCACGGTCACGTCGATCAGATCCTCACCGCGGCGGATCTGCGTGGCGGGCGCCCCGCTCAGCACGGTCTGCATCATGGCCGAGATATCGGCGCTGGTGATGCCCAGCAGGCGGGCCTTGTCCTGGTCGATCTGGACGCGCAAGGTCCTGACCTGTTCGTTCCAGTCGAGCTGGGTGTCGCGCACCAGGGGGCTCTGCCGCACGGCATCGCGCACCTGGTAGGCGATCTGTCGGACCTTGCCCGTGTCGGGGCCGACCACGCGGAACTGCACCGGGAAACCGACGGGTGGACCGAACTCGAAGCGCGTGACGCGCCCCCGCAGGTCGGGAAAGGCACGCTCGGCGGCGAACAGGTCGAGCAAACGGCGCCGCACGGCCTCGCGGTCGGCCACATTGGCCGTCTTGATGACGATCTGCGCGTAGCTCGGGTTGGGCAGTTCGATGGGCAGCGACAGGAAGAAGCGCGGTGCCCCAGCCCCCGTGTAGGCGCTGAAGTGCTGAACCTGGTCATCGTCTTTCAGCACCTGCTCGAAACGCTTGACCTGCGCTTCGGTGGCCGCGAACGAGGCCCCTTCGCGCAGGCGCAGGTCAACGATGAGCTCCAGACGCGAGGCGGTCGGGAAGAACTGCTGCTGCACCAGGCCCATGCCCGCCACGGCGCTGACGAAGAGCACGGTCGTGGCGGCCAGCACCATCACGCGGTGTGCCATGCACCACTGCAGCAGGCGCCGCAAGCGTTGGTAGAGCGGTGCCGCGTAGGGATCTGGTGCCGCGCCACCATGCGCCTTCATGGTCTTGGGCAGGAGCACGATGCCCAGGTAGGGCGTGAACACCACGGCCACGAACCAGGATGCGATCAGGGCCACGCCCACCACCCAGAAGATGCCGCCCGCGTACTCGCCGCTGATCGACTTGGCAAAGCCCACCGGCATGAAGCCGGCCACCGTGACCAGCGTGCCGGTCAGCATGGGGAAGGCGGTGGACGTGTAGGCGAAGGTCGCCGCGCTGACGCGGTCCCAGCCCTGCTCGATCTTCACGACCATCATCTCGACAGCGATGATGGCGTCATCCACCAGCAGGCCCAGGGCAATGATCAGCGCACCCAGCGAGATGCGGTCCAGGCTCCAGCCCGCAGCCAGCATCACGATGGCCACGATGGCCAGCACCAGGGGCACGGATGCGGCCACCACGATGCCCGTGCGCCAGCCCAGGAAAAGGAAACACACGGCCAGCACGATGGCCAGCGCTTCCAGGAAGGAGCGCTCGAACTCCCACACGGACTCTTCAACGATGCTGGGCTGGTCGGCCACCTTCTCCACCACCACGCCCATGGGCAGACTGGCCTTCAGCGCCTCCATGCGCGACTCAAGCTCGCGGCCGAGCGCCAGGATGTTGCCGTGCTTGTCAAAGGTGATGGCCAGCATCAACACCGGCTTGCCGTCATGCCGCACGGTGAACGAAGGCGGATCTTCCAGCCCCGCGCTGACCTTGGCCACATCGCCAAGGCGCAGCAGCTTGCCGCCTGCGGTGATGGACACATTGGCCACGTCACGCGCATCGCGCAGGGTGCCATCGACCCGGACGAACACCCGGTCAATGCGGCCCTCGGTCGACCCTGACGGACTGACTGTGTTCTGGCGAGCCAACGCCTCGATCACGGTCTGTGCGCTGATGCCCAGCGAAGCCAGACGCTGGCTCGAGAACTCGACGTGGACCTTCTCGGCCTGCCGCCCGAACACATCAACCTTGGTCACGCCTGGCTGCGCCTGAACCTGGCGCTTGAGGTCTTCGGTCAGCACCTGCAGTTCGGGCCAGCTCAGGTCAGCAGCGCTGATGGCGTACATCACGCTGTAGACATCGCTGAACTCGTCGTTGAAGAGGGGGCCCTGGACGCCTTCGGGGAACTGATGACGCACGTCGCCGATCTTCTTGCGGGCCTGGTACCAGGCCCGCTCCAGTTCGGCCTTGGGCGTGCCGCCCTTCATCCAGAGGTTGACTGCCCCATATCCCTGGCGCGAGAAACTGCGGATGAAATCGACGCCCTCGATCTTTTGCAGTTCGCGCTCCATGCGATTGAGCACCTGGTCCTGCACCTGCTGGGCCGAGGCGCCGGGCCAGGCCACCACGGCCGTCATCGTCGGCACCATGAACTGCGGGTCTTCCAGGCGGCCCAGCCGCGTGAAGGCGAAGGTGCCCACCAGCAGGCTGCCGATGATCATGAACAGCACCATGGCCCGGTGCGTGACGGCCCACTCGGAGAGATTGAAGGACTTCATCACAGGCTCCCGGGGCGCATCACGGCCTGGACCTTCATGCCCGCATCGAGTTTCTGCGCGCCGGCCGACACCACCAGCACGCCATCGGGCAAGCCGGTCACACGCACCTGGTCGGTGGATTGCGACAGCAGCGTCACCGTTTGCTGGGTCAACGTGCCAGCCTTGTCATCGACCAGCCAGACCGACGGAGTCTTGTTGGTCGTGAGCAACGCGCCTGATGGCAGTTCAGCCGAGGTTGTGGCGTCTTTTCCTGCCAGTTGCACATCGGCCGTCACGCCCATGCGCAGCCCCGGAGGCGGCGAGGCGATGGCGTAGCGCGCCCGGAAGGTGCGGGTCTGCGCCGAGGCGCTGGGTGCCAACTCGCGCAGCCTGAGTTTCACCAGATCCGGTATGCCGGCGATGCGCGCCTGGGCCACCTTCTCACGCAAACCTGCGGCCAGCGCCTCAGGCACATCGACCACGACTTCCAGCTCGCCGGGCTTGGCCAGCACCATCACGGGCTGCGCTTCGTCCACCATCTGCCCCACCTCGATCTGCAAGCCGGTCACCACGCCATCGAAGGGTGCCGTCAGCACCGCATAGCTCGCCCTGTTGCGCAGCACCTCCAGTTGTCGTTCGGCCTGTACGACGCGCGCCGCGGCAGCATCCGAGCGGGCCTGCTGCCGCTCATGGTCGGCTGCGCCCACGGAACCATCGAGCAGCAGGCGCTTGAAGCGTGCCGCATCGCTGGCCGCCTGCGTGGCGTCCACCTGGGCCGCTCGCAGCTGCTCGGCGGCGGCGTCTGCGGCCAGTTGGTAGTCAGCCGCATCGATGCGTGCCAGTGGCTGGCCGGCTCGCACGGCCTGGCCCAGGTCAACCAGGCGGGCCGTGACCTTGCCCCCGGCGCGGAACGCCAGATCGCTCTCGATGCGCGGGCGAACGGCGCCGCTCAGTATTCGCATGTCTTCGCCGTGGTCGTTGTGCACGGGCGTGACGTAGACAGCCGGGATGGGCGGCGCTTTTTCAGCGGCAGGCGAGCAGGCGGTCAGAACCGCCAGACCACTGATGACCAAGCCAGACCAGACCAGGGCATGGACGAGCTTCATCAAGCGGAAGTCAGAGGAATCAATCATGGCAAGCTTTCAGGTGCGAGGCTGGGAGGCGTGATGCGGGGGGGCGTGGTTGTGGGCGTGTCCTGCCATCCGCCACCCAGGGCCGAGGCGAGTTGGACGGTGTTCAGCGCCAACTGGGCCTGGCCATCGATGGCCGACAGTTCGGCGGCGAGCACGGCGCGCTGCGCATCGAGCAGTTGCAGCCGGTCGATCTGGCCTTCTCGGTAGAGCGATTCGGCATGACGCAGGCCCGTGCGCCGTTGCTGAGTGACGGCATCCAGCGCGGTCGAGCGATCACGCTCCTGGTTCAGGGCCACGAGGCTGTCGTCGACGTCCTTGACGGCGCCGAGCACGGCCTTCTCATACTGCAAAGTGGCCATGCGCTCTTTGGCGGATTGCCGCTCGACGGCCGCGCGCAAGCGACCCGCGTCGAACAGCGGCATGGTGAAGGCCAGCGCCGCGGTGCTGTATCGGACAGGAGACAGGTCCAGCGCATTGAGGCTCAAGTCCTGGCGCCCGAACGCGGCGGCCAGGAAGAACTTGGGCCACCGGTCGGCTTGGGCCTCGCGCAGGCGCGCGGCCTCGGCCATGAACTGCTTGTGCGCCACGCGCAGATCGGGGCGCCGCAGCAACAGATCGACCGGCTGCCTGGCCGACAAGCGTGGCGGGGTGGGCAACCATGGTGCGGTGGAGGCACTCAACTCTGGCAATGGCTGGTTGGGATTGGCGCCCACCAGCACGGCCAGCTGGGTCTCGGTCACGGCGACCAGGGTCCGCAAAGGGGGAAGTTGTGCGGCGAGTGATTGCACCTCACCGGCGGCCCGGGCCACGTCAAAGCGGCTGGCCAGGCCCCCGGCCTCCCGGCTGCGGGTCAGCCGCTCGGTGTCGGTCTGGGCTTTCAGCAAGGCGTCGAGCTTGGCCAGTCGCAGCCGCGCGCTTTGCCACACGATGTACTGTCGTGCGACTTCGCTGCTCACCAGCCAGCGCGCCGCTTCCACACCTTCTTCGGCGGTCAGCGCATCCAGTTCGGCGGCATCGGCACCGGCGCGTGCGGCACCGAACAGGTCGAGCTCCCAACCCAGGTCCAGTGCGCCCCGATAAGCCCGAGTGTCGGGCTTGCCTTGCTTGACCTGATCGGGCAGCCCGCTGCGCTCGTCGGATGCCGACCCGGTGAGCGACACGGTCGGCCAGAGCCTTGAAGCCGCCGCCGTCTGCCCCGCACGGGCTTGCCGCACGCGCTGTACGGCGATCCGGACATCGTGGTTGGCCGATTGGGCGCGCTGAACCAGAGCCATGAGCGCGTCGTCGTCAAAGCCTCGCCACCAGCTTGCATCGCCCGCCTGTTTTTGGTCTTGCGCGTGCCGGAAGCGCGAGTCTTCAGTGGCCGAAACGTCGGGCGGCTCAGGTTCTGACGTGGCACAAGCTGACAGGACAGCGGCCAGGCAGACGGCGAGCAAAAGTGGAAACTGCTGGAGCCTCGATGGCGAAAAAGACATGATTTCGCTTCATTGGTTGACGGTGTCTACAATTTTCCTTTTAAAAGTTGACACTGTCAACAATATCTCCTCGACGGCGGCACCCGTGCCTCGGATCTCATCGCTAAACTCACCCGTATGCCCAAGAAGACCCCATCGCCTGCGGCGCCCCTCGAACTGCGCGAGGCGTGCGTCATCGCCGCTCAAGAAGTCATTGCCGAAAAAGGTGTGGAGAACCTGAGCCTGCGGGATGTGGCTCGCAGGTTGGGGGGCTCGCATCAAGCGCCTTACAAGCACTATCCCAGCCGTGACCACCTGCTGGCTGAAGTGATGCGACGCTGCTTCCAGCGGTTTGCCGAGCACCTCGATGCGCGAGGACAGTTCGACAAGCCGCAGGAGGATCTCGCAGCGCTGGGGCGCCAGTACCTCAGCTATGCAAGGGATCACCCCTTGGAATATCGCCTGATGTTCGATACCCAGTGGCCAGAATCAGCGGCGCACCCTGACCTCATCAGAGACGCCGTCCACACTTACGACATCCTGCGCAAGGTATTGCGCCGCCTGCATGGTGACGCTGCCGCCTCAAGCGACCGTGTGGATCTGGATGCACTCTATATTTGGTCCACTGTGCATGGCATGGCTGGCGTGTTGAATGGCAACTGCATCGACAAGTTGAATTTGAAGCGCAAGGTACTTGAGCAAGCCATCGAACACGCCATCGTGATGGTGGAGCTCGGCCTATCGCGCTTTCAGATGCAGGCGGATGGAGACGCTCATGTCTAGCTCACCCGAGGTGGGTATGCCGTTCATGCCTTGGTTCTGTTTCCATCGCCGTCAGCCCCTGCAAAATGCCGCAGGCGTCCATGGCCTGCTCGCTTTGGCAGCGCTGACGTAGCTCGCTGAGTTGCTGCTTGAGCTGGGACAACTCATCTATCCGCACATCGACGTGGGCGATGTGCTCGTCGAGTAGCTGATTGCCGCTCTGAATAAAGCCGTGCAGGCTCAGTGAGCCAGAAGCCCTGGCGCACCGCCGCCAAGGCTTTGCATACGAGGCTCATTCCTCGAGCAGGCTGCGCAGCATCCAGGCGGTCTTCTCATGGATGTCGATGCGCTGGGTCAGGACGTCAGCGGTCGGCTGGTCGTTGGCCGCGTCCACCACGGGGAAGAGTGTGCGTGCGGTGCGTGCGGTGGCCTCCTGTGCCGCGACCAGATGGCGGACCATGTCGGTCGCCTTGGGCACGCCCTCGACCTCCTCGATCGAGGCGAGCTTGACGAACTCCTTGTAGGTGCCCGGCGCTGGGAAGCCCAGCGCACGGATGCGCTCGGCGATGATGTCCAGGGCAGTCCACTGTTCGGTGTACTGCGTCATGAACATGTTGTGCAGGCTGTTGAACTGCGGGCCGGTGACGTTCCAGTGGAAGTTGTGCGTCATCAGGTACAGCGTGTAGCTGTCGGCCAGCAGTGCCGACAGGCCTGCGGCGATTTTCTGGCGGTCGGCGTCCGAGATACCGATGTCCATGACCATGAACTTGACTTTCTTTGCTTTCATGATGCTTCCTTTTGGTGGGGATTGGATCACTGTAACCGAGAATCATTCAATATTTCCTGCAAGCACGATTTCATGGCTATAGTGGTCAGTGCGGATACAGCCCCAGGTATCTGCAACGATCAGGCAAGGTCAATCACGATTTCGGTCAAGCAAGTAACCCCAGGAGCGATAGATGGAAAACAAGCAAGCCAGTTCTGCTGGAACATGTCCCGTCATGCACGGCGGCGCCACCTCGGCCGGCATGGTCAACATGGACTGGTGGCCCAAGGCCCTGAGCCTGGACATCCTGCACCAGCAAGACAGCAAGACCAACCCGCTGGGCGCGGACTTCAATTACCGCGAGGCAGTCAGGAAGCTCGACGTCGAGGCGCTGAAAGCCGACCTCAAGGCCCTGATGACCGACAGCCAGGACTGGTGGCCGGCTGACTGGGGTCATTACGGCGGCCTGATGATCCGCATGGCCTGGCACTCGGCCGGTACCTACCGCATCGCCGACGGCCGGGGCGGCGGCGGCACCGGCAACCAGCGCTTTGCGCCACTGAATTCCTGGCCCGACAACGCCAACCTCGATAAGGCGCGTCGCCTGCTGTGGCCGATCAAGAAGAAGTACGGCAACAAGCTGAGCTGGGCTGACCTGATGATCCTGGCCGGCAACATGGCCTACGAATCGATGGGACTCAAGACCTTCGGCTTCGCCTTCGGCCGCGAAGACATCTGGCACCCCGAGAAGGACATCTACTGGGGGTCCGAGAAGGAGTGGCTCGCGCCCAGCGGCAGCGAGGGCAGCCGCTACTCGGGCGAGCGCGATCTCGAGAACCCGCTCGCCGCCGTGATGATGGGCCTGATCTACGTCAACCCGGAGGGCGTGGACGGCAAACCCGATCCGCTCAAGACGGCGCATGATGTGCGCGTGACCTTCGCTCGCATGGCGATGAACGACGAGGAGACCGTGGCGTTGACCGCCGGTGGTCACACGGTCGGCAAGTGCCATGGCAACGGCAGTGCGTCCAACCTGGGCCCAGCACCGGAAGGCGCCGAGCTTGAGGAGCAGGGCTTGGGCTGGCAGAACCACACCACCCGCGGCATCGGCCGTGACACCGTGACCAGCGGCATCGAAGGTGCCTGGACCACCCACCCGACCCAGTGGGACAACGGCTACTTCAAGCTGCTGCTCGGCTATGACTGGGAACTCAAGAAGAGCCCGGCCGGTGCCTGGCAGTGGGAGCCGATCAACATCAGGGAAGAGGACAAGCCGGTCGATGTCGAGGACCCGGCTATCCGCCACAACCCGATCATGACCGACGCCGACATGGCCATGAAGATGGACCCGGCCTACCGCAAGATTTCCGAGCGTTTCGCGGCTGATCAGGCCTATTTCTCGGAAGTGTTCGCGCGCGCCTGGTTCAAGCTGACCCACCGCGACATGGGCCCCAAGGCGCGCTACATCGGCCCGGACGTGCCGGCCGAAGACCTTATCTGGCAGGATCCGGTGCCCGCAGGCCGTACCGACTACGACGTGGCCGTTGTCAAGGCAAAGATTACCGCTGCCGGCCTGTCGATCGCCGACATGGTCAACACCGCCTGGGACAGCGCGCGCACCTTCCGCGGTTCGGATAAGCGCGGTGGCGCCAATGGCGCGCGCATCCGGCTGGCGCCGCAAAAGGACTGGGAAGGCAATGAACCAGCTCGGCTGGCCAGGGTGCTGGCGGTCTACGAGCCGATCGCGGCAGAGACCGGTGCCAGCGTGGCCGACGTGATCGTGCTGGCGGGTAACCTGGGGGTCGAGCAGGCCGCCAAGGCGGTGGGCGTTGCCGTGAGCGTGCCGTTCGCCCCGGGCCGAGGCGATGCGACGGCGGACATGACCGATGCCGAATCGTTCGACGTGCTCGAGCCGCTGGCCGATGGCTTCCGCAACTGGCTCAAGAAGGACTACGTGGTCAGCGCCGAGGAACTGCTGCTCGACCGCGCCCAACTGATGAGGCTGACGGCCTGCGAGATGACCGCGCTGGTCGGTGGCATGCGGGTGCTGGGCACCAACCATGGCGGCAGCCAGCATGGCGTCTTCACCGACCGCGTCGGCACGCTGACGACCGACTTCTTCGTCAACCTCACCGACATGGCTTACAGCTGGAAGCCGACTGGCCGCAACAGCTATGCGATCGTCGAACGCAAGACCGGCGCCACCCTGTGGACCGCGACCCGGGTCGATCTGGTGTTCGGCTCCAACTCTATCCTGCGCGCCTACGCCGAGGTTTACGCCCAGGACGACAACCGCGACAAGTTCGTCAAGGACTTCGTCGCGGCCTGGACCAAGGTCATGAACGCCGACCGCTTCGACCTCGCCTGAGGCTGGGCAAGGCCATCGTCCCTCGCCAGCCCGGGTCAGTGCCGGGCTGGGACGAGGTAATTACAGCATCTACGGACCAGACAATTGCAAGTCTTGCACTGGCTCAAAAAGCTCTGGCTGCTGGCCTGGCTGCTCATGCCAGTACTGTGTGCCGCACAAGCTCCTTCTGCCAGGGAAGGGCTTCAGGGCAGTCAACTTGAGGCTGACACCGTATTGGAAGTCTATGTGCGCGATGGCTGCCCGCATTGCGCCGCCGCCAAGGGCTACCTGCCACTTTTTCTCGAAACGCATCCCTGGCTCCAAGTGGTCTACCGTCCGGTGGACCAGGACGAAGCGGCACGCGATGAGCTGATCCGCATCAGCCGCGACAATGGCCTGTGGCCGCCGGGCGTGCCGACTTTTGTCTACCGGGGGCAGGTGCTGGTGGGCTTTGCCGATGCCGGGCTGTCCGGCCCGGAGCTGGACCGGCTGGTGAGCCAGGGCCGCGATCCCTCGCCCGTCAATGCGGACAGCCTGGATGCCGGCTTCTGGGGCACGCTGAGGCTGGACTCGCTCGGGCTGCCGCTGTTCACGCTCGCGGTCGGGTTGATCGACGGCTTCAACCCCTGTGCGATGTGGGTGCTGCTGTTCCTTCTCTCGCTGCTGGTGCACCTGCGCGACCGACGCCGCATGGCCCTGATTGCCGGCACCTTCGTGCTGGTCAGCGGCCTGGTCTACTACGCCTTCATGGCGGCCTGGTTCAACCTGTTCCTGGCGGTCGGGCTGTCCACCGCGGTCAGGACCGGTCTGGCCTTGTTGGCACTGGCGATCGCCGCCTTCAACCTCAAGGACTTCGCGTTTGGCCTGCAGGGCCCTACGCTCTCGATTCCCGGCTCAGCCAAGCCAGGGCTGTATGCCCGCATGCGCGGGGTGATGCAGACCCGCTCCCTGCCGCTGGCACTGCTGGGCGTAGCCAGCCTGGCGGTGGCGGTGAACTTCATCGAACTGCTGTGCACGGCGGGGCTGCCAGCCATGTACACCGCCATCCTGACCCAGCAGGACTTGAGCCCAGCCGGACACTATGGTTACCTGACCCTCTACATCCTGGGCTACATCGCCGACGACAGCCTGATGGTTGGCACTGCCGTGCTGGCACTGAGCCAGCGCCGGCTGGATGAAAGCCATGGCCGCTGGCTCAAGCTCGTCAGCGGCCTGGTCATGCTGGCCCTGGGCCTGGTGATGTTGCTGCGACCGGACTGGCTGCTCTGACCGTGATCACTTCTGGTCGATGCGATGGATCTTGGCTGGGTTCATCCATGGCCGACCATGGCAGGCCCGAATTCTGCCAGCCATTGGGCTGCGCATGCCGCTTGTGCGGCTCCACCACCAGACCCTTGTCCGCGTTCCAGCGCGTGCAGTCGACCAGCATGAAAGGAATGTTGGCGTGCACGGCATCCGTGAAACCCACGAACATGATCTCGACCGGGTCACGCACGCCGATGAACAACACCGGGCTGTCGGCCTGCTGGACCTTGCTCAGCGCGTCCTGTGCCTTGTTCGGGGTGTGTCACACTTTGGCGCCTCATGCGCCAACCGCAACGCCCTCTTGTGCCATGCAATGATTCACAAGGATGCTACGAAAGCGGCTATCGCCACGCAGCCAATCGCCAGCAGCAAGGCCAATACACGCTGCGCAAGCCCGTCCCTGGAGGCAGGCTGCAACAAGTCAGTGGTCTTGTCACCCGTGATCATCGCAGCCACGAGAGAAGTCTTTCTGATCCATTTGTAGTAGCCGATGGCCAGCAGATGCAACACCACCAGGCCGATGAGTACGAGTTTGCCCCATTCGGCATGGTAGGCCGTCGCGAGCGACACCCACTCGGAGGGCGCGAAGCGCGACAGCGGGCCGGTAAAGGCAATCTCGTCGTCGCTCAGCAAGCCCGACACCACCTGCAGCGACAAGACCAGCAGCAGCGCAAAGACTGACAGGGCAGCGGTGGGACTGTGGCCCAGTTCGTGCTCTGGCATGGACTGGCCCCGCAGGTAGCGCAGCAGCGTGAGCGGCGAGTAGATGAACCGCGAGAAGCGTGACCAGTAGCCACCCACGAATCCCCATCCCAGGCGAAACAGCAGCAGCGCCAGTACCGCATAGCCCAGGCGGAAATGCGACGTCATCCACGCACCTCCCAGGTTGCCCGTGACGATCAACCCCACCACGGCGATCACGAGCAGCCAGTGAAGCAAACGGGTGGGCAGGTCCCACACACGAAGCCGAGCCATCTTTCTGTTCTCCTTCAATCAGCGGTTGCAGATGCAAAAGTACATAGCAAAAGTGTAATGACATCATATACTCAGGGAGGTATGTGCATCACGACTTGCCACATGCCTTGTGTTGTCAATCCTTATCCAGACAGGAAGTTCGCCATGAAAGTACGTCACGCCCTGATGCTTGCGGCAGCCATGTTGTCGGCAGGTGCTGCCCAGGCACAGTTCCAGAAACCCGAAGATGCGGTGAAGTATCGCCAGAGTGCCTTTTCGGTGATGGGAACTCACTTCGCGCGGTTGGGCGCCATGGCCAATGGCAAGGTGCCGTTTGATGCCAAGAAAGCTCAGGAAGATGCTGCCGTGGTGCTGATGCTCAGCCGTTTGCCCTGGGCCGGCTTCACGCCTGATACCCAGCAGCTCGCGAGCAAGGCCAAGCCTGCGTTATGGTCTGAGATGGACAAGGTGAAGGGCGGTGCAGACAAGCTGATGACCGCTGCCGTGGCTCTGGACGCAGCGGCCAAGACCGGCAGCCTGGATGCCGTGAAGAAGACTTTTGGCGATGCGGCGGCCAGCTGCAAGGCTTGCCACGACGCGTACAAGTCCAAGTAAGTCGCCAGCGCGATCTCCTTTGGCTGGCCTTGGCACTGCCATTGCCAGCTTGGGCGTTACCGCTTGGTCTCCGGACGAGCCATTCGGAAAAATCAAAGAGCCTCTACTGTATAGGGCTATTTTTCGATAGATCCCGCCAGTCATGATCCAGTCCCTCGCCAGCAAAACCCGCAAATTACGCCTTGCCATCCCGCTCAGCCTGTTGGCTCTGGCTGTGATCGCCTTCGCTACCCTGCGCGCAGAGCGGGTCGAGGTGGCCAGGGTCGAGCAGGGCGACATGCGCCAGGCCGTGGTGGCCAGCGGTCGGGTTCGTACGCCTGAGCGTGTCGAGCTGGCCAGCCAGATCACAGCCCGGGTCAGTGCCATCATGGTCCGCGAGGGCGATACCGTCAGCGCCGGGCAGCTGCTGCTTCAGCTTGACTCCGATGAGTGGCAGGCCAGCGTCGAGCAGGCACACGCGAGCCTGACCCAGGCCGAGAGTCGTCTGCGCCAGATCAGCGAATCCAGCTTGCCGCTGGCCGAGCAGACCTTGCGACAGGCCCAGGTCAATGCCCGGAAGGCCGAGCGTCATTATCAGCGGATCTTTGAGCTGGTCGCCAATGGCTTCTACAGCCCGGCCCAGCTGGACGATGTCGAGCTGGCCCGCGACGTGGCCGCCAGCCAGCTGCAGGCAGCGCAGATCCAGCTCAGCAACCACAGCCAGGATGGCAGCGAGGTTCGCCTGGCCCGCAGCAATGTCGATCAGGCCCGTGCTGCACTCGCGGTTGCCCAGGCCCGACTGGACCATGCCACCTTACGCGCTCCGGTAGCGGGCCAGGTACTGACGCGCCATGCCGAAGGCGGCGCAACCGTGCAACCGGGCAAGCTGCTGCTGACCCTGGCGCCAGATGTCGACACCGAACTGACGGCACAAATCGACGAGAAAAACTTTGGCCTGCTCGCGCTGGGCCAGCGGGCCCGGGTTTCAGCGGATGCCTATCCCAGCGAGAGCTTTGACGCCCGGGTCAGCTATATCGCCCCTTCGATCGATGCCCAGCGCGGCTCGGTGGAAATCCGGCTCGCAGTGCCTCAAGCGCCGGCCTATCTGCGCCACGACATGACGGTATCGATTGACATCGAGGCGGCCCAGCGCCCCGATGCCCTGAGCGTTCCCTGCGACAGCTTGCGCGATATCGCCGGCATGCCATGGGTCATGGCGGTGCGCGACAACCGGACCGTGCGCCAGGCGGTGCGGCTTGGCCTGCGCGGGTCCGGTCGCTGCGAGGTGGTCGACGGCCTGAAAGCGGGCGAGGTCGTGCTGGTCGCGGGTGACCAGGTCAGCGAAGGACGACGCGTGACTACGGTCGAACGGAAATGAGGGTCGAAATTGAAAGCCTGGCTCCCCTTTGAATGGATCGCCGCCTGGCGCTTTCTGCGCGAGGGACGGATGCAGTCGCTGCTCATCATCGTGGGCGTCGGGGTCGGGGTGGCGGTGATCGTCTTCATGTCGGCCTTGTTGAGCGGGCTGCAGGACAATCTGATCAAGCGTACCCTTTCGTCGCAGCCACATATCACCCTGCTGCCAGTCGAGGAGGTGGCCCGGCCGCAGCAGGCAAGCGCCGCCAACACCGCCTTGCGTCTGCAAAAGAATGCCCAGCGCCTGCGAACCATCGATCAGTGGCAGACGCTGCGCGACCGCCTGCAAGGCTGGCCGGAAATCGCCGCTGTGTCACCAGTTGCCTCCGGCCCGGCGTTTGCCATCCGTGGCGAGGCCAGCAAGGCGATCACGGTGCTGGGCATCGAGCCGGAACGCTACAACCGCGTCATCGCACTGACCGAACGGCTGACCGCCGGACAGCTGCGTGTCGGTGCCGGCGAGGCCGTGATCGGCATCGAGCTGGCCAAGGACCTCGGTGCTGAGGTGGGCGACAAGCTGCGCCTGAGCGTCGCCGACGGCCGCAGCGAGACCTTGACCATCACCGGCCTGTTCGACCTCGGCAACAAGGGCGTCAATGCGCGCAACGTCTATGTCGGACTGCGCACGGCGCAAAGCCTGCTCGACCTGGTCGGTGGCGTTTCGAGCATCGACCTGGCGCTGCACGACCTCGATTTGGCCGAACAACTGGCCCGCCGCATCGCGGGCGAAACCGGGCTGACCGCCGATTCCTGGATCAAGACCAACGCCCAGTTCGTCACCGCGCTGACCTCGCAGCGCGTCTCGAGCAATGTCATCCGCTTCTTCATCGCGCTGTCGGTTGCTTTCGGCATCGCCAGCGTGCTGGTCGTGTCGGTCATCCAGCGCAGCAAGGAAATCGGCATCCTGCGCGCCATGGGGGCGACGCAGGCACAGATGCTGCGCATCTTCCTGTTGCAGGGCGGCATCGTCGGCTTTTTCGGCTCGCTGCTGGGTTCGCTGCTGGCCTGGAGCCTGCTGGTGCTGTGGCAGCTGTTAGCGCGCAACCCGGACGGAACGGCCATGTTCGTCATCAGTGTCGAGCCCGGCCTGGTATTGACCGCCGCGGGCGGAGCCAGCGTGGTGGGAATCCTGGCGGCGCTGCTGCCGGCACGGCGTGCCGCCCAGCTCGATCCGGTGGTGGCGATTCGTGGCTGACACCATGCAAGAGCATGTGCTGCACCTGCAAGGCATCCGCAAGTGCTACGGCAGCGGTGATCTGCAGACCGAGATCCTCCACGGCATCGACCTGCGCTTGCAGCGCGGCGAGTTCGCTGCGTTGATCGGCCCGTCCGGCTCGGGCAAGAGCACCTTGCTCAACCTGATCGGCCTGCTGGACCGGCCGAGCTCCGGCAAGCTGGAGATCGATGGCGAAGACATCGCCCGGCTCGACGATGCCGAACTGACCCGCCTGAGGGGCCAGCGCATCGGCTTTGTCTTCCAGCATCACAACCTGATCCCGGCCTTCACCGCCGAGGAGAACGTCGCCATGCCGATGCTCGTCGCCCGTGGCCGCCCGGATCGGGACATGTTCGAAACCGCCGGTCGTTTGCTGGAGCAGGTCGGCCTGGGCGAGCGCAAGCAGTATCTGGCCAACCGTCTTTCCGGTGGGCAGCAGCAGCGCGTCGCGATCGCCCGCGCCCTGGCCATGAACCCGGCGCTGGTGCTCGCGGACGAGCCGACCGGCAACCTCGACACGCATTCAGCCGACGAGGTGTTCAGCCTGATGCGCGAGTTCAACCGTCACCAGGCCACCACCTTTCTGATCGTGACCCACGACCCGCGTCTGGCAGCGCGTTGCGACCGCATCATTGAATTGATTGATGGACACATTGCAGCTGATAGTCAGTTGACTTGACGCGGCAACAACCGTGCGTCCCAGTTCCTGAGTGACGCTGCTGGACCTTTGCCGTTGGGTGAGCCGACCCGGAATGATCGCCGCCTGTGAGGCGTCATCAGCTTTCATGTGGACCTGGGATGACGAAGCCATGTCGTCACGTTCTGGTAAAGCAGCGCTTCATCCTCGAACTTTTCATGGGTTCCGGGCCAGGTCCAGAGGGTGGCCTGGCGGGCGGCACTGGCCAGTTGGCGGGCGCAGTCCAGTGGCACCATGCCGTCCTGGTCGCCATGCAGCAGCAGTACCGGGCACTGGATCAGTCCGATCCGGTTGACTGGCGCGATCGCTTCGAAGCGGTGGCCGATCACTTGTTCTATGTAACGGTTGATCAGCCAGCCCAGTGGCCAGAACGGGATGTGATGGTTGGCCAGCCAGCGGCGCATGACCTGTTCCGGATGGGCGAACGCCGACACGCTCACCACAGCAGAGACATCGCTGCGACCGGAGGCAAAAACCAGCGCTGCCGCCGCACCCAGCGAATGGCCCAGCAGTACCAGGGGCGCCGTTCCCAGGCGGACCTCGCCTGTGCGCAGCCACGCGCAGCAGGCGTCGAGGTCCTCGACGAAGCGAGGCAGCGAACTGTGGCTGTCCGGGTCACTCCCACCATGGCTGCGAGCATCTGGCAACAGTACCGCCCAGCCCTCTGCATGCAATGCGCGGGCGGCGGGCCATAACTGGCCGCCGTTCCCGCCCCAGCCATGCATCAGCAAGGCGATGCCGATGGGCTCCGATCCGGCTTGCGGCAACCAGCGTGCATTGAGCGTGCGTCCGTTTCGGGTCGGGATGCGATGGGTTTCGAGCTTGATGTCGGCTGATGCGCTGTCCAGAAGCATGTCTTGTGACATCTGAGCGGGCTTGAGCCGCCAGCGCAGCCAGGCCACAAAGAGCCAGCCCAGCCCTGCGGCAACGAGCAGACCAGCCAGCAGTTGCAGCCACCAGGATTGCGGGTTCAATGCCATTGGTCGATGCGACCTTTCAGATGGGTACGGTGGCGGTGGCTGGATGGAGCGACGCGGCGCACCCGGATTCCGGTCCCTTGGCTTTGACAGCCGTCCTCTGCGGCCCGTCCGGGCTTCAGTCGCCGGTCCGGCGCAGCAGCCGGACATGCATCGGGCGCACGAAGCGGGCACCCTGTGGGGTCATGTGTGGCTCGAATGCCGCGCGCACTCGGGCGACCACCGCATCGTTCAGATCATGCTGGGCAAAGCTGGGCCGCATCATGCGCTGCTCGAACTCGTCGAAGTCGCGGTAGCTGACCGCCTGGGCGAAGCGGTGCTCGCTCACCGTTTCCCATTGACCCGTCGTGGCCAGTGCCTCATCCAGCGCGGCCTGTGCCGCCGCGCGCACCACGCCTTCGTCATTGAACAGTCTGACCACCTCGTTCAGCGCGCCGTCGTAGATCGGCTCCGAGACATACAGGTAGCCGCCCGGCTTCAGGACCCGTGCCACTTCCGACAAGGCTTGCGGCAGAAGCGGTAAGGGCACATGATGCAGGGACTTGAGCATCAGCGCCAGGTCGAAGCTGGCCGCCGAGAAGGGAATGTCCTGTGCACCGGCTGACAGGAAGTCGAGCCCGGTTTGCGGCTGCACGAGGTTTTTGGCCTGCTGGATGGCGTCGACTTCCAGTCCGGTGACATGGCAGGCAGGAAAGCGTTGCAGCAACTCGCGTGCCAGCTTGGCGTTGCCGCAGCCGAGCTCGATGATGCGCTGCCCTGACAGCGGCACCAGCCTGTTCAGCAGTTCCAGTTCATCTTGCTGCAGGGGAAGTTGGTCGACGGAATACATGGGGAGTGGCTGAGTCGAGATGGCTGATGATGACTTGATCATACCCCTGTCTGTATATTTTCTGCTTCACATGAAGAGCGTCTTGTGCTTGAGCAAGGTCAATACAAGGTCATCGCAGCCTGCAATTTTTCCAATGCCAAGCATAGATTCAAGTTATCGATAATACCCTCCAGGGTATGTAGAATGAACTCATTGACGCACAACCCCGTGCCTCGATACCGGCCACATTGAACGGCCTTTTTCAAACCCGTAAGGAGTCACCATGTCTTTGCCCCGTATCAACGAAGCTGCCCCGGCCTTCACCGCCAATACGACTCACGGTCCTCGTTCCTTGGAGGATTACAAGGGCAAGTGGTTGATCCTGTTCTCGCACCCGGCAGACTTCACTCCCGTGTGCACCACCGAGTTCATGGGTTTTGCCAAGAAGGCCGACCTGTTCAAGAGCATGAATTGCGAGCTGCTGGGCCTGTCGATCGACAGCATCTATTCGCACCTGGCCTGGATGCAGAGCATCAAGAACAGCTTCGGCGTCGAGATTCCCTTCCCCATCATCGATGACATCAAGATGGAAGTGGCGCAGGCCTACGGCATGATCCACCCGGGTGCCGCCGACACCCAGGCTGTTCGCGCCACCTTCTTCATCGACCCCGAGGGCAAGCTGCGCGCCATGGTGTACTACCCCATGAGCAACGGCCGCTCGATCGACGAGTTCGTGCGCCTGCTGCAAGCGATGCAGACCAGCGATGCCAACAAGATCGCCACCCCCGAGGGCTGGACCCCTGGGTGCGACGTGATCGTGCCCCCGCCCAAGTCGCCCGAGGCGATTGAAAAGCGCAAGGGTGAAGGCTATGCCATGAAGGACTGGTACTTCGCGACCAAGTCGCTGTAAACCGCAGCACGGCCGCCCGTGCGCCTGTCCTGCCAGTCAGGCAGGTTCCGGGACGCTGTCTGCACCTCCTGTGATGGATGTTGAATCGGAGTCGCCATGAGCCAGGCCCGCATGCAAGTCGAGTCGTTTTTCGATCCGGATACCTATACCTTCAGCCATATCCTGTGGGATGCGTCGACCGCTCAGTGTGCCTTGATCGACAGCGTGCTGGACTACGACCCCAAGTCAGGCCGGACCAGCACCGCCAGCGCGGATCGGCTGGTAGCGCGCGTCAAGGCCCTGGGCCTGCGGGTGCAATGGTTGCTGGAGACCCATGTGCACGCCGACCATCTGTCGGCTGCACCTTACCTGCAGCAGCAGCTGGGTGGCCAACTGGCCATCGGCTCGCACATCAGGACGGTGCAGGACGTGTTCGGTAAGCTCTTCAACGCCGGCAGCGACTTTGCCCGTGACGGTAGCCAGTTCGACCGCCTGTTCAGTGATGGCGATACCTTCACGATTGGCTCACTCAAGGCGAGTGCCCTGCATACCCCTGGCCATACGCCCGCCTGCATGACCTATGTGGTCGAGGACGAGATAGCAGAGCCGGCGCGACAGGTAGCCTTCGTGGGCGACACGCTGTTCATGCCCGACTACGGCACGGCGCGCTGCGATTTTCCTGGTGGCAGTGCCAGCACGCTGTATGACTCGATCCAGAAAGTGCTGCGCCTGCCCGACGACACCGAGCTCTACCTGTGCCACGACTACCCACCCGATGGCCGTGAGCCGCAATGCGTGACGACCGTGGCCGAACAGAGAAGAGCCAATGTGCATGTCCATCAGGGCGTGAGCGAGGGCGAGTTCGTGGCCATGCGTCAACAGCGCGACGCCACGCTGGCCATGCCGGTACTGATCCTGCCCTCGGTGCAGGTCAACATGCGCGCCGGACAGTTGCCTCTGCCGGAAGACAACGGCCGGCGTTATCTCAAGATCCCGCTCAACGCGCTATGAACCCGATCTTGCGACCCCTGCGTGTGGCCTCCTTTGCCGAGGGTGCTACCTTGATCGCCTTGCTGCTGGTGGCTGTGCCACTCAAGCGCCTGGCTGGCCTGCCCGAGGCGGTGTCCGTCATGGGACCAGTCCATGGCGCGGCATTCCTGATCTATCTGGCCATGGTGCTGTTCTATTTCAGCAAAGGCCACTTGCGGACCGTGGCCGTGCCGGGTCTGCTGCTGGCAGCATTCGTGCCTTTCGGGGCTTTTCTGGCCGGACCGCTGTTCAGGCAACGGAGCTGAAGCATGACAGGGCTCACGGTATGGCAGCGCTGGTTTCCGATCCTGGACTGGGGACGACGCTACGACCGCTCGCGCTTGGCCGTCGATGGCGTCGCTGCTTCCGTGGTCACCCTGATGCTGATCCCGCAGAGCCTGGCCTATGCCCTGCTGGCCGGACTGCCGGCCCAGGCGGGCCTGTATGCGAGCATGGCACCGCTGCTGCTGTATGCCCTGATGGGCAGCAGCTCGTCGTTGGCGGTGGGTCCTGCCGCGGTGACCTCGCTGATGACCGCTGCCAGCGTGGGCGCGGTGGTCGCACAGGGCCTGGTCTCCTACACCGAGGCAGTGCTGTGGCTGGCTCTGCTCAGCGGAGCCCTGATGCTGGCGATGGGTGTGGCACGGCTGGGCTTCCTGGCGAACTTCCTGAGCCACCCGGTGGTCTCGGGCTTCGTCTCGGCTTCGGGCCTGCTGATTGCCGCCAGTCAGCTCAAGCATCTGTTGGGCATTTCGCTGCAGGGCGACACGCTCACGCAGTTGCTGCCTCGGCTGGCCAGCCAGCTGGGGCACATCCACCTGGCCACCGCGCTGATGGGAGTGGGGGCGGTGATCCTGCTACTGGCTGCCCGCAAATGGATCAAGCCCGCGCTGCGCCGCCTGGGGGCTTCGCCCATGGCCGCTGATCTGGTCGCCAAGGCAGCGCCGGTGACCGTTCTGCTGCTGAGCATTGCGCTGGCGGCGGGACTGCAGCTGGCCGAACAGGGTGTTCGCGTGGTGGGACTGGTGCCACAAGGCATGCCGCCGCTGACGCTGCCCGTGCTGTCGGGCCAAAGCCTGACCGTCATCCGGGAGCTGCTGGTGCCGGCGCTGCTGATTTCTCTGGTGGGGTTTGTGGAGTCGGTCTCGGTGGGCCAGTCACTGGCGGCGCGCCGGCGCGAGCGCATCGACCCTGATGCTGAGCTGCGGGCCCTGGGCCTGAGCAACCTGGGCGCGGGCCTGAGCGGCGGTTTTCCGGTCACGGGCGGATTCTCGCGCTCGGTGGTCAATTTCGATGCCGGAGCCCGCACGCCTGCAGCCGGCATCTTCACCGCCCTGGGACTGGCTCTGGCGGCGCTGTTTCTCACCCCCTGGCTCTACCATCTGCCACAGGCCACGCTGGCGGCGACCATCATGGTCGCGGTGCTCACACTGGTGGACTTCTCCGTCTTTGGCCGTACCTGGCGCTACGCCAAGGCCGACTTCATCGCCTTGCTGCTGACCTTTGTCCTGACGCTGCTGGCCGGGGTGGAGGCCGGGCTGGTGGCTGGCGTGGGGGTGTCGGTGCTGTTGCTGCTGCTGCGCACCAGCCGGCCGCACATTGCCACTGTCGGACAGGTACCCGGCACCGAGCATTACCGCAATGTGCTGAGACATGAGGTTGTCACCTACCCGACCGTGCTGAGCCTGAGGGTGGACGAGAGCCTTTACTTTGCCAACGCCCGCTATCTGGAGGACCATGTCGCCGCCGCCGTGGCAGTGCAGCCGGCGCTGCACCATGTGGTGCTGCAATGCAGTGCCATCAACGACATCGACGCCAGTGCACTGGAGAGTCTGGAGACGATAGACGAGCGACTGCGTACCGCCGGCCTGCAACTTCATCTTTCCGAGATCAAGGGGCCGGTGATGGACCGCCTGAACCGGTCCGATTTCCTGCGCCATTTGTCCGGCCGCGTATTTCTGAGCCACCACCAGGCTGTGCTGGCTTTGGCTGGGGCTGTATGTGGCCTGAATCGGGCGCTCTAGCCGGAATCAGGTACGTTTCCAGCAACGCGAATGCAATCAAGACGTCGTTTGTGTCATGCAGCCCTTGGATTTACAGCCGCTAACACAAGCGATAGTCCATTACTGATGGGTATTCCTGCCATGCAAGCAAACTTACCCCGACGCCGCCAAAGTGCCCAGTTGTATTGGTTTCGGTCAAATAATGACCTGCTCGGTCCGGGCGTATTCCAGGAACTCGCCGGGCAAAAAGCCTTGCTGGCGTAGCAGCAGGTCGGCCTGACCAAAGTGGTAGCAGTGATGGCCGTAGATGGCCCACAGGAAACCCTGTACTGTGTAGCGCCGTCCCACGAAGGTGAGCTCCTTGGCCAGATCGGACTCGCCCAGCGCAGCCACCGCCTGCAGGTTGTGCGCCAGACAGCGGCGGTATGCAGCCACCAACTCGGGACCGGGCGCGATGCCGTCCAGGCGCGGGCTGCCGATGGGCGGCGGCATGGCGGCACCGGGGGCCAGCAGCGGCAACTGCTCGATCCAGCCGGTCTCGGTCAGACACATGTGACGCACCAGCGCATCTACCGTGATCTTGTTGATGCGCGTACCCAGATAGTTGGTGTCGGAATCGGCGGGCAGCGCCGTCCACAGGAGCGGTGGCACGCTGTCGAGTATCGACAGGCTCAGGAGGGCTTGCTGTTCAAACAAGGTCAGGAATTTCTGTACGTCATTCATGCTGCCATGATAGGCCGAGTGGATAATCATTTATACCTGCAGGGGTATATTGGCGAGGCGTGGTGTGCCGGAGGATGCCGTGCTTGGCACAGGAGGGGCGCTCAGGCATGACAAGCTGGTCGCAGTCTTGGCATCAGGCCGGCAGCTCCAGTGCCAGACCCACCCCGAAGAAGAGCAGGCCCAGTCCCGAAGCCAGCCGCGCGACCAGGCGGTGATTTCGTGCTGGGCGTCATCGATCGCGACAGCAATTTCGGGCGTCGCTACGATGCCGAGCGTGAGTCCAGCGTTTTCTACCGCGATGCGGCCTTCTACTCGGCGGGCGAAGTCGAGCGACTGCTCGTCGAGGCCGGCTTCTCCATCAGGTCATGGGCCCAGACCCTGACCCATGCACTGGCGGATGACGAGCAGATCGAAGCGGCTCGGCTGGCTCATGGACAGGGTGGCTTCGTGATTGTTCATGTGCGTAATGACAAGGCCATGTGAACCTACACAAGCCAGGCCATTGTCCTGCTGGACGGCATTATTCACCAGCCAGCTGGGATGCGGTGCCATTCATTCTCTGGACATGCGTGCTTTACGCTGCTTTGTTGATTAGGGACGGCCTATCAGTGCTTATTTCATGTGGAGAAGATAGCGCTTGACTATCCTGCTGATTGAGTATTCCTAATACCCCACCAGGTATTTCTTGATCCAGATCAAATTACCCGGTGGTGCGAGGGATTACCCTTGGTCTCAAACTGAATTCCAAACGAAGGAGAACGATATGAAACTGAAAATGAAGACCTTGGTCAGTGCCATGGTTGTCGCGGGAACGGCAGCAGTAGCCAGTTATGCGGTGGGCCAAACCCAGGAGCCCATCACTCCGATTCAGCCCCCGAAGCAGATCAACCTGGGCATGTCCGAGCTCGGCAAGAAGTTGTTCTTCGATCCGCGCCTGTCCAAGTCCGGCTTCATTTCCTGCAACTCCTGCCACAACCTGTCGATGGGTGGCTCGGACAACCTGCAGACCTCGATCGGCGACAAGTGGCAGCAAGGCCCGATCAATTCGCCGACCGTGCTCAACTCCAGCCTGAACCTGGCCCAGTTCTGGGACGGCCGCGCCGCCGACCTCAAGGAGCAGGCCGGCGGCCCGATCGCCAACCCGGGCGAGATGGCCTTCAGCCACACCCTGGCCCTCGACATGCTGGCCTCGATACCGGCCTACCAGCGCGAGTTCAAGCAGGTCTTCGGCAAGGACAAGCTCGACATTGACCAGGTCACGCTGGCGATCGCCGAGTTCGAGAAGACCCTGGTCACGCCGAACGCACGCTTTGACCAGTGGCTGCTGGGCAAGCAGGACGCGCTGACCCAGGACGAGCTGACTGGCTACAAGCTGTTCAAGGAAAGCGGCTGCGTCGGCTGCCACAACGGCGAGGCCGTCGGCGGCAACTCGTTCCAGAAGATGGGACTGATCGAACCCTACAAGGGCAACGCGACGTCAGAAGGCCGCTCGGCCGTGACCGGCAAGGACGCCGACCGCTTCAACTACAAGGTGCCGACCTTGCGCAACGTCGAGCTGACCTACCCCTACTTCCACGACGGCGCTGCCAACACGCTGACCGAAGCGGTCGACGTGATGGGCCGCATCCAGCTCGGCAAGAAGTTCACCCAGGCCGAGAACGCCAAGATCGTCGCCTTCCTCAAGACGCTGACCGGCGAGCAGCCCAGCTTCCAGCTGCCGATCCTTCCGCCGTCGGCCGACAACACCCCGCGTCCGACACCGTTCAAGTAAACGGACGGTCACGCGAAACTGGCCGGGCAATTGCCCGGCTCTCTCCCAGTCATATTCAGGACATCCACCATGCAAAGCAACCGTCGCGTATTCATGCTGCAACTGGCCACCGCCACCGGCGCGCTGGCACTGACCTCGCAGGCCCAGGCCCAGGCCATGCTTGACGAGGCATCACCCCAGGCCGCGGCTCTCCACTACAAGGCTGACGCGACCAAGGTCAAGCATGACAAGTACGTCAAGGGCCAGAACTGCGCCAACTGCGCGCTGTACCAGGGTGTGGCTGGCTCCAAGGCCGGTGGCTGCCCGCTGTTCGCAGGCAAGCAGGTCGCAGCCGCCGGCTGGTGCAGCGCCTATGCCAAGAAGGGCTGATCCAGCAGCGCTACCGCCCTGCGGTTGTCAGAACTGCAGCCTGACCGAGCCCTCCTGCTCATGCCATTCCCAAGGCCTTGAGCTTGCGGTAGAGCGTGCGTTCGCTGATGCCTAACTCGCGTGCCAGTTCGGTCCGGGTGCCGTGCCAGCTCTGCAAGCGCTCGCGCAACTCTTCTATCCGCAGGCGCTGCCAGGAACCCCGCAGTGCACCCTCGTCAGTGACTCCGATCGACAGGGTTGGTTCAGGCAAGACTGCTTCCTTGACTTCGCCCTGCGAGTCTTTCCGCAGGTCCTGGTCGAGCTGCAGCGCCCATTCCACCGCCTCGACTCCGATCTGCGCGCCGTCGCTCAACACGATGGCTCGTTCAAGCAGGTTGCGCAGCTCGCGCACATTGCCATGGAAAGGCTGGTGGCCCAGCAGCTCCAGCGCTTGCGGCGACAGCTTGATGCGGCGCTGCGGCACCAGGCGGCGCAGCAGGCTGTCGACCAGCAAGGGCAAATCCTCCGCGCGAGCCCTGAGCGGGGGCAGACGGATCGGGAAAGTGCAGAGGCGGTGATACAGATCCTCGCGGAAGCGCCCCTCGCGCACCATGGTCGACAAGTCGCGGTGCGTAGCCGAGACGATGCGCACATTGGCCTGGCGCTGCTCGGTGCTGCCGACCCGGCGATAGACACCACTCTCGAGTAGACGTAGCAATTTGACCTGCATCGTCAGCGGTATGTCGCCAACCTCGTCAAGAAAGAGCGTGCCTTCGTGCGCAGTTTCGACCAGCCCGGCCTTGGCGCGATGCGCATCGGTGAAGGCCCCGCGTTCGTGACCGAACAGCTCGCTCTCGAACAGGGTCTCGGTCAGGCTCGAGCAATCGACCGGGACAAAGGGCTTGGCGGCGCGCTGGCTGGAGGCGTGCAGCGTTTGCGCGACCAGGTCCTTGCCGGTGCCAGTCTCGCCGAGCAACATCACGGCGGAATCGGTCGGCGCGACCCGCGTCACCAAGGCCAGCATCTGACGAAAGGCCGGGCTACGCCCGATCAGGCCCTGTGCCTGTGGTTGAAGGTGTGCGTGCTGCACCGTCTCCATTTTCTCGATGTAGCCTGTCAACTCCCCGCTGGAACTCAGCAGGGGAGTCAGCTCGATATTGACGTAGCTTTGACCGCAGGAGGTGTGGTGCAGGTGCAGTATGCGCTCGCGCTGGCCCGACCGGCGCGCGCGCGCCATCGGACAGGACTCACCCGCTTGATCGCAAGGACGGTCGAAGTGATGTGAAACCTCATAGCAGGTTCGGCCAGTCAATTCACCTTCACCGCCGTACAGATGTCGATAAGCCTGGTTGGCCGCGACGATGCGGTAATCGGGATCGCACAGGATGTGCGGCTCTGGCAAGCCTTCGAGAAACGAGGCCAGTTCAGCACGGCCAGGGCTTAAGACCCATTGCGGCTCTGCGTCAGAGGAAGCGGTAAATGTCATGACAGTCCAGGAATTCACATGGATTATGTCAGTGTGGCAGATATTGTCTGCCATCTGTCAGGACCCTGAGTGTCGCTGCCGATGATGTGAAGAGGGCGATCCTCCCACAGGAGTCATCTAAGTTATTGATTGAAATCAAGTAATTCTTGATTTCAAGACGAGGATGACAGTTTGGGGGAGTTGGCACGCTTCTTGAGTTAATGGGCCTAAACCCAGGAAAGAAGCGTCATGACTGTTGAACTGCCCCTTGATGGATATACCTGTGCCCAGGTCGTTGATCCCGAACGTCGTCGCTGGTTGAGCGTTACCGGTGCTGTCGGAGCGGCAGCAGCAGCAGCCACTGCGCTGCCCTTCGTCTCAAGCTTCGCTCCCAGCGAGCGCGCCAAGGCGGCTGGTTCGTCAGTCGAAGTCGACATAGCCGACCTGGCACCCGGCGCCATGAAGGTGGTCGAGTGGCGCGGCAAACCGGTCTGGATCATGCGACGCACGCCCGAACAACTCGCCGAGCTGGAGACGATTTCAGGCCTGGCAGACCCGGCGTCGAACCGGAGCGACCAGCCCGAATATGCCAGGAACACGCAGCGCTCGATCAAGCCTGAGATCCTGGTGGCGGTCGGCATTTGCACCCACCTCGGTTGCTCGCCGGTCAGCGTCGCCAAAGGGTCGACCAACCCGAGCGTGCCACCCGATTGGTCTGGCGGCTTCTTCTGCCCTTGCCATGGTTCGACCTTCGACCTGGCCGGTCGGGTGTTCCTCAACAAGCCCGCTCCGACCAACCTCGAAATCCCGCCGCATTTCTACCTGGCAGACAGCAAATTGCTGGTTGGCGAGGACGAGCCTGCGCAGGCTTGATCCAAATTGTGTTCTTCAGCAAGGCGACTCATGATGCTGATTTGGCCTGTCCTACCGGACGGGCTCTTTTTACAACAGGGCATGTGCATGAAAACTCCACCCCATTCGCTGGTGCGCAAGCTGGCCTGGGCCGTTGTCATCAAGCTGCTGCTGCTGACCGCGATCTGGTGGTGCTTCCTGGCCGGCCAGAAGGTCGAGGTGGATGCCGAGCAGGCGTCCCGTCATCTGCTGATGCGCCCCACAACCGATTCAAACAAGGAGCAAGCTCATGATTTCTGAGCAACTGGTCGACTTGTCGCGACTGCAGTTCGCCGCGACCGCGATGTACCACTTCCTCTTCGTGCCCCTGACCATTGGCATGGTCTGGCTGCTGGTGATCATGGAAAGCGTCTATGTCATGACGGGCAAGACCGTCTGGAAGGACATGACGCGCTTCTGGGGCAAGTTGTTCGGCATCAACTTCGCCCTCGGCGTGACGACCGGCATCACGCTGGAGTTCCAGTTCGGCACCAACTGGGCCTACTACTCGCATTACGTCGGCGACATCTTCGGCGCGCCGCTGGCGATCGAGGGCCTGATGGCCTTCTTCCTCGAGTCGACCATGATCGGGCTGTTCTTCTTTGGCTGGGATCGGTTGCCCAAGACACAGCATTTGCTGGTGACGTTGCTGATGGCCATCGGCACCAACCTGAGCGCGCTCTGGATCCTGATCGCCAACGGCTGGATGCAGAACCCGGTCGGCGCCGAGTTCAGCTTCCAGACCATGCGCATGGAGATGACCGACTTCTGGGCCGTGGTGTTCAACCCCGACGCCCAGGCCAAGTTCGTGCACACGGTTTCGGCGGGCTACGTCACGGGCGCGATGTTCGTGCTGTCGATCTCGGCCTGGTACCTGCTCAAGGGCCGCAACGTCGAGTTCGCCAAGCGCAGCTTCCGCGTCGCCTCGGCCTTCGGACTGGCTTCGGTGCTGAGCGTGATCGTGCTCGGCGATGAATCGGGCTACATGGTCGGCGAGGCGCAGAAGACCAAGATGGCCGCCATCGAGGCGATGTGGGAGACCGAGCCGGCACCGGCCGGCTTCAACGTGCTGGCCTGGCCGAACGAGACCAGGCAGGCCAACGACTGGGCGATCGAGATTCCTTGGGTCATGGGGCTGATCGGTACGCGCTCGCTCGACAAGGAGATTCCCGGCATCAAGGAGATCAAGGCCGAGAACCGCCTGCGCATCGAAAGCGGCATCCACGCCGTGGTCGCGCTCGAGGCCCTGCGCAAGAACCGCCAGGACGCCGATGCTCTGAAGCTGTTCGAGCAGCACAAGGCCGACCTCGGCTTCGGGCTACTGCTGAAGAAATATGTCGTCGATGTGCGCCAGGCCACGCCCGAGATGATCCAGCGGGCGGTCGACAGCACCGTGCCGCGCGTCGCGCCGATGTTCTGGGGCTTTCGTGTCATGGTCGGCCTGGGCTTCCTGATGCTGGCCCTGTTTGCCCTGAGCTTCTGGAGCACGCTCAAGCCCGGTGGCATGACCAAGCGCCCCTGGTTGCTCAAGTGGGCGCTGTGGATGCTGCCGGCGCCCTGGATCGCCTGCGAGCTGGGCTGGTTCGTCGCCGAGTACGGCCGCCAGCCCTGGACCATCTACGGCGTACTGCCCACGCACCTGAGCGTCTCGACCCTCAGCGTCGAGAGCCTGTACGGTTCGCTGGCCGGCTTCGTCGGCTTCTACACCGTGCTGTTGATCGTCGAGATGTACCTGATGGTCAAGTTCGCCCGCCAGGGCCCCGGCAGCCTGGGCACCGGCCGCTACGACAACGAAGTCCACGCCTGAAGGAGAAGGCCATGTTCGATTACGAAACCCTCAAGCTCATCTGGTGGCTGCTGGTCGGCGTGCTGCTGGTCGGCTTCGCCATCATGGACGGCCATGACATGGGCGTGGGCACCTTGCTGCCCTTCGTCGGTCGCAGCGACATCGAGCGTCGGGTGGTCATCAACACCGTCGGCCCGCATTGGGACGGCAACCAGGTCTGGTTCATCACCGGCGGCGGCGCCATCTTCGCGGCCTGGCCTCTGGTCTACGCGACCGCCTTCAGCGGCTTCTACTGGGCGATGCTGGCCGTGCTGTGGGCGCTGTTCTTTCGCCCGGTCGGTTTCGACTACCGCAGCAAGATCCACAACGCCACCTGGCGCAGCACCTGGGACTGGGGCCTGTTCATTGGCGGCGCCGTGCCGCCGCTGATCTTTGGCGTCGCGTTCGGCAACCTGCTGCAAGGCGTGCCATTCGAGTTCAACGACTACCTGGTCTCCACCTATACCGGCAGCTTCTGGCAACTGCTCAATCCGTTCGCCTTGCTCGCCGGCGTGGTCAGCAGCGCGATGATCACGATGCATGGCGGCGTCTATCTGGCGCACCGGACCGAAGGCCGGATACAGCACAGAGCCATCAGCGGCGCACTGGTCGCGGCCATGGTGACGGTGGTCGGCTTCCTGCTGGCCGGGCTCTGGCTGCGCCTGGGCGGCATCGAGGGTTATGTCATCACCTCGGTGGTCGATGGCGGGGCCATGCCCGATCCGCTGGCCAAGACCGTCGTGCGCGCGGCCGACGGCTGGTGGCGCAACTACCAGCAGCAGCCGCTGCTATGGCTGCTGCCAGTGATGGCTACCTGTTCGGCTCTTCTGACCATGGCGCTGCTGATCGCGCGCCGCACGGGCCTGGCCTTCATCCTGTCATCGCTGGCCATCACGGGCGTGATCGGCACGGCGGGTGCCGCCATGTTCCCCTTCATCATGCCGTCGAGCACCATGCCCAATGCCTCGCTGACGGTCTGGGACAGCGTCTCGAGTCACCTGACCCTGGGCCTGATGCTGGTGGCCACGCTGATCTTCATGCCGCTCATCGTGATCTACACCAGCTGGGCCTACCGCGTCATGCGCGGCAAGGTCACCGAGTCACACATCCGCGCCAACGAGCACAGCGCCTACTGAAACGAGGAGAAAACCATGTGGTACTTTGCCTGGATGCTGGGAGTCGGTTTCGCCATCCTGTTCGCCATCCTGAACGCGATGTGGGGTGAGAACGAGGAAGCGCGCGATGCCGCCTTCGCCTCACGGGGGCTACCCCCCGATCCGGGGACAGACAGCCCGGTTGGGCACTGAGGCTGACGGCGATGTCGACGCAAGCCGGGCTGCACTGGCCCTCCCTCCTGGTGGCAATCGTGTTGATGCTGCTGGGCTCGATCGCTCCGGTCTACCTGGCCGATGCACAAGGCCAGGCCAGCCATGGCCTGGCGACGCTGGTCTTCTGGGCCATGAGCGCGGGCTTCGTGCGCGGGGTCGGCTTCATTCCGCGGGCCAGGATTTGGCGCTGGCTGTTCTCGGGCTGGGCTTGTGCCATCGCCCTGGCATCTGCGCTGCTGGTGCGCTGGTTGGCCAGCTGAAACGACGGAGTCACGCTGATCGCGACTGATGGCGTACCGAGACCGCGCATCCACACCCTAGAAAGCAATCATGGCAAATTTAGCATATCAACCAGCCTACGAGCTGATCGGTGGCGCACCGGCCTTGCGCCAACTCGTCAACCGCTTCTACGAGCTCATGGACGAACTTCCAGAGGCCTACACGGTGCGCAAGATCCACCCGGAGAGCCTCGTGGGCAGTGCACAAAGCCTGTTCGAGTTCCTGTCTGGCTGGTTTGGCGGCCCACCGCTCTACAGCAACAAGAAGGGCCATCCGCGGCTTCGCATGCGGCATGCCCCCTATGCCGTCGGGCCGATTGAGCGCGATGAGTGGATGCTCTGCATGCGCATGGCCTTGACCGAGCAGGTCGGGGATGCCGAGCTGCGCGACGCGCTGATCGAGACTTTCCAGAAAATGGCCGACCACATGGTCAACACCGATGGGTCGCCGAACTGCAGCCACCACAGTCACGCTCACGCCTGAAGGCTCAATCTGACCGATTTCATGAACACCTCTGCCACGCAACCTTCCTCCCTGGCACATTTCCCGGTTGCCCTGTTCTCCAGCGTGATGGGACTGGCCGCCCTGACCGTGACCTGGTTCAAGGCCCATCAATTCGGCGCCTTGCCGCTTGAGATCGGCATGACCCTGCGCTGGGCCACGAGTGGGCTCTACCTGTTACTGCTGCTGTTGTTTGGCGCCAAGCTGCTCAGGTATCCCGCCCAGGTCCGGGCGGATCTGGAGCACCCGGTCAAGCTCAACTTCTTTCCGGCGATGTCGATCGGGCTGATGATGCTGGCCTTGCTGTGGTCTGAGCCGGCACCCAGCCTGGCACGCTGGATGTGGAGTGTCGGCGCCGCCGTGCAGCTGGGCTTCACGCTCTACACGATGAGCAGCTGGATTCACCATACCCGCTACGACATCAAGCACGCCAATCCGGCTTGGTTCATCCCGGTCGTGGGCAATATCCTGGTGCCTATTGCCGGCGTGCGCCTGGCACCGGCAGACCTGAGCTGGTTCTTCTTCAGCATTGGACTGGTTTTCTGGCTGGTGTTGATGACGATCGTGCTTTACCGGCTCTTCTTCCATGAGCCACTGCCGGCTCGCCTCACGCCAACGCTGTTCATCCTGATCGCACCGCCTGCGGTCGGCTTCCTGTCCTATGTGGCGCTGGTCGACCAGATCGACGCCTTTGCCCGCATCCTGTATTTTTGTGCATTGTTTCTGACCCTGCTGCTGGCCAGCAATGCGATGCGTTTTTTCCAGCTTCCCTTCTTCATCTCCGGTTGGGCTTACTCCTTTCCGATCGCGGCAATGACCCTGGCCACTTTCGAGATGGCGCAGCGCACAGGGGCGGTTTTTTATGGCCTGCTGTCCTGGATCCTGCTGGCCGTGCTGACAAGCGTAGTGGCGCTGCTATCTTTCAAGACCTTGCAGTCCGCCGCACGTGGTCAGATTTGCATCCCCGACTGAGCTTGACGCCAGCCTGGCCTGCCGCCTGGCCGCGGAACCGTATTGATTCGAAGGTCTGTTATCAATAGGAAACCAGTCGACCACATGCCGATGGCGAAGTGGTCGTGACTGCCACACCCACGATGGAGCATCCATGAAAAAAGCACTTTTCACCCTGTCTCTCTGGGTGCCATTGGCCCTGCTGGCTGGGCCGGTGGAGGTCGGCCAGCCTGTTCAGCAGTTCCAGTTCATCTTGCTGCACGGGAAGTTGGTCGACGGAATACATGGAAAGTAGCTGAGTCTTGATGACTGATGATGGATTTATCATATCCCTGTCTGTATATTTTCTGCTGCACTTGAAGAGCGTCTTGTGCTTGAGAAAGGTCAATGCAAGGTCATAGCAGCCTGCAATTTTTCCAATGCCAGGCATAGAATCAAGCTATCTAAAATACCCACCAGGGTATGTAGAATGCACTCATTGACGCACAACCTCCGTGCTTCGATACCGGCCACATTGAACGGCCTTTTTCAAACCCGTAAGGAGTCACCATGTCTTTGCCTCGTATCAACGAAGCCGCTCCGGCATTCGCTGCCAACACCACCCATGGCACCCGTTCGCTGGATGACTACAAGGGTAAATGGCTGATCTTGTTTTCGCACCCGGCCGATTTCACCCCGGTCTGCACCACTGAATTCATAGGTTTTGCCAAGGCAGCAGACCAGTTCAAGGCCATGAATTGCGAACTGCTGGGCCTGTCCATCGACAGCATCTACTCGCACCTGGCCTGGATGCAGAGCATCAAGAACAACTTCGGCGTGGAAATTCCCTTCCCCATCATTGACGACATCAAGATGGAGGTCGCGCAGGCCTACGGCATGATCCACCCTGGTGCGGCTGACACCCAGGCCGTGCGCGCCACTTTCTTCATCGACCCCGAGGGCAAGCTGCGCGCCATGGTCTATTACCCCATGAGCAACGGCCGCTCCATCGACGAGTTCGTGCGCCTGCTGCAGGCCATGCAGACCAGCGATGCCCACAAGATCGCCACCCCCGAGGGTTGGACCCCTGGATGTGACGTGATCGTCCCGCCACCCAAGACGCCTGCCGCCATCGAGGCCCGCAAGGGCGAGGGCTATGCCATGAAGGACTGGTACTTCTCCACCAAGTCGCTCTAACCCTGCCAAGACTTCTCCCGACGCCAAATTCCACGGAATGCCGCCGACCGGAGAAGTTTTTTGCGAGGATCAAGCCGTTTCAGCATTGACATGAGGTTTCAGTCTCCAGCATGAACAGCCAATCGCGCCTGAACATCGAATCGTTTTTTGATACCGATACCTTCACTTTCAGTCATATCTTGTGGGATGCTGCCAGCGCACAATGCGCACTGATCGACAGCGTGCTCGATTACGACCCCAAGAACGGCAGAACCAGTACCCACAGCGCCGACCGCCTGATCAAGCGCGTGAACGAACTGGGTCTGCAGGTGCAATGGTTGCTGGAAACCCATGTGCACGCCGATCACCTCTCTGCCGCTCCTTATCTGCACGAAAAGGTCGGTGGTCAACTGGCCATCGGCAGCCACATCACCACAGTGCAGGACGTGTTCGGAAAGCTGTTTAACGCCGGCACCGAATTCGCGCGGAATGGAAGTCAGTTTGACATCCTGATGCACGATGGTGATACTTTCATGATTGGCACCCTGCCGGCGCGCGCGCTGCATACCCCAGGCCACACACCGGCCTGCATGACCTATGTGGTCAGCGACCCCGCAGCCGTACCGCCGCGGCAGGTGGCGTTTGTCGGTGACACCTTGTTCATGCCGGATTACGGCACTGCACGCTGCGACTTTCCCGGCGGCAGCGCTGCCACGCTGTACCGGTCGATACAAAAAGTCCTGAGCCTTCCTGACGATACCGAGCTCTACCTGTGTCACGACTATCCGCCCGACGACCGGGAGCCTCGGTGCGTGACAACGGTGGCCGAGCAGAAGCGTGCCAATATCCATGTCCATCAAGGCGTGACAGAAGCCGAGTTCGTGCAAATGCGCGAACAGCGCGATGCCACCCTGGCGATGCCGGTGCTGATCTTGCCATCAGTGCAAGTGAACATGCGTGCCGGTCAACTTCCGCCCCCGGAAGGCAATGGGGTGAGCTACCTCAAGATTCCGGTCAACGCGCTGTGAATTCCCGGCTCAGACCCCTGCGCCTGGGCTCATGGCTGGAGGGCATGACATTGCTGCTGCTGTTGCTCGTGGCGGTCCCTCTCAAACGGCTGGCCGCTTGGCCTGATGGGGTGGCGCTGATGGGGCCGCTGCACGGTGCGGCCTTCCTGCTTTACCTGGGTCTGCTGGCTCATGCCTGCTGGATGCGAGAGTTGCGTGGCAGGGACGGACTCCTGTTGCTGGGGGCGGCCTTCGTTCCGTTCGGAGCCTTCGTGGTGGGACGGATTTTTGCCCGCGACCCTCTCTAAACCGGTGGCTCACGCCATCACCTTGTACATGTTCCCAATTTTTGCGAGATGCCTGTGAAGTCAGCCCATGATCTGGTGATGGCCGCCAAACAACGATGCCAAGAGGTTGAGCTGGAAAAAGCCGACGCTGCTATACGTCAGGCAAATGTGCTCATCGACGTGCGCGAGCCAGACGAGTATTCGGCCGGTCACTTGACAGGAGCGATCAACTGGCCGCGCGGTCTGCTGGAGTTCAAGCTGTCGAGCTCGCCTGATCTCGAGCAACGGGACCTGAGCATCGTTGTGTACTGCAGGACAGGAGGCCGGTCTGCGCTGGCTGCCTGCTCGATGCTGGACATGGGCTACTTGAACGTGCTGTCGCTGGCTGGTGGATACGAGGCCTGGGTGGCAGACGGACGAGCCACAACCAAGCCAGAACCCCTGGTTTACGACTGAGACCGCCCGATGTCGATCAGCGCCCTGGCCAGTCAATGGTTGCCCGTGCTGCGTTGGGGGCCCAACTACAACCGCGAGTTCCTGGCAGCCGATGGCGTGGCGGCCGCAGTGGTGACGCTGATGCTGATTCCGCAAAGCCTGGCCTATGCCTTGCTGGCTGGGATGCCGCCGCAAGCCGGACTGTACGCCAGCATGGCGCCACTGGTGCTGTACGCCCTGTTTGGCAGCAGCAGCACGCTGGCGGTGGGGCCCGCAGCCGTCACGTCATTGATGACTGCCGCCAGCGTGAACGTGGTAGTGGCGCAAGGCAGCGTCAGCTACACCGACGCAGCCATGCTGCTGGCTTTGATCAGCGGTGTGGTGATGGTGCTGATGGGGGCTGCGCGGCTGGGTTTCCTGGCCAACTTTCTCAGCCATCCGGTGATCTCCGGCTTTGTGTCGGCCTCGGGTCTGCTGATTGCCGCCAGCCAGCTCAAGCACCTGCTCGGAGTGCCGCTGAAAGGCGACACCTTGTGGCAGCTGGCACTGAACCTGCCCCTTCAATTGGGCGCCGTTCACTATCCCACCCTAATCATGGGCCTTGCTGTCCTGGCTTTTCTGATTCTGGCTCGCAAACGGGTCAAGCCGCTGCTCAGGCGCATGGGCGCTTCGGCCTTCGCCGCCGACCTGGGCACCAAAGCCGCACCCGTGCTGGCCTTGCTGATCAGCATTGGGCTGGCTTATGGACTTGATCTGGCCAGCAAGGGCATGAAAGTTGTCGGCCATGTACCGCAAGGCCTGCCTGGCCTGACTTGGCCCAGCAGTACGGGAGCCAACCTGCAGCTGCTGCAAACCTTGCTGGTGCCGGCCCTGCTGATTTCGTTGGTGGGATTCGTGGAATCGGTGTCGGTCGGGCAGTCACTCGCAGCCAAGCGGCGCGAGCGCATCGACCCCGATGCCGAATTGCGCGCCCTGGGCCTGAGCAATCTGGGCGCCGGCTTAACCGGAGGGTTTCCGGTTACTGGTGGCTTCTCGCGTTCGGTGGTGAATTTCGATGCCGGGGCACGCACTCCGGCCGCCGGACTGTTCACCGCCGCCGGCTTGGCGCTGGCTGCCCTGTTCCTGACCCCGCTGCTCTACCATCTGCCGCAGGCTACCTTGGCAGCCACCATCATGGTGGCGGTGCTGTCCTTGGTGGATCTGGGTTGCTTTGGTCATACCTGGCGCTACGCTCGCTCGGATTTCGTCGCACTGCTGCTGACCTTCACACTGACCCTGCTTGCGGGGGTGGAAGTGGGACTGATTGCTGGCGTCACGACCTCGGTGCTGCTGCTGCTCTACCGCAGCAGCCGTCCACATATCGCCACCATAGGCCAGGTTCCAGGGACTGAGCATTACCGCAATGTGCTGCGCCACCGAGTCATCACACAACCACAGATACTGGGCCTGCGTGTGGATGAGAGTCTGTACTTTGCCAACGCCCGCTACCTGGAAGATCACATCGCAGCCCAAGTCGCCCAACACCCCGCGGTGCGACACATAGTGCTCCAGTGCAGTGCGGTCAACGACATCGATGGCAGTGCGCTCGAAAGTCTGCAAACCATCGACCAACGGCTCAAGGATGCTGGTGTCAAGTTGCACCTGTCAGAAGTGAAGGGACCGGTCATGGACCGCCTGCAGCGCAGCGACCTCCTGAAGCATCTGAGCGGTCAGGTGTTCCTGACACAACACCAGGCGGTTCAGACCTTGACCTTGGCCTCGGCCCCAAGGGCATGAGGTTCATCTGGTACGACTCAAGCCCCAGTGCGACAGAACAATCGGACATGGATGGGGAGTACGAGGCGGGCACCTTCTGGCGTCAGATGCCGTTTGAATTCGGTATGCACGCGGGCCGTTACAGCTTCGCTCAAATCGTGCTGGGCATAGGTGGGGCGCATCATGCGCTGCTCAAAATCGTCAAAACCGCTGAAAGGCATCGGCAGGGCGAAACGCTGCTCGGTCACTGTTTCCCAATCGCCGCTAGTGGTCAAGGCCTCGTCCAGAGCGGCCTGTGCTGCGGCACGCACCACGCCTTCGTCATTGAATATCTTCAGCACCTCGTTGAAGGCGCCATCGTAAATGGGTTCCGACACATAAAAATGGCCACCTGGCTTCAGGACTCGCGCAACTTCCGCCAATGCCTTGGACAGCAGGGGCAGCGGCACATGGTGCAGGGATTTGAGCATCAAGGCCAGATCGAACATCGCATCCGGGAATGGCACGGCCTGTGCGCCTGCGGTCACAAAGTTCAGGCCAGCCTGCGGTTGTGCCAGGTTCTTGGCGTGCTGGACGGCATCCACCTCAAGCCCTGTCACCTGACAGCCGGGAAACCGTTGCAGCAAGTTGCGCGCCAGCATTGCATTGCCACAACCCAGCTCAACAATGGACTGATTTGACAGGGGCACCAGGGCATTTAGCACCTCCAGTTCGTCGGACTGCAGGGGGAGTTGGTCAACAGCGTACATGGATGGAAGAAGAAAGCTCACGGATTGCGATCTTTGAATAATACCCTCGCCCGTATAAAGAGGCACGCTTTCCTATATACTGGTAGGGGTATAAATGAGAATTCAAGGGTCGCGTGCTGAAAAACCTGTATTCCAGGCGTAACCCCCGAATGCCTGAACTCTGAATCGAATCCCTGATGAACTTCTTCAAAGAATATTGGCCACTGCTCGCGGTGGCCGCCTGGTTCGGCTACAAGTGGTGGGCGGCCCGCCGTGTCAAGGCCATGCTGCCACGGTTGTTGGCTCAGGGGGCGACCCTGGTTGACGTCCGGACGATGGCTGAATTCGCCCAGGCCAACGCGCCAGGCACGCGCAACATTCCGTTGCAGGAGCTCGCGGGACGCTTGAACGAGATACCCAGGACGGTACCCGTCGTGGTCGGATGCGCGAGCGGCACGCGCAGCGGCATGGCCAAGCTGTTGCTGAAGAAGAACGGCTACATCCAGGTTCACAACATCGGTGCCTGGCGCAATTTCCTCGACCACGCTCGGGACTCCTGAGCGAGCGGCCACCCTGGTCCCACTCCATGTAGACAAGAAAGGAGCATCCATGAAAAAAGCGCTTTGCACCCTATCGCTCTTGCTGACGCTGCCGTTGACCCTGCTTGCGGGCCCGGTGGAAGTCGGCCAACCCTTGCCGGCGCTGTCGCTGAAAGATCAGCACGACCAAGCCTGGCAGCTCACGCCCGAGACCAAGCTGGTGTTGTTCGCCGCCGGACGCAAGGCGTCCAACCTGGTCTTGGCGGTATTGAGCACACAGCCCAAGGGATTCCTGGAGCAGCGCAAGGCGGCCTACCTGGCGGACATGAGCCGAATGCCGGGCTTCATCACGCACACCTTTGCCATGCCTTCGCTGCGCGCGCAGCCATTCAAGGTCGGCGTGTCGCTGAGCGAAGACACCCTGCGGGGTTGGGCCAGCGAGCCCGAGGCCGTGCTGCTGATCGATCTGGAGCAAGGCCGTGTGAGCCGGATCAGACATGCCAGCTCCGAGGCGGAACTGCGCCAGGCGCTGCTCCCGCAGCCCTGAGCCCTGAGCCCTGACATTTCACGCCGCTTGCATGCGATAAATCCGTCAATTTCATCAATTTCAAGATTCATCATGAAGAAACTCTTGCTCGCCGCTGCCCTGGCTTGTTCCAGCTGGCTGGCCCACGCGGTTGACATGCCGATCAGCGCGCAGGACGCGCTGGCCAAGGTCCAGCAGACCGACAGCCCGGTGTTGTTCATCGACGTGCGTGACCCGGTCGAGATCATGTTCGTGGGTTTCACGGATGCCGTGCACGCCAACATTCCCTTCATGCTGGTCGACCGCACGCGCTGGAACGCGGACAAGGGCGTGTTCGTGGTCGAGCGCAATCCCGCTTTCATTGATCAGGTGCGAGCCGCGCTGCGCGCGCGCGGGCTGGGCGACGATGCCGAGATCATCACCCTGTGCCGTTCCGGCAGCGACCGCGGCGAGCCCAGCGCCCAGTTGCTGCGTGAAAGGGGTTTCCCGAACGCACGCTTTGTCGTCAACGGTTTCCAGGGCGATGCGCGCAAGGAGGGACCGCAAAAGGGGATGCGCACGTTCAACGGCTGGCAGAACTCGGGCCTGCCATGGTCGACCAAGCTCGATCCGGCCAAGATCCATCGCGTCGACCTGCACTGATGCACTTGCAGGCGCACTGGACGCACGACCCACTTCCCTTCCCATCCACCAGGAGCTCATCCGATGAAAAAGTCCACCTTATTGCTCGCAGCCAGCCTGCTACCCTTGCTGAGCGCATGCAACTCGATCGCGCCAAACAGTGCAGCGGCGTCTGTCGCCACCACGCCTGAAGCGGCCTGGGTCGGCGAAGCCCGTCAGGTCGCCGGATCGGTGCCGCCCAAGCTGATGGCCGTGCTGAAAACGGAAATGCAGCAAGGCGGACCGGCGCATGCGATCGGAGTCTGCCAGGTCGTCGCACCCAATATGGCGCAGGCGGCCTCACAAGCCACGGGCTGGCAGATCAGGCGCGTCAGCCTGGGTAACCGCAACCCCAAGGCGGTTCCCGACAGCTGGGAGCGCCAGACGCTCGAAACCTTCGAGCGTCAACAAGCTGCTGGTGCCGACGCCTCCAAGCTGGAGCGGGCCGAAGTCGTGACGGAGAACGGTCAGCAGGTCAAGCGCTACATGCGCGCGCTGCCGGTACAGGAAGCCTGCCTGCAATGCCATGGTACCGCCGACAAGCTCGGTCCTGGGGTTGCCGCGCGGCTGAGCGAACGCTATCCCCATGACAAAGGCACTGGCTACCTGCTGGGACAGGTCCGCGGTGCCATGACCCTGCGCCAGAACGTTCAGTAATCCCGAACCCACAGAGAAATCCGCATGAGCACTTTCGACCACGCCGGCCTGATGAAGGACATCAACGCGAACCTGGCGCCACTGCGCAAATCGCAACCGGAAGCCATGGGCGGCTTTGCCAAGCTGGCCCAGGCCTCGATGGCCGAGGGCGTGATCAGCGCCAAGCACAAGGAACTGATCGCGCTGGCCATCGGCATCAGCCAGCATTGCTCGGGCTGCATCGGCTTTCACGTCAAGGCGCTGATCAAGCTGGGCTGCAGCCGGGCCGAGCTCGAGGAGATGCTGACGGTCTGCGTCTACATGGGCGGAGGCCCCTCGCTGATGTACGCGTCCGAGGCGCTTGCAGCCTGGGACAAGCTGCAACAGGCCTGAGCCTGAGCCCAAGCTGATTCCACTAGCTGGTCAGCTTGACCCACCACAGCCGCAAGCGCATTCCCATTTCAGTCTGGTAGCCCACCGCGGGGGTGCGGATCTGGCCCTTGGCATCAACCACGAGGAAACTGGGCACGGCATGGAAACCATGGGCCCGAGTGATGTCGCCACTGGGGTCGATCACGGCTTGCCAGGGCAATTCGCGCTGGCGCAGGGTAGCGCGCACCTGATCTGCGCCGCCTGACTGCATCGCCACCGTCAGGACGGGCCAGTCACGGCTCAGGCGGGTGATGCTGTTTTCTTCAGTCCGGCAAATCGGACACCACTCGGCCCAGAAGTGAATGGCCACTGGCTCGGCTGGGTGAAGGGCTCGCCATGCCGACAGCGTGGTCGTGACCAGTTTGCCATCCGCACCCAGCACCGAGACCGCCAGCTCCGGTGCCGGTCCGCTCGTGACATCGCGGGTTTGCCAGAGCTGAACCCCTGTCAACAGCAGCAGCAGCAGGACCAGATTGCCCAGGTAGCTTTTCCACTTGATCCGCAGCTGCTGGGCGAGGCGGACAAGGAGCGGGTTTTTTTGCACGGACATCCTGCACGACTGTTTGACTGAAGCTTCTGCCTCGATCGTAAACGGTGACCCAGTCGAACTGGGGCCGCCTGATGCGATCCGACGGCGGCAAATCAATTTGTTGACAAATTGTCGACGATTGTCGTTGCCAGCATGACCGGCCTGAGATTGGTTCGATGGATTTCTTCAGGAGGTTGAGGTAAATGTCATTAAAAATCAATAATTTGAAAAATAATTGGCTTGATTTTTCGAGGTGGCACATTCATTGCTGATTGGACATGGCCAAGCAGACATTCTTCATTTTCTTGTTCAGGAGCTTTCATGTCCATCGCCACTGCCCCGACGACCGCCCCCGCCCCCACCACCGTGAAGGCCTATCTGCGCCCGATCGATCGCGACGGCCTGATGGCCTTTGCCGACAAGGGGCGCAACAACCCTGGCTCTCGCGGCACCAACAAGGTACATACCGTGATGGAGGGCCAATACCGCTCGCTCAGCCATGTCGGCAATCACCAGCCGGTCGTGGTCGATGAACCGCTGCATCTGTTCGGGCAGGACACCGCTCCCGCCCCGGGCGAGATCGTGCTGTCCGGCCTGGGTGGCTGTCTTGCGGTGGGTGTCACGGCTGTCGCCACCTGGAAGCAAGTCAAGCTGACCCGGCTGGAGATCTTCATGGAAGGCGACATCGGCAACCCTGCGGCCTGGGGTGCCGGCGGGGCCTTGCAGAAGATGCCGTCCGAGATGGGTTTCCAGGCCATTCGCGTCAAGGTGCTGGTGGAGGGCGACGCGCCGCGCGAGGTGCTCGACGAGATCGTGCAGCACGCGAACTTCTATTCGCCGGTGGCCAACACGATGCGCAACCCCATCCCCTTCACGATCAGCCTGGCTGACTGAAGCCGACCGCTTGCTGTCTCAAGGAGTCCATCGTGAACCCAGCTGACATGCCCCAGCACCCAGCATCGCCCTCGGCCGAGGCGCCTACTGCCCTGATGGCAGCCATCGAGGCCATTGCACAAGGCCCCTTGAAGCAGCAGGTCGAGGCCATCGACCGTGGCCTGTATCCGCAGCTGATCATGCGCGACCTGGCCAGGGTCGGCGCCATGAGCGCCCACCTCGATACCGATACCCAGGGCGCTGACTATGGCCTGGCCATCCGGGCGATGGCCGAGGTGTCCCGCGTCTGCGGAGCCACCGGCTTCATGATGTGGTGCCAGGCCGTGTGCGGGCTGTATCTGCAGCAAAGCGGCAACCCCGCCTTGACCGGCAGCCTGTTGCAGGCGCATATCGAAGGTCGGGGCCTGGGCGGCACTGCGCTGTCCAACCCCATGAAGAGCTACGCCCAGATCGAAGGCATGCTGCTGCGTGCCCGCGCGGTCGAGGGCGGCTATCGGGTCAGCGGCACGCTGCCCTGGGTCAGCAACCTGGGGCCCGGCCAATACTGCGGGGCCATTGCCAGCGTGAATTCAGGCGCGGCCGGCGAGCCGCATGAAATCATGTTCCTGCTGCACTGTGACGCCCCAGGGGTCGAGTTGCGCGAATGCCCCAGCTTCTCGGGCATGGAGGGTACGGGTACCTATGCCCTGCGCCTGACCGAGCATTTCGTGGGCGCCGACCAGCTGATCGCCGATCCTACCCGGCCCTTCATCGCCAGCATCCGGGCGGCCTTCGTGATGCTGCAGTGCGGCATGGCGGTGGGAGTGACCCAGGGCGCCATCGATTCGATCTGGGCTGTCGAGGGGCAGCTGGGCCATGTCAACCAGTTCCTTGATGACCGACCCGACGCCTTGCAGGCCGAGCTCGACGAGCTGACGGCCCGGGTCATGCAGCTAGCCGAAACCCCGTTCGACACCAGCCAGGAATTCTTCATCGACGTGCTGGATGCGCGGGCGCATGGCGCCGAGCTCTGCCTGCGGGCGGCGCAGTCGGCCCTGATGCACCAGGGCGCGCGCGGCTACCTGCTGAGCTCCGAGGTGCAGCGCCGCGTGCGGGAGTCGCACTTTGTCGCGATCGTGACGCCCGCCATCAAGCACCTGCGCAAGGAGATCGCGCGCCTGAGCGCCGAGGAGATGCCCGCATGACGGTCCCCCTTCCTTTCCAGCAGTACATCTGCGAGGCCTGTGGCTACGTCTACGACGAAGCGCTGGGTGACGCCGACGGGGGACTGCCCCCCGGCACCCGGCTGGCCGACATTCCCGATGACTGGGCCTGTCCCTTGTGCGGCGTGAGCAAGCACGACTTCGTGCCTTACGTCGCGCCCTGTCTGGACCAGCTGCGTCAACAGGCGGGCCGGGTCGCGCTGGTGCGGTCGCGCAAAGTGGGCAGAGCTGGCCAAGGCGCCGAGGGTTCGGTGGTGATCGTGGGCGGCGGCAGTGCCGGGTGGCAGATGGCCGAGGCGCTGCGTGCAAGCGATGCCGAGCTGCCGATTACGCTGGTGAGCGCATGCGCCGGCGACAGGTATGACAAGCCGCTGCTGTCGGTGGCGCTGGCCCGCGGCCTGCCACCCGGGCAGCTGGTCAAGGAAAGCGGCGCGCAGGCGGCAAGCCGACTGCGGCTGAACCTGATGGCGCACACCCATGCGGTGCGTGTCTGCCCGGCCACGCGCCAGTTGCGCACCACGCGTGGTGTTGTCCCCTACAGCCATCTGGTCCTCGCCCATGGCGCCGAGCCAGTGCTGCCCGACATGCTGGCTGCCTCACTGTGCTGGCGCATCAACCACCTGGCGGTCTACCAGAAGCTGCGCGCCGCCCTGGACGGCGCCTCGCATGAGCTGCTGATCGTGGGCGCGGGCCTGATCGGCAGCGAGCTCGCCAACGACCTGGCCTTGGGCGGGCATCGCGTCACCTTGCTCGACACCCAGGCCGAGCCGCTGGCGCGCTGGCAGTCAGAGCAGGCAGGGCAGAAGGTGCTGCAAGCCTGGCAAGGCCTGCCCATCCGCTTTGTCGGCGACGTGCAGCTGGCTGCGGCAGAGCGGGTGCAAGGGCGCATCCGCGTGAGCACCCGTTGCGGTCAGGTGTTCGAGGCCGACCAGCTGATTGCCGCCACGGGCTTGCATACGCCCTCGCGCCTGGCCCGCACGGCGGGCTTGAGCTGGGACCAGGGCATCGCCGTCGAGGCACAAACCTTGCGTACCAGCCAGGCAGGTATCTATGCACTGGGCGACTGCATCACCGTTGAGGGCCAGGCCAGCCGCTACATCGAGCCGATTGCCCGCCAGGCCAAGACCATTGCGGCGCAAATCTGCGGGGGTGAGCCGCAGCCCTATCAGGTTCGCCCCATGGTGGTGCGAGTCAAGACCACGTCGATGCCGCTGACCCTGCATTGAGCCAGACCAAGCCGATCCATTTTTTCACTGTTTGACCGAGGGCCACGCCATGACGAACTCTGACGACAACATCTATCGCCCGTATTCGCCGGTTTCCCGACTGGGCGGCTGCACCTGTGGCCAACATGCCAGCGTTGCCGAGCATGACGCTGCCGCGCTGGCAGCGACCGAAGCACGCGCCACCGATGTGGAAACGCTGTCGCGCGACTTCATCGAAGCGGCTGCGGTCAAGGCGCTCTTTCCGCTGGAGGCCACCCGACGCGCCTTCCTCAGTGCCGTCGGGCAGCGCACGGCCATGGCGGCCATTGCCAGCGTGCTGCCCCTGAGCAGCCTGCAAGCCATGGCTCAGGACAAGGGATCGCTCGAGAAGACCGATCTGAAAATCGGCTTCATTCCCATCACCTGCGCCACGCCCCTGATCATGGCGCACCCGCTGGGCTTCTACCAGCAGCAAGGTCTGAACGTGGAGCTCAGCAAGACCGCGGGCTGGGCCCTGGTGCGCGACAAGATGCTCAACAACGAGTACGACGCCTCGCATTTCCTGAGCCCGATGCCCCTGTCGATTTCGCTCGGCCTGGGTTCGAGCGCCAAGCCGATGCAGGTGGCGACGATTCAGAACGTCAACGGTCAGGCCATCACCCTCGCGCTCAAGCACAAGAACAACCGCGACCCGAAGCACTGGAAGGGCTTCAAGTTTGCCATTCCGTTCGAGTTCAGCATGCACAACTTCCTGTTGCGCTACTACCTGGCCGAGGCCGGCTTGAACCCGGACACCGATGTCCAGCTGCGCGTGGTGCCGCCGGCCGAGATGGTGGCCAACCTGCGTGCCGGCAACATCGATGGCTTCCTGGGGCCTGACCCCTTCAACCAGCGCGCGGTCTACGAGGAGGTGGGCTTCATCCACCTGCTGACCAAGGAGATCTGGGACGGCCATCCTTGCTGCGCCTTCGGCACCAGCGCCGAGTTCGTGCAGAAGAATCCGAACACCTTTGCCGCGCTCTACCGCGCCGTGCTGACCGCAGCGGCCATGGCCCGCGGACCCAAGAACCGCGAGCTGATTGCGGGCGTCATCTCCAAGCCTCAGTACCTGAACCAGCCCGAGGTGGTGGTCAAGCAGGTGCTGACCGGCCGCTTTGCCGACGGCCTGGGCAATGTGCAGAACGTCCCGTCGCGCGCCGACTTTGATCCGATGCCCTGGGACAGCATGGCGGTGTGGATGCTCACGCAGATGCAACGCTGGGGCTACCTCAAGGGCGATGTGAACTACCGGCAGATTGCCGAAAAGGTGTTCCTGATGACCGATGCCAGAAAGCACATGAAGGAGCTCGGGCAGCCGGCACCGGCTGCGGTCTCGCCCAAGTTCAAGGTGATGGGCAAGGAGTTCGATGCCGCCAAGGCCGACGCTTATCTGAAGAGCTTTGCCATCCGAAAGGCGGTGTGAGATGAGTGTCGCCAACCACCTGAAGCTGCGAGCCGGTTTGCTGTCGGGTCTGATCCTGCTGGTCATTCTCGGCCTCTGGTACGCCGCTACCGCGACCTCGGGGGCCACCGCCAGCGCGGCTGGCCTGACGCCGGCGCAGATCGAGTACGCGCAGATGATGGGGCAGGACCCGTCGGCCATCAAGGCCGATGGCTTTCCCACGCTGGGCCAGATGGGGCAGACGGCGTGGTCGCATCTTTCCCGGCCGTTCTACGACAACGGTCCCAACGACAAGGGCGTCGGCATCCAGCTGGCGCATTCGCTGGGCCGCGTGGCGCTGGGTTTCGGCCTGGCCTGTCTGGTCGCGGTCCCGCTGGGCTTCGTGATCGGGATGTCACCCCTGTTGCACCGGGCGCTCGATCCCTTCATCCAGGTTCTCAAGCCCATCAGTCCGCTGGCCTGGATGCCGCTGGCGCTCTACACCATCAAGGACTCGACCCTCAGCGGGATCTTCGTGATCTTCATCTGCTCGATCTGGCCGATGCTGGTGAACACCGCCTTTGGCGTGGCTGCGGTCAAGAAGGAGTGGCTGAACGTGGCCGCCACCCTGGAGGTCAGCCCCTTGCGCAAGGCACTGCAGGTGATCCTGCCGGCTGCGGCACCGACCATCCTCACCGGCATGCGCATCAGCATGGGCATTGCCTGGCTGGTGATCGTGGCGGCCGAGATGCTGGTGGGCAGCACGGGTATCGGCTACTTCGTCTGGAACGAGTGGAACAACCTCTCCCTGAGCAATGTGATCTTTGCCGTGCTGGTGATCGGCGTGGTGGGCATGCTGCTCGACCTGGCCTTTGGCCGACTGCAAAAGGCGGTGACCTATGTGGATTGATACCTCGGCAGGCGGTGGCCTCAAGGCCGCATCGCCCGTCCCCGATGGCGCTGCAGGCGCAGGAAAGGCTCCCGTGAAGACTCCGTTGCTTCAGGTCGAACGACTCGGCAAGGCCTACGTGGCGGACAAGCCGGTCTTTGCCGATGTCTCCTTCATGCTGGACCGCGGCGAGTTTGTCTGCGTCATCGGTCACTCGGGCTGCGGCAAGACCACGGTGCTCAACGTGCTGGCAGGGCTGGACACCGCCACTGCGGGTCATGTCTTCATGGAGTCGCGCGAGATGGTCGGGCCCAGCCTGGAGCGCGGCGTCGTGTTCCAGGGGCACGCCCTGATGCCGTGGTTGACGGTGCGCCAGAACATTGCCTTCGCCGTCAAGTCGCGCTGGCCGGACTGGCCTGGCGCTCGGCTCAACCAGCAGGTCGAGAAGTTCGTCCAGCTGGTGGGCCTGTCGCACGCGATCGACAAGAAGCCCAGTCAGTTGTCAGGCGGCATGAAGCAGCGGGTAGGCATTGCCCGCGCCTTCTCGATCCAGCCCAAGATGCTGTTGCTCGACGAGCCCTTTGGTGCCCTGGATGCGCTGACGCGCGGCACGATCCAGGACGAGCTGATGGCCATCGTGCGCGAGACCCAGCAGACGGTGTTCATGATCACCCACGATGTGGATGAAGCGATCCTGCTGGCTGACCGCATCCTGCTGATGAGCAACGGCGCCGAGACCGCTGCGGGCTACAAGCCGGGCGGCATCGCCGAGGTGGTGGTCAACCCGCTGCCCCGCGAGCGCACCCGCGCCACCCTGCATCACCTCGATGGCTACTACGAGCTGCGCAACCACATCGTCGATTTTCTTGTTTCGCGGGCGAAGGCGCACTGAGCCGTCCCCAACTTTTTCCTGGCCACTATTTTCTTTCCTTCATCAAGACTGGAGTCCTCATGAACCGCATCGACGTCACCGAAAAGATCATCAGCACCAAGGTAGCCAAGGGCATCAAGTGGGAACAGGTGGCCCAGCAGGTCGGCCTGTCCAAGGAGTGGACGACCGCCGGCTGCCTGGGCCAGATGACCTTTGATGCCGCCCAGGCCGCCATCATCGGCGACATCTTCGACCTCACTGAAGAGGAACGCAAATGGCTGCAGGTGGTGCCGTACAAGGGGTCGCTGCCGACGCCGGTACCGACCGATCCGCTGATCTACCGCTGGTACGAAATCGTCAGCGTCTACGGCAGCACGATCAAGGAGCTGATCCACGAGGAGTTTGGCGACGGCATCATGAGCGCGATCGACTTCAGCATGGACATCCAGCGTCAGGAGGACCCCAAGGGCGACCGGGTCAATGTGGTGCTGTCCGGCAAGTTCCTGCCCTACAAGCAGTACTGAATGGCACCGGCGCGCATGCACAGCCCTGCCGTGACCCCTGACCTGCCGGGCCAGCCTGCTGCCGAGGCGGCTGCGAGTGCCGGCAACTGGCGCGCGCAGGAAATGCTGCTGATGCGCGAGGTGATGAAACACATCGGCAAGAGCCTGGCGCCGGACCTGGTGCTGCGGGAGATGCTGCACCTGTGCTCCGAACTGCTCGGCCTCAACCGCGGGCGGATCCTGCTGGCGGACAACCTCGAGGCCATCATGGAGCTGCCGCCCGGCAGCAGCCTGCAGGTGGCTTCGGCCAGCATCCGCTATGCCTACGGACTCACCCAGCCAGAGTGCGAGCGGGGGCGCTTTCGCAGAGGCGAGGGCATCACGGGCCGGGTGCTGGCCACCGGCCAACTGATCATCGTGCAGGACATCGACCATGAGCCGACTTTCCTGTGCCGCACGGTGCCGCGCGATGACTTGCCGCCGGGTCCGGTCTCCTTCATTGCCATGCCCGTGCGGGTCGGGCTCTCGACCGTGGGAGTGCTGGCCTGCCATCGCATCCGGCATCGCTTTCGCTCGCTGGCCGACGACCTGTCGATCCTGGGTATCCTCGCCACGCTGATCGGGCAGTTGCTCGAGCTGCGCTTCACGGTGGAGCAGCGCACCCGCTCCCTCGAAGCACAGAACATGGCGCTCACGCAGGCGCTGGAAGCCTCGCCGGCTCGCTATGGCATCGTGGGCACGGCCCCGGCCTTGCTGCGCTCGATCGCCGAACTCGAGCAGGTGGCCGCCACGAAAGCCACCGTGCTGCTGCTCGGAGAGTCGGGCACCGGCAAGGAGATGTTCGCCCGTGCGCTGCACCTGGCCAGTTCGCGGCGCGACCAGCCCTTCATCAAGGTCAATTGCGCGGCCATTCCCGAAACCCTGTTCGAGTCCGAGTTGTTCGGCTACGAAAAGGGCGCCTTCACCGGGGCAGTCGGCGCGCGCGCCGGCCTGTTCGAGCAGGCCGACAGGGGCACCATCTTCCTGGACGAGATCGGCGAGCTGCCGCTGTCCATGCAGACCAAGCTGTTGCGTACCCTGCAGGAGGGCACCCTAGTGCGCCTGGGTGGCAAGCGCGAGCTGCGCATCGATGTCAGGCTGGTGGCCGCCACCAACCGCGATCTGGCGCATGAAGTCGCCTTGGGGGCTTTTCGCGAAGACCTGTACTACCGGCTCAACGTGATCCCGATCCAGCTGCCGGCCTTGCGCGAGCGCAGCACCGACATCCACGCACTGGCGATTCATTTCCTCAACCGCTTCAACCAGGAGAACCAGCGCAACGTCAACCTGAGCTCAAGCGCCTTGCACAGGCTGCAGGCCCATTCCTGGCCTGGCAACATCCGCGAGCTGGCCAACCTGATCGAGCGCATGGTGCTGCTCGGTGACAAGGCGGTGCTGGAGGCCGTCGACATCGAGCGCTTCCTGCCTCGCGCTTCGCCTGCGGAGGCGCTGCGCGCCCGTGCCATTGAGAACGACCGTCTGCCACGCAGTCCGGCAACCGGCAGCTACACCGTGCGCCCCTATCTGCCGGCGGGCTCCCATGCGCTGGCCGATCTGCAGGAAGCGTTGCGCCAGCAGGCAGGCAATCGATCGCGCGCGGCCCAGGCCCTGGGGCTGACCTTGCGCCAGTTCAATTACCGGATGCTCAAGCTGGACGGCAAGCCAGCCCCGACCCAGAGCCATTCTTGAAGCCTGCTCCCAAAGCAGCGGCTGGGACTACACTCCAGGCGATCGACTCCTCATTGCCGTTGGCCGCCATGTCCCGCATTCGCATTCAAGCGCTCGCCGCCAGCAGCCTGTTCTGGGCAGCTGCCGCGCTGGCCGGTCCGCCCGTCACGATCACCTTCAAGAACCGCAACACCGTTGCCGATGCCAGCTACCAGGTCATCGGCAGCAACGAAGCCAGCACTCATGCCAACGCGACGCCGAAACCGGCCGCCACGGTGTCGAAGTCGGGCTTCGATGTCTATGTCGTCACCAGCTTGATCAATCCGGACGTTAATTTTGCCAATGTCCGCTACCGGATCGGTTCCAGGCAGTGCGTGTTCGGCACCAGCTTTGTCAACGCGCTCAAGCCTGGTGGCTACAAGGTCCCACAGTGGAACAAGATCGCCAAGGGCAGTGGCGGCGCGGTCTGCACGGCGACCATCACCTCGACCCACCTGGGCAGCCATGCCTGGTCGGTCGACTTTGTCATGCAATAGCGGCTGGGGCGGCTGGCGGCTGGGCCTTACTTGATCTCGTACACCGCCAGCGAGCCACTCACCTCGTAGCCGGCCAGCAGCAGGGCGTTGCCGGTCGGGCTGTGGGCGGCGGGCACAAAGGCCAGCCCTTCGGGCGACAGGTCACCATTGGTCAGGTCGGTGCTGTTTTGCAGCCACTGCACGAAGCGGGGCGCTGTCGGCTTGCTCACGTCATAGATCGCAATCGCGCTGGCGCGCTCCAGACCGACAAAGGCGTACAGCCTGCTGCCGACCTGACCCACCACGACGCTCTCGGGCTCGGGGCCCTTGTTGTCCAGGCGGCCCTTGACCTGGGCGTGGCCGAGCAGGCTGGCGTCCAGCTTGGAGTAGGCCAGGCTTTCCAGTTCCGAGCCGGACTCGTAGACCTGCGCGCCGGTGCGGGCGTTGTGGATCGAGAACGAGCGCCCGCCCAGGGTATGGAGCTTCTCGTACTGCCCTTGGCTGTTGCGCCCCATGGTGTTGAACACGTTCAGACGGCCCAATTCGTGGTTGGCCTGCAGCGCTGCAGCATCGGGGAAGGCGGCGGCGTCCAGCGCCAGGCTGCGCACGCGAGCGGTTTCGCCCGGCTTCTGAAAATCGTCCCGGTCATCGCCTTCGTTGGCGGTGATGAAATACTCGCTGCCATTGACCCGGAAGGTGGCAATGCCGTCGGGCATGTACAAGCCAAACAACTGGCGGTAGGACTTGAGCTTGAACGGCGGCTCGACCTGGTCCGATGCGGCCAGCGCGTTGCGCGCGAGGCCATGGTCCTTGACGCCCATCGGCAGCAAGCGCTCGATGTGGGGCTGGCGCAGGTTCACCACCGCCACGGCATTGTTCTCCTGCAGGGTGACATAGGCCCGGCTGCTGTCGGCGCTGATGCTGACATATTCGGGTTCCATGTCTTGCGCCACGCTGGCGCCGATGCGGCCAATGCGCACTGCCGCCGGCAGCTCGATCGACCGCTTGGCGCCGGCATTGAAGTCCGAGAAATCGAGCGTGACGGCCTGATCAGCGGGCATGCCCTGCTTGACCGCGATGATCGAGATGCTGCCCACGGGGTCGATGCCGTCGGTGGTGAAGCTCGCGCTGAGCTCGCCTTCGTTGGCCACCACCAGCTGGCTGCCGTCGGGGCTGAACTTCAGGCCGTCGGGCAGGCTGCCCACGCTCACCTTCTTCAGGAAGCTGGCATTGCCTTGCGCATCGAGGCGGTAGAAAGCCACCAGGCCCGGATCGGTCTTGGGGCTGGCCTGCACCGCGATCGCCAGCAGATCGCCGGCGATATCCAGCGATTGCACCCCGCCAGCGCTGAATCCATTGCCGTTGACATGGTTGGCCACCGAAGTGATGGCCCCGCTGGTCAGGTTGCTGGCCTGGACCGGATTGGCCAAGGCGCTGCTGCTCAGGCCGCGCAGGCTGACCCGCTGAAAGGAGGAGGGCTGGTTGCGGCGGTCCACCGTGATGAACGCCGAGCGGCTGGCGGCATGAAAGGCCACGATCTCGGCGGTACCGGCCGAGACGCCATCGGCGAAGCGACCAATCAGCTGGGCCTGAGGCACTGGCGGGGCGGAGTCGCCAGCATGAGCCCCGAAGGCTGACATGAGGGCGGCAGCGAGCAGGCTGCGGAACAGGAACTGGCGGGTGGATTTCATGGCAGGCGCAATCAGAATGATCAAGACCTGGCAGAACATAGGCCTGCCTTGTTGCACGGCGATGACATCGTCCGGCCACCGAGAAGTCCTAGCGCCAGCTCCTGACCCAGCCTGGCTAGCGATGCGCTCTCAGCGCAAGCGCCTGATGACCGAGGTCACCACGCCCCAGATCGGCCATGGCTGGCCCTCGGGCGGGACGATCGCCGCAAAGGCCGGGTTGGCCGCCAGCAGCCTGAGCTGCCCGTCCTGCAGGCAGAGCTGCCTGATGCGGTATTCGTCGTCCAGCCGCACCAGCACGATGTCGCCTGGCTCCGCGACCAAGGCCAGGTCGACCAGCAACAGGTTGCCGTCGAGGATGCCCAGGTCGCGCATCGAATCGTCATCGGCCCGTACCAGCAGCGTGGTCGGCCCGTCCGGCCCCGCTTGCGCTGACAGGCCCAGCGCCGAGGCCAGCGCGGCAGGCGAAGCCTGCTCGCTGCCAGGGATGTCGGGCCATGCTGCCGGCGCGCCAGGCTGGTCATGGGCCTGGTCCAGCCAGCCTGGATCAACCTCGCAGGCCTGCTCGAACTGCCGCGCCAGCTTGCTGCCGACCGGCGTTCCCGACTTGACGCGGCTCCATTGCGCCCCTGTGATCCCGAGCCGGGCGGCAAAGGCGCGGTCCTCGCCCGGCAATCCCTGGGCAATCTCGTGCAGCCGCCAGCGCAGGAACAAGGCCATCACGTTATGACGGCGCAGGGCCAGCAGTTCGGGCGGAATCGGTTTGGGCGGCATGGGGTGAAGCAGGAGACTTGATCCAGTCTACCAGTAGCCCAGCACGGACCACCAGACGCCGCCGATCACGATCCAGACCACGAGATTGACCGCGCTCATGACCAGGCCCGCCAGCCACCATTGACCCAGAGTCGTGTAGCCCGAGTTGAAGATGATCGGCGAGGTGCCGGTGGCATAGTGGGTCAGGGTCATCATGATGCTCGACGCCGCCGCCATAATCAGGGCAAACACCATCGGCGGCGCGCCCAGCGCGATGCCGGCCGCATAGAAGGCGCCGAACATGGCGGTGATATGCGCCGTGGTGCTGGCGAACAGGTAGTGGGCATACAGATAGGCCAGCAGCAACAGCAGGCTGGACCAGATCCAGCCAATGCCGAGCTGCTTGATGCCGCCTTGCAGGCTGCCTGACAGCCAGCCCACGATGCCCATCTTGTTCAGGAAGGTGGCCATCATGACCAGGGCGGCGAACCAGGTGATCGTGTCCCAGGCGCCTTTCTCGGCCAGCACCTCGTCCCAGGACAGCACGCCGGTCACCAGCAACAGTGCCAGCCCGCTGACGGCCGCCGCGGTCGGGTCGACGGCAAACGCCTGACCAAAGGCCAGTTCCGGTACGCCAGCCCAGAGCAACAGCAGCCAGCCGAAGACGCCGAGCAGGATTTTCTCGCTGTGCTTGACCGGCCCCAGCTCGGCCAGCTTGCCTTGCGCGAAGTCGCGTGCGGCATGAGTGTCGGTGATCTCGGGCGGGTAGAGCTTGGCCAGCACCAGCGGCATCAGCAGGATGGCGACCAGGCCGGGTAGCAGCATCGCGATCGCCCAGGTGCCCCAGGACAGGCTGATCTGTGCACCGGTGGCTTCGGCGACCAGCTTGACCACCAGCGGATTGGGCGCCGTGGCCGTGATGAACATGGCGGAAGTGATCGGGTTGGCGTGGTAGTTGACCAGGGCCAGGTAGCGGCCGATCTTGCCCTCGGTGCCTTGCTCGGGGGTGGAGCCGAAGCTGATGGCGATCGACTTCATGATCGGGTGCATGATGCCGCCGCCGCGCGCCGTGTTGCTTGGCGTGACCGGTGCCAGCACCAACTCCGACAGGCTCAGCGCATAGCCGATGCCGATCGTCTTGCGGCCGAACAGCGCAATGAACCAGTAACCGATGCGCGCGCCCAGGCCAGTCTTGATCAGCCCGCGCGAGATCATGATCGACAGGCCGATCAGCCAGATCAGCGGATTGGCGAAGCCGCTCAGCGCGTCGGCAATCGCGGTGCCCGGCTTGTCGCTGGTGACCCCGAGCAGGGCGACCAGCGCGATGGCGATCATGGCCAGGGCGCCGATCGGCATCACCTTGCCGATGATGGCGGCGATGGTGCCGACGAACAGGGCCAGCAGATGCCAGGCCGCCGGCTTGACGCCTGCGGGCACCGGGATGATGAACCAGATGATGAGTGCCAGACCGATGGCCAGCAGGGCAGGCCGGAACTTGAATCCATCGTTACTCATGGCGGTCTTTCATTCTCTTGTCATACATTGCCGAAAATTTCCAGGCCATGGTCATTTGCCCGCATCCGGCAAATTGATTCTAGTCCAGGCAAGCTCTTCCAGGCTGCCCCGCCATCCTTGTCAACACGGGTTAACAAAACTCTCGTGTCAGGCAACAAATCCGTGTGCGCCAGACATCTTCGGCCCCTGGCATTGAGTCAATCTGGAACCGCCTGATTGAGTCATCATGCGCGTCATTGCCTTTTGTCGGCGTCGAAGCTGGTCGTGCTGCGGGTCAAGGGGGTGCCGACGACGACCCGCAGGGCGTGGCGATGATAATCAGGCACTGGTCGCCGTTGCCGTCGTGCAAGAGCGACTCTGGCAGGCCAGCCGTGCGGGCGCAAGCACTCGACTTTCAAGAAAATCAATCATGCCTACCGATAACCTGTCCGGGTGGATACACGACCATGTCTTTGATGCCGGCAACGCTGCCGCCAAGCGCAGCACGCGACTGGTGATGGCGATCGCGGTCGTGATCGCCATGCTCGGTCTGCTGGTGAACAGGGTGTGCGCCTTGATTCTCGGCCGGGCGCACCATCACGATCATGGAAATTCTCGTGGGCATGATGATGATCGCCATCATGAGCATCATCGCGATCTGAATCTCAAATCGGCCTATCTGCATGTCATCGCCGATGCCGCCACCCCGGGTGGCGCTCTGACCGCTGCTGACCTGAGTGCGCGATTGTCGGTGCACGAGGAAATCGTGCATTCGACCATCGAAATCCACCGGTTTCCGGACACGCAGCCCCCTGCGCTCGCCTAGGAAACCCCATGGTCGGTTATCAGTATGTCAGTGGTAGAATTGATAAATTGCGTTTCGCTACTAATGAGTAAAATACCACAGTGACCAAAGTCAGTAAAGCAGTAAGTCAAGCTGACTATTCAGCGTGCAAGCATGCGGCCATTCTGGAAATGATGGTCGTTGCTTCTGGCCGCCTGAAGCAGGCCGCTGGCGGAATCGGTCAGCATATTCAACTGACAGGGACGGTGCGTCTGTCTTTTTTGTGCTGACGTTATTCACCTTATTTCTTGAGGCGCAGGATCAATTCTGATCATGGATTCTACATCATCCATCCTGATTGCCAGTAATTCAGCGGCAGATGCCGAATTGGTGCGGAATTTATTGCTCAAGACCTGCAGCCGGATGACTCTTTCGGTGCAGCCCGAGCATCACGTGTCCGACTTCGACACCCATTTGCCCGATGTGCTAGTGCTGGCTTTCAGTGACCTGGAGGAAACCAGGGCTTACTACCAGGGCTTGTGCCGTTCGAGCCAGGTAGCCGCGTCTCACCGGTATCGGACCGTGCTCCTGTGCCGCAAGGAGGATCTCAAGGCGGCATACGACCTCTGTCGGCAGGAGGAGTTCGATGACTACGTGCTTTTTTGGCCGATGTCGTTCGATGCCACCCGGTTGTCGATTTCTGTCTTGCTGGCCGTGCGGGCGGTTCAGGCATTTCGTCAATCCCAGGTCAAATCTCCGGTTCGACCCCTGGTCAAGCCTGCGATCAAGTCCGCATCAGCGCCAGAGTTGAAGATCGATCCAAGCCTTGCGCATATGAAGCTCAAGCTTGAGCCGCCGGCGCGGTCCACGATCATGTTGATCGATGACGAGATATTCCAGCACAATCTGGTGCGCTTCCTGCTGACCGGTCTGAATTGTGATTTCATCTTCGCCTTTTCGGGTACCGAGGCCATTGCCAAGCTTCAGTATGTGAGGCCAAGCCTGATATTGATGGATGTCTTGATGCCTGGAATGAGTGGTCTTGACTTGACGCGCCATCTGAAATCGACCCCGGTCGGAATGGATATTCCGATCGTCATGGTCACCGGAAACAGCGACAAGGATGTGGTCGAAAAGAGTCTGCAGGCCGGTGCGTCGGATTTCCTGGTCAAGCCATTCAGTCAAGACATGTTTCTCAGGAAGTTGCAGCGTTTCCTGCGCTGAGCCTTGGTCCTGGTCTGGGTATGATTTATTTTTTCGATTGGACTCAAGGCGATGGCTTCTGATTTGAATGTCAACTATACGCCTGCCATTTTTTCCGCTCAGGCCGGGCTGATCAGTGCGCTGGACGATATCCAGGGTATCATCAAGTTCGATATCAATGGCTATATCCTGGAGGCCAACAAACTGTTCCGCCAGATCATGGGTTACGAAATACATGAATTGGTGGGGCAGCACCACAGGATGTTTTTCGATCCGGTGTATGCCTCGGGCGAGGAATATCGCCTGCTATGGGAGTCGCTGCGGGCTGGGGAAGCTCGCGCCGGGCAGTTCCACCGACTCAGCAAGCAGGGGCAGACGGTCTGGTTGCAAGCGTCCTACAACCCTGTGCGGGGCAGCGATGGACGGATCGATCACATCGTGAAGTTCGCGACTGACATCACCGAGCGCCAGAACAGCGAACTGCTGCTGTCGCGCACCAAGCAGGCACTGGAGTTGGCCAACCAGTCGGCGCAGATTGGCTCCTGGGACTACGAGGTGGCGAATGACGTGGTTCATCTTTCGCCATTTTGCGCCACGCTGCTCGAGATCGATTCCGAACCGCCATTGACGATCGGCAACTTGCTGGCAAGGCTTGAACCACGTGAGTATATCGAGCAAGCCATCCAGCAAGCCATTCAAAGTGGCACCGGGTGGGACTTGGAGTTGCTCCATTTCAATCTCGGGGGGGAGCCGCGCTGGTTCCGCAGCATTGGGCGGGCCGAAATGTCTGAGGGCAGTTGTGTCCGCCTGGCGGTCATGATGCAGGACATTCACTCCATCAAGCAGCGTGAACTGGAGTTGCTGCATGCGCAACAGATGGCTGAGGCGGCAGTCAACAGCAAGGATCAGTTTCTCGCGACCGTCAGTCACGAGTTGCGCACGCCGCTCAATGCCATCCTCGGTCTGGGTCAGATTCTTGCGCTCGACAATCGGCTTGATGGCGATGCACATGATTTTGTGCTCGAAATTGTCAATGCTGGCGAGCATTTGCTTTCCCTGGTCAACGACTTGCTGGATTTGGCCAAGGTCGATCAGCAGGATATCCAGGTCACGCTGGATGCGGTTTCCCTGGGTCCTGTCCTGCAGGAGTGCATGGGCCTGATCCAGCAGGCAGCCCAGGCGCGCGGAATCTCCCTGCATGTCGCTGACGCCTCCGGCTACACCGTGCAAGCGGATCGGATCCGGCTCAAGCAGGTCTTGCTGAACTTGATGTCGAATGCCGTCAAGTACAACCGTCCAGACGGAAAGATCGATATCACGATCGATCGGGTTCCTACGGGATACGTCCGGCTTGAAGTCCGGGATACCGGGCTGGGAATTGCGCAAGAGCATCTGTCTGGTCTGTTCAAGCCCTTCAATCGACTGGGTGCCGAAAATTCGACCGTCGAAGGCACGGGTATCGGTCTCAACATTGCGCAGAAGCTGGTGCGCAAAATGGGCGGTACCATCGGGGTCGAGAGTCAGGTGAATGTGGGCAGCGTTTTCTGGGTCGAATTTCCGCTTGCCATTCAGGAGCCGGCGGTCGCGCAGGGCGAGGCGCTTTTGTCGCGGGTGGATTCGGTCGCGCCTGCCGCCGTCGCTGCACCCGCCATGCCGGCTGCGGGCCTTGCCGCCGCGGGCGAGCCAGACCGTCGTCTGATCCTGGTGGCTGAGGACAATCCGGTCAATCGCAAGGTGATCGGCCTGCAACTCAAGCGTCTCGGTTATGCCCATGACTTTGCCGAGGATGGCGAGGCGGCCCTGTTCCGTTGGCGTGAGCAGGCTTACGACCTGGTCCTGACGGACCTGCAGATGCCTCGCATGGGAGGCTATGAGCTGGCGCAGCAGATTCGTTCTGAGGAGAAGGACGGACAAAGCGTGCCGATCATCGTGTTTTCTGCCAATGCCATGGATGCTGCATGGACTGGCTGGCGCCTGTTGGGTGTGAACGATTTCCTGACAAAACCGGTCAAATTCGAGCTGCTTGGAGAAAAGCTGGCTTACTGGCTGTCTTCCATTCCGCATTCTGATGCCGCCTCCACGGCCCAGACTGGATTTGGCGGCATGGCCGTGCCAGCCATGCTCGATCTTGCCGTGCTGGCCGATCTCGTCGGGTCTGATCCCGGGACGATCCGCGAATTCCTGCAACATTACCAGGACTCTGCCGAGGGCTTGGCTGCGCAGTTGCAGACCGCGTTTGTTCAGGCGGACTGGTTGCAGCTGGCGCGTTTTGCCCATTCGCTCAAGTCGTCGTCGCGCTCGGTCGGAGCGATGGCGCTGGGGCAGGTGTGTGAACAGCTCGAGCAAGCCGGTACGCGGGAGCAGGCAGCCGAGCTCTCTTATTTGATGCCCCTGTTTGACTCGGTCTGGAAACGACTGTGTCAGGCCATGGCGACCGCCCTGTCTGACCATACCGCCTACAGTGGCGCCTTCGCTGGCCCTTACCCGTTCCGCGAATCCGACGGACAGTTGATTGATTGATGCTTATGCGAGTGGCTTTTCTGGACCTGGACCATACCCTGCTGGCGGCCGACAGCAACCAGCTGTGGATGGACTTCCTGCAATCCCGGCAATGGGTGGCGGCGCCCGAGATGGCGCAGCACCAGCGCTTCATGGACGACTATGCCCAGGGCGTGCTCGACTTCGATGCGCTGCAGGCCTTCAGGATCGGGCTTGACGCGTCCTTGCCGCCAGGGCAGCTCGAGCAATGCCTGGCCGTTTTCCAGCGCGAGATCCTGCTGCCCGCTGTCGCGCCGCTGGCCCCCGACTTGCTGTCCGAGCTGCGTGCGCAGGGCTTGACCACCGTGGTGGTCAGCGCGACCCGGGCCGCGCTGGTCGAACCGGTGGCACGCCAGCTGGCAGTGGATCACCTGATCACGTCCTGCTTTGGCCCGCAGAAGGTGCACCGGGTCGAGGCCTGGCTCAAGGCCCAGGGCTGTTCCCTGGCCGGGCTCGAGGAAAGCTGGTTCTACAGCGATTCGCACAATGATTTGCCGCTGCTCGAAGCCGTCTCCTATCCGGTGGCGGTCGACCCGGACCTCCGGCTGGCCCAGCTGGCCAGGCAGCGTCAATGGCCGGTGCTTTCCCTGCGGCGCGACATCGACCAGCCCCTGGCGGCTTGAGCGACGGTTTTAGTGCTGGCGCCTACCAGGGCGTGGCCGGCAGCGCCGGCATGTCGGTGCGGTAGCCGGCGAAGCGATCGGCCAGGAAATCCAGGAAAGCCGTGACCTTGGCAGACAGGTGATGGCGCTGGGGGTAGAGGGCGTGGATGTCGGCCGCCTCTCCGGCCCAGGGGGCCAGCAGGCGGCACAACTTGCCCTCGCGCAGGTAGGCCGCCACATCCCATTCCGAGCGCAGCACGATGCCATGACCCGCGAGCGCCCAGTCGACGGCGACTTCGCCATGGTTCGTGCTCAGGGGACCGTTGACCTTCACCATCAGCTTGTCCTGGCCATCCGTCAGCTGCCAGTGGTTGAAGGTGGCGTTGTTTTCCCGGATCACGATGCAGCGGTGGCGCGCCAGCTCCTGCGGCGTGGCCGGCAGGCCGAAGCCGGACAGATAGGCGGGTGACGCGCAGAGCAGGCGGCGGTTGCGCGCGATGCGCCGCGCCATGATCCGGCTGTCGGGCGGACTGCCGAAGCGGATGCCGATGTCCATCGCATGTTCGGTCAGGTCCAGCGGGTGATCGCTCAGCTCGAGCATCACCTCCACCTGGGGCTGCTGGCGTACGAAGTCGGAAATCAGCGGCGCCAGATGGCGGCGGCCGAAGCCGAAGGTGGCATTGACCCGCAGCAGGCCCCGCGGGGTTTCTCGGCCGGCCGTCAGCGCTTGTTCCAGCCCTTCGAGGTCCTGCAGGATTCGCTCGCCCTCGTCGAGGTAACGCTGTCCTTCCGCCGTCAGGCTCAGGCGGCGGGTGGTGCGGTTGAGCAGGCGCAGGCCCAGACGCCGCTCCAGTGCCGCCAGCCTGCGGCTCACATTGGGTGGCGTGATGCCCATTTCCTGCGCCGCCGCTGCCAGGCTGGGCTGGCGCGCCAGCACCACGAAGAAGGCCAGGTCGGAAACAATGTTCATTCGTGCGTCCAGCGCAATTCTGAAGTACTTCGGCGTGGATTGTAGTGATCCTTTGAATCAATATCATGGGCGGCATTGTTCTCTGCCTTGCCATCCCCATGACCCTGTTTCTCCATCTGTCCACCGTCTTGCTCATCGGCGCCAGCCTGGGGTTCTTTGGCGGCCTGTTCGGCATTGGTGGCGGCATCATCGCCGTGCCCCTGTTCGCGCTCGGCTTTGGCATGGATCAGGCGCTGGCGCAAGGCACGGCCCTGGTGTTGATGGCGCCCAATCTGCTGCTGGGCTGGTGGCGTTACCACCAGCGTCATCCCATGCCCTGGCAGGCCATCTGCGCCATCGCCCTGTCCGGCACGCTGACGACCTGGCTGATTGCCCGGGTCGCCACCCAGCTCGACCCGCAACTGCTGCGCTGGATCTTCAGTGGCTTTCTGGCCTTGCTGGCGCTGCGCCTGCTCGTCAGCGCCAAGCAGCAGGCCTGTCAGCAGGAGCGGCGCCTGAACCTGCGGGTCCTGCCTCTGGTTGGCCTGGTCGGTGGCAGCAGCATGGGTCTGCTCGGCATCGGTGGCGGCCTGCTGGCGGGGCCGCTGCTGTCGGGCTGGCTCGGGCAGCGCCAGACCACGGCGCAGGGGCTGTCATTGGCGCTGGTCGCGCCGAGCTCGGTCGTGGCCCTCGCCACCTATGCCCAGAACCAGCGCGTCGACTGGACCCTGGGTCTGCCGATGGCGCTCGGCGGGCTGTTGACGGTCTCGGCCGGCGTGACCCTGGCGCATCGCCTGCCGGAGCGGCCGATGCGGACCTCGTTTGCCTTGCTGGTGCTGGCGGCAGCCCTCTGGTTGATCATCGGGCCGCAGCTGATGGTTTGATGGCGGGCTGATATCTTTTGATTTCATGCATTACTATTGATATCAGGAGGCTTATCTAAGGACCACCAGCAACCCGGCCCCCTTTCTCGCATGAACCCGCCTGCCCATATCCTGATCATTGACGACATCCCGCTCAACCTTGAGGTGCTGGGCGCCAGCCTGGCTAGGGAATACGATGTCCAGTTCGCTACCTCCGGGGCACAGGGGCTGGCGCTGGTGCAGCAGCAGGCACCGGACCTGATCCTGCTCGACGTCATGATGCCCGGCATGGACGGTTACCAGGTGCTGGAGATCCTCAAAAGCGATCCGGCGACCCAGTCCATTCCCGTCATTTTCGTTACTGCCAGAAACGATGTCGAATGCGAAACCCGGGCCCTGGAAGCCGGCGCGGTCGATTTCATCCACAAGCCGATCAATCCGGTGCTGGTGCGCGCGCGGGTGCGACTGCAGCTCGCGGCGGCGCTGGCGCAGCGTGAGCTGCAGCACAGCCTGAGCGAATTGCGTCAGGCCCAGGGGCGCTTGCGTGTGTTGTCGATGGCCACCGAGCAGAGTCCGTCAGCCGTCGTCATCTGTGGCCCCAACGCCGCCATCCAATATGTCAACCCGCAGTTCTGCCAGGTGACTGGCTATGACGCCGCCGAAGTGCTGGGCAAGAATCCCCGCATTCTCAATTCGGGACAGAACGATCCTGCCATCTACCTGGACATGTGGAGCCGGCTCAAGCGCGGCGAGCCGTGGTCGGGCGAGCTGATCAACCGGCGCAAGTCGGGTGAAATCTTTCGCGAAGAAGCCCATCTGGCTCCGATCAAGGACGATGAAGGCCGCACCTTGCACTATGTGGCGGTCAAGACCGACATCACGGCGCGCCATCAGGCCGAGCAGGCACTGGCCCAGGCGCGCCAGCGCGAGCTCGAGACTGCCGCCTTCATCCAGCACAAGCTGCTGTTCGGCCAGGTGCCGACAGACCTCGAGGCCTGTCAGGTGGTCTGCTACACCGAGCCCTGCCAGGGGGTCGATGGCGACTTCTACACCTTCACCCGCCTCAGCAGCTCGGTGTTCGAGGTCCTGACCGGCGACGTCATGGGCAAGGGCGTCACTGCAGCGCTGATTGGCGCTGGCCTCAAGAACACCTATCGCTGGTTGTTCTCCGAGCTGATGGCGGACCAGACTCCGGGTAACTACCCCAGCGCCGCCACCTTGATGAACGCGCTGCATGCCGCGGTCACCCCGGAACTGATCGCCGTCAACGCGTTTGTCACGATGTCGCTGCTGCGCATTGACTGCAAGGCAAAAACGTTGAGCTGGGTCAACGCCGGCCATACCCCTACGCTGCTGGCGCAAGGGCAGCAGGTCACTGAGCTGATCGGTGACAACCTGCCCATCGGCGTGCTGGAGCACGAGGTCTATGCCGAGCATAAGGTGCAGCTGCAAGCTGGCGACACGCTGTTGCTGTACTCTGACGGACTGTCGGAGTCGGCCAATTCGTCCCGCCAGTACTACGGCGACCAGCGCATTCAGCAATTGCTGAGTCAGGGCCAGCAGGCGGGTCACAGCCCGGAGCTGATGATGGCGACCCTGCGCAGTGACATCGAGGCATTCACCGAGCAGTCCCCAGCTGAGGACGACAGGACGGCCGTTTTCATCCAGCTTCAGGCGGCTTGAGGCCTGGCCCGCCATGCCGACGCCGCCATGACCAGGTCAGGGAAAACGGCTGCAATCAGGTGCTGCTGTACCAGGTCCGGCCAGCCTGACAATCTGCTGCGGTCGTGGAGTGGCAGCGCGTCATGATTTTCTGTCATTGTTCGACCTGCCCGGAGAGTTGGCTCAAGTGAAACGTTTTCTGACTCTTTATCTGCCGCCGCTGCTGCTGGTCGGCGGCTTGACGGCTTACCTCGGCGTCAACCTGAGCCAATCCAGGCAGGCCACCTTCGAGTCGGGCGAGGCGACGCAACTGCACTCCAGTGCGCTGCTGTTCAGCCAGGATCTGGAGCGTCCGCTGGAACAGCTGCAGGGGCTGGCGCAAGAGCCGGCGCTGCAGCGGGCTTTTGTCGCGCCGCCAGCCATGGCTCGCAGCCTCATCCAGCACTCGCTGCAGTCGCTGCTGTTCCGCAATCCGCGCTATCTGCAGGCGCGCTGGCTCGGTGCTGACGGCGTTGAGCAGGTGCGCGTCGATCGTGTCGGCGATACGCCGCAGCTGGTGGAGTCGAGCCAGTTGCAGGACAAATCCGATCGCCCCTATTTCATCGATACGATCCGCCTGCCGCCCGGCCAGCTTTACCTCTCGACGCTGGACCTCAATGTCGAGCATGGTCAGGTGGCCGTACCGTACCAGCCGGTGATCCGCGCGGTCATCCGCCTGCCACGGGTGCAGGGGCGCGACCAGGGCCTGCTGGTACTCAATATCCTGGCCCAGCACCTGATCGACGAATATGTCACCAACAACCCGTCTGCCCGGGGCGAACAGCTCATGCTGCTCAACTCCCAGGGCGGCTGGCTGGTGGCCCCCGACCCGCAGGATGCCTGGAGCTACCTGCTGGGGCGCGACAGCACGCTGGCCAGGCGCCAGCCGCAGGCCTGGGCACGGATTGCCGCGGCCCCCTCGGGCCGGATGCTCGATGAAAGCGGCCTCTGGGTCTGGGACAGCATCGATCCGGCCACCCTGTTTCCTGGCCGGCTGCAAGCGGCGGATCGCTGGAAACTGGTCAGTCACCTGGATCGCCACCAGCTCGGGCAACTCTGGTGGCAGGGCTGGCCGCCGCTGCTGCTCAGTGGCGGCGTCGTTCTGCTGCTGCTGGTGTTCGGCGTGCGGCGCTACAGCCAGCTGTTGAGTGCCCATGATGCGGCGGCGGCTGAGCTGGCGGCGGCGCGCCAGCTTGAACAAAGCCAGGTCGAGCTGCAGAAATCGCATGACCTGCTGTCGCTGACCGAGCAAGCGGCAGGCGTCGGCTTCTGGGACTGGGACTTGAATCTCGGTCCCGACCGGCTGAATTGGTCGGACCAGATGTTCCGGCTTTTCGGTCTGGAGCCCGCCAGCGTATCGGCCAATTTTGATACCTGGCGCCAGGCGGTCCATCCCGACGATTTGCCTGCAGCCGAGGCTGCCATTGCCGAAGCTCTGCGCGAGCATCGACCGTTTGCAGCGACCTACCGTGTCATCTGGCCCGATGGCCAGATCCGCTGGATCGACGCCTTTGGTCATGACAGTTCTGACGCCACCGGCACGCCAACACATTTTTCGGGCCTGTGCCTGGATGTGACTGCACGCAAGCAGTCCGAGCAGATCCTGCGCGACCTCAATGCCAGCCTGGAGAGCAAGGTGCGCGAGCGCACCGCCGAAATCCAGTTGCTGGCCGAGAACGCCTCGGATGTGGTGTTCCGCGGCAACAACAGCGGTGTGTTCGAATGGATATCGCCGTCGGTGACAGTGCTGGTGGGCTGGCTGCCCGAGCAGATGATCGGCCAGCCTTTCCTTGAATTCATTCACCCGGATGATCTGGCTACGGCGAGGGCGGCTCAGCAACGCCTGCTGCAAGGCGAACGCACGACTTTCGAAACCCGCATCCGCACCCGTGACGGCGGTTTTCACTGGGTCTCGATCAGCGCCAAGTCGATTCTCAATGCGGCCGGCCAGGTCGAGGCACGGGTGGGCGGCTGGCGCGACATCCAGTCCGAAGTCATGGTCAGGGACCAGCTGAGTCAATCCAGGAATCAGATCGAGCAGGCCCTGGCCGAGATGACGGCATCTGAGACGCGCTTCCACGCCATCTTCGCCCAAGCCCCGATCGGCATCGCGCTGACCGGTTCGCGCAGCGGGCATATCTATGAGTGCAACGAGCGCTATGCGGCCATCTCTGGCCGCAGCGTCGAGCAGATGCGCCATGCCGACTGGATGCAGATCACGCATCCGGACGACATCCAGCCCGATCTGGACAATATGGCGCGCCTGAACGCCGGGGAAATCCCCGGCTTCCAGATGAACAAGCGTTACCTCAGGCCCGATGCTTCGGTGGTCTGGGTCCGCATGACGGTGGCACGGATCCAGGTCGATCCGCGTGAGAGTCCGCGCCACCTCTGCATGGTGGAAGACATCACCGAGCAAAGACAGATCGAACAGAGCTTGCTGGCCGCCAAGGACGCAGCCGAGCAGGCCAGCCGGGCCAAGAGCGCGTTCGTGGCCAACATGAGCCATGAAGTGCGCACGCCGATGAATGCGGTGCTCGGCTTTCTCGACATCCTGGCCGATTCCGGCCTGGACGCCCAGCAGCGCACGCTGGTCGACAAGGTGCAGAAATCGTCCCGCTCGCTGCTGCGCATCCTGAACGATATCCTGGACTTCTCCAAGCTTGACGCTGGCGCGGTCGATCTGGAACTGGCGCCGTTCGTGCTCGAGGAGGTGCTGCGCGACGCCACCGACCTGTTCGCGCTGGCGGCCAGTGCCAAGGGGCTGGAACTGGTGCTTGATGTGCCGCCCGGATTGCCGCCGCATTATTCGGGCGACGCCTTGCGTCTCGGGCAGATCCTGGTCAACCTGCTGGGCAACGCCGTCAAGTTCACCGAGCGCGGCAGCGTGCATCTGGCGGTACATGCGCTGGCCGACGAGGGCACACAGCAGCGCCTGCGCTTCGAGGTGAAGGATTCCGGCATCGGCCTGACGCCCGAGCAAACGCAGCTGCTGTTCCAGCCGTTTGTGCAGGCTGACAGCTCCACCACCAGGCGCTTTGGCGGCACCGGCCTGGGGCTGACGATTGCCAAGCGTCTGGTCGAGTTGATGGGCGGCGAGATCGGTGTGCGCAGCGAGCTGGGCCGTGGTACAACCTTCTGGTTTACCGTGCTGTTGACACCCGACAGGCGTGCGGAAGCTACCGCGCCGCCGCCGTTGAAGCCGGGGCGAGTGCCACCGTCGAGCGGCTTTGTGCCCTTGCCGGCGGTCGAGGGCAAGGTGCCCGACCCTTACCAGCAAGCCAGGCCGATCCGTGGCGCCGAACTGCTGCTGGTGGAGGACAACTTGACCAACCAGGAAGTTGCACTGGCCATGCTGACCAAGATGGGCTTGCAGGTGGCAGTGGCCAATAACGGACGCGAGGCACTGCAGAAGCTGGCCGAGAAGCCCTGTGCGCTGGTGTTGATGGACCTGCAAATGCCGGTCATGGACGGTTTTGAGGCGACCGCCGCGATCCGTGCCACCGGCTGGGGCCACAGCTTGCCGATCATTGCCATGACCGCCTCGGCCTTTGCCGATGACCGCCGGCGTGTGCTCGATGCCGGCATGAACGACTTCGTCAGCAAGCCGGTCGATCCACAGCAGCTGCTCAGGACCTTGTTGCGCTGGTTGCCACAACCCCCGTCGACTGCCGACACCGCAGTAGATGCCCGTGCGGCCAAGGCAGCCGTGCTGCAGCCTTCCATGGCGCCGCAGGGCATGCTGGTGCCGCCTCTGGACGGCTTCGATTTGGCACAGACGCTCGATCGGTTCGGCCAGGATCAGCAACTGCTGCTGAGCGTGTTGCGCCAGTTCCTGTGCGACTTCAAGCCAGATGAATGGGCGGCGCAATTCGACGCGGCCTGTCTGGACGGGCAGCGGACCCATGCGCAACGACTGGCCCATACCCTGCTGGGAGTGGCCGCCAATGTCGGGGCGGTGCGGCTGCATGCCGCTGCTGCAGCACTCGATGCGGCGCTGAAGGATGAAGAGGGCGATCCGGCCAAGCTGCAACAGTATCGCAACGACTGTCTGGACGCCTTGCGCGCTGCGGTGGCAGCGGTGCAGGCAGGCCTGCCGGCCACTAACCCCCAGCTCCAGGCGGCACAGCAAGATCTGGCCGCGGTCGAGCAGCTGCTGCGTCGCAATCGTCTGGTGCCGGTAGCGCTGCTGACCAGTCTGCATGAGCATATAGGCCAGCACGCGGCAGCCATGCTGCTCGGGACGCTGCGTGATCAGATCGATGTCTTCGATTTCGATCGCGCCCTCAAGACACTCCAGGCCATGCAGGACAGTCTGTCGTCTTGAGCCCCTGGTCAGTTTGGCCAGCCGGCAGCCGCGCGGCCCAACGGTTGCGGCGGCAGTCCTCTGCCGGGTCCTAGGGCCGTAGCTGATGGCTATGCCGCTGGCGCCCGATGCCACTGGCTTGCCGCTTCCCTGTTCTCCGTGAGGTGGCTATGATTCATCCTGCATCCAATATGAAAAAAATAAGAATTTGGTCGAAAGGCTGATTCAGGGAGTGAAGTCATGGTCTTGTCTACGCTGCGGCTGAAAAATCAACTGCTGTCCTCATTGCCCGATGCCGAGTGGCCGTACTGGCATCCCTGGCTCGAATGCGTCGACTTGACCGCCGGCAAGCTGCTGTACGAGTCGGGCAGCTGCATCCATCACGTCTACTTTCCCTTGACGGCGCTGGTGTCGCTCTACCATGTGACCGAGAGCGGGGCCACTGCCGAGGTGGCTCTGGTGGGGCACGAGGGCGTGGTCGGCGTCTCCAGCTTCATGGGCGGGCGGGGGTCGATCAGCCATGCCGTGGTGCTTTGTGCCGGCCAGGCCTTGCAGCTGCCGTCCTCGGTCATCCGGCGCCGCTTCGAGCAGTCCAGCCAGGTGCAGAGCCTGATGCTGTGCTACACCCAGGCGCTGATTGCCCAGATGACGCATACCGCCGTCTGCAACCGCCACCATTCGGTCGACCAGGCCTTGAGTCGCTGGTTGTTGTTGAGCCTGGATCGTGTTCCGGGTCATGAATTGCAGATGACCCAGGAGCTGATTGCCAATATGCTGGGCGTTCGCCGCGAGGGGGTGACCGAGGCGGCGCTCAAGCTGCAGCGTGCCGGTCTGATCCGCTATGCCCGTGGCCGCATCGTCGTGCTCGATCGGCCGGGCCTGGAGCACCGTTGCTGCGAATGCTATCGCGCCATCAAGGCGGAATACGACCGCTTGCTGCCCGAGCCGGTGCTGGATCGACCGCTTCCTGCCAGTGGCGCGCGCTTTGAGCCGCTGCTGGGCCGATTGCCGGAAAGCGCGGTCGGCTGAGTATGCCGCGCCGTGCCAGGTCGAGCGGTGCCAGGCCACGTTGCAGCCCACGCCCATGAAAAAAGGACCTGGGTCACCCAAGGTCCTTGTTTTCGGGCGCGCCGAGCTGGCGCGCCACTGGCTGGCACAGCC
>Ga0208374_1000077_pt1 | contig 67901 bp, 59 predicted proteins | sample RifOxyC3_FD_184037 | JGI IMG/M metagenome (GOLD analysis project Ga0208374, IMG submission 184037) | Groundwater microbial communities from Rifle, Colorado - Rifle Oxygen_injection C3 (SPAdes) | ecosystem: Environmental > Aquatic > Deep subsurface > Groundwater | place: Rifle, Colorado, USA...
TCTCGTCCTTCGGCCTCAAGCGCGAGGGTTGCCCGAAGGACGAGATCAAGCGCCGGGTCGGCGAGATGCTCGAGTTGGTGCAGCTGGCCCCCTATGCCAGGCGCAAGCCGCATCAGCTCTCGGGCGGCCAGCAGCAGCGCGTCGCGCTGGCGCGCAGCCTGGCCAAGCGGCCCCAGTTGCTGCTGCTCGACGAGCCGCTCGGCGCGCTCGACAAGAAGCTGCGCGAGCAGACCCAGTTCGAACTGGTCAACATCATCGAGAGCGTCGGCGTGACCTGCGTCATGGTGACGCATGACCAGGAGGAGGCCATGACCATGGCCAACCGGATCGCGATCATGAGCAAGGGCCGCGTGCTGCAGGTCGGCAGCCCGAAGGAGGTCTACGAATTCCCGTCCAACCGCTTCGTGGCCGACTTCATCGGCAACGTCAACCTGTTCGACGGCCAGCTCAGCCTCGACGAGGTCGACCGCTGCGCGGTCACGACCGCACTCGGCGAGATGCAGGTCGGCCATGGCATCAGCGGCGCGCTCGGCATGCCGGTGACGCTGGCGGTGCGCCCGGAGAAGATCAGCATCGCCAAGCAATGCCCCGCGGGCGTGGACCGCAACCTGTTCCGCGGTCGGGTCAAGGAGATCGCCTACTTCGGCAGCTTCAACACCTTCATCGTGGTCACGCCGGATGGCTCGAAGGTCAAGATCACCGAGCCCAACGGCTCGCGCCATGACCTGCTCGACCTGACCTGGGAAGACGAGGTCTTCTTCTGGTGGGACGACACCGACGGCGTCGCGCTGCGCGACTGAGGGAGCTTGCGATGAACCGCTTCTTCCGTCTGCTCGGGCGCGAGTTCGTGATCTGCCTGCCGTTTACCTGGCTGGCCGTGTTCTTCTTGCTGCCGTTCCTGATCCTGGCCTACATCAGCTTTGTCGAGATGGGCAACGATATCCATCCGTTCAAGCCGCTGTGGGACAGCGCGAGCGGGGTGCTCAATCTCAAGTACGAGAACTACAGCTCGATCTTTCGCGCCGAGGACGGGGCGCTGTTCGACACGATCTACCTCGAGGCCTATGGCCGCTCGCTCAAGTACGCGTTCGCGACCGGGCTGCTCTGCCTGACTTTCGGCTATCCGTTTGCCTATTTCCTGGCACGCGCCGATGCCCACTTGCGCCCGGCGCTGCTGATGATGGTGATGCTGCCGTTCTGGACCAGCTTCCTGCTGCGGGTCTATGCCTGGAAGGGTATCCTGGCCGACCAGGGCCTGCTGAACCAGTTGCTGCTGGCGCTCGGGCTGATTGCCGAGCCGGTGCAGATGCTCTACACCGATGTCTCGATGCTGGTCGGCATGACCTATGTCTACCTGCCCTTCATGGTGCTGCCGCTCTATGCCAACCTGGTCAAGCTCGACTACGGACTGCTCGAAGCGGCCTACGACCTCGGCGCCACGCCCTGGAAGGCGTTCTGGCTGGTGACGGTGCCGCTGTCGCGCGCCGGCATCATCGCGGGCTTCATGCTGGTCTTCATTCCGGCGCTGGGCGAGTTCGTGATTCCGTCGCTGCTCGGCGGGCCCGAGAACCTGATGATCGGCCGCGTGGTCTGGGACGAGATGTTCACGGCCAACAACTGGCCGCGCGCGTCGGCGCTGGCGGTGGTGATGATCGCGGCCATCGTGGTGCCGCTGGCCCTGTACTACCGGCGCCACGGCCAGCAGGCCGACGGCCGGCATTGAGCGGGAGCACAAGCGATGATGAAATTCCTCGAAAAGCACCTCGGCAAGGCCTGGCTGTTGCTGGTCTATGCCTTCCTCTACCTGCCGCTGCTGTTCATGGTGGTGTTCTCGTTCAACAGCACGCGCCAGGACGCCCGCTTCACGGGCTTCTCGCTGCGCTGGTACGAGGCGCTGACGCGCGACAGCAAGATCGTCGAGGGCTTCTTCCTCTCGCTCAAGGTGGCGGCCGTGACCGGCGTGCTGTCGGCCACCCTGGGCACCTTCGCGGCCTTCGTGCTGGTGCGCTACCGGCGCTTCTTCGGCCGCACGCTGTTCTCGGGCATGGTCAACGCGCCGCTGGTGATGCCCGAGGTCGTGATCGGCCTGTCGCTGCTGCTGCTGATGGTCGGCGCGCAGAACCTGCTGGGCTGGCCCGAGCGCGGCATGCTGACCATCATCCTGGGCCACACGCTGGTGGGAATGGCCTATGCGATGGTGGTGGTGCAGTCGCGCCTGCTCGAGATGGACCGCGCGATCGAGGAGGCGGCGATGGACCTCGGGGCGCGTCCGCACCAGGTGTTCTTCCTGGTGACGCTGCCCAACATCTTCCAGGCCATCCTGGCGGCCTTCCTATTGTCGTTCACGCTGTCGTTCGACGATGTGGTGATCTCGGAGTTCCTGTCCGGTCCGGGCGTCAACACGCTGCCGCAGGTGATCTTCGGCTATGCGCGCCGCGGCATCAACCCGACCATCTATGCCGCGGCGACGCTGCTGATCGCGACCGTGACGGTGGTGATCGTGGCCTACAGTGTCTGGGTCGCGCGCCAGACCCGCCGCCGCGCGCGTGAAATCGCAGCCGCGACCCGCAGTTGAGACCCGCACCGGCAGCCGCACCGTCTGACGGCTTGGCTGCCGGCCCTGCTTGGCGCTAAGCTAGCCTGACATTCCCAGTTCCGGAGTCCCATGACCGATATCAGCCCCCCGAATTTCGATGGCCGCGCCCTGATCAACGGTCGGCGCTGTGCCGCACAGGACGGCCAGACCTTCGATGACCGGTCGCCGGTCGATGGCCGCGTGATCGCCCAGATCGCCCGTGGCGGCGCTGGCGACATCGATGCCGCCGTCGCGGCCGCACGCGCCGCCTTCAACGACCGGCGCTGGGCCGGCCAGCCGCCGGCGCAGCGCAAGCGGGTGCTGATCAAGCTGGCCGAGCTGCTGCTGGAGCAGCGCGACGAGCTCGCGCTGACCGAATGCCTGGACATGGGCAAGCCGCTGCGCTTCGCGCGCAGCGTCGATGTCGCGGGGGCGGCCAACTGCATCCGCTGGTATGGCGAGGCGGTCGACAAGATCTACGACGAGATCGCGCCGACGCCGGCCGATTCGCTGGCGCTGATCACGCGCGAGCCGCTCGGCGTGGTCGGCGTGATCGTGCCCTGGAACTATCCGCTGCTGATGGCGGCCTGGAAGATCGCGCCGGCACTGGCGGCCGGCAATTCGGTGGTGCTGAAACCCAGCGAGAAGTCGCCGCTGACCGCCTTGCGGCTGGCCGAGCTCGCGCTGGAAGCCGGCATTCCGCCCGGCGTCTTCAACGTGGTGCCGGGCTACGGACCCGAAGCCGGCAGCCCGCTCGCGCTGCACATGGATGTCGACGGCATCGCCTTCACCGGCTCGACCCGGGTCGGCAAGCAGATCCATGTCATGGCCGGCCAGAGCAACCTCAAGCGCGCCTGGACCGAGCTCGGCGGCAAGTCGCCCAACATCGTGTTCGCCGACTGCCCGAACCTGGATCGCGCGGTCGAGGCCGCGGTCAACAGCGTCTTCTTCAACCAGGGCGAGAGCTGCAACGCGCCGTCGCGCCTGTTCGTCGAGGAATCGATCAAGGACGCCTTCCTGGAAAAGGCCTTGGCGCTGGTGCCCAGATACCAGCCGGCCGATCCGCTGGCCTCGGGCACGATCATGGGCGCGGTGGTCGACCGTACCCAGCTCGATACCGTGCTGGGCTTCATCGAATCCGGCCGGGAGCAGGGCGCGCGCCTGCTGACCGGCGGCGCGGCGGTCGAGCCGGTGGCCGGCGGCTGCTATGTGCAGCCGACCATCTTCGACGGCGTCAGCAACGACATGCGGATCGCGCGCGAGGAGATCTTCGGCCCGGTGCTCAGCGTGCTGTCCTTCAGCGACGCCGCCGAAGCGGTGCGCCAGGCCAATGACAGCCTGTACGGCCTGCAGGCCGCGGTCTGGACGCGCGATCTCAACAAGGCGCATGGCGTGGCGCGCGCGCTGCGCGCCGGCACCGTGCATGTCAACCAGTACAACGACGACGACATCACCGTGCCCTTTGGCGGCTTCCGCCAGAGCGGCATCGGGCGCGACAAGTCGCTGCATGCCTTCGACAAGTACACCGAGCTCAAGACGACTTGGATCCGGATCGACAGCCCGGTCTGAGGCCTGAATGCCGCACCACCCATCGAACAGCCCTGGTCCGGGCAGCGGGCTGCACCAGCGACGCGTGCGCCGCATGCTGCTGGTCTCCAGCGCGATCACCCTGCTGGTATCGATGGGCTGGGCGCTGTTCTTCGGCTGGCGTGGCGACTGGCTGATCGTCGCGTCCGACCTCTTCCTGTTCCTGCTGGCCATCCACGGCGGCCGTCTCGCCCAACAGGGTCAACTGCGTCGTGCCGCGCTGACCCTGTTGCTGGGCCTGCTGCTGGTGGTGCTGGGCAATGCGATCTACCTCGACCTGCCGACCGCAGCCGCGCCGCGTACCACCCACCTTTACTTGCTGCCGATGGCGATCTTCTCGATCGTCGTCTTTCGCCACGACGATCCGCGCCTGCGCCAGGGCCTGCCCTTGCTGTTCCTGGCGCTGTTCGTGCTGTTGAGCGCGACCCAGTTCGGCATACCCAGTTCCCATGCCCTGTCCGACAGCCTGCGCGTGCCAGGGTCCTGGATCACCTCGATCACGGCAATCGGCACCCTGCTGATCCTGCTGCATCTGCTGCAGTCCGATCTGGCCGAAACTTCGACCCAGGAGGTCGAGTTGCGCGAGGGCCTCGCGCGCGCTCAGTTCGAGCTGTTTTACCAGCCCCAGCACGATGTCAAGGGCCGGCTGGTCGGCGCCGAGGCGCTCGTGCGCTGGCGCCATCCGGAGCGTGGCTGGGTCACTCCCGACGAGTTCATCCCGCTGGCCGAGCGCACCGGGCTGATCCTGCCGCTGGGCCAGTCCGTGCTCGAGCAGGCCTGCCGCCAGCTCGCGCAATGGTCGCGCCAGCCCGGCCGGCAGGGCTGGTCGCTGGCGGTCAACGTCAGCGCGCTGCAGATGCAGCAGGCCAGTTTCGTCGCCATGGTGCTCGGCCTGGTCGAGTACCACGCGGTGGTACCCGGCCGGCTCAAGCTCGAGCTCACCGAAGGGGTGTTGCTGCAGGAGTTCGACCAGGTCAAGGCCAAGATGCATGAGCTGCGTGCGGCTGGCATCGCCTTTGCGATCGACGATTTCGGCACCGGTTATTCCTCGCTGCAGTACCTCAGGCATCTGCCGCTCGAGCAGCTCAAGATCGACAAGAGTTTCGTCGCCGATCTCGGTCACCAGGACCGTGACAGTGCGATCGTCGGCACGGTGCTCATGCTCGGTCGCGGCCTGGGCCTGCAGGTGATCGCCGAGGGGGTCGAGAACGTCGAGCAGTGGCAGTTGCTGTCCGAGCTGGGCTGCCGGCTGTTCCAGGGCCACTGGTTCTCGGCCCCGCTGGAGCTGGTCGACTTCGAGGCCTATGCCATGGCCGGCTGCCTCCCGTCCGATTGGGCGCAGCCGGTGGCAGGGGGGTCGGCGCTGGAGGAGCCGGCGTTCGCTCAGGCCAACGCGGGGTAGTCGGTGTAGCCCTTGGCCGCGTCGCCGCCGCCGTAGAAGGTGTTGCGGTCCGGCTCGTTGAACGGGCCGCCCTGGCGCAGGCGCTCGGTCAGGTCGGGGTTGGCGATGAAGGCCTTGCCGAAGGCGACCAGGTCTGCCCCCTCGGCCAGCGACTGCTGGGCCAGCGCCAGGTCGTAGCCGTTGTTGACCATCCAGGCCGCCTGCCCGCCCGCGTCGCGGTAGGCGGCGCGCAGCGCGGCATAGTCGAACGGCTTGTGGTCGCGCGCGCCACCGGTCTGGCCTTCGATCAGGTGCAGGTAGGCCAGTCCCAGCGGGGCCAGTTGGCGCAGCAGATGCTCGTGGATGGCCTGGGCCTGCGGGTCGCAGACCGCGCCATTGCCTTCCATCACCGGCGACAGGCGCAGGCCGACGCGGTCGGCGCCGATGGCGTCGCAGCAGGCGCGCACCACCTCGACCACGAGGCGGCAGCGGTTCTCGATCGAGCCGCCATAGGCGTCGTCGCGCCGGTTCGATTCCTCGCGCAGGAACTGGTCGAGCAGGTAGCCGTTGGCGCCGTGGATCTCGACCCCGTCAAAGCCGGCCGCGATCGCGTGGCGCGCACCCTGGGCAAAGCTCTCGACCACGCCAGCGATCTCGTCAAGCTGGAGCGCGCGCGGCTCCGAGCAGTCGACGAAGCCGCCGCTGCGCTGGCCGTTCTCGTCCTTGATCAGATAGCACTTGGCGTTGGCGCGCACCGCCGACGGTGCGACCGGTGCCTGGCCGTTGGGCTGCAGCTCGACATGCGAGATGCGTCCGACATGCCAGAGCTGGGCCACGATATGGCCGCCCTGGGCATGGACGGCGGCGGTGACGGGCTTCCAGGCCTCGACCTGTTCCGGGCTGTGCAGGCCGGGGGTGTCGGAGTAGCCGTGGCCTTCGGCGCAGACCGGAGTGCCTTCGCTGACGATCAGGCCGGCGCCGGTGACCGGGTGGGCGCGCTGGCCGTAGTAGGTCGCCATGATGGCCGTGGGGATCTGGCCCGGGGCGCGGTTGCGCGTCAACGGCGCCATCACGACGCGGTTCGGCAGCTGCCAGGCGCCGACGGTGACAGGATCAAACAGGGTAGGCGAGTTGGACATGGAGTTTGCAGGGGACAGTTGTGACGGCTTTCAAGTTTAGGCTTGGCCGATCCGGTTCGCTGGGCGGCATGGCCCATTTCCCCTTGACGGCGGGTGCATTCGGGATAATGGCGGCTTCCTGTCCATCCTGGCCTGTCTTGACCCAGTCCGTCCGTTCCGTTTCCGATCGCGTCCAGCGTTGGCTGGCCAAGCTGCCGCTGCCTGTTTTTCGGGCGGCTGGGGCAGCGTTTGGCCTGACGCTGTGGGCGCTCGCGCGCCGGCGCCGCTACATCGTCGAGCGCAACCTCGAGCTCTGCTTTCCCGAGGCCGACCCGGGCCAGCGTGCGCGTTGGGCGCGCGAAACCTTCGTGAGCTTCGGCCAGAGCTTCGTCGACCGGGTCTGGCTCTGGCATGGCAATGACGGCCTGGTCGAGCGCCGCGTCGCGCTGACCGGCCGGGTCGACCTGCTGCAGCAGCCAGGCGCGGTGCTGTGCTTCGTGCCGCATTTCTACGGCATGGATGCCGGCTGGACCCGACTGACGCAGGCGATCGCGCGCAACTGGTGGACCTTCTACTCGCCCCAGAGCGGACCGGCGATGGACCGCTGGGTGCGCGAGGGCCGGTTGCGCTATGCCGCGCCGCGCCTGGTCGCGCGCCGCGAGGGGGTGCGACCGCTGCTCAAGGGTCTGCGCGAAGGCGCGGCGCTCTGCCTGCTGCCGGACATGGACCTGGGCGCGCGCGATTCGGTGTTCGTCAAGTTCTTCGAGCAGGATGCGGCCACCGTGACCTCGCTGCCCCGGCTGGCCAAGGCTGCTGGCGTGCCGGTCGTGCCGTGGATCTGCCGCATCGTGCCGGGCGGCTACCAGGTCGAGGTCATGGAGGCCTGGGCCGGCTATCCGAGCGGCGACGACAGCGTCGATGCCCGCTTCATGAACCAGCAGCTCGAGGGCTATATCCGGACCATGCCGGGCCAGTACCACTGGCTGCACCGCCGCTTCAAGACCCGGCCGGACGGCCAGGCCAGGCTGTACCGACCTTGAGCCGCTTCCCCGGTCTGGCGCGGCAAGATGCGACCGCTGTCGCCAGCCCGGGATTCCGACCGGCTTTCCTGTTTATTTGTATTCGAATTTTTCGAATCAAGGCTTCAAGCCGCTTGTCGTCACTGACCGGGCCCGGTTCCTAAACTAGCCTGCATGTCCAGTACCACTTCACCCATCACCCGTTACCACGGCGTTGCCATTCTGCTGCACTGGCTGTTGGCCGCGGCGCTGATCGGCATCTTCGTGCTCGGCTCCTACATGACCGATCTGCCGTTCTCGCCGCAGCGGCTCCAGCTCTACAGCTGGCACAAATGGGCGGGTGTCGTGATCCTGCTGCTGTCCGTGCTGCGCCTGTTCTGGCGCCTGACGCACCGTCCGCCCGCGCTGCCGGCCCAGATCGAGCAGGCGATGCCGCGCTGGCAGGTCATTGCCCACCACGCGACCCATCATGGCCTGTACCTGCTGTTCTTCGCGGTTCCGCTGATCGGCTGGGCCTACAGCTCGGCGGCTGGCTTCCCGATCGTGCTGTTTGGCGCCCTGCCGCTGCCTGATTTCGTGCCGGTTTCCCCGGAGCTGGCCGAGTTCATCAAGCCCTGGCATGAGCTGTCGGCCGTCGCGATGCTGCTGCTGGCGGGCTTGCATGTGGCTGGTGCGCTCAAGCATGTGGTGATCGACCGCGACGGTCTGCTGCAGCGCATGTGGTTCGGCCGCTGAACGCTGCCAGCGCTGATTTCAATTGAATTTTCTGGAGTGTTTCCCATGAAACAGAAGTTTTTCGGTCTGGTTCTGACCCTGGCAGCTGCCGCTGCCTTTGGCCCGGCTCATGCCCAGCAGAAGCTGGTGCCGGCGCAAAGCGAGATCACCTTCGTCAGCAAGCAGATGGGCGTGCCGGTCGAAGGGCGCTTCCGCCAGTTCGACGGCCAGATCGCCTTCGAGCCGGCCAAGCCCGCAGCGACCAAGATCGCCTTCAGCGTCGATCTGGCCAGCGTCTCGATCAGCAAGGAAGCCGATGCCGAGCTGCCCAAGCCGGTCTGGTTCAATGCGCCCAAGTTCCCGAAGGCGACCTTCCAGTCCGGCGCCGTCAAGGCCCTGGGCGGCGGCAAGTTCGAGATCGCCGGCAAGCTGGCGATCAAGGGTGCCAGCAGCGATGTCGTCGTGCCCGTCACGCTGACGCAAAGTGGTGCCGTCACCACCGCGACCGGTGCCTTCCCGATCAAGCGCCTGGCGTTCAAGATCGGCGAGAACGAGTGGGCCGACACCTCGATGGTGGCTGACGAAGTGCAAGTCAAGTTCAAGCTCGCGCTGACCGGCGTGGCCAAGCTGTAATCCATCCCACCTCATTTTTTACTGGAGTCAACCCCATGCGCAAGTCCCTGACCCTGATCGCCGCTGCTCTGCTGTCGGCCGGTGCCGCCCAAGCCGCCAACTACACGGTCGACCCGACCCACACCTTCGCGACCTTCGAGATCAGCCACTTCGGCGCCTCGGTCAACCGCGCCCGCTTCGACAAGAAGGAAGGCACCATCGAGTTCGACCGCGCTGCCAAGACCGGCAAGGTCGACATCAGCCTGGACATGACTTCGGTCAACTCCGGCACCGCCGCCTTCGACAAGCACCTGCAAAGCGCTGACATCTTCAACGTCGCCCAGTTCCCGAAGGCACGCTTCGTGTCCGACAAGTTCGTCTTCGACGGCGACAAGGTGACCGAAGTCCAGGGCCAGCTGACCCTGCTGGGCAAGACCCAGCCGGTGAGCTTCAAGGCCAACCAGTTCAACTGCTACCAGAGCCCGATGCTCAAGCGCGAAGTCTGCGGTGGCGACTTCGAAGCGACCATCGACCGCGCGGCCTTCGGCGTCAACTACGGCATCGATTGGGGCTTCCCGAAGAACGTCCGCATCGTGCTGCAGGTCGAGGCCGTCAAGCAGTAATCGGATTTCAGCAGCCACCCGTCTGGGTGGCGGCCGACCGCAACCCGCCCACCGTGGCGGGTTTTTTTTCGCCGCGTAACACTTATGCTTACAATCAAATTTCTCAAATAAACAATCGAGACGACGAGTGGGGACCGAGCCAAGACCGAACAGGCAACCCTATGTGCGCAGCCTGCTGCTTTTCCTTGCGTTCTGCCTGCTGGTTGTGCTGATGGCTGCCGGGGAACTCAAGCGCAGCTACGACGATGCCTATGCCCGGACTTCGATCCGGCTGCAGAACAATGCCCTGCTGGTCGGTGAATGGGTCAAGGGGGTGTTCCAGACCTCGGACTACCTGCTGCGCGATGTCGCGGCCAATTTCCCGCCCTCCGAGCTCAGGCTGGGGCACACTTCGGCTCAGCAGCAGCGCCGCTGGGTGCACTGGCTCGATGCCAAGCTGCAGACCTTGCCGTATGCGCAGGGCCTGAGCCTGTTCGACCCGGCCTGTATCCGGCGCTACACCCACGACGCCCGCGTCCAGTCCTATTTCGATGCCAGCGAGTGGGACTATTGCCGCCTGCTGCGTGAGCGCCCGACCGCCGAATCGGTCGTCACGCCGATGGTGATGTCTAACCTCGGCCGCTATGCCGTGACCCAGGCCCGGCGCATTCCGGGCCCTGGCGCCATGGGCAGCGGCTTTGTGGTCATCGGGCTCGACACCACGATGTTCTCGACGCTGCTGGACCGGATCGACACCGGGTCCGATGGCGTGATCACCTTGATCGATTCCCAGCTGCAGGTGGTGGCACGCAAGCCGGCGCTGGCCGGCGTGGTCGGCAAGTCCCTCGACAGTCCGATGATCCGGGCCTTCATCGACGGCAATGTCGATGTCAGCGTCGGCCGCCGTGTCTCGCAACTCGATGGCCAGCCGCAGCTGGGCGTGTTGCGCAAGGTCGAGGGGCTGCCGCTGATCGTCTATCAGGGCGAGCATGACCAGGTCTGGCTGCGCGACTGGTATGCCCGAATCTGGAAGATCGGACTCGCCGCGCTGCTGCTGATGATCGTCGCCGCCCTGTTGCTGCGCGGCTACTGGGTGCAACTGGCGCTGGCGCTCCGGCTGGAGCAGGACATCGTCCAGCGGCAGCGGCTCGAGGACGAGCTCAAGGCCAGCGAGAAGAAGTTCCGCACCTTTGTCGAGCAGGCCCACGACATCATCTACACCCTGGATCTGCAAGGCTGCTTCCAGTATGTCTCGCCCAACTGGCGTGACCGGCTGGGCACCGACCCGGCCTCGGTGGTCGGGCAGCATTACACCAGCCTCGTGCATCCGGACGATTGGCCGGTCTGGCTCAGCAGCCTGCCCGGGAAGACCAGCGGCATCGAGTACCGGGTCCGCCATGCCGATGGCAGCTGGCGCTGGCATACCTCAAGCCTGACGCCGCTGTTCGACGAGCAGCAGCGCCCGAGCGGCATCCTGGGCGTGACCCGTGACATCAGCCTGCGCAAGGCCCATGAACTGGCGCTGCGCCAGGCCCGTGATGCCGCCCAGGCGGCCAACCGGGAGCTGCAGCTGGTCAATGCTCAGCTCAGCAACCTGGCCACGACCGACACGCTGACCGGGGCCTGGAACCGGCGCCATTTCGAGCAGGAACTGCAGCGCGAGCTGATCCAGTCGCAGCGCTACGCCGAGCCGCTGTCACTGCTGATGTTCGACATCGATCATTTCAAGGCCGTCAACGACCGCTACGGGCATCCGGTGGGCGATACGGTGCTGGTCGGCCTGACCCGGCTGGTGCAGCGCAACCTCAGGGCCGCCGATACGCTGGCGCGCTGGGGCGGCGAGGAGTTCGTCATCATGATGCCGCATTGCGACGCCGACGAGGCCGTCGGTCTGGCCGAGAAGCTGCGCGCCTTGCTGGCCTTGCAAACCTTCGAGACCGTGGGGCAGGTGACCGCCAGCTTTGGTGTCACGCAGTGCAGGCCCGAGGACTCGCCGCAGTCCTGGCTCAAGCGGGCCGACCTCGCGCTCTACCAGGCCAAGGCCGAAGGCAGGAACGCCGTGCGCCTGCTCGCCTGAGCCGGCGCTCGCCGTCCTTCTTGCCAGTCCCGGCGCGATGGGCGAGACTCCTGACATGGACAGTCTGTAACTTGATAGCCCACCAACCGGAGAACATGCGATGGCAAACCCGAACGATCAGACCCAGGCCGGCAGCAGCGCCGCCGCGCAACTCGAAGCCGATGTCAAGCGAGCGGTCGAGCAAGGCCTGAACCTGCAGGATCAGGTCCGGCAGTTGACGCTGGCCCAGATCGGCAGCGGCAAGTTCGACCTGGCCGCGCTGCGCGAGCTGAGCCAGGCCGTGCTCAACGGCGCGCTGGCCGGTGCCCAGCCGCTGCTGCAGCCAGCGCTGGCCCAGACCGGCCAGGCCAAGGAGCAGCTGCAGCAGGTCGTCGCCGGGCTCGATGCCGCGCTGGCCCAGCTGGCGCAGAGCGCCAGCCTGGCGCTGCAGGAGGCGGCTGGCAAGGCGCAGGCCTTCTCGGCCACCGACCTCAAGCATGCGCGCGCCGATTTCGAGCAGCTCGAGCAGATGTTCCTCGAAACCCTGCAGTCCACCGCCAGCCGCACGCGCGATGCGGCCGGCGTCATCCTGTCCGAGCTGCTGGCCCATTCCCGCCTGCACGGCTCGGCCGTCGGTGCCCAGCTGCAGCAGGGCTGGCTGACGACGGCGCAGCAGCTCGGCGAGGTCGGCAAGGCCCAGCTCGATGCCGGACTCAAGCTCGCGCAGGCCAGCACCGACCTGCTGCGCCAGATCGCCGCTGGTGTGCTGGGCGGCCTGGCCGAACAGGTCAAGCCGGCGGCCAAGGCCGGACCCGGCCACAAGGAAACCTGAACGTCGCCTGCCGGATTGACGCCTACTCGTGCGGGTCCGGACGGTTTCGCCTCAGATCTCGATCTTGCTGCCGAGCTCGACGACGGCGTTGTTCGGCAGTTTCAGGAACTCGGCCGCCGAGCTCGCGTTGTGGTGCATCTGCGCGAACAGCTTCTCGCGCCACTGCGCCATGCGTCCGCCCATCGAAGGAACGATGATGTCGCGCGACAGGAAATAGCTCGTCCGCATCGGGTCGAGCGCGACGCCGCGGCGCTCTAGCTGCGCCAGGGCACGCGGCAGGTCAGTGTCGTCCATGAAGCCCAGGTTGACGATCACTTTCCAGCAGCCGCGTCCCAGCGCCTCGGCCTCCAGGCGCTGCGCTGGCGCTATCCATGGTACTCTGTGGTTGCGCACCGTCACGAACAGGTTCTGCTCGTGCAGCACCTTGTTGTGCTTGAGGTTGTGCAGCAGCGCGTTGGGCACCGTGTCTGGCTGCGCGGACAGGAAGACAGCCGTGCCGTCCGCGCGCACCGGCGGGCTTGCGAAGATCGATTCGAGGAAGTCGCCCAGATCGAGCGCGTGGTTGCTGATCGATTCGCCGAGCAGCCGGCGCCCTTCGTGCCAAGTCGTCATCAGCAGGAACACGACTGCTCCGATCGCGAGCGGGAACCAGCCGCCCTCGGTGAGCTTGAGCAGGTTGGAGCCGAAGAACGCCAAGTCGATCACGACGAAGAAGCTGGTCGCGCCCAGGCTCAGCCAGAGCGGGTAGCCCCAGCGGTAGCGGACGACGAAGAAGGTCAGCACGGTCGTGATCAGCATCACGAGCGTGACAGCGATGCCGTAGGCGGCAGCCAGGTTGCTCGAGGTCTTGAACATCCCCACCGCCAGCACGATGCAGACAAACAGGCCCCAGTTCACGAAGGGCAGGTAGATCTGGCCGCTTTCCTCGGCGCTGGTGTGCTGAATCTGCAGGCGCGGCAGGTAGCCCAGCTGTATGACCTGCTTGGTCACGCTGTACGCGCCCGAGATCAGCGCCTGCGACGCGATCACGGTCGCAGCTGTCGCAAGACCGACCATGGGCAGCATGCTCCACTGCGGAGTCATCAGGAAGAAGGGGTTCTCTACCGCCTCGGGCCGGGCGAGCAGCAGAGCGCCCTGGCCCAAGTAGTTGAGCGCGAGCGCCGGCATCGCCAGGCCGAACCAGGCCAGCCTGATCGGCTTGCGGCCGAAATGCCCCATGTCCGCATAGAGCGCCTCGCCGCCCGTGACGCATAGCACCACCGCCCCGAGCAGTACGAAGGTCAGACCAGGGTTGCGCCACATGAAGCCGAGCGCGTGATGCGGGCTGATCGCCCACAGGATCTCGGGGCGCTCGAGCACCTGCACCGCGCCAGCCGCACCGATCACGACGAACCAGACCACCATGATCGGGCCGAACAGCCTGCCTATGCCGGCAGTGCCGTGCTTCTGGACCGCGAACAGTGCGAGCAGGACCAGCAGGGTCAGCGGGATCACCGCCTTGGTGAAGGTGGGTGAGACGATCTCGAGCCCCTCTACTGCGGACAGCACCGAGATCGCCGGCGTGATCACGCCGTCACCGTAGAACAGTCCGGCACCGAAGACGCCGAGCAGGAGCAGGAAGTTGCGCAGGCGCGGCCTGTTGCTGACCGCCTCCATGGCCAGCGCGAGCAGTGCCACCAGGCCGCCCTCGCCGTGGTTGTCGGCGCGCATCACGAGCGTCACGTACTTGAGCGTAACGATCAGCGTCAGCGTCCAGAAGAACATGGACATGACGCCGTAGACGTTGGCTGTGGTCGGCTCGAGATGGCCGGAGCTGAACACTTCCTTGACGGCGTAGAGCACGCTGGTGCCGATGTCGCCGTAGACGACGCCTATGGCTCCCAGGGTCAGGGGTCCCAGCGAGGATTTGGGTGCAGACATGTGTCAGTACGGTCGCATTGAAGGCCGCTGCGTGGTTGCAATGTCCGGATTTTGTGGCGCTTTGACTGCTCCGGTCGGCCGCGCGGTGCATGGTGGCGTCGGTACTTATGCTTTCCTTATGCGTGCGGTGACATACTGCAAACTGAGTTTTTCTGCACGGTGGTCGCCATTTCCGGCTGATTACCCGGCACGAAATCTCCGGCACAACCGATTCCAGCCTTCGTCTTGTCCTTGATCCTAGACCTGTATCCCGTACGCTGGGCGCTCGTCCTGCTGCTGCTCGCGGCGGCGACCGCGTTCGGCCTGCTGATCGATTCCTATGTCTCGCTGACCAGCCAGGCCATGCTCTATGTGCTGGTGGTGGAGATCGTTTCCTACCGTCTGGGGCGGTTGGAGGCGGCGGTCTGTGCGGTTGGTGCTGTCGCGGCGCTGAATTTCTTCTTCGTGCCGCCGCGCTGGACCTTCGCGGTCGACCAGCGCGAGCACCTGATCGCGCTCGTGGTCATGCTGTTTGTCGCTTTCATGACCAGCCGCCTGGCAGCCGGCCTGCAGCGCGAAGCCCGTGCGGCGCGCCTGAGCGAAGGCCGGGCGCGGCAGCTGCAGGAGCTCGCGATGCGCCTGTCGGCCGCTGCTGCCATGCACGAGGTCCGTACCATCGGGCAGGCCGCGCTGCAGGCTGCGTTTGGCACTGGCGCCATTCTGACGTTCGCGGATGAGGGCAATAGCGTGCCAGAGGCGGCGCAGGGCATCTGCCTGCCGCTGGGCGAGCAGGGCAGGGTGTTCGGCATGGCTGTAATTCCGGCCGCTGCCGCACAAGAGCAGGAGGGGCTTGAGCATGGCCGCACGCTGGCGGCGCTGCTGGCGCAGGCGCTCTGGCGGCTTGAGCTCGACGAGGCCGTCCTCGCTGCCCGCAGCGAGGCGCAGCGCCACGAACTGCTCAACACCTTTCTGGCATCGATTTCGCACGACCTGCGCACGCCGCTCGCGACCATTCTCGGGGCATCGTCCTCGCTGCAGACGCAGCGCGACCGGCTATCGCCCGAGCTGCAGTCGCGCATGCTCGGGAGCATCGCGACCGAGGCGCGCTACCTGACCGTGCTGACCGAGAACACGCTGCAGCTCGCTCGTCTGTCAGACCCAGTCGTCGAGCTCCACCGGGACTGGGAGTCGGTCGAGGAGATCGTCGGCGCCGTGCTGGCGCGGGTGCGACCGCAGGATTCCGGGCGTCGCATCCGCTCTGTGATTCCGGCCGGGCTGCCGCTGTTACGTGTCGATCCGGTGCTGCTCGGCCAGTTGCTTGTCAACCTGCTGGACAATGCGCTGAAGTACGCCGAGGGCAGCATTGAGATCCAGGCCTTGTACGGGCCGGGACGAATTGACCTCTGCGTTTCTGACTGCGGTCCCGGCATTCCCGTGGCGCTGCGCGAATCCGTCTTCCGTCCCTATTCGCGCAGCGACCGTTCGGGGCAGCGTGGCGCGGGTCTCGGCCTGGCGGTCTGCCGCGCGATCGCGATGGCCCACGGTGGCATCCTCGTCGTCGAGGGCCGTGAGGGCGGCGGCTGCCGCTTTCGCCTGAGCCTGCCGGTCGAGCTTCAGCAGCCCTTGGAGGAGTCGTCATGACCCTGCGCGTACTGGTGGTCGAGGACGACCGCGAGATCAGGACCTTCATGCAGTCCGCGCTCGCTGTCGAGGGCTTCGACGTCCTGACGGCGGTTTCGCTCAGCGAGGCCGGCGCTATCCTGCGATACGATTCACCCGATCTGGTCCTGCTCGACCTCGGTCTGCCCGACGGCGATGGTGCCGACCTCGTGCACGAGCTGCGTCAGCGCTCCAACCTGCCCGTTATCGTCGTCTCGGCACGCGACCAGGAGGCGCAGAAGATCAGGCTGCTCGATGCGGGGGCGGATGATTACCTGACCAAGCCCTTCAGCATCGGCGAGCTGCTCGCGCGCCTGCGCGTCGCGCTGCGCCATCGCGGCACGGCGCTCGAGCCCGCCGTCACGCTGCACGAGCTCGACGACTTGCGTATCGATCTTGCCGCTCGCATGGTGTTGCGCGACGGCGAGCCGGTGCATCTCACGCCGACCGAGTTCAAGCTGCTCGCGCGGCTGGTGCGCAGCGCGGGCCGGGTCGTGACTCACCGGCAACTGCTGGCCGATGTCTGGGGCGAGGCCTTCAGCGGCCATACGCATTACCTGCGCCTTTACATGGGCCAGCTGCGGGCCAAGATCGAGCGCGATCCGGCCGAGCCCAGGCACTTGCTGACCGATGTCGGCGTGGGCTACCGCCTGGCGGCGGTCTGAGCGGAACTCCCGGTCGGATGCTACGATATTCGCTTGCCGTCTTTCGCCGCAGCTTGCCAGCAGCAGGGCTATGCGAGAGGCTGGCTTGGGACCATCGCCGCCACCTACCAGCAGGAGAATCTCATGGGCGCAGAGCAATACCGTAGGGAAGCTGCAGCGCAAGCTGCTGCTCAGCTCTGGCTCGTCTGCTGGGCTGAACAGAGCAGCAAGGACGCCTGATGCTGTGGCAGGCGCTGGCCTCGGTCCGCGACTTGGGCCGCCTGCACGACATCGCCTCGGTCCTGATCCGCTACGGCTTCGGCGACCTGGTCCAGCGCTTCGGGCTGGCCAATGCGCTCGAGGATGCCGGCCGCGCGCTGCACTGGCGCGACAGCCATGAGCTGACCCATCTGACGCCGCCGCAGCGGCTGCGGCGCGTGCTCGAGGAGCTCGGACCGACCTTCGTCAAGCTGGGTCAGGTGCTGGCGACCCGGGTCGACCTGTTCGAGCCCGAGTGGATCGCCGAGTTCAGCCAGTTGCAGGACAGCGCGCCAGCCGTGCCCTACGAGCTGCTGTTGCCGCAGCTGGTCGAGGACCTCGGCGGCCTGCCCGAGCAGGTGTTTGCGGCCTTCGATCCCGTGCCGCTGGCGGCGGCCTCGGTCGCGCAGGTGCACCGGGCCCGGCTGCATGACGGCACCGAGGTGGTGGTCAAGGTGCGCCGTCCCGGCATCCGGCCGGTGATCGAGGCCGACCTGCGCTGGCTGCTGCGACTGGCGCAGCTGGCCGAATCCGAGAGCCCCGAGCTGCGCACCTTCAGCCCGCAGCAGGTGGTGCAGCAGTTCGGCAAGTCGCTGCGCAATGAGCTCGATTTCGCGGTCGAATGCCGCAACGCGACCCGGATCGCGGGCCAGTTCGAGGGCTATGCCGATGCCGACGCGAGCCAGCCCCGGCCCGGCGGCGGCGAGCTGCTGCAGGCCGCGCCGCTGATCGTGGTGCCGCGCGTGCACTGGCAATGGAGCGGCGAGCGGGTCTGCGTGCAGGACTACATCGCCGGCATACCGGGGCGCAAGCTGGCCGAGGTCGATGCCGCCTGCCTGGACCGCAAGGTGCTGGCGCGCCGGGGCGCGCATGCGGTGCTCAAGATGATCGTGCAGGATGGCTTCTTCCATGCCGATCCGCACCCCGGCAACGTGTTCTATCTGCCGGGCAACCGGATTGCCTTCATCGATTTCGGCATGGTCGGTCGCCTGTCCGAGCAGCGGCGCGAGCAGCTGATGGCGCTGCTGCTGGGCCTGGTGCAGCAGGAGCCGGCCCGTGTCGCCGATGTGCTGACCGACTGGAGCGGCGACGGCGCGGTCGACCACGAGGCGCTGGTGACCGAGATCGAGGCCTTCGTCGAGCAATACCGCGGCTTGCCGCTGCGGCAGCTCAAGCTGGCGGCGCTGCTGTCGGACGTGGTCGCCATCCTGCGCCACCACCGCGTCGCCTTGCCGGCCGACCTGGGCCTGCTGGTCAAGGCCTTTGTCACGCTGGAAGGCATGGGCCGCGAGCTCGACCCCGATTTCGACATGGCGGGCGAGGCGCTGCCGCTGTTGCGTCAGCTGCTGCGCGAACGCTACCAGCCCGCCGCCCTGCTCGGACGTGGCTGGCGCAGCGTCAGCGAGCTGCTCGGCCTGCTGGCCGGGCTGCCGCAGGACCTGTCGCGCCTGTTGCGCGCGGCGCGCAAGGGCCGGCTCGACATCCACATCGACGTGCTCGACCTGCGCCGGATCGGCAACCAGCTCGACCGGGCGGCGAACCGACTGGTGGTCGGCATCGTGATCGCGGCGCTGATCATCGGTTCATCGATCGTCATGACGGTGCCGGGCGGCCCGAGCTGGCTCGGTCTGCCGGCCTTCGGCCTGCTGGGCTTCCTGGGTGCCGGACTCGGCAGCGTCTGGCTGCTGCTGTCGATCTGGGCCAGCAATCGGCGGGATCGGGATGATGGGTGAGCGCCTGTTCTCACGCCCGGCGAGCCAGCATACGACTCGCGTGAAATTCAGGAATCAAGTACCGGGAATTCCGGATTCATGAGGCGTGAAAGGCGGAGGATGAACCCGCCTTCACCAGTCTTGCCAGCAGGCCTGAGCAAGTCTGAAAGGATGGACCATCCTTATCGACCTTACCAAGGTTTATCAAATAACGGTAACCTTGGGTAAGGTCGAGAACTTGGCTGATCTTGTTGAGCCGGTGCGCCAGGGGGGGAGATCAGGGCGGCGCGACGTTCCTGCAGCAGGGTGATGGCGGACTGGACTTCGGCCACCAGCGCGTCGATCCTGGTGGTTTCGCGGTCAAGGAAAGTGGGAGCGGCAACGTCCAGTTCCAGGATAGGCGCTGAGCATCGAGCTACTGGCTCCTGCTGCGGAAATTTCAATCTGACCGCGAACTCGGGGAATGCCGAGATACAACGCCAGAAATACTGGTGCGCATGCGTTGGGACGCAAGCGCAACCGGTACAGCTTGTCGCATTACATCAACTTGGTATGGTCTTGCAGCCTGAGTAGTCCTGCTTTCATTGTGCAAGATGACTTGCAGCTCAGAATCGTACCAGCACCTGCCGGAGTCCATTCGGTGAAATGGAACCGACGATTCCCTCCCGTTCAAGCTGTGCCATCAGATTCGATGTCCGGGAGTGCCCAAGCCTCAGCTTGCGCTGAATAAGACTGGTCGAGCATCTCTGGTGCTTTGTGAGCATGCGACATGCACGCCGCAACAGGATTGCCTCGGACTCCGTCTGATCCAGCAGGCGCGAGATTTTTAGCAAAGCTGCATCCAGTGTCAAGTATCGGTTGGCCGCCAGTTGCTGATCGATTGCTCTTGAATGGTTGTCATTCACCACCAAGGTGTAAACCTCATGCCGGCCAGTAGTAGCCTCGCTGGCAATACAGCTGTAAAGGCGTTGCGCCGAATCTGGACTGTGCTGCCAGATTTCGCGTAATCCAGTGCGGATCTCACTCAACTTGACAGCCGCATTTTGCGGTGTCCGAATGATGACCAGAACGCCAGTGGCCGTTTGCAGCAGATCCGGGTTCTCAGTCAGGAGGCCATGAACCGAAGCCTTACAAGCCTGGATGATGTTGCCTGTGTCGGTGGGCGCTTGGCCGTACCCCAGCGAAAGATATCCCTGCCCGATCAGGCTGCGGACTTCATCAAGCTCGATCGAGATGACCGAGTCTGGGCCAAGTGCTGACATCACTGCCTGGCAGCATCCTTCAACATTCACAGGCTGTGCTGCAGCAGCACCGAGTGGGAGGGATGCGCCTTTGATTGCAATTCGAAGATCGTTTGGATGTGGACAACTCGAAGCGCAGTGGTGGCTGCAGTTTTCCATTTTTGTACGGCATTACTTCAAAGAAATGTTTGCAAGCTTGAATCTTGCAAAAGTGTCGCTATTTTCAAAGTCCCAGCCTTCTGGCATTTTTGATTTGTAGCCAAGATCAAAATCTAATGTCATTTGCTCTTTCTTTGTTATGGTGGCTACCTTCCAGTGTTTCTGCAAAAGATGGGCGATCTGCTCGTCCGTGTGATGGCCGGCGCTGATTAAACGCTTACATTCCTCGATCAGCGTGGCACATGGGACAACATGCTCGGGATGAGTCGGGGTATCTGCGGTGACCTGCTCAGAATCACCCGCATGAACAAATCGGTGTTCTGGGTGCAGTATGTGCGAAAAGATACGGGTGTGGAAGCCATAACCTGAATCGTTCAGTTCAATCAAATTTCGGAAATGCCGAACGAGAAGTAGGCAGGTTGCTTGAACGATGACATCATTATCTTTTTTGCATGCGATTGTTTTCATGATTTACCTTGTTGAAGTTTGGCCGTGTTCACGATTGAATGCATTGCCTGTGATACAGGCTTACCCCCGTTCTAACATTCCCGAAATCCCTGGTATTTTGTAACAAAATGTAAAATGCATTCTGTCCGAGCTGGCCAGTGTCGGCCTGGTGCAGCTGGAAGACAATAGGTGCCATGACCCCGATCACGAATATTGACGACCTGCGCCGTCTCGCCCGCCAGCGGGTGCCGCGCATGTTCTATGACTACGCTGACTCCGGCAGCTGGACCGAGAGCACCTACCGCGCCAACGAGGCCGATTTCCAGGCCATCAAGTTCCGCCAGCGCGTGGCGGTCAACATGGAGGGGCGCAGCACGCGCACCACCATGGTCGGCCAGGAGGTCGCGATGCCGGTGGCGCTGGCGCCGACCGGACTGACCGGCATGCAGCATGCCGACGGCGAGATCCTGGCCGCGCGCGCGGCGCGAAAGTTCGGCGTGCCGTTCACTCTATCGACCATGAGCATCTGCTCGATCGAGGACGTGGCCGAGCAGGCCGGACCGGGCTTCTGGTTCCAGCTCTACGTGATGCGCGACCGCGCCTTCATCGAGCGCCTGATCGCGCGCGCCAAGGCCGCCGGTTGTACCGCGCTGGTGCTGACGCTGGACCTGCAGATCCTGGGCCAGCGCCACAAGGACATCAAGAACGGCCTGTCGACGCCGCCGCGGCTCACGCTGACCAATCTGCTCGACATCGCGACCAAGCCGCGCTGGGCGCTCGGCATGCTGGGCACGAAGCGGCGCCAGTTCGGCAATATCGTCGGCCATGTCAGCGGGGTGGAGGACATGGGTTCGCTGTCCGAATGGACCGCCAGCCAGTTCGATCCCACGCTCGACTGGGACGCGGTGTGCTGGATTCGCAGCCTCTGGGACGGCAAGCTGATCCTCAAGGGCATCCTCGACCCCGAGGACGCCCGGCTCGCGCTCGACATCGGTGCCGATGCGCTGATCGTGAGCAACCATGGCGGGCGCCAGCTCGACGGTGCCGAGTCCAGCATCCGCGCGCTGCCGGCCATCGTCGACGCCGTGCGCGATCGGATCGAGGTGCATCTGGATGGCGGTGTGCGCAGCGGCCAGGACCTGCTGCGCGCGCGGGCCCTGGGCGCGCGCGGCTGCTACATCGGCCGGCCTTTCCTGTACGGACTCGGCGCCCTGGGCGAGGCTGGCGTGACCCGCTGCCTCGAGATCCTGCACAAGGAGCTCGATGTCACGCTGGCGCTGTGCGGCCAGACCCGGCTCGACAGCGTCGGCCGCGACATCCTGCTGCCGGGCAGCTATCCCGGTTCGCCTTGATCGTCGATTCCCGCCGCCGCCGGTTCTTCACCCTTTTCTTGCACGAGGCCCGCATGAGATTCCCTGTCCTGTCCCAGCCCTTGTCCTGCCTGGCCGGCGCCTGCCTGTGCGCCGTTGCCCTGTTGCAGCCGGCCGCCGCCCAGACCGATGCCGCGCCGATCAAGCTGCTGGTCGGATTCCCGGCTGGCGGCGGCACCGACGCCATCGCCCGCCATCTGGCCCATGGCCTGCAGCAGGAGCTCGGCCGCAACGTGCTGGTCGAGAACAAGCCGGGCGCGGGCGGGCAGATCGCCGCCCAGGCCTTGAAGGCGGCGCGCCCGGACGGCAACACCCTGTTCGTCTCGAACAGCCACACCGTGGCCATGATTCCGCTGACGCTGCAGAACCCCGGCTTCGATCCGGAGCGGGACTTCGCTCCGGTCGGCCTGGTCGCGATCAACCCGGACCTGATGGCGGTGAGCACCGCGCTGCTCGGCACCAAGGGCAGCGGCCTGCGCGTGCTGGCGCAATGGGCCAAGGCCAATCCGGACAAGGCCAATATCGGCGTGCCGGCGCCGGCCAGCGCGCCCGATTTCGCGGTCGGCATCGTCGGCCGCGCGCTCGGCACCGATTTCGTCTCGGCGCCCTATCGCGGCGACGCGCCGATCGTGCAGGATCTGGTGGCGGGCCAGATCGCCGCCGGCATCGGCTCGGTCGCGGTCATGCTGCCGCAGGCCCAGGCCGGCAAGCTGCGTATCGTCGCGGTCAATGGCACCCGCCGCCTGCCACAGCTGCCCGATGTGCCGACCTATGCCGAGCAGGGGATCAAGGGCTACGAGGAAGTCATCTTCACGGCGGTGTACGCGCCTGCCGGCCTGCCGCCCGCGCTGCTGCAGCGCTACAACCGCGCGATCAGCAAGGTCGTCAAGTCGGCCGAGTTCAGCGACAAGATGAACGCGCTCGGCGTCATCCCCAGCAGCAGCACGCCGGCGCAGCTCGGCGCGCGCCTGCAGGCGACCCGGGCCACCTGGAGCCAGATGGTGCAGAACGCCGGCTACCAGCCGCGCTGATCAACTGCGTTCGGGTCGGGCAGGCTGGGCCAGCCCGGCGTTCAGCGTTCAGCGTTCAGCGTTCAGCGCCGCGCAGCGTGCCTGAGCGCGAAGTCGGCGATCGCCCCGATGTCGGCCAGATCCAGCGGCTCCAGCCCCGGCGGCACGCCATCGGGCAGCGGGCCATCGCTCGCGATGCCGATGATGCCGGGCCATGCGCCCGCCAGCGGCTCGCGCCCGGGCTCGGCGCGCCAGACCTCGAGCTTCGGGAAGTTTCCGCCCTTGAAGCCCTCGACCAGCACCAGGTCGCAGGCCTGCATATGGCCGAGCAGTTCGTCGAGCTCCGGCTCCGGGGCGCCGCGCAGCTCGTGCATCAGCGCCCAGCGTTGGTTGCCGAGCAGCAGCACCTCGTGGCAGCCGGCCTCGCGCAGCCGGTAGGAGTCCTTGCCGGGCCGGTCGATCTCGATGTCCTTGTGGCTGTGCTTGATCAGCGACACCGTCAGGCCGCGCGCGCGCAGCTCGGGCAGCAGGCGCTCGAGCAGGGTGGTCTTGCCCATGCCGGAATGGCCGGCGATGCCGAAGACCCGGGTCCGGTCGGAGGCTTGGGAGGTCATGTGGGGTGTTCCTTCGTCTGGTCCGGGGCTGGTCGCATTGCCATCAGCCGCCCATGCCGAGGCCCTGGCGCAGGCCGATCAGCACCGCCATGCCGAGCGCGAACGGCAGCCAGGGCTTGCGCGTGCGCAGCGCCACCGCGATCACCGCCAGCCCGGCCAGCAGCTTGGGGTTGAAGGGCTGTAGCTGGCCCTGCACCAGCAGCAGGTCGGGCGCCACCAGTGCCGCCAGCGCGGCGGCCGGGGCATAGCGCAGCGCGCGCTGCAGCGCGGGCGGCAGCCGGCCTTTTTCTCCGGCCATGATGAAGCTGCCGCGCGTCAGGAAGGTGGTTGCCGACAGCAGCCCGAAGGCCAGCCAGAGCCAGAAGCCCTCGATCATTGTGGTTCTCCCCGGGTTTGCCAGTGTTCGGCCGCGAAGCCGGTGGCAATGCCTGCCGCGATGCCGGCGAACAGGCCCAACCGCAGCGGCAGATCGCGCAGCAGCACGGCCGTCAGGCCGCCCGCGAGCGCGGCCAGCAGCATCGGGCGCGTGCGTGCCATCGGCACCAGCATCACCATCAGCGCGATCGTCGCCATGAACTCGAGTGACCAGTTGCGCGGCAGGATCTCGGCGCCGAAGACCCCGATCAGCACGCCAGCCTGCCACAGCAGCCAGCCGTACAGCACCGGAGCGAGGTAGTAGCCCCAGCGCCATTGCGGGTCCGGTGTCGTCAGCAGGCGCGGCGACAGCAGCGTGAAGGCACTGTCCGTCAGCAGGTAGCTGCTGGCCAGGCGCTGGGCCCAGGGCCGGTCGTGGAAGGCCGGCGCGATGCTGGCGCTGAAGATCAGGAAGCGCAGGTTCAGCACCAGTCCGGTCAGGAAGATCAGCCACAGCGGTGCACCCGAGGCGATCAGCGGCAGCGCGCCGAGCTGGGCGGTGGCGGCGAACACCAGCACGCTCATTCCCATCGACTCGAGCTCGGATAGCCCGGTCGAGCGCATCGCCAGCCCGGTCACGATGGCCCAGGGCAGGGTCCCGACCGAGAACGGCAGCACGGTGCGCAGGCCCTCGCGGGCACCTTGTCGAAAAGCGGGGTCCATCAGCAGCGGTCCAAAAGACATCGAGTCTACGGCCTGTCGTCGCTGCGGGTGCTGTGCCGGGACCCATCCGTGGCCGGCGGCGGTGAGCTGTTGCAGCCCAGTCGCCGGGCCAGTCGGGCCAGGTTGGCCCGGTCCATCTGCAGTTCCCGCGCGGCGGCGGCCCAGTTGTGCTGATGGCGCAGCAGGCATTGCTCGATCAGGCGGCGCTCGAACGCTTCGACCGTCTGGCGCAGTCCGGGCGCCGGGATGGCTGGCTTGGCAACCGCCAGCGGGGGCCCGAGCGAAGTCGAATCGTCATCCCAGGGCCTGGACATCGGGTCGGGGCTGGGCAGGCCGAGGTCCTGGGCGCTCAGGCTCAGGATGCGCGGCCGCGGACTCTGGCGCCCGAGTGCCTTGAGCACGCTGCGCCCGATCAGGTGCTCGAGCTCGCGCACATTGCCCGGCCATTCATAGGCCAGCAGCGCCTCCTGTGCGTCGGGCTCCAGCCGCAGGCTCGAGATGCCGAGGCGGCAGCGGTTTTCTTCCAGGAAGAAGCCGCTCAGCAGCAGCACGTCGCGGCCGCGCTCGCGCAAGGGTGGCACCGGCAGCGGGTAGACGCTGAGCCGGTGGTAGATGTCGGCCCGCATCCGGCCGGCCCGTACCTCGCTGGCCAGGTCGCGGTTCGTCGCGACGACCAGGCGCACATCGACCCGATGCTCCCGGTCGGAGCCGAGCCGCTGCAGTTGCCCGCTTTGCAGCACGCGCAGCAGCTTGGCCTGCACGGCCAGCGACAGCTCGCCGACCTCGTCGAGGAACAGGGTGCCGCCATCGGCCAGCTCGAACTTGCCCTCGCGCCCGCTGACCGCGCCGGTGAAGGCGCCGCGCACATGGCCGAACAGCTCGCTCTCGACCAGTGTCTCGGGCAAGGCAGCGCAGTTCAGGCTCACGAAGGCCTGGTCGCGGCGGGCCGAGCGCTCGTGCAGCGCCTGCGCCACCAGCTCCTTGCCGACGCCAGTCTCGCCGGTGATCAGCACCGTCAGGTCGCTGGCGCCGACCAGGTCGAGTTCCTTCAGCATGCGCTTGAAGACCGGGCTCTGGCCCAGCAGCGGCCGGTTGGACTGACTGGCGGCCCGCCGGTAGCGCTCGGCCTGCAGATGTTCGCTCTCGGCCCATTGCTCCAGTCGCTGGATGCGCGTGGCGGCGGCGACCGTGGCGGCGGCGAAGTTGCCAAAGGCGCCCAGGCTCTCGACCTGGGCCGGCGTGAAGCGGCCCGGTGTCAGCGCATCGAGCGTCAGCAGGCCCCAGGGCTCGCCTTCCATCTGCAGCACCACCCCCATGCAGTCATGCACTTCGAGCTGGCCCTGGCTGGCCTCGACCAGGCCGTCGTAGGGGTCGGGCAGCGGACTGTCGGGCGGAAAACGGGTCGCCTGCCGGGCTTCGAGCAGCCGCTGCAAGCGCGGATGCTCGGCGACGCGAAAGCGCCGGCCCAGCGTGTCCGGGCTCAGGCCGTCGATCGCCAGCGGCAGCAGGCAGTCGTTCTCGAGCCGCAGCAACGCGACCGCATCGCAGGCGAACAGCCGCCGCACGGTGGCCAGCAAGTGGCGGTAGCGCTCGGATGCCGGCATCTTCTGCGGCAGGTTGGCGACCAGTGGGACGACGGCATTGAGCCAGGCGGATGGAGTCATTTTTACACCCAGTAAAGTCGTATTGACTCTAACAAAGATTGGGTCAATATGACTTGGTCTGCGCCAAGTCCTTGATCGGTATCGCTGCCGGGCCTGGCATGTGCATTGCGTTAGAGGGGGCAGGGCCATCTGGCCTGACCGAACCCACCGATGAGGAGCCTCCATCATGTTGAACGACGCCCAGCGCGCCATTGTGAAATCCACCGTCCCGCTGCTTGAAACCGGCGGCGAGACCCTGACCCAGCATTTCTACCGCATCATGCTCGGCGAGTTTCCCGAGGTGCGGCCCCTGTTCAACCAGGCCCACCAGGCCAGCGGCGACCAGCCGCGTGCGCTCGCCAACAGCGTGCTGATGTATGCCAAGCATATCGACCGCCTCGAGGCGCTGGGCAATCTGCCGGCGCAGATCGTGCACAAGCATGTGTCGCTGCAGGTCAAGCCCGAGCATTACCCGATCGTCGGCGCCTGCCTGCTGCGCGCGATCCGCGAAGTGCTGGGCGCCGAGATCGCGACCGATGCCGTGATCGACGCCTGGGGCGCGGCCTACCAGCAACTGGCCGACCTGCTGATCGGCGCCGAGGAGCAGACCTACGCCGCGATCGAGGCCGCTCCGGGCGGCTGGCGTGGCGAGCGTGCCTTCCGCGTCACGCGCAAGCAGGCCGAGAGCAGCGTCATCACCTCGTTCTACCTGAGCCCGGTCGATGGCGGCCCGGTGATCGCGCACCAGCCAGGCCAGTACATCGGCCTGCGCCTGGTGCTCGACGGCCAGGAGCAGCGGCGCAACTATTCGCTGTCGTCGGTCGCCAATGGCAGCGAACTGCGCATCAGCGTCAAGCGCGAGCCCGGTGGCCGGGTGTCCGAGCATCTGCACGACCAGGTCGCGGTCGGCGATGTCCTGCAGCTGTTCCCGCCGGCGGGCAACTTCGTGCTGCGCGACGGCGACAAGCCGCTGGTGCTGATCAGCGGCGGAGTCGGCATCACCCCGACGCTGGCGATGCTGCAGGCGGCGCTCGAGACCGAACGCGCGGTCCACTTCATCCACTGCGCCCGCGACCGCGCCAGCCACGCCTTCCGCGACACCGTCGATGGTCTGGCTGCCCGTCATCCCCAGCTGCAGCGCTTCTACTGCTACGACCAGGCCGATGCTGCCGATCAGGTCGATGCGGTCGGTCTGCTCGACCAGCAGCGGCTGGCCGACTGGCTGCCGGCCAGCCGTGATCTGGATGCCTATTTCCTCGGCCCCAAGCCGTTCATGGCGCAGGTCAAGCGCCAGCTGAAGGCGCTCGGCGTGCCGGAGGCGCAAACCCATTTCGAGTTCTTCGGTCCCGCCGCGGCGCTGAACTGAAATCGACCCAGGCCCGATTGCCGTGACTCAGTTCTGGGATCGTTTGCGGGCCTGCTGTCCCGCGGCCCTGCCGATGGGGCAGCGGGAGCTCTGGCTCGGCAGCCTGGGCATCGGCCTGGGCCTGTGGCTGACCGGCTGGCTGAGCCGGCAGGCCCTGGGTGAGATGGACCCCTGGTTGATCGCCCCGATGGGGGCGTCGGCCGTGCTGCTGTTCCTGCTGCCGGCCAGTCCGCTGGCCCAGCCCTGGGCTATCCTGGGCGGCAACCTGGTCTCGGCGCTGATCGGTGTCAGCTGCGCACAGCTCCTCGGCCACAGCGTCGCGGTAGCCGCATTGGCCGGGGCGTTGGCGGCCGCGGCCATGCTGGCGCTGCGCTGCCTGCATCCGCCGGGGGGAGCGGTGGCATTGACCGCGGTGCTCGGCAGCCCGTCCGTCCAGCTGCTGGGCTATGGCTTTGCGTTCTGGCCGGTCGGCATCAATTCCGCCTTCATGCTGCTGGTGGCGCTGCTGTTCAACAACCTGAGCGGTCACCGCTATCCGCATCGCGGCGGTGCCGGCGGCCGCGCCCGTGGCACGCGCGATCCGGCGCCGAGCCTGCGCGGCAGCCTGAAGGAGGACCTCGACCTGGCGCTGGCCTCGTTCGGCGAACGGCTCGACATCGACCGCGAGGACCTGGAGGAGATCGTGCTGCGCGCCAGCCTGCAGGCGCAGAACCGGCGCTGGGGCGACATGCGCTGCCAGGACCTGATGTCGCGCGACGTGATCCGGGTCGGGCCGCAAGACAGCATCGACCTGGCCTGGAGTCGGCTGACCCGCCATCACATCAATGCCTTGCCGGTCACCGACGAGCAAGGCCGGCTGCTCGGCATGCTGTCGCTGCACGACTTTGTCGTCGGGCAGACGACCGCTGACCCGAGGCGGCTGCCGCGCCTGAGCACCGCCCGCCGCGTCGAGGACATCATGAGCAGCCAGGTCGTGAGCGCCAGTCCGCGCCAGCCGATTCCCGAACTCGCGCGGGCCTTTGCCGATGGCGGGCTGCACCACATGCCGGTGCTCGATGAGCAGCAGCGCGTGGTCGGCATGGTGACGCCCTCGGATCTGCTGGCGGTGCTGTTCCAGGCCAGCCGCTAGCCCGCGTTCCGGCCTGTCGGTGCTGGCGCTGGTCGGGGCCGGGCTTCAGCCCAGCGAAGCGCTCGCGAGCCGCAGCGCGAAGCCGATGAACAGCGTGCCCATCGCCGCCATCCCGCCGGCGGCTAGCCGCTGGTGGCGACCGAAGCGTTCGGCCAACCGGGCGCCGCCGAAGATCAGCGCGCTCAGGTAGAGCGCACTGCAGGCCTGCACGATCAGCCCGAGCAGCAGGAAGGACAGCGCCGGGTAGGCGTAGTCCGGATCGACGAACTGGATGAAGAAGGAGACGAAGAACAGGATCGCCTTCGGGTTCATCAGGCTGATCAGGAAGGCGGTCCGGAACGGCCGGCCCGCGTTCCGCTCCAGTTTCGCGTCCGTTGGCCTTGCCGTACCGGCCTGCGCCGGCCGCGCGGTCCATTGCTGCCAGGCCGCGCGCACCAGCCCGATGCCAAGCCAGGCCAGGTAGGCCGCCCCGGCGTACTTGACCAGCATGAAGGCCAGCGGCGTGCTGCGCAGCAGCGAGGCCGCGCCCGCCGTCGACAGCAGCATCAGCACCAGGTCGCCGGCAAAGATGCCGGCCGCCCCCCGGTAGCCGGCCGCTACGCCGTGGCGCGAGGCCAGCGCCATCACGTAGAGCGAGTTCGGGCCCGGCAGCAGCACGATGAAGATCGTGCCGAGGATGAAGGTGGTGAGGTCGGTGATGCCGTAGGCCATGGGCTTAGGCTACCACTCCAGGCCGTCGGTGGCGTAGTCGGTCGGCTTGCTCTCGAAGAAGTTGCTGCGCGTGCCGTTGGGCTTGCTGAAGTCGTCGAACCAGGGCACGGCGTTGACCACGCCCGGATAGATCACGCCCAGGTTCAGCGCCATCGCGCGCTTGTTGGCCAGGCCCTTGACGAAGTTCTCCACCACCTCGTCGGTCAGGCCCAGGATGCCGCCCTGAATGATGTACTGGCCCCAGCTGACCTCGAGCTCGACCGCGTCCTTGATCAGCTGGATCGCGTCCTGGCGGAATTGCTCGTCGTACAGCTCCGGGTTCTCGGCCTGGAACGCATGGTGCAGGTTGGTGAACAGGTCGAGGTGGGTCTCGCCCTCGTCGCGGTTGATGTACTTGATCATGTCGGCGCTGCCCAGCATCTTGCCGTTGCGCGCCAGCGTGTAGAACACCAGGAAAGCCGAGTAGAAGTAGATGCCTTCCAGGATCACGTTGCCGACGATGGCGCGCGCGAAGTTGGCCGGGGTCGGATCATCCTTCAGCACCGCCGAGGAACGCATGATGAATTCGTTCTTCTTGGCCAGCATGCCGTCATGCTCGAACATCATGTAGACCGATTCCGGATCGAGCGACACCGCCTCGATCAGGAACTGGTAGCTGCGCACATGTACGCCTTCCTCCGAGGCCTGGCGCGCGATCGCCAGGCTGACCTCGGGTGCCGTGATGTGCTGGCCGATGTTGTGGATCAGGTTGTTGAACTGGATGCCGTCCAGGTTCGACACGAAGGCCAGCGCCTTGTCATAGGCATTGCGCTCGCGCGCGTTGAGCGCGCCGCTGCGGTAGGTTTCGCGGTCGGCCACCAGCGGGATCGACTTCGGGAACCAGGTGTTGGCCTCCATGCGGTCGTAGATCTCGGTCGCCCACTTGTACTTGGTCCGGCTCATGTTCATGAGCTGGTCCTGCGGCCCGAAGGCAATGCGGCGCTCGTTGGTGATGCGGGTGGTGTTGTTCAGGGTCGAGCTCATTGGCAGGCCTCGCAGTTCGGGTTGTCGATCGAGCAGAAATTGGTCGGCAGTTCGGTATCCGCCACATCGCCGGCCGGCAGCGCGGCATTGGCCAGCGCCGGCTTGGCCACTTCCTTGGTCTTGGTCTGGCCGCGCAGGTAATAGGTGGTCTTGAGTCCCAGCTTCCAGGCGCTCAGGTAGATCTCGGCCAGCTCGCGGCCCTTGGTGCCCTGCTTGACGAAGATGTTGACGCTCTGCGACTGGTCGATCCATTTCTGGCGCGCGGCGGCGCTCTGCAGGATCCAGCCCGGATCGATCTCCCACACCGTCTTGAGCAGGTCGGGGCGGCCGTACTTGACGCAGGGATCGACCACCTTGAACTGGCCGCTCATGTTCTTTTCACTGCGCTCGATCTCGAAGATCGGCTCGATGCAGGGCGTGGTGCCGGTGATGATGCTGATGGTCGCGGTCGGCGCGATCGCCATCACGTTGCTGTTGCGCATGCCCTGCGCCTGGACCTGGGTCCGCAGCGCCGCCCAGGCCGCTTCGCCCAGGCTGGTCTCGCGCTGGCGTGCGGTGTCGATCGGCAGCAGGCCCCGGCTCCACTTGGAGCCCGGGAAGGTCTCGTAGGCGCCGCGCTCCTGGGCCAGTGCGCTCGACGCCTGGATCGCGTGGAAGCTGATCAGCTCCATGGCCCGGTCCGAGAACGCCACGCCAGCGGCGCTCGCAAAGTCGATGCCGCAAGCCACCTTGGCTTCGGTCTCGCCCATCAGGCCGAGGCCGACCGGACGATGGCGCAGGTTCGATGCCTTGGCGCGGTCCGACGGGTAGAAGTTCAGGTCGATCACGTTGTCGAGCATGCGCAGCGCGGTCTTGACCGTGCGCGCGATCTTGTCGCCATCGAGCTGGCCGTCCTTGACATGGCGCGCCAGGTTGACCGAGCCCAGGTTGCAGACCGCGGTCTCGGTGTCGCTGGTGTTCAGGGTAATTTCTGTACAGAGATTACTCGAATGCACCACGCCGACATGGTCCTGCGGGCTGCGGCGGTTGCACTCGTCCTTGAAGGTGATCCAGGGGTGGCCGGTCTCGAACAGGTTGGTCAGGATGCGCTTCCAGACCTCGACCGCCGGGCGCTGCTTGTAGGCCTTGCCCTCGCGCTCGAGCTGCTCGTAGCGCGCCTTGAAGGCATCGCCATAGAGCTCGTGCAGTTCAGGGAAGCGCTCGGGCTGGAACTCGCTCCAGATGCCGTTGCTCTCGACCCGCTCCATGAACAGGTCGGCGATCCAGGCCGCCGGGAAGATGTCGTGCGCGCGCAGGCGGTCGTCGCCGAACTCCTTCTTGATCTCGCAATAGTCCCAGAAATCCGGGTGCCAGACTTCCAGGTAGGGCGCGAAGCTGCCCTTGCGCCGGCCGCCCTGGTTCACGCCGACCGCGGTGTCGTTGTAGATCTTCAGGTAGGGGATGACGCCCGAGCTCTTGCCGTTAGTCGACTGGATATGCGAGCCGGCCGCGCGAACCCGGGTCCAGTCGGTGCCGATGCCGCCAGCGTACTTGCTCAGCCGGGCCGATTCCTCGATGGTGCCGAAGATCGAGGCAAAGCGGTGCTCGCCGGCATCGATGTCGGCGCTGATCTGGTCATTGACCGTATTGAGGTAGCAGCTCGACAGCTGCGAGTGGACGGTGCCCGAGTTGAACAGCGTCGGCGTCGAGGCCATGTAGTCGAAGCTCGACAGCAGGTCGTAGAACTCGATCGCACGCGCGGTCGGGTTGTCCTCCTGCAGCGACACGCCCATCGCCACCCGCATGAAGAAATGCTGCGGCAGCTCGATCAGCTGCTGCTGCACGTCGCGCATCAGGTAGCGGTCGACCAGGTTCTGCAGGCCGTAGTAGTCGAACTGGTAGTCGCGCTCGGGCTTGATCGCCGCGTCGAGTGCGGCCAGGTCGAAGGCCTCGCCCATGCGCTGGGTGTAGCGGCCGGCCGCGACACCGCGCGCGATGGTTTCGGCCAGCGCCGGATAGCGCGCCGAGCCGGTCGCGATCTTCATGGTCTCGGCCAGCAGGTAGCGCGCCGCGACGAAGGTGAAGTCCGGGTTGTCGGTCGAGATCAGGCCGGCGGCGGCCTTGTTCTGCGCCTGGAAGATCTCGCGCGTCTGCATGCCATCGTAGACCAGCAGCTTGATCTGGCTGCGCAACAGGCCCAGGTCGACATTGAGGCCCTGGGTGGCAAATTCGTTGAGTCGCTCGATTTTGGCGAAGTCGAAGGCTTCGCGCGAGCCGTCGCGCTTGATGACGTCCATGGCGGTGGTGCAGAAAAAAACAGGAAGCCTGCCGCCCGTAGGCAGCAGCCGGGGCGGTCGGTCGGGAATGGCGATAGGCGGTCGGCTATGGGGCCGGCCGCGAGGGGGGCGCGCCGATGGCCTTCAGGGCCAGTGCGACAGCGGGCCGCCCGGGCGCTGGTCCGGGCAGGCAGTGGTGAGCAAAGACATGCATTCGAATCCTCCCGTCGAATGGTTCCGAGAACGGCACCAGGCGGAGGATGAAAAAAAGCCGCCAGCCCGGCTCATGCCAGGGCGATGCGGCCGCTTTTTCCCGTCACCCCGGGGAATGGTGCTGGCTGTTTTTTCGGGCCGGTATTCTGGCTTGCCTTCATCCTTCTCCGCGCCTTCCCATGCTTGCGCACAGTGGCAACAGGCGGAGTCGTCAGGCTTACAGCAGCGGGGGCTGCGCCGGAATGGCTGCTTGCAGCAGCGGCACCGGCTTCCCGTTCAACGTCGCCCAGCAAGCTGAGTCGACGCACCCAAAAACAGAATCATACCGGTTCGTGGCGGACCGGCAGTCTGTATGGGCATCTACGCATGCACCAGGAATTAACTCTTCTGTTTAAATAATGTTTTTTATTTAGCAGTTGCAGAAGGAAACTCTATGGTGGATTTGTCAATTCGTAGCAAGCTGGCGATCGTTTTTAGTGTAATTATTGCAGTTGTCATCGTGATTTCTGGTGCTGGCATCATGCTGCTGTCGGAGGCAAATGATCGTTTCGATCACATGGTCAACGTCATCAGCGCCCGTGCCCATACTGTCGAGCGTGTCCGGGAGGGAGTCGAACAGCGTGCCATCGCGGCGCGCAACCTGGTGCTCGTGACCCGGTTCGAGGATCTCGCTCATGAAAAGGATGCCGTCGACAAGGCGCATGCGGATGTCTCCGAGGCGCTGGCGCAACTCAAGAAACTGGCCGAGACCACTGACGCAGCGCCCGAAGGGCGCCAACTGATCGCGACGATCGAGGACACCGAGAAGCTCTACGCCCCGGTGGCCCTGGGCATCGTGGCGTTGGCGCTCGAGGGGGAACACGCGACGGCCATCCAGCGCATGAACGACGAATGCCGTCCCTTGCTGGCCAGGCTCATCAAGGCCTCCAAGGACTATGCCGAGTTTGCTCAGCGTCGCTCCAACACCCTGCTGGCCGAGGCACGCGAGTCCTATGTGGCCCAGCGCAACGGACTGATCCTCGGCATCGTGCTGGCGGTCGCGCTATCGGTCATGGCTGCCGTGTTGATCGAGCGTAGCCTGGCCGCCGATCTCGGGACCGAGCCCCGGGAGTTGCGCGAGATCTTCAATCAAGTGGCAGCCGGAGACCTGACCCGCCAGATCGCATTGCGCGCTGGCGACTCCAACAGCGTGCTGGCGGCTGTCAAGCGCATGCAGGACGGCCTGATCGAGATCGTGGCCGGGGTGCGCCGGGATGCCGATGCGGTGTCTTCCGCCTCGCAACAGATCGCGGCCGGCAATATGGAGCTGTCTTCGCGCACCGAGACCCAGGCCCACTCCCTGGCAGAGATGGCCGGTTCGATCGACGAATTCGGCTCCACCGTGCGCCAGAACGCGGACAGCGCCACTCAGGCCAACCGGCTCGCCCAGAGCGCCAGCCAGGTTGCCGCCTATGGCGGTGAAGTGGTCGGCAATGTGGTCGACACCATGCAGGGCATCAACCAGAGCTCGCGCAAGATCTCGGACATCATTGCCGTCATCGACAGCATCGCGTTCCAGACCAATCTGCTGGCGCTCAATGCCGCCGTCGAGGCGGCCCGTGCCGGGGAGCAGGGCCGTGGCTTTGCCGTCGTTGCCAGCGAGGTCCGCAGCCTGGCCGGTCGCAGCTCGGCGGCAGCGCGTGAAATCACGTCCCTTATCACCGACAGCGTGCAGCGGGTCGAGCAGGGGGCGGCGCTGGTCGAGAGCGCTGGCAAGACCATGGCCGACATCGTTGCCGGAATCAAGCAGGTGACGGATGTGGTCGCAGTCATCACCGTCGCCAGCCAGGAGCAGAGTCAGGGCGTGGCGCAGGTCGGCAGCGCCGTCACCAGCATGGACCAGATTACCCGGCAGAATGCCGGCATGGTGGAGGAGATGGCCACTGCGGCCAGGAGCCTGGATCGCAAGGCGGCTGATCTGGTCGAGGCGACTTCCGTGTTCAGGCTGCCTTCCCTGGCCATGACAAGGGTGGCCTGAGCGCGCCTGACCCTCAGAGCGCCGAGCTTGATTGGCTCGCGCGGCCAGGCCGGCTCAGCCCTGGCGCCGGCGCCAGAGCCGGCTCAGGTCGTCGATGGCGGGTACGCCGGCCAGTGCCAGCAGCAGCAGCGCCAGCGGCAGGGTGGCCAGATAGCCGATCAGCTTGAAGCCCAGCGCCCCGCTGACGCCGCCGACGAAGAAGCAGACCGCCAGCTGCAGCAATACCCGCAGCCGGACCGGATTGGCGCGCACCGGCGGCAGGGCGGGGTCGGACGAGTTCCAGTACGCCATCTTGCCGAGCTCGATCCCGATGTCGGTCACCAAGCCGGTGATATGGGTGGTGCGGATCTCGGCATGTGACAGCTTGGTGATCAGCGCGTTCTGCAGCCCCATGATGAAGCTCAGCAGCATCACCGTCAGCGGCACGAACAGGCCGGCGACATGGGACAGCCGTTCGCCGAGCGCGCCAAAACCGAGCAGCAGCAACGCCTCTGCCATCAGCGGCAGCGCGAACAGGCTGTGCAGGCGCCGGCGGCGCGCGAAGTTGACCAGGATCGCGCTGCAGGCCGCGCCAGCGATGAAGGACAGCAGCGCCCCGAAGCCTGCCAGGTAGTCACGGAACTGCCCGAGCGCCAGGTGGTCGGCCATGGCCGAGACGATGCCCGTCATGTGCGAGGTGTACTGATGCACGGCCAGGAAGCCGCCCGCGTTGGCGGCGCCGGCGACGAAGGCCAGCATCAGGCCAAGCTGGTGGTTGGCCTGCGCGCTGCGCCGGCTTCCGGTCAATTTTCTGGCGTACTGGATCGGCATCTATGCGCGGCCTGTTGCTCTTGGCAGGGGCCAATGTTCTGGTATGTTAACAAGATGCCGGATCGGCCCTGTCGGCTGCCGAATCGTCGATCCAGCCCCTACCCAGAAGGAAAACTCATGAGTTCACTGCCCCCCTGCCCGAAATGTCAGTCCGAGTACAGCTACGAGGACGGCAGCCAGCTGATCTGCCCGGAATGCGGCCACGAGTGGAGCGCCACCGAGTCCGCACCGGCCGAGGAAGCCGCCAAGGTCTGGAAGGATGCCCACGGCAACCTGCTGCAGGACGGCGACACCGTCACGCTGATCAAGGACCTCAAGGTCAAGGGCTCGTCGACCGTGATCAAGGTCGGCACCAAGGTCAAGAACATCCGCCTGATCGAAGGCGACCACGACATCGACTGCAAGATCGAGGGTTTCGGTCCGATGCAGCTCAAGTCCGAGTTCATCAAGAAGGCCTGAGACCTTTTATTTGAGCGGATTCACCGCGCGGGCGCTGGTTTCTGTTACAGTAGACACTCTTGACGCGCGGTGGAGCAGCCTGGTAGCTCGTTGGGCTCATAACCCAAAGGTCGCAAGTTCAAATCTTGCCCGCGCAACCATTTGTCAAGAGCTCTCAGGATTCTTCAAGAATCATCGGTCCCAGGCCGGACATCCTTCGGATGTCACTGGATCGAAGTCAATCAAATCTCCCTGCCTTGTAGTTCCAGTCTGACGTTTAGCGCCCGCCTCGTCGTGCAGACTGCCGTTCTTGTGCTGGCGCTGGCTTTATTCCCCGTCTGATTCAGCTCCTGCCGTCCCGTCACAGGACGGCAGCGCCTTGGGCGCCTGCTGGGCTCAGGCGAAGGGGTTAGGCACCACGCGTGCCGGCAGGATCTCGATCCGCTCCGGCAGCCCGGGGTCGGACTCCAGCGTCGTGATCGCGCGCCCGAGCAGCGCGTGCAGCTCGCGCGCCAGCGCCAGGCCGGCGCGGTCGCGGCTCAGCACCAGATCACCGGTCAGCACCAGGCGGTCGAGCCGATTTTCGATTTCAAGTCCGCCCACGCGGATCACGTCGCTTTCATTGCCATAGGGTTGGAACTCATCGTCCATGTTGGCCTCCTTCTGCCGCGCATGATGCGCGGGAACCGTTGCAGCTGCAAGTGTGCCAGCAACCGGCTGGCGCGCCGGCCTCGCGCTGAGTGCCCATGCTCCTATAATTGGAGCTTCATTGGGGAGTAGCCTCTCTTCAGCCTGAAGAGGCTTGCGTCAACACACTTGTCCCGCAGGACATGGCGCAAGCGGTTTCCGAGCTTGGCAAGACCTTTGATCATGATGCCTCCGATCTGGCCGGGGATGCGTCGTGGTCAATCGTCTCCGTACCGGCCTTGGAACATTCATGGAATCCCTTCTCGTATCGACTGGCGTCGTCGCCCTGGCTGAAATCGGCGACAAGACCCAGCTGCTGGCCTTCATCCTGGCCGCCCGCTTCAAGAAACCCCTGCCCATCATCCTCGGCATCCTGGCCGCGACCATCGTCAACCACGGACTCGCGGGGGCGCTTGGCGCCTGGATCACGGCCTCGATCAGCCCCGAGATCCTGCGCTGGGTGCTGGGCGCCTCGTTCATCGCGATGGCGGTCTGGACCCTGATCCCGGACAAGATCGAGGAAGAGGAAACCCAGATCGCCAAGCGCTTCGGCGTCTTCGGCGCCACCCTGGTCACCTTCTTCCTGGCCGAGATGGGCGACAAGACCCAGATCGCGACCGTGGCGATGGCCGCGCATTACGCCACGCCGCTGCTGGTCGTGATCGGCACCACGCTGGGCATGCTGATCGCGGACGTGCCGGCGGTCTTCGTCGGCGACAAGCTGGCCAACAAGATTCCGATGAAGCTGGTCCACTCGATCGCGGCCGCGGTATTCGCCATCCTCGGCGTGGCGACCCTGCTCGGGGCTGGCGCCAGTTTCGGCCTTTGAGTATCCAGGGCCTGTTTCACGTGAAACAGGCCTGGTTCCTCACTTGCCCAGCACGCCCTGTAGCAGGTTGAGCAGCAGGCGCGAGGCATCGCGCAGCGTGAATTCATCTTCCTGCGGCTGCTGCTCGCTCTTCTTGCTGCCGCCGCCACCGCTGCGATTCCCTTGCGGTTTCGGCAGACTCATGGCCTGCTCGCGTGCCTGGGCTGGCAGGCCGGGCAGGGCGTCGATGCCGGCGAGCTTCTGCAGCTCGGCGATGCTCAGCACCGCGTATTCCTTGGTCTTGTCGTTCGTGACCAGGTAGGCGCCGGCGCGCTGCTGCTTCGGGCTGTAGAGCACCTTCCAGACATGGGTCGGCACCAGCACACGGCCGATCTGCTGGATGTCCTTGCCGATGAAGGCCGGGCCGCTGATCACGTAAAGCTCGCCCTCGTCGCGTGCCAGCTCGCGCGCCGCCGCCTCGATGCCGGCCCAGACGCCGGCATTGTTCTCGTGGATCTGCGGCACCATGTTGGCGAGCGAGAACGATTCGGCCTGCGCCTTGCGTGTCGGCATGTCTGTGTACGGCGTCATGTGGCCGCGGTCGTAGCCCGAGCGCGCGTAGTCCGACAGCTCGGCGCGGTCGCGTTCGGGCAGCCGGTCCTCGGCGTGGAAGCTGTCCTTGCGCGACAGCGCCTTGGCGGCTTCCAGGTTCTTGCGTGTCAGGTGTTCGGCGCTGTAGAGCGGCGTGCGGCTGATGCCGGAGTGCAGTACCGCGAAGGCCTCGAAGCAGAGCTCCTGCGTGCGCGGCTTGAGCTTGGGGTTGACGAGTTTCGGTGGCTGCCCGACCACGAAATGCTGAGGGCAGTCTGTATCAACGGCCAGCGCCGGTACAGACAAGCCAGCACTCATGAGCACGACCAAAAGGGAACGGATCATGACATGAATGCATGCATAATAATCACTCTGCAATTTTTTGTTGATTTGATTTTTATCACTTCGGGTGAGTAATAGTCGTGATGAAATTTTTGGGGTTCGATGATGAATTTAAAAAAGATATGTTGTTGTGATTTTTAAGGTATTCATTGCTGCACTGGTGCTTTTTGCAAGCAGCGTTCAAGCTGAAGAGCCGCAAATTGATTCAAGCAAAGCGGCCTTTTACGTTGGCTCGAATGTCATGGTTTGTGGATTTGTAAGCGAGGTGAAAAATTTTAGTAAAGGTGTGTATCTGAATATGGGGCCGAATTATCCTGGTCAGCATATCAGTGTGTTGATCTGGGAAGATGATATTGCGGGGTTCAATTCTCGCTTCGGTATCTTGTCTGTATTTATCGGCAAGCGAGTATGTGCTCGTGGCTTGATCGAGGCTTATAGAAACAGCTTGCAGATCAAGGTTTCAAACCCTCAGTTCTTGAGACTGATGCAGTCAGTAAAGTAATCCGATTGCACAGGAAATTTTGGATTGAGTGATGATGAATATAGATGGCTGGATTCGTGATAATCAGCAACTCTTTGGCAGTGACTACGAAATTGTTTTCGCGAGGAATGTTCTGCCATTAGTCGATGGCCTGGATCTTGGTAGGGTTTCGGTCCAGTATCCATTTCTCGATAGAGATGGCCGCCAGCGGTATTGTGATTTTGCTATTTTTGAATCAAATGATGTCAGATTGGCGATAGAAATCGACGGCTATGATAAGCGCGGCACAGGTACCGGCATGTCGCATGCAGATTTTGTTGACTGGCAAAGGCGGCAGGCATCTCTCGCTGCAACTGGATGGCACATCCTCCGTTTTGCTAACAAGGATGTCCGGGATTATCCATCTAGGTGTGCTGAGTACATCAACCAACTTCTAAAAAGGCTTCGCGATAAAGAAGGTGGCCGCGTTCGAGTGATAACTGTGCATGCCAGTCCGCCGAAAGAATTGTCAGTGCTACGTAGTGAGCCGGATCAGAAGCCTGTTCGGTCCAGATCGGCGTCTAAGCTGCTGGTGATAAGCCTATGTGCAATCGCTGCCTTGGCTTTTTTGGGTTCGCTTTATACCAGACCAAGCGATTCTTCTGATGCCCGATCGTCTGAGAGTAACTTCAGTCAGGTGGATAAGACTGATTGGATATATGGTGATTTGAAATGTGATAGTCCTTTGGACTGGAGAGATGCCTCGAAAAATATTGGGCGTATTGTCACGATTGTCGGGCCGATGTTGTCGTCCAAAGCAAAGCCTGATGTTGCAGGAAGCCCACTTTGGATTGATGTGGGTGGTGTGTTTCCTACAAAAAACCGGTTGTCTGTCGTTATATGGGGGCGGAACTGGCTCGGCTTCCATCTGCCATCTCTGGATGCCGAACGTTGGGTGAGTTCTGGCGATGGTTCTTCATCGCCATACATTTGCATGCGAGGTAAGGTGGAAGTTTACAAAGGGGTTCCGCAGATTGAGTTGCTCGACAAGACTCAACTGAAGATTTTTCTTCGTTGAGCCTCTATTCCCTTTCAGCGGCTGGAGTGCCGAGGGTCGGTGTCATATGACCCTGGGCGTGTGCCTCACTTGCCCAGCACGCCCTGCAGCAGGTTGAGCAGCAGGCGCGAGGCATCGCGCAGCGTGAATTCATCTTCCTGCTGCTGCGGTTCGGTCTTCTTGCTGCCGCCCCCACCGCGACCGCCGCCGCGATTGCCTTGCGGTTTTGGCAGGCTCATGGCCTGCTCGCGCGCCTGGGCCGGCAGGTCGGGCAGGGCGTCGATGCCGGCGAGCTTCTGCAGCTCGGCGATGCTCAGCACCGCGTATTCCTTGGTCTTGTCGTTCGTGACCAGGTAGGCGCCGGCGCGCTGCTGCTTCGGGCTGTAGAGCACCTTCCAGACATGGGTCGGCACCAGCACGCGACCGATCTGCTGGATGTCCTTGCCGATGAAGGCCGGGCCACTGATCACATAAAGCTCGCCCTCGTCGCGGGCGAGCTCGCGCGCCGCCGCCTCGATGCCGGCCCAGACGCCGGCATTGTTCTCGTGGATCTGCGGCACCATGTTGGCCAGCGAGAACGATTCGGCCTGTGCCTCGCGCGTCGGCATGTCGGCGTTCGGCGCCATGTGGCCGCGGTCGTAATTCGATCGCTTGTAGTCTGACAGCTCGGCGCGGTCGCGTTCCGGCAGCCGGTCCTCGGCGTGGAAGCTGTCCTTGCGCGACAGCGCCTTGGCGGCTTCGAGGTTCTTGCGTGTCAGGTGCTCGGCGGCATAGAGCGGCGTGCGGCTGATGCCTGAGTGCAGCACCGCGAAGGCCTCGAAGCAGAGTTCCTGCGTGCGCGGCTTGAACTTGGAGTCGACGATCTGCGGCGGCTGGCCGCCGGCGAAATGCTGTGGACAGTCGGTGCCGTTGGCCAGTGCGGGTCCAGCGGCTGTGACGGTGATGACTGCCAGCGTGGCAGCGATGAGCGGGTAGGTGAACTTCATGGCCTGCGTAGTATCGGTCCATATCGCATCAGATCGCACCGTACGGTCCCCTGTCAGCTGCAGTCGTCACAGCTGCAACCCATCGTGCCTTGTTCCACGTGAAACAGGTGTGTCCCCGGCTCAGGGCCGGGACTCGAGCAGCGCCAGCGCGGTCGCGAAGTCGAAGTCCGCGACGGCGTTGGCGAAGACCCTGAAGTCGGGCCCGAGTGCCGCCCGGGCCAGCGCCTGCCGTTGCTCGAACAGCGCCACGCAGGCCGTGTCGTCCTGCCGCAGCAGTTCGAGCAGGCGCGTGCGCAGCGCCTGCCACTGCTCCGGATCGAAGCCGGTTCCAGCCACCTGTGCCGAGGCCTGTGGCAGACGGGCCGCGATCGCATCGCTGAGTCTGGGCAGTTCATCGCCGATGCCAGCCAGCAGCGCTGCCGGGTCCGGCGTGCCCGCGCGCAACTCGGCTTCCAGCTGTGCCGCCTGTCCGCTGAGCGCCCGTGCGCCGATCTGCGCCGCCAGTCCCTTGAGCGTGTGCGCGAGCCGCTGTGCCTGGTCCCGGTCGCCGGCCTCGAGGGCCTGCTCCATGGCCGCCGCCTGGTCGCGCTGGCTGGCGACGAAGCGGGTCAGGATATCGCGGTAGAGCGCTTCGCGTCCGAGCACCTGGCTCAGTCCCAGCCTGGCGTCTAGTCCGTCGACAGCTGCCAGGTCGGCGATCCAGCCGGGCTCGGAGCGGCGCCTTCTGGCCTGGCCGGTCGCTACCGTTGCCGGCTTGCGACCCGCTGTGGGCCTGACCCAGCGCTGCAGCTTGTCGACCAGCTCCTGCACCGCGATCGGCTTGGCGATATGGTCGTTCATGCCGGCTTCGAGGCAGCGCTCGCGGTCTTGTGCCATCGCGTTGGCGGTCATCGCGAGTATCGGCAGCGCCTGCAGGCCGGGCAGCTGGCGGATCGCGCGCGTCGCGCTCAGGCCGTCCATCACGGGCATCTGCATGTCCATCAGCACGACATCGTAGGCTTGCTGTTGCACTTTCTGCAGTGCGATGGCGCCGTCGGAGGCCAGCTCCACCTCCAGGCCCAAGGTGCGCAGGAATTCGGCCGCCACCTCCTGGTTGAGCTCGTTGTCCTCGACCAGCAGCGCGCGGGCGCCGGCCAGCTCGGCGGACCGGTGCAGCGCATCGGGCGACCCGGAGCGGACCGGCCGAACCCCGGTGCCGATTTGCCGCATCAGCGCATCGAACAGCATCGAGGCGCTGATGGGCTTGGTCAGCACTTCGCTGATACCGGCGGCCCTGGCCTGTGGCAAGGCCTCGTCGCGGTCGTAGGCCGTGACCATCAGCAGCAGCGGTGGCTGGCGCAGTGCGCGCTGCCGGATTTCGCGCGCCAGCGCAATGCCGTCCATGCCGGACATTTTCCAGTCCAGCAGCACGACGTCGTAGGGCAGGCCGGCGGCGTCCGCCCGTTCGATCTCGGCCAGCGCCTGGCTGCCGGACGCCGTGGCGCTGGACTTAAAGCCCATGCTGGTGATCAGCTCCGCCATGACCTCGCGTGCCTGATCGTCGTCATCGACCAGCAGCATCCGCAGTCCTCCCAGATCGAGGGCGCTGTGCTGGAGCTCCTGCTGTTCGTTGCCCAGGCCGAGGCTGGCCGTGAACCAGAAGGTCGAGCCCTGGCCCAGCACGCTTTCCACGCCGATCTGGCCGCCCATCAGCTCGGCTAGCCGCTTGGCAATCGCCAGCCCGAGCCCGGTGCCGCCGTAGCGGCGCGTGGTCGAGCTGTCGGCCTGCTGGAAGCTCTGGAACAGCTGGTCCTGCTGCTCGGGCGAGAGGCCGATGCCGGTGTCGCGTATCTCGAAGCGCAGTTCGACGCTGTCGGCCTGGCGCCGCTGCAGCTTGACCCGGATCTCGACCTCGCCGCGTTCGGTGAACTTGACCGCATTGTTGGCCAGGTTCAGCAGCACCTGCTGCAGGCGCAGCGGGTCGCCGATCAGGCGCTCCGGTACATCGCTGTCGGTGGCAATGATCAGCGCCAGCCCCTTGCTGGCAGCCTTCTCGGTGATCAGTGCGCTGACGTCGTCGAGCAGCTGGCCGAGCTCGAAGCCGGTCCGGTCCAGCCCCATCTTGCGCGCCTCGATCTTGCTGAAGTCCAGGATGTCGTTGATCACGCCGAGCAGCAGCTGGCTCGAGGACTGGATCTTGCTGAGGTAGTTGTGCACCCGCGGCGAGGGATCGGCCTTGAGCGCGAGCTGCGTCATGCCGATCACCGCATTCATCGGCGTGCGGATCTCGTGCGACATGTTGGCCAGGAAGTCGGCCTTGGCGCGTGCGGCGTCCTCGGCCGTCTCCTTGGCGCGCTTGAGCTCGGCCTCGGTTTCCTTGAGCGCGCTGATGTCGGTCAAGGTCACGATGATGCCGTCCTCGATCAGCTGGCCGCCGATCAGCAGGCAGCGTTCCTCGCCGTTCTTGCAGCGGACGCGGTATTCCTGCGGCGACACCTGGCCGTCGCCCTCTTGCGCCTGCTTGATCAAGGCGAACCAGGTTTGCTGCACCTGTTGCCGGTAGGCCGGGTCGGGGTAGGCCCTGGACCACCAGTCCGCCAGCGTCGGAATGTCATCGCGCTTGTAGCCGAACAGTTCGGTGAAGCGCCGGTTGATCGAGGTGAGCTGGTCGCCGCTCAAATGGAGCAGCCCGACCGGCGCGGCCTCGAACAGCACCCCCAGTTTCTCGTTGGCCTGGCGCAGCACCTGGGCTGCGGCCCGCTCGGCGCTGATGTCGTCGACGATCCAGACCGAGCCACGTGCCGGATCGCCGGCGTCGATCGCGTGCCCGACGATGCGTGTCCATACCGGGCTGCCGTCGCGCCGCTGCATCAGCTGCTCGCGCCGGTGGGTTTGGCCTTGCCAGATGTCGACATAGGCCTCTTGGCCGATCTGCTGGTAGTCCTGTTCTGTCGCATACCAGAGCCGGGTCGGCTGGCCGACCAGTGCGCCGTCGGGCCAGCCCAGGATCTCGTGCATGCGCTGGTTGCAGCGCGTCGCGACCCGGTCCTTGAGCAGCACGATGCCCGAGCTGGCGGATTCGAGGATGGCCTGCTGTTCCGCTGCCGCCAGGCGCAGCGCTTCGCTGGCCGCGCGCTGCTCGGTGATGTCATCGATCAGCGCGACGATGCCGGCTGCCGGGTTGGCCGGGTCGATCGCACGCGACGACAGCCGGGCCCAGTAGCGGCTGCCGTCCTTGCGCTGGAGCTGCAGCTCAATCACATTGGTCCGGTCATCGCCGATCTGGCGGTAGATGGCGTCGTTCTCGCGCTGCCAGCTCTCGTCGTCGCCGTAGAGGATCCGGCTTGACTGGCCTTCGAGTTCGGCGCAGGCATAGCCGGTGATCGCTTCGGTGCGCTGGTTGCACTGCTGGATCACGCGATGGCGCACCAGCATGATGGCGGCGCTGGCCGAGTCGACGATGGCGTGCATCTGTGCATTGGCGCTGCGCAGGTGGTCGCTGGCCGCGGCCAGCTCGGCGGTGCGTTCGGCGACCTGGCGCTCGAGCTCCTGCCGGTATTCGGCCAAGGTCTGTTCGGCCTGTTTCTGCGCCGTGATGTCGTTCAATACCGCATGCATCAGCTTCTTGCCGCCGCGCCTGATCGTCGTCAGCAGCACCTGCACCGGAAAAGTCTCGCCATCGGCACGCTGATGCAGCCATTCGAACTCGTGAAAGCCGCGTTCCTGCGCGATCCGGCCCATCTCGATCGCCTTCTCGGCCGAGTCTGTCCCGTCGGGCTGCAAGGGCGGCGAAATCAGCGCGTGCGTCTGGCCGATCAGCTGCTCCGGGCGCTCCATGCGCAGCATGTCGAGCGCGGCGCGGTTGGCCGCGACGATGTGGCCGGCCTCGAGCAGCAAGATGGCCTGGCGGGTGTCCTCGAACAGGGCGCGGAAGCGGTCTTCGCTCTCGGCCAGTTCGGCGGTCCTGCGCTTGACCACCTGCCGGGTGGTCCAGACCCAGCCGCCCAGCAGCAGCATGATGCCGAGCAGGATGCCGCCGCCCAGCTTGAGGTGGAGCAGCAGGGCGGCCTGGTCCGGATCGAGCGGGGCACCGAACCATTTGCTGCGCAGCTCGGCATCTTCCTCGGCGCTGATGGCCTGCATGCCGCGCACGACCAGCGCCAGCGTCTGCGCATTGCCCTTGCGCACCGCGCGATGGAACTCCCCGACATAGAGCTCGAATGCCTTGCGGAAGTCGTTGCCGATGCCGAGCTGGTAGAGGTAGAAGTTGGCCGGCGCCTCGTCGAGGCAGAAGATCTTGACCTCGGCGCGGCTGGCGGCGCCGAGCAGGGCCTCGTAGTTGCTGTATTGCAGTAGCGACGTGATGCCCCGTTCGGCGAGCTGGTCGATGCAGGCGTCGCCCTTCTGCACGCCGACCTGGAAGCCCTTGAGCGTCTGCACATTGCTGATGCCGCCGATCGAGGCATGGCTGTAGATGTTGACCGGCAGCCGGGCGTAGGGCGGCGAGAAGTCGTAGAGCGGCTCGCGTGGCGGCGTGCGATAGATCATGTCGATCACATCGGCTTCGCCCTGCTGGAGCTGGCGCTGCGCCTCGGCCCATTGCGTCGCGCTGAGCTGGACCGGAACCCCGGTCTTCTGCTGCCACAGCTGCCAGTAGTCGACCAGGTAGCCCTGGACCTGGCCGTCGGCGTCGCGGAACAGATAGGGCGGGTAGTTGTCGTCGCTGACGATGTGCAGGGTGTGCGCGTCGGCCAGGGCATCGGTGGCCGGCAGCAACAGGCCGGCCCAGCACAGGCCGAGCGCAAGCAGGCGTCGGCGACCGACATTCGATAGCGTGAACCGGATGGACATCGTTGATTTGCACTTCTGGCCCGCACCGACCCCGGCCACCTGCAGCACGGATCAAGCGCGCCACCGGCGCCAGCCATGCACCTGTTCCCTCCTTTCACCATGGTACTGGGCGCCACGCTGGCTGGCTAGTCGTGGCAGCTGATGTTGCCGCTTCAGCTGGCCGTTGCCGGGCGGCTGTTTCACGTGGAACAAGCTGTCCGGCGGCCCGCCAGCCCGGGTCACGCTCTGCCGGTTACTGGGTGCCGAACAGGCGGTGGCCCGCGTCGCCCAGGCCGGGCACGATGTAGCCGTGCTCGTCCAGCCCGCGGTCAACCGCCGGCGTGAAGATCGGTACGTCCGGGTGCTGCCGGTGAAAGCGCGCGATGCCTTCCGGACAGGTCAGCAGGCAGACGAAGCGGATCGAGCGTGGCTGGCAGGCCTTGAGCCGCTCGACCGCCGCTGCCGCCGAGTTGCCGGTGGCCAGCATCGGGTCGAGCACGATCACGTCGCGCTCCGCCATGTCCTGCGGCATCTTGAAGTAGTACTCCACCGCCTCCAGCGTCCCGGGATTGCGGTAGAGGCCGATATGGCCGACGCGCGCGCTTGGCAGGATGTCGAGCATGCCGTCGAGCAGGCCGTTGCCGGCGCGCAGGATCGAGGCCAGCACGATCTTCTTGCCGTCGATCATGCGTGCGTCCATGGCTTCGAGCGAGGTCTCGATCCGCACCAACTGCGTCGGCATGTCGCGCGTGAGCTCGTAGGCCAGCAGGGCGCTGATTTCGCGCGCCAGCTGGCGGAAGTTCTTGGTGCTGGTGTCCTTGCACCGCATCAGGCTCAGCTTGTGCTGGATCAGCGGGTGGTCGATCAGGTGCAGTTGGGCGTTCATGGTCAGGAATTCCGTGGTGAAGGCTGAAGCAGCCAGGGTGGGGCGCCGCGGCCCAGGCTCGGCGGCGCCAGCCAGACCTGGTGCGCGGCGGCGGCCACGCTGTCGATCAGCTTGAGCTCCAGCCGGTCTTGCAGCCGCGTCGCCATGCCGGCCAGGCCCGCGCCGCCGAGGATCAGGCTGTCCACCGGCCACCGCTGCTCGATGCGCCGGCAGGCCTGCAGCAGCACGGCCTCGGCCGCCTGCGGGTCGGCGTGGATCTGGGCTCCGCTGAGCTCGACGGTCTCGATGCCGCAGACCCGGTCGGCGTGGGCCAGGTCGGGCAGCAGGCGTTCGAGCATCGGTTTCCAGGCCTGTCCGCCGGTCAGTATTGCACAGCGGCCGAAGTCGGCGGCTTGCGCCAGCGCGGCCTCGGCCAGGCCCGTGACCGGGCAGCTTGCCAGCTCGCGCAGGGCCAGCAGGCCGGGATCGCCGAAACAGGCGATCACGATGCCGTCCGGGCCCAGGGTGCGCTGGTTCGAGTACCGGGCCCAGCTTTCCAGCGTCGCGTGCGCGGCCACGGCATAGCCGCAGGGGTCGCCGATATAGGGCGCGCCGAAGCGCGCCGTGACGGCCTCGGTCCAGACATCCGGCGGCGATTCGGCATGGATCGCCTGCTGCACCCGTTCCGTGATGCTGCTGGTGGTGTTGGGGTTGATCACCAGCAGCCGGCGCTGGCGTCCTCGCTTGTGGCTCATGGATCAGGGTCTCTGCAGGTCGGTCGAGTGGCGGACTTCAGCGCGAGCCGCCCTGGCGCCGCTTGAGGGCACGCGTCGCGCCGATGGCCAGTGCCATGACGGCAAACGAGACCACGGTCGTGACGGTGCCGAGCGCGTAGATCGCGGGCGTGGTGACGGTGGTGGTCAGGCCCTGCAGTTCGAGCGGCAGGGTGTTGACATCGCCGATGGCCTGCGAGGTGCGCGCGATCTCGTCCCAGCTCAGCGTGAAGCCGAACATGCCGACCCCGATCGCCGACGGCGCGATCAGCGGCAGCACCACATGGCGGAAGGTCTGCCAGGGGCTGGCGCCGAGGTCGCGCGCGGCTTCCTCGTAGGCCGGGTTGAAGCGGTTGAAGACCGCGAACATGATCAGCAGCCCGAACGGCAATGTCCAGCTCAGGTGGGCACCCAGCGCCGAGCTGAACAGCCCCAGGCTGGTGGTGAAGGTTTCGAGCCAGTCATGCAGGCCCCAGGCCTCGGCCAGCTGCTTGATGCCGCTGTCGAGCAGGCGGAACTGCAGGCCGATGCCGAGCGAGACCACGATCGACGGCATGATCAGGCTGGCGATCGTGACGTAGAACAGCAGGTTGCCGCCGCGCAGCCGCTTGCGAAAGGCCAGCGAGGCCAGCAGCGACAGCAGCACGGTCAGCCCCATCACGACCGCGCCCAGGGCCAGCGAGCGGCGAAAGGCGGCGCCGATGTCGACCACGCCCAGGCCTTCGGCGAGCTGGCGGTACCAGTGCAGCGACCAGCCGCGCATCGGGAAGGTCAGGCCGCCCTCGGGGCCCTGGAAGCTCAGCACGAAGATGGTCAGCATCGGGCCGTAGAGGAACAGCACGAAGGCGCCGAACAGCAGGGCCAGCGGCCAGAAGCCGGGCGCGCGGGGTTCGCGGTAGGTCGCGGCCATGTCAAAGCTCCTTGCGGATATCGACCACCCGGGTCAGGCCCCAGACGATCATCAGGACGGTCAGCAGCAGCACCACGGCATTGGCCGCCGCGAGCGGGAACTGCAGGTAGCTGGTCTGGACCTGGATCATCTTGCCGATCGAGGCGATCTGCTGTCCGCCCATCACGCCGACGGTGACGAAGTCGCCCATCACGATCGTGATGATGAAGATCGAGCCGATCAGGATGCCGGTGCGCGACAGCGGCACGATCACGTTCCACAGCGTCTGCCAGGCGCTGGCGCCGGCGTCGCGCGCGGCCTCGAGCAGGCTGCGGTCGATCCGCATCATCGAGTTGAAGATCGGCACGATCATGAACATGGTGTAGAGGTGGACATAGGCCAGCAGCACCGAGAAGTCCGAGAACAGCAGCCACTCGAGCGGCTGCCGGATCAGTCCGGTCGCTTCCAGTCCCTGGTTGAGCAGGCCGTTGCGGCCCAGCAGCGGCACCCAGGCAATCATCCGGATCACGTTGGAAGTCCAGAACGGCACCGTGCAGAGCACGAACAGCAGGGTCTGCATGCCGACCGAATGGACGTGGAAGGCCAGGAAATAGGCCAGCGCGAAGCCCAGCACCAGCGTCAGCGCCCAGCTCAGCAGCGCGAACTTGAGCGTCGACAGGTAGGTCGACAGCGTGACGCAGAAGTCGCCGTACTCGTTGAGACGGCCGCAGCCCTCCCACATCGAGACATAGTTGCGCCAGGTGAAGGCCGGCAGCAGCTCGTATTCGTTGAAGTCCCAGAAGCTGACCATCAGGACCAGCCCGAGCGGGATCACGAAGAATGCCAAGAACACCGCCGCGAAAGGCAGCGCCTGCCACCAGGGATGGATGCCCGGGTCGCTGCGAGGGGAAACGGAGGCGGCGGTGCTCATGGCTTACCTTCTCAGGCCATCAGGCCGCGACGAATTCGTTCCACTTGCGCACCATGTACTCGTTCTCGTCCATGACCGCGTTCCAGCAGGCGATGCTGCCCATGCGCTGCTCGTAGCTGCCGCCGTCGCGCACGCTGCCGGCCTTGGCCAGCACGTCGCCGGTCGGGTTCTTGATGTCCTTGGCGGCAGGCTTGCCCTCCATCCAGTAGGCCCATTCGTAGGCATCCATCTTGGCCTTGGCGGTGTCGAGCACGGCGCTGTAATAGCCCTGGCGGTTCAGGTAGGCACCGGCCCAGCCGTCGAGGAACCAGTTGATGAACTCGTAGGCGCCGTCGAGCTTGCGGCCCGACAGGGTCTTGGGCAGGCCGAAGCCGGCGGCCCAGGCGCGGTAGCCTTCCTTGAGCGGCTGGAAGTTGCAGGCGATGCCCTTGGTGCGCACGGCGGTCACGGCCGGGCTCCACATCGACTGGATCACGACCTCGCCCGAGGCCATCAGGTTGACCGACTCGTTGAAGTCCTTCCAGAGCGCGCGGAACTGGCCGGCCTTCTTGGCCTCGACCAGGGTCCTGATCGTCAGGTCGATCTCGGCCTTGGTCATGTTGCCCTTGTCCGGGTACTTGTACAGGCCGAGATCCTCGACCACCATGGCGGCGTCCATGATGCCGATCGAGGGGATGTTGAGGATGGCGGCCTTGCCCTTGAACTCGGGATTCAGCAGCTCGGCCCAGGAGTTGATCGGGCGCTTGATCAGGTCGGGGCGGATGCCCAGCGTGTCGGCGTTGTAGACGGTCGGGATCAGCGTCATGAACGGCGTCGGCGCGCTGGCGAACTTCTTGCTCTCGGGCTTTTCCAGGTACATCACCTTCTTCGGCGCCGTGCCCTGGTCGCCGACCGCCTTGCCGGCTACCGTGCCTTGCGTGAACAGCGAGGTGATCTTGTCGGCGTTCTTGATGCGCCGGCTGTCGATGCCGAGCAGGTTGCCGGTCGGGATGATCTTCTTGAGCGAGAAGTATTCCGTGTCGATCAGGTCGAAGCTGTTGGGCGCGGTGATGGCGCGCTTGGTGACCTCGTCGGTGGTGACGGCGACATACTGGATCTTGATGCCGGTGTCGGCCTCGAACTTCTCGGCGATGGTCTTGTCCTGGTTGACCGCCGTGCCCAGGTAGCGCAGCGTGATCTTCTCCTGCGCGTGGATGGCCGGGAACATGCCGCTGGCCAGCACGGCGGCGGCGCCCTTGAGGATCTGGCGGCGCTGGGGTTCGCTGCGGGTCTTGTCGGTGTCGTGGCTCATGGACGAAAACTCCTGAAGAGGAAGGGAGAACCTGAGGCCGTCAGGCAACGGAGTGAAAGTGAGGGCGGCGGGCAGGGGAACGGTGTCAGACGCCGGACGCGGCCAGCACATGGGCCTGCTCGGGGCGCCAGGACAGACGCACCGGCTGGTGCAGGCCCAGCGGCTGCTGCAGGAATTCGGCCTCCGGCAGCGTCACCAGCAGCTTCTTGCGCGGCGCGGGCGTGGCGTCCAGGGTCTCGACCCCGAGCAGCACATAGCTGCCCTGGTATTCGATGTCGCAGACCTGGCCCTCGAGGCTGGGCAGGTCGCCCGCTGTCGCGGCGATGTCGCGCACCGCGATCCGGTCGGAGCGGACCGCGATGCGCTGCCCGCCGCTGTCGAGCACGTTGTGGCCGCCCATGAAGTGGGCGACGAATTCGGTCGCGGGCTGGTTGAAGACCTCGCGCGGACTGCCGGCCTGCTCGATCCGGCCCTGGTTCATCACGACCATCTGGTCGGCCAGGGCCATGGCCTCTTCCTGCGAGTGGGTGACATGGATGAAGGTCAGCCCGAGCTCCTGCTGCCAGCGGCGCAGCTCGGCCCGCATCTGCACGCGCAGGAAGGGGTCGAGCGCCGACAGCGGCTCGTCGAGCAGCAGCACCTGGGGCTGGGTGATCAGGGCGCGGGCGAGCGCGACGCGCTGCTGCTGTCCGCCCGACAGTTCAGCCGGCTTGCGCTGTGCCAGCGCGCCGAGCGCCACCCGTTCGAGCAGTTCCTGCGCCTTGCGCTGGCGCTCGGCCTTGCCGATGCCTTTCATCTTGAGGCTGAAGGCGACGTTATCGAGCGCGCTCAGATGCGGGAACAGCGCATAGCTCTGGAACATCATCGCGGTGCCGCGTTGCGCCGCCGGTGCCTGCGTGATGTTGCGTCCGCCGAGCAGGATGTCGCCTTCGGACACCGTCTCGTGGCCGGCGATCATGCGCAGGGTCGAGCTCTTGCCGCAACCCGAGGGGCCGAGCAGGCAGCAGTAGCTGCCGGCCGCTATCCTGAGGTCGATCGCATCGACCGCGGTGAAGGCGTTGCCATAGCGCTTGGTCAGTCCGACCAGCTCGAGTGCGGAAGCGGCGGGGGGCTTGGTGAGGCTCATGGCCCCAACTACGCAAGCGCCATGCCAGCTTTGTACACAATCCCATCATGGATTGGGTACTCCTGTTCACCAGGCTTGTGCGCAGGCTAGTGTGTCGCGATCAGGATCGGTGCCTGCGATGCAAGTTGGTGCGGGAGGGCTGGCAGGCTAGTCGTCGGCCGTTAGGGAGAGCTTGCGGTTGGTGATGCGTACGAGCGTGCAGTCCTGGGCGCTCGGACTGGCCGATCAGGTTGCATGACTACGGTCCTGTTTCATGTGAAACAGGTGGTGGTTTTCTGTCAGAGTGATCAAGCTCGCCGGCCGCGTCGGCATAGTGCTGCCGGTAGTGGAGCAGCTCGATGACGCGGTGCCGCAGCAGCAATGTACGCGAGGCCGCACGGGTGATCCGGCCCGAACTGCCGAAGTTCGCGGCCGTCCAGTTGCTGTCGACGAAGTCCTGTTCCGCTTTACGCCAGCGCAGCCAGCGCTGCTGCGACTCGCGTAGTGTCTGTGCCGCACTGGCGTCGAGTCGGGACAGCAATCCGTTGAAGTGGTGGTCCATTTCCTGCTCCAGATAGGCCTGGTAGGCAGCGTAAGCGCGCAGCATGTCCGCATCGGTAGTGCTGGACGCTGCGATTGCCTGCAGATGCTGTTCGGCGCTGGACTCGAAGGTCTGCAGCAGGTCGGGCGCGTCCGGGTTGTCGAGGGCGCTGGCCAGGGTCGAGGCCAGCAGCGCACCGGCCAGCAGCAGTGCCCGCGCACTGCGACCAAGAGGCCGACGTGGTTGAACCGGGCTGTCACCACCGTGCATAGACACCCTTGGAGAATATGTCCCATTCGCATTGTCTGCGTCGCACCAGTCCTTGCATCACCCTGCCCTGCGAGCGGTTCCATGATTTCCACGCTGCTTCGAGCTCGTGGCTGTCCGCCGCGTGGCCGGCGTTGATCAGCCCCTGCGCGCGCGAGCCTGCGAAGGCGTTGTTACCGATATTGAATGCGAGCATGACCATGGCGTCGAATTCCTGCTGCAGCACTGCGCGATGCAGCCTGCTGCGGACGCCTGCGACGAAGGGGGCCAGGTCGCGTTCGAACAGCGCGTTGGCCTGTACCACGCTGATACCGCCCTTGAACGTGCGCCATTCGGCTTGCGGGATCAGATGGCCGTAGCCCACCGTGGCGCCTGGCACCCAGGCGCTGATCTCTTGGTCGGTCTGGTCATCGTAAGGTCTGAGCCTGAGCGACTCGACCTGCTTGAGCAGCTCAATCAATGTGCGGCTCGGTACCATGTGGTGCTGGCCTGTTTCCACCTTGTCCTCCCTGTGCGTGATCACGCTTGATTCTTATCCGGATTGGGGGAGGATGCCAGTCCAGGTCGCTTAATTCAAGCAGTTGTCGGCCTGTTCGACTCTGCCCAACCAGGTCTCCAGTTCTTCTCGCTGGGTTGGGATAAGCACCGGCCGACAGGCATGGCAGCAGATTCGCAAGCCTGTCGTTCCTCCGGTAAAAGCAGGTCACTGTCATGCCCCGCGTCGGGACTGGTTTGCCTGCGAAATCGAAAGCCGGCTCGTAGACGCCGGTTTCATGGCGGCTGATACAGGCGCCGCTGCAGCTTTCTTCGTAAGCTGGAGCAGCAGCGTCAAACACGCAGTGCCTGTTCCACGTGAAACATCATCCCGGCGCCGTAGCCTGTTCCAGCCGCTGCAGATAGACCATGGCCTGCTCGCGTGTTTCGCCGCACATCTCGCGGCTGGGTGGCAGCGAGCCGCAGACCGCCGGCCGTTCCGGCTGGCCGAACAGGCGGCAGCGCAGCTCGGCGTCTAGATGGGGGCAGGGGAGGCCAGCGGGCTTGCCCTTGGGCAGTCCGGGCATGGGGCTGCTGATCGAGGGCGCGATGCAGCAGGCGGCGCAGCCGGGGCGGCAGGAGAGTGACATGCTATTTATCCAGCCGGGTGTCAGGCATGCAGCGGCGGGCGGTAGGCCTTGCCGAGTTCGGTGGCCAGGGCCTCCAGCTTTCTGTCAGCGGTCCAGAGCCAGGTTCTTTCGCTGATCAGCGTCGAGGCGAGCAGGCTGATGTCCGCCAGCCCGCAGCCACGCCCATACAACTGTCTGGCTTCCAGCAGCGTCAGCAGTTCGTCGTGCGTGGCGACTGGCGCCTGTTCGAGCTCGCCCAGCATGTCGATGATGGCTCGGCGACTGGGCGGGGTGCCGCAAGCCACCTCCGCCACCACATAGGGATGGCTGATCACGGCGCCTGCTTCAAGCAGCGCGACCAGACGGTCGTTGCGTTGCTTGAAGTGCCCGACCCAGATCGAGCTGTCTACCAGTACGTTCATGTGGCCGACTGCCCTTCGCGCTGGCGCGGCACCAGTTCGATTTCGGGCGCCTGCCCGCCCAGCGCGGCGAGGCGCCGGGCCGTCTGCCGCTGGATGAACGCTTTCACGCATTCCCTCAGCAGCTCGGATTTCTCCATGCCAGGGTGATCTGCCAGTGCGATGGCCTTGGCAAACAGCTGGTCGTCAATCGTCAGGGTAGTGCGCATGTCGGCCCTCTTCATCATCAATGATGGCATCATTTTGCATCAAAAAGATCGGAGCTGCTTGGGTCGGTCCGTGATCATGCCGTGTGAAAAATGCACCCCGCCGGTAAAATCGGGCCTGATCTTTTCAAGGCAGATCTGTTGCCTGTCTTTCCGCTATTTCCATGCTCTACCCACAAGAATTCGATGTCATCGTCGTCGGCGGCGGCCATGCCGGCACCGAGGCCGCGCTCGCCGCCGCGCGCATGGGCTGCCAGACCCTGCTGCTGAGCCACAACATCGAGACGCTGGGGGCCATGAGCTGCAACCCCTCGATCGGCGGCATCGGCAAGGGCCATCTGGTCAAGGAGGTCGATGCGCTCGGCGGAGCGATGGCGCTGGCGACCGACGAGGGCGGTATCCAGTTCCGCATCCTCAACGGCAGCAAGGGGCCGGCGGTGCGCGCGACCCGGGCCCAGGCCGACCGCATCCTGTACAAGGCCGCGATCCGCCGCATGCTGGAAAACCAGCCGAACCTGACGCTGTTCCAGCAGGCGGTCGACGACCTGATGGTCGAGGGCGATTGCGTGGTCGGCGCCGTGACGCAGATCGGCATTCGCTTTCGCGCCCGTACGGTGGTGCTGACGGCCGGCACCTTCCTCGACGGCAAGATCCATGTCGGGCTCGAGAACCATGCCGGCGGTCGTGCCGGCGACCCGCCCTCGGTCAGCCTGTCGGCGCGGCTGAAGGAACTCAAGCTGGCGCAGGGCCGGCTCAAGACCGGCACGCCGCCGCGGCTGGACGGCCGCACGATCGACTTCAGCCAGTGCACCGAGCAGCCCGGCGACGGCATGCCGGGCTCTGCCACCGCCGACCAGCCGGTGCCGGTGTTCAGCTTCATGGGCAATGCCGCGATGCATCCGCAGCAGCTGCCCTGCTGGATCACGCACACCAACGAGCGCACGCACGAGATCATCCGCAGCGGCTTCGACCGCAGCCCGATGTTCACCGGCAAGATCGAGGGCGTCGGTCCGCGTTACTGCCCGAGCGTCGAGGACAAGATCAACCGCTTCGCCGACAAGGACAGCCACCAGATCTTCCTCGAGCCCGAGGGCCTGACCACGCACGAGTTCTATCCCAACGGCATCAGCACCAGCCTGCCGTTCGACATCCAGCTCGCGCTGGTGCGATCCATCAAGGGCCTGGAGCAGTGCAACATCCTGCGCCCGGGCTATGCGATCGAGTACGACTACTTCGACCCGCGCGAGCTCAAGTCCAGCTTCGAGACCAAGCAGATCAACGGCCTGTTCTTTGCCGGCCAGATCAACGGCACCACCGGCTACGAGGAAGCCGCGGCGCAGGGCCTGTTCGCCGGCATCAACGCGGCGCTGCAGGTGCGCGGCGAGGGCGCCTGGTGCCCGCAGCGCGACGAGGCCTACCTGGGCGTGCTGGTCGACGACCTGATCACCAAGGGCGTGACCGAGCCCTACCGCATGTTCACCAGCCGGGCCGAGTTCCGGCTGCAATTGCGCGAGGACAATGCCGACATGCGCCTGACCGAGATCGGGCGCCGCCTGGGCCTGGTCGATGACGCGCGCTGGGATGCCTTCAACCGCAAGCGCGACGCGGTTTCACGTGAAACAGAGCGCCTGAAGTCGAGCTGGGCCAATCCGGCCACGCTGTCGGCGGCCGAGGCCGAGCGGGTGCTGGGCAAGGCGATCGACCACGAGTACAAGCTGTTCGACCTGCTGCGCCGCCCCGGCGTCAGCTATGCCGAGCTGATGGCGATGGAAGGCGGCCGCTTTGCTGCCAAGGGCAAGGACGGTGCACCAGCCCCGGTTTCACGTGAAACATTGGCCGAGCAGTACGAGGCGGTGATCGAGCAGGTCGAGATCGCGGCCAAGTATTCGGGCTATATCGAGCGCCAGAAGGGCGAGGTCGAGCGCGCTGCCTATTACGAGCATCTCAAGCTGCCGGCCGAGCTCGACTACCTGCAGGTCGCCGCGCTCAGCATCGAGGCGCGCCAGAAGCTGGCCAAGCACCGGCCCGAGACCCTGGGCCAGGCGTCGCGGATTTCGGGCATCACGCCGGCCAGCATCTCGCTGCTGCTGATCCACCTCAAGCGCGGCAAGTTCAAGGGCTTCGCCGAACTGCCCGCTGTCGCCACCGAGAACGGCGAGGTGCAGGCATGAGCGCGCATCCGCTGGAAACCGGCCTGCGCGCCGGCATCGCAGAGCTGGGTCTGGAACTGAGCGACGAGCAGGTCGCCAAGCTGCTGTCCTATCTGGACTGGGTCGCCAAGTGGAACAAGGTCTACAACCTGACCGCGCTGCGCGACCCGCAGGAAATGCTGACGCATCACCTGCTCGACAGCCTGGCGGCGGTGGCGCCGCTGCGGCGTCAGCTGGCGGCCATGGGGCTGGAAAAGCCGCGCCTGCTCGACGTCGGCTCGGGTGCCGGCCTGCCGGGCGCGGTGTTCGCGATCGTCTGCCCCGAGCTCGATGTCAGCTGCGTCGATACCGTGGCCAAGAAGGCGCTGTTCATCCAGCAGATTGCGGCGGCGTTGCGGCTGCCCAATCTGCACGGCCTGCATGCCCGGGTGGAAAACCTCAAGCAGCACTGGGATGTCGTGAGCTCGCGAGCCTTTGCCTCGCTGGCCGACTTCACCAACTGGTCGCGCCAGGCCCTGGCCGAGCAGGGCGTCTGGCTGGCGATGAAGGGCAAGCATCCGGCCGACGAGATCGTGGCGCTGGCGCCCGAGTTGGAGTTGTTCCACGTGGAACAGCTGCAGGTACCGGGGTTGGACGCCGAGCGCTGCATCGTCTGGGTCCGGCCCAAGGCGGCCTGAATCCGAGCTGACTCCGAAAGGTCTGGGCGCCAGCCAGGCGCCTGGCCTTCGGTCCGTCCTGCCGTCCTGGGCGCGTTGCTGACCACGGCCCGTCACTGTCTTGTCGCAGGCCTTACCCGGGAAAGCCCTTAAACTCGGCGGCAACATCAGGTCCGCGCCATCAGCTGCGCCGGCCATCTTTTTCTGCAATTCCCCTGTTTGAGCTAGCCCCACCATGGCCAAGATCTTTTGCATTGCCAACCAGAAGGGCGGCGTCGGCAAGACCACCACCAGCGTCAACCTGGCCGCCGGACTGGCCAGGATCGGTCAGCGCGTGCTGTTGATTGACCTCGACCCGCAGGGCAATGCGACCATGGGTTCGGGCGTCAACAAGCGCGAGCTCGCACTCAGCATCTACGACGTGCTGCTCGGCGAGGCGACCATTGCCGAAGCTGCCGTCAACGCCGAGGCCTGCGGCTACCGCGTGCTGGGCGCGAATCGCGAGCTGGCCGGCGCCGAGATCGAGCTGGTCGGACTGGACCAGCGCGAGCAGCGCCTCAAGCAGGCTCTCGCTGTGGTGGCGACCGATTACGACTTCGTGCTGATCGACTGTCCGCCCTCGCTGAGCCTGCTGACGCTCAACGGCCTGTGCGCGGCCAACGGCGTGATCGTGCCGATGCAGTGCGAGTATTTCGCACTCGAAGGCGTGTCCGATCTGGTCAACACCATCAAGCAGGTGCGTGCCAACCTGAACCGCGAGCTCAAGGTGATCGGCCTGCTGCGCGTGATGTTCGACGCCCGCACCATGCTGCAGAAGCAGGTCAGCGACCAGCTGTTCGAGCATTTCGGCGACGAGGTGTTCCAGACCGTGATTCCGCGCAACGTGCGCCTGGCCGAAGCACCGAGCTACGGCCTGCCGGGCGTGGTGTTCGACCCGTCGGCCAAGGGCAGCAAGGCCTTCATCGAGTTCGCGCGCGAGATGGTCGAGCGCATCGAGCGCCTGTGAGCGAGGTTTCACGTGAAACATGCCAACCATGACGCTGCACCGCAGGTGCTGATCCTGCCGGGCTGGCAGGGCAGCGGCTCCGCCCATTGGCAGAGCCGCTGGGAGGCGCTACACGGCTACGCCCGCGTCGAGCAGCATGACTGGCAGCAGCCGCGCCGCGGTGACTGGCTGGCGCGGCTCGACGAAACCGTGATCGACAGCGAGCGGCCAGTCGTGCTGGTTGCGCACAGCCTGGGCTGTGTGCTGGTGGCGGCCTGGGCCAGGTTCTCGCGTCACAGCCACAAGGTGCGCGGCGCGCTGCTGGTGGCGCCGGGCGATGTCGAACAGCCGGACCTGGCACCGGCCTTGCCGGGCTGGGCGCCGATCCTGCGCGATCCGCTGCCTTTTGCCAGCCTGCTGGTCGCGAGCCAGGATGACCCCTATTGCCGCTTCGAGCGTGCCGAGCAACTCGCGCAGGCCTGGGGCAGTCGCCTGGTCGATGCCGGTGCGCGCGGCCACCTGAATGCCGATTCCGGCCTGGGCGACTGGCCCGAAGGCCATGCGCTGCTCCAGCCCTGGCTGGCATAAGCTGAAAGAAGATGGAGCCCCTGATGGCGACGAAAAAATTCAAGGGACTCGGCCGCGGCCTGGAGGCCCTGCTCGGTCCCAAGCTCGACGAGAGCACCAGCCTCGATGCGGCCAGCGCCGAGCAGCCGAACCAGCTCGCCCTGAGCGACCTGGTGCCGGGCAGCTACCAGCCGCGCACGCGCATGGACGAGGGCGCGCTCTACGAGCTGGCCGAGAGCATCAAGGCCCAGGGCATCATGCAGCCGATCCTGGTGCGTCCGCTCGAGGAGGCCGAGGGCCTGCGCCGCCTGGCGGCCTGGCAGCAGCAGCAGGGCCTGCCGGCTGTTCCACGTGGAACGCGGCCGGTCTACGAGATCATCGCTGGCGAGCGGCGCTTTCGCGCCTCGCGCCTGGCCGGCCTCGAGCAGGTCCCGGTGCTGGTGCGCGACGTGCCGAACGAGGCCGCTGCCGCGATGGCGCTGATCGAGAACATCCAGCGCGAGGACCTCAACCCGCTCGAGGAAGCCCAGGGCCTGCAGCGCCTGGTCAACGAGTTCGGCCTCACGCATGAGCAGGCGGCCCAGGCCGTCGGTCGCTCGCGCAGCGCCGCCAGCAATCTGCTGCGCCTGTTGAACCTGGCCGAACCGGTCCAGACCATGCTGATGGCGGGCGACCTCGATATGGGCCATGCACGCGCCTTGCTGGGTCTGGAGCGCGCGGCCCAGATCAGCGCCGCACACCAGATCAACGCACGCAAGCTGTCGGTGCGCGAGACCGAGGGCCTGGTGCGCAAGCTCGGCGCAGGTTCCGAGGCTCCGGCGGCCAGGTCGCCCGAATCCAAGTCGCGCGATGTGCTCCGGGTCGAGGAGGAGCTGTCGGACCTGCTGACGGCGGCGGTCGAGGTCCGGATCAAGAAAAGCGTCAAGCGCCATGGCCAGGTCGAGCAGCTCGGCGAGCTCGCGATCCAGTTCGGCTCGCTGGCCGAACTCAACGGCCTGATCGAGCGTTTGCGCGGCCAGACCGATTGAATATCCCGGCCAGCTGAAATTGGACGCCAATCTGAGAAAATGATCAGCAGACCTGCATCGCGGGTTGACATGGGTTCCTCCCCGCACAGGATTGTTATGAGATTTCGCTCCGTCTCTGTTGGCTGGCTGGCCCTGCTGGCGCTGGCTTGTCTGAATGTCGCCGGGGCGCAAGTGCCGCCGCCGTCCCCGCCGTCGCCTGCTGCATTGCCAGTCGATGCCTTGGCGCAGACCCTGCCATTGGAGCTGGCCCAGCCCTTCGAGCAGGCCTGGGACGTGGTCGAGCTGGCGGGCCAGCCCATGCTGTCCGACAACCAGCGCCCCGCGCGCGTGGTGTTGCGCCCCAATGGCTCGCTCTGGGTCGACGGTGGTTGCAACTACTTCTCGGGGCGGGTCGAACGCGATGCCCAGGGGTTGTTCCGGGTCTCGAAATACGGCAGCACCCAACGGGTTTGCGAAAAGCCCCCGCGCTCCGAAGCTTTCCTGAACTCGGCCCTGATGATGGTCGACAATTTCCGCTGGGACCGCGGCTTGTTGCTGCGCAGCGGCAGCAGCGAGCTGTTGCGGCTGCGACCCAGCGCCAATCAGGAGACCCAGGCGCTCGAGCAGAGCATGGGGGGGCGCGCGCTGCCGGCAGTGGCAACTGCCGCCGCTCTCGCTCCGGCAGCGGCGCTGCAGTCGGCCCGGGAGCGTCCAGTCGCCATGCAAGCCGCTTCGGCGCGCCAGGTGGCCAGCCAGGACTGCCGTCCGGTCAAGGCCAGGAAGGGTGCTGGCAAGTCGCGCAAGGCCAAGGCGCCGGTTTGCCAGCCGCTCCAGGCCAAGGCGGCCAAGACAGCGACCGGCAAGGCCTCCCTGCGCGCCGCTGGCGCCAAGTCCAGCAAGGCTGTCAAGTCGTCGGCCAAGTCCAGCAAGGCCCGGCAAGCCAAGGCGGGCTCGGCGGCCAAGAGCCGCGCCAAGAGCAGCGGCAAGAAGAACACCCAGGTCGCACAAAAGCGGACCCAATCCTGAGCCTGGCTGACACCAGATCCTCGGCTCCCCCTCACGCCATTCACCTCGAAACGGAACCGCCATGGGCAATCGACTCACGCAAATCGCCACCCGAACCGGCGATGCCGGCACCACCGGACTCGGCAACAACCACCGCGTCAGCAAGAACAGCCTGCGCGTGCACGCGATGGGCGACATCGACGAGCTCAACTCGCAGATCGGCCTGCTGCTGTGCGAGGAGATGCCCGATGACGTGCGCGCGCTGCTGGTCGAGATCCAGCACCAGCTGTTCAACCTCGGCGGCGAGCTCAGCATCCCGGGCTACGAGCTGCTCAAGGCCGAGGCCGTGCTCACGCTCGACCAGGCGCTGTTGCGCTACAACGCGCAGCTGCCCAAGCTGCAGGAGTTCATCCTGCCAGCCGGAACCCGCGCGGCGGCCCAGGCCCATGTCTGCCGCACCGTCGCCCGCCGCGCCGAGCGCCAGGTGGTGGCACTCGGCAACGAGGAATCGATCAACGAAACCCCGCGCCAGTACCTGAACCGGCTCAGCGACCTGTTGTTCGTGCTCGCGCGCGTGCTCAACCGCGTCAACGGCGGTGACGATGTCTACTGGAAGAGCGAACGGCTGCAACAGGCCGGCCAGGCATGACGCGCTCCGGCAATCCGGCGCAACAACCTGCCGGTGGCAGCTTGCAGCGCTGGGCCCGCTGGACTTTCTGGCTGCTGCTGCTGATCGTCGTGGCGCTGACCCTGTCGCCGACCACCTACCTGCCATCGCAGGCCTTCACTCTGTGGGACAAGGCACAGCATGCGCTGGCCTTTGCCGCGCTGGGGGCGCTGGGTGCGCTGGCCTATCCGCGTCGGCTCGGTCTGCTGGCGGCCAATTTGCTGCTCTTCGGCGGTGCGATCGAGCTGGCCCAGGCCGCTACCGGCTGGCGCAGCGGCGACTGGGCCGACTGGTTGGCCGATGCCGTTGGTCTGGTCGCCGGTCTGGTGCTGGTCGCGCGCCTCAGCCGTTGCGCTGTTGCCAGAAGCCCGGCTGGCCGTAGCGCGTCTTGAGGAAATCGACCCACAGCCGCACCCGCAGCGGCAGGTGCTTGCGCTGCGGGAACACCGCATAGATGCCGTTGGGCGCCGCCGCGTAGTCCTCGAGCAGGGTGACCAGGCGTCCGGCCGCGATGTCGGATTCGACCTCCCAAGTGCTGCGCCAGGCGATGCCGTGACCGGCCAGGCACCATTCATGCAGCACCTGGCCGTCGGTGCAGTCGAACGGCCCGTCCGGCCTCAGATGGATCAGCTGCTCCGGCTTGCCGCCGCGCCCCGGCAGCCGGAAGGCCCAGCCGCGCGTCTGCGAGGCATCCGATGACAGCACCAGGCAGTCGAAGCGCGCCAGCTCCTGCGGATGTTCCGGCCGGCCGTGGCGCTGCAGATAGCGCGGCGCCGCGACGCAGAGCCGCCGGTTGTCGGCCAGCCGCACGCTGATCAACGACGAATCGGGCAGGTCGCCGACGCGCACCGCGCAGTCATAGCCCTCGCCAGCGAGGTCGATCACGCGGTCGCTCAGGTTCAGCGAGATCGTGACCTCGGGGTGCAGCTCGCGAAACAGCGGCACCAGCGGCGCGACATGGCGCCGTCCGAAGCCGGCCGGCGCGGTCAGCCGCAGCCGGCCGCTGGCCTGGGCGCCGCCGGCGCTCACGCTGGCCTCGGCGCTCGCGATCTCGGCCAGCAGGCGCTGGCAGTCCTCGAGGTAGGCACCGCCCTCGTGCGTCAGCGTGATGCGGCGCGTGGTGCGCAGCATCAGCTTGACGCCCAGTTTTTCCTCCAGCAGATCGAGCCGGCGCCCGATCACGGCCGGCGCCACGCCCTCGGCACGCGCCGCCGCGGCCAGGCTGCCGCGCGCTGCGACTGCGACGAAGGTTTCCATCGCCTTGAGCTTGTCCATCCTTGCCTGCGCTTTAGTTAATTTTTATCGATGAGTCTGGGGATAATTTTGTGGATTATGTAAGAAAAAGTCACGACTGAAATTGCAAACTGCCTTCGAATCCCGTCATGGAACTCGCATACAGTGGGGCTGTGGACAAGTCGGCATGGACCTTGCCTGACTTGCCGGTCGAAACCGTCTGGAGACTTGAACATGAACGCCCGCTCGAACAGCAACGCCCGCTTCACCATCCACCGCCTGCAGGTGGCCCAGGAACTGCACCAGTTCATCGAAGACCAGGTGCTGCCCGGCACCGGCATCGAGTCCGCCCATTTCTGGGCCGGTTTCGACGCCATCGTGGCCGACCTCGCGCCGAAGAACCGCGCGCTGCTGGCCGAGCGCGACCGCCTGCAGACCGAGCTCGATGCCTGGCACCGCGCCCACCCGGGCCCGATCACCGACATGCCGGCCTACCGCGCCTTCCTGGAGCAGATCGCCTATCTGGTGCCGCAACCGGCGGCCCAGGTCACGACCGCCAATGTCGATGCCGAACTGGCCCAGCAGGCCGGCCCGCAGCTGGTGGTGCCGATCACCAACGCACGCTACGCGCTCAACGCCGCCAATGCGCGCTGGGGCAGCCTGTATGACGCGCTCTACGGCACCGACGCCATCCCCGAGACCGACGGCGCCCAGAAGGGCCGGGGCTACAACCCGGTGCGCGGCGCCAAGGTCATCGCCTTCGCGCGCGATTTCCTCGACCAGTCCGCACCGCTGGCAGCCGGCTCGCACCATGACTCGACCGGCTATGCCGTCGTCGACGGTGCGCTGCAGGTCACGCTCAAGGACGGCAGCGTCAGCGGCCTGAAGCATCCGGCCCAGCTGGCCGGCTACCAGGGCGATGCCGCTGCGCCGAAGTCGCTGCTGTTCGCGCACAACGGCATCCACTTCGACCTGATCATCGACCGCAGCACCGCCATCGGTGCCAGCGACGCCGCCGGCGTCAGCGACCTGGTGATGGAAGCCGCGCTGTCGACCATCCTCGACCTCGAGGATTCGGTTGCCGCGGTCGACGCCGAGGACAAGGTGCTGGGCTACTCCAACTGGCTTGGCATCCTGAAGGGCACGCTGACCGAGACCTTCGAGAAGGGCGGCCAGCAGCTGACGCGCGGCCTGAATCCCGACCGCCTCTACACCGCGCCCGACGGCCAAGGCCAGGTGCGCCTGCACGGCCGCAGCCTGATGTTCGTGCGCAACGTCGGCCATCTGATGACCAACCCGGCCATCCTCTGGACCGATGCCGACGGCAGCGTGCGCGAGATCCCCGAAGGCATCATGGATGCCGTCGTCACCACCACGATCGCGCTGCACGACCTGCAGGGCCATGGCGTCAACGGCATCCGCAACAGCCGCAGTGGCAGCGTCTACATCGTCAAGCCCAAGATGCACGGCCCGGTCGAGGTCGGCTTCGCCGCCGAACTGTTCGGCCGCGTCGAGCAGCTGCTCGGCCTGCCTGACAGCACCGTCAAGCTCGGCATCATGGACGAGGAGCGCCGCACCAGCGTCAACCTGCGCGCCTGCATCGCGGCCGCTGCCAGCCGGGTCGCCTTCATCAACACCGGCTTCCTGGATCGCACTGGCGACGAGATGCACACCGCGATGCTGGCCGGCCCGATGATGCGCAAGGGTGACATCAAGTCCAGCGCCTGGATTGCCGCCTACGAGCGCCGCAACGTGCTGATCGGCCTGCAGTCCGGCCTGCGCGGCCGGGCCCAGATCGGCAAGGGCATGTGGGCCATGCCCGACCTGATGGCCGAGATGCTCAAGCAGAAGATCGGCCACCCCAAGGCCGGTGCCAATACCGCCTGGGTGCCGAGCCCGACCGGCGCCACCCTGCACGCGCTGCATTACCACCAGGTCAGCGTAGCCGAGGTGCAGCAGCAGATCGAGACCAGCGGCGACACCAGCAACGCCGAGCTGGCCGAGAAGCTCATGACCGACCTGCTGACCATTCCGGTGGTGGCCGAGGCCAAGTGGAGCGCCGAGGAGCGCCAGCAGGAGCTCGACAACAACGCGCAGGGCATCCTAGGCTATGTGGTGCGCTGGGTCGACCAGGGCGTGGGCTGCTCCAAGGTGCCCGACATCCACGACATCGGCCTGATGGAAGACCGCGCCACGCTGCGCATCAGCAGCCAGCACATGGCCAACTGGTTGCAGCACGGCGTCGTGACCGAGGCCCAGGTGCGCGCGACCTTCGAGCGCATGGCGGCCAAGGTCGACCAGCAGAATGCCGGCGATCCGGCCTACAAGAGCCTGGTTGCCAACCCCGATGGCGCGGCCTACCAGGCGGCACTCGACCTGGTGTTCAAGGGCAAGGAACAGCCGAGCGGCTACACCGAGCCGCTGCTGCACGCCTGGCGCCTGCAGGTCAAGGCTGCTGCCTGATCACGGCCTGAAGTGGAATGAGACGGCGCCCTGCGGGGCGCCGTTTTTTCATGATGGGTCCTGCACCATCGCTACCAGCTTGGCGAAAAAGCGGTGCACATCGTCATGGATTTCGTCAGTCGTCATGGCTGCAGCCACGCGTTCGCGCAGCAGTTCCAGCTTTGCTGGACCCTGGCGCAGGCCATGGAACAAGGAGTCGTCGTTCTCGAACAGAATGCGCTTGCCATCGACCACGGCGAAGATGTTGGCGCTGACGTTGCGCCATGTCTTGCCAGGTGCCAGCGTCAGGTTCTGATCGGAAAAGAACTGATCGATGCTGGCCAGCACGGCTTGGGCCAACGGGTCTTCCCCGCTGCTTTCCATGAGCTGCAGCGCCACATGCTGCCAGGCCGTGGGGACCAGCAGGTAGTTCTCTATGTTCTTGCGCTTCCACTCCACGATGGCCGGATTACTTTCCGGCGGGTGAAAGGCCTTCTCGGCATCATCGTAGTCGAACAGCATCAGCCGCTTGACGCCTGGCACGATCTGACTCAAGGCAATGAAATGCTCATCGGCCTGGCGCCGCATTTCGTGCTTGTTGCCGCCGCCCATGACCTTGAAGCACAGCCGGTCCATCACCGGCAAGGCATGGCACTGTTCGGCCCAGCCGCGCAGCAGGCGTTCGTCGCTTTCGCCTTCGATGTAGACGATGTAGGGGGAACCCATCAGGCGGGTGATTTCCTCGTTCGAGACATCGGCCATGGCCCGCAGCATGGCTGGGGTGGAGTCGATCCGGGAGGGTTTTTGCCGCAGCAGCGACAAGATCTGCCTGGCATCAACCCCCTTGGCGAATTCCTCGGCGTGGGTGGCGATCAGGAACTGGACGCCTTTCTCGGCGGATTTCCTCTTGAAATAGTCGAGCAACTCCCGCTGCAGGTTGACGTGCAAGTGCGCATCCGGTTCGTCGAGCAGTATGGTGCTGGGCTGGTAGCCATACAGGAAGGCCAGCAGGGTCATGGTCTGGTGAAAACCGCTGCCACCCGAGATCAGGTCGTAGGTCTTGCCGTTCTGCTTGTATTCCACCCCGATGTAGACATCCTTGGCCGAGTCGTAGCGGGGTGGCAGCAGATCGACAGCAAACCAGCGTTTGACCACGGCGACCAGTTCAGCCCAGTCTGCTGGAGCGACTGCACGCCGGACAGGCGGGGGCGGCATCGGGTTGACACCGCTGTCCACAGGCGGACGCCATACCTGCAGCAACAGATTGCGCAGCACGCTGCCTGGCTGTCCCTTGCCCACCTGCTGGCGAATGGGGGCCTTGTCCAGCCATTTCTCGGCCGGCTCCAGGCCGGAGAAGGGCGGGACGTAGGCAATGCGGGGTAGCTTCCCCTTGGCTTGGCAATCGCGAAACGTCTTCCAGCCCCCGATCGGGATGGCGTAGAGGGTTTGCGGTGAGTGGTAGCGCAACTCAAGGCCGAACGATTCGCTGCCGCCGCCCGCGGTCTTCCACTCCACGATGATCTCGATCAGGATGAACTGTTGCCGTTTCACGCCGGCTTCGTCGGTGGGGTAGGCGCGGTCGGTCCTGTCCTTCCACAGCAGGTTGAATTCCGGCACCGGCAAGGCGGTGAAGTTGGGCAGCACGATCTGGATGCCCTTGTTGCCGCTGCTGCGCGGGTTGCGGTGGAATTCATCGACGCAGAACTGCCAGATCGCGAGCGCTTGCAAGACCGTGCTCTTGCCGCTGTTGTTGCGCCCCACCAGCAGATCGAAGTCGGTGAAGGGATAGCTTTGCTCGCCAATGCTCTTGAAGTTGCGTAGCTTCAGTTGGGTGATCATCACGCTAAGCTAACACGACTTTCATGTCGGTGAATGTCGCGCCTGGCTGGTCATGCTTGCCACAGCCAGCAGTTGCAGATCGGATGCATTGACTCAATGAGCGATGACCATGCCAAACCCCCTGATCCTGTTCGGCGCCTTCGACCGCCACAATTTCGGCGACCTGCTGCTGGCGCAGGTCGCGGCCGCGCTGCTGCCCGGACGCGAGCTGCATTTCGCCGGTCTCGCCGAGCGTGACCTGCGGCACTGGGACGGCTTTGCCGTGCGCGCCTTGCCGGAGCTGCTGGCCGAACTCGCGCCGCGTCGGCCCGACCTGCTGCATGTCGGCGGCGAGATCCTCGACTGCAGCGCCTGGCAGGCCGCCGTCATGCTGCTGGCACCGGAACAGGCGCAAGCCGTGATCGCCTATCTGGCGCCGCGTGCCGCCGAGTGCGAGGACTGGATCAAAAGCCTCACGGGTGGCGCGCTGGCGCCCTATGTCGCCTCGCCCGTGCGTCTGCCCGGGCTGCGCCGCACGGCCTTTGCCGGGGTGGGCGGCGTCGGGCTGGCGCAGGCGCCTGAAGGCCTGCGCGCCGAGGTGCTGGCCGCGCTGCGCGCAGCGTCCTTCGTCTCGGTGCGCGACCGCATCACGCTGGCGACCCTGGCCCAGGCCGGCATCATGGCCCGCCTGCTGCCCGACCCGGCGGTGTTGGTCGCCGACCTGTTCGGCCGGCAGATCCGCCAGCGCGCCGAAGCCGGCGAGCTCGCCGTCTGCCAAGCGGCTTTCCCGTCGGGCTACCTGGCACTGCAGCTCGGCCCCGAATTCGCCGATGATGCCTGTCTCGACGCGCTCGCGGCCCAGCTGCAGGCGCTGCTGGCCGCCACCGGCATGGGGCTGGTGCTGTTCTGCGCCGGTCTGGCCCCCTGGCACGACGATCCCGCGACGCTGCAGCGCCTGGCGGCCAGGCTGCCAGCCCTGCCGCTGCGCCTCATGGAGTCGGCCCGGCTGTGGGACATCTGCGCGCTGATCGCCGGCAGCCGGGCCGACTC
>Ga0208374_1000079_pt1 | contig 66788 bp, 50 predicted proteins | sample RifOxyC3_FD_184037 | JGI IMG/M metagenome (GOLD analysis project Ga0208374, IMG submission 184037) | Groundwater microbial communities from Rifle, Colorado - Rifle Oxygen_injection C3 (SPAdes) | ecosystem: Environmental > Aquatic > Deep subsurface > Groundwater | place: Rifle, Colorado, USA...
GGAGATGCTGCACCTGGTCCTGCTGGTTGGTGCGATGGTGTCCTATCTGGAAGCCGAACGGAACGGCCGGCGTTACCCGGTGGAAGCCGCGTTGCTGCTGATGGCGGGTGGAATCAATCATTTCGGATTTCCGCCGCTGGCTGCCATGATGCTGGTGGTGTCCGCCATGGCCGAATCGGTGGCGCAACGGCCGGGACGGGTGGGTCGTCTGCTGACCTGCATGGCGGCGTTGGCGTGCGGGCTGGCTTGGGATCTGATGTTTTCGCCGGCCACCATCCAGATGCTGGAGGTCAAGGATGGGGTTCTGCCCCTGGTGCTGCTTCCCTTTGGCATTTTCCTGGTGATGGGATATGCGTTCAGTCGTCGTGGCGTTCATCCCCGCCTGGTTGTTTCGGCCGTCACCCTGGTTCGTTGGGGCGCGATGGTGGTGGGCGTCCTGTTGATCGGCCTGTCGGTGGGATTGTCGTTTTCGTCCATTGAACCGGCCCTGCTACGGATAACCGGGCGGCTTCCGCTGGTCGGGGAATGGGTGCTTCGTTTCAGCCGGTTTATTCCGTTTCACCGGTCGGCCTGGTTTGTGCTGCTGGGGGTGGGGACCTTGTTCCTGGTGCATGACCGTTCAGCGGGAATGAGCCGGGTACGGGTTGTGGCGACTGCCCTGGCCGGTGTGGTGGCGTTGTTGTTCCTCAATCCGGGCATCGCGCCGATTTATCCGTGGGCCTTTCGCCGGTATATCGTGTTTCTACTGCCGTTGATGGCCGTGGTGGCCGGCGCAGGCTTGACCCTGCCGGTCAGGATGCCCCGGATGCCGGCGTGGACGGGCCGGCCCCTCGGGGTGTTGTTGATGACGGCGTTGTGCCTGGTTGGAGGCAAGGCCAGCCGCCGGGCGGCCCGAGTGGGGGATTATGTCGGGCTTCGGGAGGTGCTGTCCGTCCTGAATGAAAAAATTCCACTGGGGGCCATGGTGGTCGCCGATGATCCGGGGACCGGTACGCCCCTGCTGCTGTTACACGGGCGTGATGTTTTTGAGGGAAGCCGGTTGTGGAAGAGCAGGGACCCTGAATACCAGGCCCGCTATGTGGCGGTCTTGCGCCGGTTGCAAGCCGGCCGGCGGATACTCTGGTTGACCAGCACGGATCACGGCATGAACCTGTATCCGTCACTGGTCGGGTCGGTGAGCCCCTGGATGGAACCGGTCACGGGGGTGTATCGCACCGTCATTCACAGCCCCAACGCTGATGAATTTGCCATGCGCGAACATGCCCGGCAATTCCAGTTGTATGTTTGGGATGAGCCGGACATGCCGTGATATGGTGTGGACGAATGAAGCTGGATTGGAATAGGGTACCGACATGGCGATCGATGAATCTCCGAGAATGAAACCCCGGCTTCCGGACCGGACCATGATCCTTATTCCTGCGTTCAACGAAGAGGGTTGTATCCGGGAGTTGCTGGCGGAAGTGCGACAGGCATGTCCAGGCATTGAGGTTGTGGTGGTCAATGATGGATCATCCGATCAAACCGTTCGTCAGGCTCGGTCCGGTGGGGCCACGGTCTTGGATTTGCCATGCAATGTCGGGGTTGGTGGGGCGGTGCAGGCGGGTTTTCAATATGCCGTTGACCGGGGGTATGATCGTGTGGTCCGGATTGACGGGGATGGCCAGCATCCGCCGGCCGGCATTCCGCGCCTGATTGCCGCGATGGATGCCGATCGTTCCGATCTGGTGATCGGGAGCCGGTTCGGGAGTGAGGCGGCGTGTATCAGCACCCGCTTTCGTTACCTGGGGGTTCGGACGCTGGCGTTGTTCCTCAGTATGATTTGTCGCCGCCGCATTACCGATCCGACGTCGGGGTTCTGGCTGATCCGACGCCCCTTGCTGGACTATTTTGCCCGGTATTACCCGGCCGATTATCCGGAACCCGAGGCCGTGGCGCTGCTGCGGCGGCAGGGGTATCAGTTCAGCGAGACACCGGTTCCGTTTCGTCCGCGTACGACGGGCCGATCCTCCATCCGGGCCTGGGGAACGTTTTATTACGTGTTCAAGGTGGGCCTGGCGCTGGTCGTGGATCGCCTGCGGCCCGTTGATGAACGGTATTCACGCAAGCTGTTGGCGGGGCCGGAATGAACTTATCGCATAGCATCGATTCCCTGTTGTTCTTCGTATCGCAGTGGGCCGGTGTCGCCCTGCCGCGCATTCTGGCGGCCTTGCTGGGGCTGATCATCTGCATCCTGGTGCTGGTCCGGTTGTGGGAACAGCGATCGCATTATGTGAATGTGTTCATCTGGGGGTTGTTGGGCGTGTTGCTGGTGGGGATGTCGTTGGACACGCGAATCCTGCACGGGCTTGGTGCCACCTCGTTCCTGGTCCGGATCCGGTTGCTGATCGGGTTTATGAGTGTGGGGGTCTTGCTGATCACCCTGGAGTCCATCCGGCGGTACCGGTTACAGGAACGGTATGCCCTGGTCTGGGTGGCGACCGCTGCGGTCATCCTGGCGAGTGTCTGTTGGCCGCGTGCGTTGGCGGTCGTCGCGTCGGTGTTTGGGTTGGAATATGTGACGGCCGTGGTGGTCGTGTTCCTGGTATTCATGATCCTGGCGGCGTTTCATGTGTCGCTGGCCTTATCGTCTTTTCAGGATGATCGGAAGCAACTGGCCCAGCGGTGTTCCCTGTTGGAGGCGCGTTTAAGGGATCTGGAGCGGGGATGGAAGGCGGCCGGGCTTCCACAACCGCCGTCCGAACCGGTTACGGAAGCGCCCGTTCCGGCGGCGGGTTTCCGACGCCCGGAACGGGCGTTGGTCCGGTTGTTGCGGGGGACCCAGTTGGCGGCGCCCCTGTTAATCGTGGCCACGTTGTTGGGCGCCCTGGTGGTGGGATGGCTGGCCCCCGGCGTGATGGTGGGGGACGAGGTCACCCATTACCATATCCTGACCCACCAGGCGGAAGTCTTGCCGACGCCCACGTATATGGCTTCCATCCCGAACGGTTGGGGAGAGCCGGAACTCCGGCGTTATCCGCATCCTCATTTGTGGCATTACCTGGGTGCCATGATATACCGCTGGGTTCCGTCGGCACGGGCCATCCAGTTCTATCATCTGCTGTTTCTGGCCCAGCTTCTTTTTGTTTCGTTCCTGCTGGCGCGTGACCGGGGCGGGGTTGAGAACCGTTCGGCGTTCCTGTATGTTCTGGCGCTGGCCACCATGCCGGCCCTGCTGATGTTCGGGATCTTGTTGTACCAGGATGTGCCGGTGACCGCCCAACTGGTTACGGCGTTCTACTTGATCACCCGGCGCCGCCCATTCTGGGCCACGGTGGCGATGATGGTGGCGCTGGGGATGAAGGTATCGGCCTTTGTCATGGTGCCGCCGTTCCTGGCGATGCTGGCCATGGTTGCCTGGAAATCTCCGGCGGGATCGTGTCCGGGAGCGTCGGGTGGATGGTTACGGGTGGTCCGGACGACCGGATGGACCCTGTTGAGCGGCTTGTTGATGCTGTCGGTCATGGGAGGAATACAGTGGTCATTAAAGCATTATACCCAAGGCGCCTATTATCCGTTTGAGCAACTCTCCCGACGTGTGGCCAACCTGTCGCAACCGAACGAGACTCCGCCGGTTGCGCCCGTGCCGGAAAAGCCGGCCCCGAGTGTGAAATCGGCGGTTCCTGGTCAGGCTGCACCCCTTGCGATAACCGTGCGGGATGCCTATATTGAAGCCAATCATCCAGGCGATCTGCGCGATTGGAGGAACTGGCTGATTTACGGTGGTGTGATCATCTGGCCTTGCCTGGTGTTGGGGCTTGCGGGCTGGTGTACCGGACTGCGGAAGGCGGGGGGTACACCGGTGGGGTCTGCCTGGCCGTTGTGGGTTGGGCTCTGGTATTGTGCCGGGACGGCGTTTCAATTGTGGACGGCGCCCGATGCCCGCTTCTTTCTGCCGGGAATCCCTTTCCTCCTGCTGCCCTTTGTAGAACATGCCAGCCGTCTTCCAAGATTCAAGCTGCTGGTCTCGTTGCTGGCGGCGGTGGCTATTCTCCAAAGTGTTCGCGTTCTGGATATGACCTACCAGCTTCGCCGGGTATCGCCCGCCCTTCAGGCGGCCATCACGTATCTTAAACAAAAACCAGTCGAACCGTTCCGGGTATTCATGTATCCGGAAGGCCATTACCGGTTGTTCCCCTGCCAGCATGAATGGTATCTGGGGTATAACCTCCGCAACTTCTGGAGAGCGGACAATACGCTTCGGATACGCTATCTGCAACGGTTCAAGATCGGGGCGATTGTCGTCAAGAAACGGTTGGTCGCGGAAGCGGACTCCAACTACACCAATCTCGGGATATATCCGGTCCGGTTTGTCCGTGACATTGACGCCGATCCGCGGTTCGAGAAGCTGTTCGACAATCCGGAAGTCGCCATTTACCAGGTTCCGGAAGCGGCAACCGCCGGCGTGTCCGACTGAAAACCGGCGAGGCGTCTACAGCTGGACTTCGCGGTTTTCCGCCAACGGTGGAGCCGGGGATGTCTCAACCACGCGCAGGGAACGCCATCGCCCGGTCCGGTAACGCAGCCAGAATGTGGCCCCCAATCCCACCACCAGCAGGACCACCACGATCCAGGTGGTGCGGGGCCCAACCTCCAGGAACCGGATCATGACCAGGGCGGTCAGGGCAAATACCCAATGCGCGGCGACGGAGATGACCATGGTCCAGAAGGTGTCGCCGGCGCCCCGCAACGCGCCGCCGAACACGATGCCGATCGAGTCGGCGAACACGTACATGCTCATCCACCGGATCATGAAAACGGCCAGGGGGACCACCTCGTCGAATCCCTGCGCCGGGCCGGCAGGCCGGAACAGGCGGACCAGCGGTTCGGGAAACAGACAGAAGGTCATGAAGGCAAAGCTGGTGTAGATGGCCGCCAGTTTCAGCCCGGAGCGGGTGACCTGATGGGCCCTGTCGGGATCGCGAGCACCCATGTAACGGCCGACCAGGCTGGTAACGCCGATCCCGATGCCGAGCAGTGGGACGAACGCCACCAGATCCCAGTTGAACGTGATGGTGATGGCGGCTGCCACGGCTACGCCGTATGAATGGAAGCAGAGCACCAGCACGTCAAACGCCAGCATGTTGAGGAAGAATTCGATGCCGCTCGGCGTGCCAAGGCGCAGGAGCTGGGACATCAGCGTGCGGTCATAGTGTTGGTTTCGGGTTGTGCCATACGCGATGCGGCAGGTTGGACCGGTGTACCGGATGGCCAGGACCAGCAACCCGGCGAAACTGCCGATCAGGGTGCCAATGGCCGCCCCGCGCATGCCCAGGGCGGGGAACCCCATCGCGCCGAATATCAGCAGGTAATTGGCGATGATGTTGACCGTCATGGCAATGGCGGCGGAAAGCATGACGATCCGGGTCCGGCCGATCCCGCTGAAGAAGGAACTCAGGCAGTTCCGGAGGAGACCCAGGATCGTGCCGGCCATCAGCAGGTTGAAATAATCGGTTTGAAGGTGGAGCTGGCGTTCCGGGATGCGGGTGATCTGGAATAAGGCATGGCCTGCCGGTATGCACAGCAGGATCACCGGGTAGGCGACGATGGTGATGAGCAGGGTCTGGGTGATGATGCCGGCGCACCGTTGTGGCTGGCGGGCTCCCAGGTGTTGGGCTACCAGCGCGTTGGCGTAACCGGTAAGTCCCATGAAGAAGGTGGTGAACATGAAACAGGTCAGTCCACCGCCCATGGCGGCGCTCATGTATTCGGGCCCCAGCCGGGAAAGGAACAGGCGGTCGGTGAACATCATCAGGGTTTCGCAGGCATGGGAAACCACCATCGGGAAGGCGATGGCCAGTAATTCCAAAGTTCCGCCCGGCGGGCGGGCCGATATATGACGGTCGGGAGGCATGGCGGTCAATCCGTAGCGGGAGTCTTGGGTGGACCTTTCCGGAACCGCTCCCGATTCACGGGACGTGACATTGCCTGACCCTCGGGGCCCAGACTGGCGCGGGATGATCCGGCGGCGGCGAGGACTTCGTCGGCTGTCTTGAAATGGCACTTGGCCGTCTGGAGCAGGATGGCGGGCGTCTTGGCACGCACCAGGGATACGGCCGCTTCGCGGACACCGGAGGAGGCGCCTTTGGGGAAAGCATGGCCGGGATGGGTGGTGCGCATTTCGGACAAGGCGTTCAGGAATGCTTCACGGGCCAGGATGGAGGCGGCGGCAACCGCAAGGTCCGATTCTGCACGGTGCCGCTGAACCAGTTCAATCTGGCGGCCTTTCTTCATGAGTGCACGTTCCACCTGGCGGGCGTCACCGAACTGGTCGGATATGGCCCGCGGGCAATCCGGTATGGCTTCCAGGAGATTTTCGATGGCGCGGGCATGTGCCCAGGAGAGCATCGCGTTTACGCTGCGCATTTTCGCATACAACCGGTTATAGGATTCGGGGCCGATCCGAATCAGGGCGAACCGGCGTCCCAGCAGCTTGCGCAGTTCACGGCCGACGTGCCGGGCCTTGTCATCGCTGGTGATGCGTTTGCTGTCCTTGACATCCAGTTTGCGCATGGCGTCGGCCAGCGTGGGATCCACATAGGCGGCGGCAATGACCAGCGGGCCGAAGAAATCCCCCTTGCCGCTTTCGTCAATGCCCATGTGCGGTTGGATGGCTTCCGGGTTGAGGACGTCTTCATAACCAACGGCCACCTGTCCCAGTACCATCGGTTCAAGAATGAATTGTACAAAATCCTCGGCGCCCTTGCCCTGTACCAGGCAGGTGCCTTTCCGGTAAACGCATATCCGGACGTCATCGGTTTCAACCGCTGCCAGGGTGTATTCCACAGGGACCGGCCGGTAATTGCCCTGACGCAGTATCCCCACCAGGGTCAGCTGTTGTTCGGGTGAAAGCTTGATTGAAAATGAATTGCGCTTGTCCATGGGCGATGACGTTACCAGAGCCGGTTATCCTGATGCAATCGACAAGCGATCCGTTGAATATTTTAACGGATGTGAAAAAGGGGGTTTATGAGATTGACCATGGGGATGTTTTTGGGGTAAAAGAAACAGTTATTGTTCGTGATAATAGCTTCGGCGCAGAGGTTTCTATTCGGGATGGAGGACGGCATGCTGAAATCAATCGTTCGGGTTGCAATCGTTCTTGCATGGTTTGTGGTCTTTGCCGATCATGTTGTAGCTCAGGCAGATATGACTAGGCCGGTGGTATTCTCGGTGGATTTAGCCGCTGAATACACGGATAACCGCGATTCCACATCGGATGATATCAAGGATGACAACACCGATTTGTGGATCAAGCCCCGCGTGGATATGTTTTTCAAGGGTGCCGGGGATTCTGAATTTATCTTCAGTTATGGTCCCCGTTACCGCTACCGTTCGAATCCGGGTGATCTGCAGAACGACACGGATTGGCAGCATGAATTAACGTTGGATGCCAATTACAGCCCGACCCGTGATGTCGGATTGCGGTTGACCGAGGCGTTTTACATGACGGACGATCCGTCGGTTCAGCAATTTGGCACGACCCTGCGCCGCGACAGCAGTTTCATCTACAACTCGCTGGCGTTGTATGCCAACCGGGCAGTCAGCCGGCGGGTGTCGCTGGGGGTGAATGGCAGTCACCGTATCAAGCGGTATGATGACAGTGATCGAGCCAAGGATGCGGATGAGGACGGGATGGGCGCGGGCGCTTCGTGCTGGTATGCCTTGTCGCCGCTTGCCGGTATGGTGGTTGCCGGCGGGTACAACGCCTATGATTATGAGAGCTCCCTGAATCTCGAGCGCGGGGTGGAAACCATGTATGGGGCGGTGGGACTGGATTACCAGTTGGCCAAGGAAATCAGGGTCAACACCCGTCTGGGTTTCGTGACGGCCAGCTTTGAGGATGGATCCCTGGGGTCGATGGATGCTCCCTATGTTGATTGTACGGCGCTTTATTCCCCCCAGCCGGATACCCGGTTCAGTGCGGGCATTACCCATTCCATCCGTAATGCGGATGTTTATCCGTTTGCGGCCCAGACGGAGACGGCCTTGAATCTTTCCATGGATTGGCTGGCCACGCCGCGGGTACTGCTCTTGGGCGGGGTGCAGTACCGGGTCGGGAATTATGATACCGATGCTATTCCGTCGGCGTTTCTCGATGTGATGTCGATGGATGAGTTGCGCGCGCTTGGCATTACTGGAACGGAGTTGGACGAGACGCGGATGGTTTTCAATGCCGGGGTATCCTACAAACTGGGCGATTTTACGACGATTCGACTGGTGCAGACGCATGAACAGGTTGAATCGGACGTGAACGTTGAGTTCGTCAGCACGGATTCCACCAGGAATGCAACCACGTTGACGTTGAACCAGGCGTTTTAGGCCGGGCTTGAATGACAGAAACCACGGAAACGCTCCATTTTCTTGACTATTGGCGCGTTGTCAGTTCCCGCAAGGAGATTGTTATTGCAACCGCCTTGCTCGTGGTGCTGGTGGGTGTCCTCATCACCCTGAATCTCCCCAAGGTTTATTCATCCTCCACGGTTATCCAGGTGCGGGAAGATGCGCCGGACCTGGACGTAACGTCAAGTTCGCGGAGTCGTTTCGATCCCTTGTTCCTGCGGACCCAATTCGAGATCATCCAGTCGGAGCCGGTGGTTGAAGAAGTGGTGCGGAATCTGCGATTGGATGAAAAATTCGGCAAGGCCATGGGGTACCTGGATGTGATGGGGGACAAGGCTTTCCGCCAGACGGTCCGGATTGTATCCCAGGCGATGCGGGTCCAGCAGTTTCGGGATACCAACCTGATTGAGATCCAGATGTATCTCTCGGAGCCGAAGGAGACCGTCTGGGATGAGGTGGCCACGATCGCCAATGAAGTGGCGCATGTTTTCCGGGAGCAGACTGTCGGGCGGCGGCGATCCATCAAGGCCAAGGCGCTTGAGGCGCTCAAGCAATCGGTGGACGAACTCCAGAAGAAGGTGCTGGCAGCCGAGAACGAGCTGGAGGCAGTCCGGCAGAAGTACCAGATCGATGTGGTCAGCTCGGTGAGCGGCACCGACAGTTCGCTGGGCAAGCTGAACATGCGCGAGACGGAACAGTCGATGATCCAGTTGCGTCTGGATCTGGAAGGGAAGAAGGCCAAGCTGGACAAGGTGGTGAGCCTCTCGGGCGAGGAATTGCTGGCGGCGGCGCCGTATATTGCCAACGATCCCGGGCTGAACGAACTGGTGGCAACCCGCCGCCGTTTTGATGTGGAGTTGAGCCGGCTGGTTGAGGCGCAGTTCGGCCCGAAGCATCCCGAGGTGGCGCGTGCGGAGGCGGCGGTACGCGAAGTCAACCTGAAGATTGCCGAAGCTTTGACCGGGCTGAAAATCGGCGTCCAGGCGGATTTTGAGGCGGCCCAGGCGCGGTACGACGTGATGGAGAAAATGCTGGTAGCCATCAAGGATACAGAACGCCAGGCGGCCGGCACGGGATACCGGGAATTCGAGCGGGTCAGGCAGGATGTGGAGCATGCCCGCCGGATGCGCGATGAACTGGAGATCCGGTACAACGAGGAGATCGTCGAGCAGAAGATCCCGCGCACCACCGTGGACATCATCAAGCCCGCCCAGCCGGCGGATCGTGAAAGTCCGGTAAGTCCGGACTATGCGTTGAATATCATCCTCAGCATCCTGCTGGGCCTGGGTGCCGGCGTTGCCCTGGCGTATTTCATCGAGTATCTCGACACCTCGGTCAAGACCATCGAGGAGATTGAACGCAGCATGGGGGTTTCGGCGCTGGGGGTCATTCCCCAGAAGGTCAAGCCGTTCACGGATCCGTCGGCCGACATGGCGCACGAGGAAGCCTACCGGGTCTTGCGGACCAACCTCCGCTTTGCCCGACGTTTCCAGGACGGCAAAAAGGTGTTGTGCGTGACCAGCGGGAGCGTGGGAGAAGGCAAATCGCTGACCTTGTTCAACCTCGCCTATGTGTGTGCCACGCTGGGGGATCGGGTGATCCTGATTGATGCCGACCTGCACCGCCCCCGCCAGCATCGGATGTTGAATGTTTCGAATGCGGTCGGCCTCGCAAACGTGCTGGTCGGTGACAAGGCCTTGTCCGATGTGATTCTCAACACCAGCGTCCAGAACCTGGATTTCATACCCAGCGGTAAGCTCCAGGGGAGTGTGCATGGGTTGCTGGATGCTGAACGCGTCCGGCAGGTGGCGACGGCCTTGAAAGGGGCCTATGATCTGGTGTTGTTTGATGCGCCGCCGATCATCGGAGTCAGCGATGCCTCCATGTTGGCCCGTGAAATGGATGGTGTTCTGCTCGTAATTCAACACCGCAAATATCCGAAATCGGTGTCCAGCCGGGCCCGGAGCATGATTGAGAACCTGGGGGGGAACCTGGTGGGGGTGGTGTTGAACAACATCAATGTGTCACGGGATCATTCGTATTATTACTACCATCAACATTATAATACCTACCCGGACAAAAAACGCGGGAAAGCGAATCCGGCATGAATCCGGAACCGAAAACCGTATATCCGGGTGATCGCCTGATCCGTACCGTGGTGGCCGTGATGGCGGGGATAGGGCTGTTGGTCGGTTGCATGACGCCTCCCGGGCAAGCCGCCCTGCGTCCCTACCGGCCCGACAGTCAGGGGCGAAACCCGGCTCAGTGGACGGCCGCCCCTTCCGGAGATTCCGTAAAGGTGCCGGCAGTTCCAAACGTGCGTCCGCAGCTCCCGGATGAACCGCGGGTTGCCACGGGCGGGGTCCGGCGCCTGAAAACGGATGATAAGGTGACCATTTCCTTGCGCGGCATCACACCGCCCGAGGAGATCAACGAGGTGGTGGACCACATGGGGTTGATCACCCTGCCGCATATCGGTGATATCAAGGTGGATGGAATGACCACCTCGGAGGCGGAGCAGCGGATTGTCCGCACCTATCTGGAGAAGGGGATTTACCGTAAAATAACGGTTATTCTCGTGGTGGGCGATGAGGAGTTTTTCGTGCAGGGTGAAGTCAAGCGGGAGGGACGATTCCCCTTGTCGTCCCGGGATATGACGTTGTTGCAGGCCGTTGCGATGGCGGGCGGATTTACGGATTTCGCCAAGGACACCGAAGTGCAGATCAAACGGGGAAATCAGGTTATTCAGGTTGATGTGCGCCGGATACGGGATCTTAAGGACAAGGACCCCGGGATTTTCCCGTCGGATGTCATCTATGTACCGAGGCGGGTATTCCTGTGATGCGCCCGGCCTGTATAAGCGGTTTATGGTTGGCGGGGTTGTTGACGGCCTGCGTGAGCCCGCGTGCGGTGGTGCCGGTGGACGAGGCGATCCGGCAGGTCCGGGATTATTCCGTGAAGGTTGCCGGGTTCGTGACCGAGGCGGATATGCAGCTTCAGACCGCCTGTCTGGCACTCGCCAATGCCCAGGCGGCCCAACAGGCTGAAGCGGCCCGCCTGGCGGAAGCGCTCAAGTCGGCGGATCTGGTGGCTATCCCGGCCATTCGTAAATTGGTGCGCGAACGATTCGTGGTGGCGGAATCGGTTCGTGACCGTGTGGTCCGGTTGGCCGGTCAGACGGCGGAGATCCGGAGGGCTGCGCGCGAGACGGCCGCCCTCCAGGAAGGTGTCCGGACGGGAGTCAGCGAGCGTTCGGCCTCCCGGGCCGTGACGGAGGCGCATGCCCGTTGTGTGGCGGCTGAAACCGGACTGGCGGTCGTGAAGCTGGAAGTTGACCGGTTGAAATCGGACTGGTTGATCTCGAAGCCGGATTCCGCCGCACCGGAGCAATCGGTGCCGGCCCGTTTGATCGTGAAACCCTGATCAGGAAAGGTTGTCATGCGCGTCGTCAACCTGGTCGGATTGGTCCTGGCGTCCCTCTTGACGGTGCATGGTCTTCGTGCATCCGTCGCCCAGATCCGGTATCATCGTGTCCGGTATGGGGCGGACCGGGCCAATGCGGAAGCGCTCCAGGAAGGCATGTCGTTCATCCACCGATGGTATCCCTGGCATGATCGTGCATGCATGGCCATTGCGTCGGCTGCCTATCGGGAATCGCGGGCACGAAACGAGCCGGCGGAGGGTCGTTTCCGCACGGTTGCCGGGCGCTGGTGTGATGAGGGGCTTCGCCTGAATCCCTATAAACGGCAGTTGAATCTGTTGAAAACCCGGTTGTTGGCCGAACAATCACTGCCGGCGGCAATTACCTGGTGGGAACGATATGTCCGGTGGCATTTCTGGGATCCCTTCAATCATCGCATCCGGGTCGAATTGTATGCACGGCAGGGGGATTACGCGGCGGCGCTGGATGCGTTGGAATGGACGCGTGGATCGGATCAGTATGAGCGGGCAAGGTCCTCCCTCCGTGCCGCCTGGAGCCATGAAGCGGAGGCCGGGCATCAGTCGCCCGCGGTCAACACCCGCTGACAGGCGGTGATGACATCATCCACCGGTATCCCCTGCATGCAGGCGAGATGCCGGCAGGGTTTGTGATAACCAAAGATGCAGCAGGGGGCGCAGGGCAGGAGGTTCCGGACGACCGCGTGCCGGAGCCCGGTTGTGCCCCACTTGCGGGCATCGCTGGCGCCAAACAGGATCACGGTCGGGGCTCCCATGGCCACGGCCAGGTGTGCCATGCCGGAATCCAATCCCACGAACAAGGCGGCCTTCTCCAGCAGGCGTGCGGTTTGGGGAAGCGTAAGCTTGCCGGCAAGGTTGCAGACCGGGATGCCGTGTTTTTCGATGGCATGCGCCAGGGTCTCACACGATGGACGGTCGGTTGCCCCGCCGCTGAGGACACACACCAGTCCCGGGCTGGCGTGCAGGCGGGCGGCGAGTTCAACCAGGCGATCGGATGGCCATTGCTTGTAGTGCGCCCCGGTAAATGGGTGCAGTACCAGGTACGGATCATTCGGGATCGCCAAGGAGGGGGGAGGGATTGACAAGCCGGCCACATGGCGTTTCAGGCATGCGTCCAGCCTGCTGGATTGAGGGGGGATGCCCAAGGGTTGCAGCAACCGCATGAATTGTTCGCCTTCGAATCCATCCGGGGCGTAATCCACGCGATGGGTATACAAGGCGTTACGCCGGGGATTGATATTGAAGCCGATACGCATGGGGGCTCGGCTCCAATAGGCAAACAGGGCGGAGAAGTGGTGGAACTGCTCGGTGTCGATCACCACGTCATAGGGGTTCCGGGCCAATTGTGCGAGGAATTTTACCGGCTGGGTATCCATCGGGATGGGGTGACAGGGAAAGGGTGCCAGGGAACAGATACCACGGTTCCGTTGTTCGCAGGCAATGTCAAGTTGTGCATCGGGACATGCCTGTGAGAGAGCCTGTAACGCCGGAAGGAGTACAATCATATCGCCGATTCCGCCCGGCCGGATGACCAGTATCCGCCGTATGGAGGAAAGGCCGGGGGTGATTGGAATCTGCTGGTCCCGATACCGGTACCAGGTCATCACCCCGGTCAGTCGGCATAAGGGACTGCCGACCCACGTATCCATACCCTTTAACAGATTTGCCCTGATACCCATGCGGTCTGATCCTTCACCCTCGGGTGTACGGCATGAACCCATATCGTAGGGTGTACCGGGGGTTGATGCAAGATCCGCGTACCGGCAGGTTGTGGTCAGGTGTTCCGGATCACGATGGCGGCATTCCGCTGAAGTCGCTTCAAGCCGGCGCGGATCAGCGGGGTATCGGCATAGCGCGCCTTGAAGGTGGTATCGTCCATGGCCAGCAGATCATGTGCCGAGGGCATTTCACGGAAGGCAAAGTCGTGGGACGGAGGGTGGTCGGATTGCCGGTTCCATGGGCAGCTGGCGGTACAGCAGTCACACCCGAAAAGCCGTCTGCCGATTGCCGTATGGAACGACTCCGGGATATCTCCGGAATGTTCGATGGTCAGGTAGCTGATGCAGCGTGAGGGGTTGATGAGGCCGTCCCGGCCAATGGCCTGCGTCGGACAGGCGTCGCGACAACGGGTACAGGTGCCGCATTGATCCGGGATGGTGCCGGTGGGCGGGAGTACGGTTCGCGTGAGGAGAAATCCCAGCACCACCGAACAACCGGAAGCCGTCACCAGATGGCCCTGCCGGCCGCGCCAGCCCAGGCCGGCCCGTAATGCCCACTCCCGTTCTGCCAGGGGTGCTGAATCAACGCAGGTCCGGCATTTGGTGCCGGGATCATGCTGTTCGATGATCCGTGCAAACCGGCGGAGGCGGGCCCGGAGTATATCGTGGTAATCGCGGCAACGGGCATAGGTGGAGATGCCCGCAGCCGGATCCGGGTTGACGGGATAGGGTGCCGCGATGGCCAGGATCGAGCGGACCCCGCTCAGCAGGGTGTCGGGATCTGCCCGCAAGGGGATGTGCCGCTTGAGGTAGTCGATGCCCGGTGGTATCCCCCGGTCGATCCACTGACGAAACCGGTCCTGGGTTTGCGAGGGCCCAGCCGTGGCTATACCAAAAGCCGCATTGCCCTGTCCGGCATGTTCAGCCCGCAAAGCGGCCATCAGGGTTGGAATGTCCGGTACCATGATTCGATCTGCCGTACCACGTGGTTGGTGGTGAGGTCCGATGTGTCGATGCGGCGGGGGACGGATTCGTAACAGGCCCGGCGGGCTTCAAGCAGGGAACGTATGGATTCCAGTTTGTCCGCGGGGCGGTCGAGCAGGGGACGGGTGGTATCCGTGGTTAGCCGCTGCACAATGACTTCCGGCCGTGACCATAGGCAAACCACCATGGCGACACGCATGAAGTCCTGGAGATTATCGGGGTTGAGCACCACGCCGCCCCCCGTGGCGATCACCTGCCGGGTGTTATGGGAGAGTTCCACCACCAGGCGTCGTTCAAGCATGCGGAAAGCAGGTTCGCCCGCTTCATCGAAGATGCGTCTGACCGAACGTTGTTCGCGTGTCTCGATCAGGCGGTCCATGTCCACAAAGGTGAAATCCAGGAGGCGGGCAAGCGGGGCGCCGACGGAGGTTTTTCCGGTGCCCATAAATCCCGTAAGCACAATATTGGGGGGCGGTTGCATACCCCGTATAACCTGCCGTGTCCGCCGGTTGGTAACAAGGCAAAATTGTCCGTGGACGGATGATCCATGCCGGTTAAAAACAATGGCTCCCGGGAGGTTGTTTCCGTATCGTAGTGACGGGATGTAGCCGTGGGGTATTTTGAACCGGTGAACGAAAGGTGTGGCAGCATGAGTTCCGCAGGGCGACCGTGTGTGTTTTTCGACCGGGACGGCATTGTAAACCGTGCGCCGGAATCCCGTTATGTGACCCGGTGGGAGGACTTCCACCTGAATCCTGAATTCGTCGAGGCTTTACGGGAGGTGCGGGATCTTGGACTTCCGGCCGTTGTCGTGACGAACCAGAAGTGTGTGGCCGTTGGTATCATGACCGAAGATGCCGTTCGTGCGATTCACCAGCGCCTGATGGATGTCCTGCGGCGGGACCATGCCGTTGAGTTGCTGGACATCCTTTTCTGTCCGCATGGCGATGACACGTGTGCATGTCGGAAGCCAAACCCCGGCATGTTGCTGGAAGCGGCACGCCGGCACGGGATCGACCTGGCGGCTTCCTGGATGATCGGGGATCAACCGCGGGATGTCGAAGCGGGATGCCGGGCCGGGTGCCGGACCATTCTGGTGGCGGAAGGCCCGGATGCTGCCGGCGCCGACCATCACGTGCAGACCCTGGATGAACTGGTGAAACGCCTGCCCGGCTGGCTGAAGCCGGAAGGCGGAGGCTGACCGGCCGAAGAATGGGCTTGGAGTCGGGATCGGGAACCGATACGGTAGCCGATATCAGGAGGGTTTGACTATGCCGGTTTCAGTGGTGACGGGTGGTGCGGGATTTCTGGGTTCCCATTTATGTGACCATTTGTTGGCGATGGGGCATGCGGTTATCTGCCTGGATAACCTGATCACCGGGAACGAGGCGAATATCGGGCATTTGGCGGGAAACCGGCACTTCAAGTTCATTCACCACGACGTCACGGAATATATATATCTGCCGGGTCCCGTGGATTTCATTTTTCATTTTGCATCCCCGGCCAGCCCGATTGATTACCTGGAACTGCCGATCCAGACCTTGAAGGTTGGTGCGCTCGGCACGCACAAGGCCCTGGGCCTGGCGCGTGCCAAGGGCGCCCGGTTCCTGATCGCGTCCACGTCGGAGGTGTATGGCGACCCGCTCGAGCATCCCCAGACGGAATCCTACTGGGGCAATGTCAATCCGGTTGGACCACGCGGGGTGTACGACGAAGCCAAGCGGTTTGCCGAGGCGATGACCATGGCCTACCGGAGGGCGCATGGAGTCGACGCCAAGATCATACGTATCTTTAACACCTACGGTCCGCGGATGCGGGCCCGTGATGGCCGGGCGGTTCCCGCCTTTATTTCCCAGGCCTTGACGGGTGAACCGATCACTGTTTTTGGTGACGGCGGTCAGACCCGGAGTTTTTGTTACGTCTCGGATCTGATTGATGGCATTGTACGTCTGGCGCAAAGTAATGAGTCCGGACCGATCAATGTGGGGAATCCGGCTGAAATGACCGTTCTGGAACTGGCGCAGAAGGTGGTGGCCCTGACCGGCAGCCGGTCGAAGATTGTTTTCAAGGACCTGCCGGTGGATGACCCCAAGGTGCGCCGTCCGGACATTACCCTGGCCCGGACGAAACTGGGGTGGGAACCGCGCGTATCGCTGGATAACGGCCTGCCGCAGACGGTGGCCTATTTCAAGTCGTTACCGGCGTCGGCGCTGTCCCGGTAGGCGTGGTTTCGTCCTGATCCGCTTCGGGTTCAACGGTGGCGGCCGACACGAGGGTGTCGCCTTCATCCAATGAAATCAACCGGACTCCCTGGGTGGCGCGTCCGATCACCCGCACGTCGTTGACATTGATACGGATCATCTTGCCATGTGCGGTGATGAGCATCATGGCATCCGATTCCTTGACCGCATGGGCGGCCACGACACACCCGTTCCGGTCGGAAGTCCGGATGGCGATGACGCCGCGTCCGCCGCGCCCCTGCACCCGGTATTCATCGAAGGGGCTGCGTTTCCCGTAACCGTTTTCGGTGCAGATGAGCAGGGTGGATTCCAGATTGACCAGTTCCATGCTTTCCACCCGGTCCCCTTCTCCGAGGGTGATGCCCCGGACACCGCGGGTGGCACGGCCCTGGTCGCGCAAGCCGGAATCCGGGAAACGGATACTCATGCCCTTGCGGGTGGTCAGGATGATTTCCGAGTTGCCGGGGATCATTTCCACGGCGATCAGTTCGTCTTCCGGATCGATGTTGATGGCGATGATGCCGTCGCGCCGGATATTGGAATACTCGCCGAGACTGGTGCGTTTCACCACGCCGCGGGCGGTTGCCATGACCAGGAATTCGGTTTCAGCGAATTCCCGGACGCGGATCATGGCCGCGATCTTCTCGTCATTGCGGATATTCAGCAGGTTGACGATGGCCTTGCCGCGCGAGGTCCGGCTGGCTTCCGGGATCTCGTACACTTTTTCGGCATACACGCGGCCGCCCCCGGTGAAGAACAGGATGGTGTCGTGGGTGTTGGCGGAGAAGACGTGTTCGACAAAATCCTCCTCCTTGGTGGCCATGCCCGAGACACCCTTGCCGCCGCGACGCTGGGCGCGGTAGGTGTCGGGCGGGACCCGCTTGATGTAGCCGGTATGGCTGATCGTGATCACGCAGCCGCGGTCGGCCACCAGGTCCTCGATATTGACTTCGCCCTCATCCGGTGCGATGTCGGTCTGCCGTGCGTCCCCGTATTTTTCGCGGATTTCCAGCAGCTCCTGCTTGATGACCCCGTAGATCTTGTGTTCGTTGGCCAGCAGGTCCCGCAGGTAGGAGATGGTCTTGATAAGCTCGAGATATTCCGCGTCGATCTTTTCCCGTTCCAGGCCGGTCAACTGGTAGAGCCGCATGTCGAGGATGGCGTTGGCCTGGACCTCGGTGAGCTTGAAGCGGTTCATCAGGCTGGCGCGCGCCATGTCGCGGTTGCGGGCTTCCCGGATGGTGCGGACCACGGCATCCAGGTTGTCCAGGGCGATCTTGAGGCCTTCCAGGATGTGGGCGCGCGCTTCTGCTTTCTGGAGTTCGAACCGGGTCCGACGCGTGATGACTTCGAAGCGGTGGGTCGTAAAGCAGTGGATCAGGTCCTTGAGGTTCATGACCCGGGGCTTGCCGTCGTCGATGGCCAGCAGGATGGCGCCGAACGTGGTCTGGAGCTGGGTGTGCTTGTAGAGGTTGTTCAGGAGCACTTTCGGGACGGTTCCCCGCTTCAGTTCCATGACGATCCGGATGCCTTCCTTGTTGGACTCGTCACGCAGGTCGGAGATGCCTTCCAGGGTCTTGTCCTGGATCAGGCCGGCGATGGATTCGATCAGGGTGGTCTTGTTCACCGTGTAGGGGATCTCGGTGATGATGATCGTTTCCTTGCCCTGTTTGCCCTCTTCGATGCAGGCCCGGCCCCTGACCTTCATCTGGCCGCGGCCGGTCTTGTACATGGCGTGGATGGGCGCGGTGCCGCAGATGATGCCGCCGGTGGGGAAATCGGGACCTTTCACGAAATGGAGCAGGTCCTGCACGGTGATGGCAGGGTTGTCGATCTGGGCGACGATGGCGTCAATGATCTCCCGCAGGTTGTGCGGGGGGATATTGGTGGCCATGCCGACGGCAATGCCGGTTGAGCCGTTGACCAGCAGGTTGGGGAACTTGGAGGGGAGCACCAGTGGCTGTTGGAGCGACTCATCGTAGTTGGGGCCAAAATTGACGGTTTCCTTGTCGAGGTCGGCCAGCAGTTCCTCGGCCAGACGGCTCATGCGGACTTCCGTGTACCGCATGGCGGCGGGGGGGTCCCCATCGATGGAGCCGAAGTTGCCCTGTCCGTCCACCAGCAGGTACCGGAGTGAGAAATCCTGGGCCATGCGGACGATGGTGTCGTAGACGGCCTGGTCCCCGTGGGGGTGATACTTACCGATGACATCACCGACCACGCGGGCGGATTTCTTGTACGGCCGGTTGTGGGCGTTGCCCAGTTCCTGCATGGCAAACAGGACGCGCCGGTGCACCGGCTTGAGGCCGTCCCTGGCATCCGGCAGGGCGCGGCCCACGATGACGCTCATCGAGTAATCGATGTAGGAGCCGCGCATCTCCTCCTCGATGTGAACCGTGGCAATGTGTTGATCGGAGGTAAGGTCTTGGGTTTCGTCCATGGGGTCAGATATCCAGGTTGCGCACGTTCAGGGCGTTGTCTTCGATGAATTGCCGTCTCGGTTCCACCTCGCTGCCCATCAGGACGGTGAAGATGGCGTCGGCGGCGGCCATGTTCTCGACGTTGACCTGCAGAAGTTTCCGGGTATCCGGCCGCATGGTGGTCTCGTACAGCTGGTCGGGATTCATTTCGCCCAGTCCCTTGTACCGCTGGATGGTAAGGCCGGCCCGGCCGAGTGTCCGGACCTTGTCCAGCAGTTCCGCCAGGGAGTGGAGCGGGGTTGGTTCGTCGCTGCCGGTGAAGGTGAACAACGGTTGTTCGTGATGCTGGTACTGGTCGGGGGTGAATCCCCTTTTCTCGATCGAGGCAATGAGCCGGGCCAGGGATTGGGCGGCAAAGATTTCAGTCCAGTGCAGGGTGGACCCGGAGTGAGGCGCGCCGTTGGTTTCTTCCGAGAAGATTTCCAGCTGTTTGCCGATGCGCCGCTCGACCTCCTCGCGCAGGTGCTTGAGTTCCTCGTCGGTGTAGACGAAGTGACGGTCGGGCGCCCCGGAACCCTCCACGGTGACCAGGTACTTGGGGTAGCGGCCGGATTCAGGATCACGGCGAGTCAGGTAATCGTCGAAAATGATTCCCTTGCGGGCCAGGCTGTGTCCGACCTGTTCAATGCCGGTGAGGGCTTCCAGCAGCTGCTTGAGTTCGCGCCCCTTGAGTTCCCGGTCCGTGCCGGTGGTCGTGAGGACGGCATCCTCGGTGCCGAGATCCAGGAGCTTGCGGGTCAGGGCTTCCTCGCTGTCGACATATTCCTCCGACTTGCGCCGGGTGATCTTGTACAGGGGCGGCTGGGCGAGGTAGATGTATCCCTGTTCGATAAGTTTGGGCATCTGGCGGTAGAAGAAGGTGAGCAGCAGGGTCCGGATATGGGCGCCGTCGACGTCGGCGTCGGTCATGATGATGATCTTATGGTACCGGGTCTTGGCCAGGTCGAATTCGTCCTCCCCGATGCCGGCGCCGATGGCCGTGATCAGGGTGCGGATTTCCGCGTTGTTGAGGATCTTGTCGAGCCGGGACTTCTCGACGTTCAAGACCTTGCCGCGGAGCGGGAGGATGGCCTGGAACTCCCGGTTTCGGCCCTGCTTGGCTGAGCCGCCGGCGCTGTCGCCTTCCACGATATACAGTTCGCACTTGGCGGGATCGCGTTCCGAACAGTCCGCCAGCTTGCCGGGCAGGGAGGCGGAGTCCAGCGCCCCCTTGCGGCGGGTCAGGTCGCGCGCCTTGCGGGCGGCGATGCGCGCCCGGAGGGCCAGCAGGACCTTGTCAACAATGCGGCGGGCAATGGAGGGGTGTTCCTCGAGAAAGGTAGCCAGTTCCTCGTTGACCATGGACGCGACGATCCCCTCGATTTCACTGTTGCCGAGCTTGGTCTTGGTCTGGCCTTCGAACTGGGGACGCGGCAGCTTGACGCTGATGACGGCGGTGAGACCCTCGCGGATATCCTCACCGCTCATGGTTTCGCTCTCGTCCTTGATCAGCTTGTTGTTCTTGGCATAGGTGTTGATGGCGCGGGTCAGGGCTGACCGGAACCCGCTGAGGTGGGTGCCGCCTTCAATGGTGTTGATGTTGTTGGCGTACGAGGTGATCATTTCGTTGTACGCGTCGGTGTATTGCATGGCGATCTCGATCGATACGCCGTCCCGCTCCTTGGTGAAGTACATGACCTTGGGATGGAAGGGAGCCTTGCTGCGATTGACAAATTCCACAAATTCCACGATGCCGCCCTTGAACATGAATACTTCTTCGCGCGGGGGATCCTCACGGGTCAGCTTGACGTCGAGCCCCTGGTTGAGGAAGGCCAGTTCACGAAGGCGGTTGGCCAGGATGTCCCAGTCGAAGATAATGGCGTTGAATATTTTGGCGTCGGGGAAAAAGGTTACACTGGTGCCGGTGCTCTTGGTGGTTCCGATGGTCTCAAGCGGGGAGGCGGGCCTGCCGTATTCGTACCGTTGGTGGTAGACGTTGCCGTCGCGCCGGACTTCGACTTCCATCCACTCGCTCAGGGCATTGACGCAGGATACGCCCACGCCGTGAAGTCCACCGGACACCTTGTAGCTGTCGTTGTCGAATTTTCCGCCGGCGTGCAGGGTGGTCAGCACGACCTCGATGGCAGGCCGGTGTTCCGTGGCGTGCATGTCCACGGGGATGCCGCGCCCGTTGTCGTGTACGGTCACCGATCCGTCGGTGTTCATCTTGACATGGATGCGGGTGCAGTAACCTGCCAGTGCTTCGTCCACGCTGTTGTCCACCACTTCGAAGACACAGTGGTGCAGGCCGCGCACCGCGGTGTCGCCGATATACATGGCGGGACGCATGCGAACCGCGTCGATACCTTCCAGAACGGTGATGCTCGTGGCGTCATATTTGGCGCCTTTTTTCGGTTCGGTCATGGACGATCCCTTACTGCTGTTGACTGAAGTCCTAGTACCCGAAAAAGCCTTTCTGTGCAAGCCAATTCGGTTTGGGATCGGTTCTGAAAAACGTGGTTTTCCGGCCGGATTCGGGGGTTGATTCCACCGGCGGGTGCGGATGGTTTCTGCGGGGTTTGCACGTGGTTCAACGTGACGGATAACCGGCATGGTCGAGCCCCGTTTGGGTCCGGGTTGGAGCCAGTCGGAAGGTCAGTCGGAAGTGGGTCCGGGCCGTACCAGCTCGAATACGACGTGGTGCCGGGAAAGGTGGAAAGGCTCCAAACGCCAACCCGCCCCGGCCAGCACGTCGGACAGCCGCCCGCAAGCCCCGCGGTCGGTAGGCAGGAAAATCCGCCGGTCGGCGGGTGACGTGATGACGTCGTTGACCAACGCATCGTACGGGGTACCCCAGCCGGGAAATCCATCGGGTTGAATCAGGTTCAACGCAAGGGTGGTCCCGATCCTGTCCCGTTCCCGGACCAGCAGGAGCTGATGGTGGGTGCTCACGTCGTCGATCCAGCGTGAATCCGGAGGCAGGCGGGTAAGGACCTGTTTTACAAAGGTCTCGATCCGGCGGGGGACGGGTGGGGGGAGCGGGCTGACCAATGCGCTGACAAGGTCGTAGCGGGTGGCGTAGTCGGCCTGTATGGCGTGGTAACGCCGGCCCCAGTATCCGTCGGGTTGATCTTTCGCCCATTGGCTGATGTTTGGATATATCCAGACCGGGGTAAAGATACTGATGGCAGTGAGTGTCAGGCAGGCCACCCGTCCCCCGGTGCCGGCATGGTTCCAGCACCGATCCCAGGCGAGTCCACCTGCCAGTGTCAGCAGGGCGAACAGGGGCAGGTAAAAGGAAAAAAGATCCCAGGCCCGGTATCCGGAAAATACGATGACGGGGATGACGGTGAGCGGCAGGATCAGGGCTGCCAAAGGATGCCGCCACTTTCTCGCGGCGATCAGGATGCCGGCGGGGATCAGCAGCAGGAAGGGGCCGGGGAACTGGAGCAGGATCAGTTCCATGAGTGAGCGAAGCCCCGGCAGAAAATGGGAGATGCCGAACCATGCATGGAAAGGGCTGCCCATGGCCAGGGCGATGGCGTTCCGGCCCTGGACATGAAGGTCATGAGCCAGCACGGCTGCATAGGGAAGCAGGCCGGCGCCTGCGGCGACGGTACACCATCCCAGGTGACGCAGGCGTCGGTTCGCTGGCAGGCGGACCAGGATGAAGGCTGCGACGGACGGGAGCAGTACGGCGTTCTGCAGGTGGTTGAAGAGCGCCAGCCCCGCCAGGAAGGCCATACCGGCGTGGCGCCGCAGGGAAGACGCGGTCCCCGCTGTTCGGCCTGCATCGCGGCCGGCGAGCAGGAGGATGGCATACAGGAAGATGGCATTGAGCAGGTAATTCTCGACCCGGGTGGCATGCCACCAGGCAGACTGGGAAACCATGAATACGGCAGCCGTTGCCAGCGCGGCTTGACGGGACAGTTTTAACGCAACACCCAGGGCGTACCCCAGGGGAATGGCCAGGGCGCCATACAGCACGGAGGTGAAGTTGGCCGCCGTTGTGATGGAACATCCCGGCAGCAGGTGGATGACCAGCCAGCCGATCAGGTTGTTGAGATTGTGGTTGCAGGCGTGGGCGCTGAAAACCGGTTGTTGCATGGCATCGATGATGATGGCCGAGTCCGGCAGGCCGATCTCGCGGGACATGGTGATGCCGTAGAACAGCAGGGGAAGCAGCAGGCATCCGTGGTGGCGGATGGTTGCGGCCAGGCGGCGTAGGGCGTCAGACATGACGCCAGTAAACGTCAACGGCCGGATGGAATCAATCCGAATACCGGGGTTCCAGGATTGACAGTGACGGTGGATTTCGATAAATTTCGCCGGCTTGATTTTAAGCGAGGTGTCTTATGTATGATGTTTCCGAATTACGCAAGGGGCTCAAGGTCGAGATCGACGGAGTTCCCTACATGATCACCGAATTCAGCTTCATGAAGCCGGGCAAGGGGCAGGCGGTATATTCCTGCAAGATGAAGAGCCTGCTCAATGGTGTGACCACGGTACGGAATTACCGGTCCGGCGACAAGGTCGATCAGCCCCAGATGGAACATAAGAAGCTGCAGTTCTCGTACATGGACGGGGATTCGTATGTTTTTATCGACAGCAATTATGAACAGGTGTCGCTTTCCAAAGAGGTCCTGGGGACGGCCCGTTTCTTCATGAAAGAGGATCTTCCCATCGAAGTGATGTATCATAACGGGCGTCCCATCGAGGTGAGTCTGCCAACCTTCATTGAACGTGCCGTGATCAGTACGGAACCCGGAGCGCGCGGCAATACGGCAACCAACGTATTCAAGCCGGCCACGCTCGAAGGCGGGTATGAGATGCAGGTTCCGTTGTTCATCAACGTGGGGGATGTGTTGGTCATTGATACGCGGACCGGTGAATATTCCGAGCGCGTGGGCAAGAAATAATGCGGTCATCCGGCCGGAGCCCGGCATGTATCATGCTCCCCAATCCTGATATCCTGGTTTTCCGCGCCCGCGTGGTCGCCGCCATGCGTTCTTTTTTCGACTCCCGCGGCTATGTCGAGGTGGAAACCCCGGTACGGATCCCTGCCCCGGCACTCGAATTACACATCGATGCTGAGACCAGTGGTGAACGCTATCTCAGGACTTCGCCTGAACTGGACATGAAATGCCTGCTGGGACAGGGCATGCCGCGGGTCTACCAGGTTGGCCCCTGTTTCCGGCATGGGGAGCGGGGTCGGCTGCATCAGCCGGAATTCACGATGGCGGAATGGTATGCGCTTGGCCTGGACTACCGTGGCCTGCTGGCCGAGACCCGCGACCTGGTGGTGTCGATTGTGGTCCGGCTTGAATCATGGTGTCCGGGATGTACGGCAGTTTCCGGAATCGACTGGCACAAGCCCTGGGATCTCCTGACCGTGGCGGAGGTCTACCGCCGACATGCCGGGTGGGATCCCTGTTGCCGGTATGATGCCGACCGGTTTGACCTGGACATGGTGAGCCGTATCGAGCCGGCTTTGCCGCGGGATCGGGGTGTTGTGTTGATGGATTATCCGGTCGAAGCGGCGGCGTTGGCCCGGTGCAGGGCAGGTGATCCGCCCGTAGCGGAGCGCTGGGAGTTGTACCTGGGGGGGATCGAAATAGCCAATGCCTACGGCGAATTGACCGATGCCGTTGAACAGCGGCGACGGTTCGCTGAAACGGCGGAAGCGCGCCGGGCGGCCGGCCGGCCGGTATATCCAACGGATGAGCGTTTTCTGGCGATGTTGGATGCCGGCTTGCCGGCCTGTTCCGGAATAGCGCTCGGGCTTGACCGCCTGGTGATGGTGCTTGCCGGCACGGATTCCGTTCAGTCCGTGCGGGCGTTCTGCCCTTGACAGTCCTGCTTCTGAAACGGACTATGCCCGGTATGTAGGGTTTTTCAGGCCCTGAATGGAGGCGATCATGAATCGTTTTATGGGCGGTGTTTTGAGTCGATCCGTGCTGTTCCTGATGGCGGGCGGCATGTTGACGCACGCGGTGGAGCCGGGATTTGTGCTTCGACCAAGCCGTGGACAGGCCCCCTCGCAACATTGCCAGATTCTCGATGAAACGGTGGAGCCCTTGTACAGTGCGGGACTGACCTACCTCCCGACATCGGAGTATGCCGGGCATGGCAGAACCGGGCAGATGGAATTGGATGCCGGCCTGAAGATTGCTTTCTTCGAGGATGTCGCGCAGGGTGACCTGGATGTGGGGGCCCGATTCCGGGGCATCCTGTATCCGCGGTCCGCCAACATTGGACTGCCCAATCAGCTGGCCAGCCTGGCAGCGGATATCACCTGGTCATGGAGATTCCATGACGGGTTCGGCGCGCAGTTTCTCGCTGCGCCCGGGTTTTACTGGGATATCGAGGATCTTTCCCTGGATATGCTGTTTGTTCCGTTTTCCGGGCGTATCATCCGGACCTATAACCGCGATGTCTCCGCCATTCTCGGGCTGGATATCCGGCCGGGATTCGAGACACTGGTGGTTCCGGTGATCGGGGTTGACTGGCAGATTCATGAATCCCTGCGTCTGCGGGCACGGTTCCCGGAAAGCCGGATGACCGCCTATTTCCAGAACTGGAGCGTGTATGCCGGATACCGGTGGGACAGCCAGTCGTACCGGTTGAAGGAAAAAGGTCCTTATGACCGTGACTTGTTTACGATTGAGGATCAGCGGTTATTCCTGGGGGCGGTGGGATGGATGTCGCCGGACCTGCATGTATTCGGGGAGGTCGGACGCGTGTTTGATCGATCGGTTGAATTCGGGGAATCGGTGCCCGATATTTCCGCCAAGGTGAAGGTCGGCAGTACCCAGTTCCTGCGGTTCGGGGTAGGCGGACCTTTTTAGCCGCCTATAACCGGGAGGGCAGCAGTTCCCGGTGTTGTTCGCAAAGGTCGAACAGGGCGGATGTGAAAGTATCGAGTCCTTCCCCGGTGAAGGCGGAGATCGGCATGACTTTCGCGCGGGTTTTTCGCCGGAAAACCTTCAGTTGATCCGCTGCCTCGGGAATATCCATCTTGTTGGCCACCACCAGGCAGGGGCGTTTCAGGAGATCCGCCCGGTAGCATTTCAGTTCATGGCGCAGGTTGCGGTAGTCGTCCACCGGGGATCGTCCGTCCGTGCCGGCCATGTCGATCACAAAGACGAGCAGCGGGGCCCGTTCGATGTGCCGTAAAAACGCCTGCCCCAATCCCACGCCCTGGTGTGCGTCTTCGATCAGGCCGGGGATGTCGACCACGCGGATACGGGTCCATTCGTTGCGGACCAGGGTGCCGAGTATCGGGTTGAGGGTGGTGAACGGATAGGCGGCGATTTTCGGGTGGGCATCGGTTATGGCGGCCAGCAGGGACGACTTGCCGGCGTTGGGGAAGCCGATCAGACCGACGTCCGCGACGAGCTTGAGTTCCAGCCGGAGTTGTGCGGTTTCACCGGGAGTGCCTTCGGTGATTTCCGTTGGCGCCTGATGGGTGGAGGTCTTGAAATGTATGTTGCCGAGCCCGCCCTCACCGCCCTTGGCCACCACAAGACGGTCGCCATGCCGCAGGAGTTCGCCAAGCTGTTGGGTGCCTTCAGAAGCCCAGATTTCAGTTCCGCAGGGAACGTTGAGTACCAGATCCTTGCCGGAATGTCCGGTTTGCTGCTTGCCGCGACCATGCTCGCCACGTTCGGCGTGTTGTTCCGGTTGAAAGAAGAAACGGAGGAGGGAATCGGTGTCGCGGTCCGCCACGAGGATGCAGTCACCGCCTTTGCCGCCGTCACCACCATCGGGTCCGCCGAGCGGGACATATTTTTCACGGCGGAAGCTGCGGCAACCGTTGCCACCCGCACCGGCTTCAAGGCGAATCGTGATCGTGTCGACGAAGGTACGGGATTTCACGGGTAATATCAGGCGGTGGCCGCGGGAGCGACCACATTGATGCGTTTGCCTTCACGGTCAAAACGCACCTCGCCGGAGCTGAGGGCAAACAAGGTGTGATCCCGTCCGCAACCGACATTGGCTCCCGGCGTAAAACGGGTGCCCCGCTGCCGAACCAGAATGGCGCCTGACAGCACCTGTGAACCGCCGGGCGCTTTCAAGCCCAATCGTCGCCCGGAGCTGTCGCGCCCGTTTTTACCTGCTCCACCGCTTTTTTTCGTTGCCATGGCAATTACTCCACAAGAATTGAAACGTACGGCCCTTCAGGGGGATACGTCTCAACCGATTGATTGAATTTTAAGAACGGTCAGTTCCTGCCGATGTCCGCGTTTGCGCGAATAGCCCTTCCGCCGCTTCTTCTTGAACGATATGAGCTTGGGGCCACGGGTGTGGTCCATGACCGTGGCGGATACCGATGCTCCCACAACGGCTGGACGTCCGATGGTGAGTTTGGTTCCATCGGAAACAGCCAGAACGGGTTCCAGTTTGACCACGGATCCCTTTTCCGCCTCCAGGTGGTCCACGCGGATGGTGTCGTTTGCCTGAACCCGGTATTGCTTACCGCTGGTTTGCACTACTGCATACGCTTCCATGATGCACGTCCTTCTTCTTCCTGAACCCGGGGAGTCCTCAAAAGCCCATAAACCTTATGGGAGTCAGCGAATGGTGTCAAGCGTGCAAATAAGGCTTTTTCGGGAGGCCCTGCAGCGGTCAACGGGAGGTCCCGGGATTGAGCGGAACTGCCTCCGGGGGAACCGGTACGGGGGTCCGGAGGCCGCGGGGTTCCTGATGTGGCGCCTGACGGGGAATGGAAGCCGGCCATTCAGCCAGGTAGACCCCGTGGTCTGATCCGGGCCAGCCGGCGTTGAAGACAACGCCGCTGTAGTCAGGCAGCACAAAGGGGTAGGGGAATGGCTCGTGATTTATGCCGGCGGAGACCGTGGCCGGGAATGAACAGAGGATTTGCTCGTTCCATCCCTGTTGGATGCCGGCAATATCGATGGCCATCAGCTTGTCAAAGCCCAACCCGCCGCCGCAGATGATATAGCGGGAATCGGGCGTGATCTGCATGTGCCCGTTCCATCGGCCGGCGGGATAACGGACGGCCAGATCCCTGCCGGTCCGCCAGTCAAGGGCACTGAGCCACCAGTCGAGTTTGAAATGGTTGAAGTCCGGACCTAACGTGATCGGGTCCGGACAATAGTAACTGACGATCCATTTTCCGTCCGGAGTCCACAGGTAGTGGTCGCGGCACCCCCAGGTGTTGCCGGGTCGACCCGCCGCCGCATCGAGTTTAACCGGTTCTTCAAATGTACCATCCAGAGACCGGAGGGTGATGGTTTGGTCGATTTCCCGCATGGGGGATGGCCATCGGTCGTAGGTGTAGAGGTTCGGATCGGTCGGACAGCCCTGGATATGGCTGCAGAAATACCCGTCGGCTTCCATCACGAGCCGGGGTTCTTCACCGGACGTCAGGAGATAATGTCGGGATTGCACCGTCTCGTCATAGGGCTTGCCGCGGTACATGAACACCAGCGCGCGTAATCCGTCGGACAGGAAATTGATGGAGTTGAATGTCCAGTCCCCGATGGGGAGGGTGGCCAGTTCCCGGTCGGCTTGCAGATCCCACAGGCAGGCGTGTCCGCCCGGGGGACCGGCCTGGGCGATCAGCGGTCGATCCGTAAAGGCGATGGCGCGGCGGGTGGCATCCATGACTTCCATGATGTGAAGATGCGGCGGCAGGAGTGGCTCCGCCCGGCCGGTGGCCAGGTCTACCACGCACGAGGAGGAGGCGCCCGGCAGGACGGAAGCGTCTCGGAGCCGGAGGAGGACTTTCCGGCCACCGTCAAGGAAACACTGATACTGGTGATAGCAGGTGGCAAGGAGGCCGGGCTTATGCGGGATATTTTTCGGAATGATGCGGCGGATGCGTGCGCCGGTATCGGCATCGGTCCAACCATCAAACACGGTGGCAGCCTGCTCAAAGATCGTCTGGGTTCTCATGGCCGGCATCATACGGAACCCGGCCCCGCATGCAACCGGAATTCCGTTGAAGCCGGGGGCACTTCGGAACAGCGGGTGATTATTTGCTGTGTACAAACCCCGGAATTTCAACTTTATTGCCGCAGTGTTGATGGTGTTTGATGCCCGAAACCGGTTTTAAGAAGGAGCGACTCTCATGGCGTTGAAAGTGACGATTATCGGAGCAGGCAGCGTGGGATTTACGCGGGGGCTGATGCGGGACATGCTGGCGGTTCCGGAATTGGCGGATACCGAATTTGCCTTCATGGATATCAACGCCCAGAACCTCGACATGCTGGCCCAACTCGTGCGGCGCGATATCGCGTTTAACAAGCTTCCGGCACGCATCACGACCACGACAAACCGACGCCGGGCACTGGAGGGCGCCGATTATGTTTACAACGTGACCCGGATCGGCGGGCTTGAAGGGTTTGCCACGGATATTGAGATCCCGCTCAAGTACGGGGTGGACCAGTGTGTCGGCGACACACTGTGCATCGGCGGAATCATGTACGGGCAGCGGAATGTCACGGCCGTGCTGGATTTCTGCCGGGATATCCGGGAAGTGGCCAGGCCGGGTGCGCTTTTCCTCAACTATGCCAATCCCAACGTGATGAATACCTGGGCGGCCAACCAGTACGGCAAGGTCAAGACTCTCGGCCTTTGCCATGGGGTCATGGGCGGACATTGGCAGATCGCGCAGGTGATCGAACTCCTGGTCAATAACGGGAAGCAGAAGGGCGACAAGGGATTCAAGCCGGTTTCCCACAAGGAGGTGGACATCATCTGCGCCGGCATCAACCACCAGACGTGGTATATCCAGGTCCGGTACCAGGGCAAGGACTGGACCGGGCGCCTGTTGGAAGGTTTTGAGAACCACCCCGTTTACCGGAAGACGGAGAAGGTGCGCATCGATATCCTGCGGCGGTTCGGTTACTACACCACGGAATCCAACGGGCATGTTTCCGAATATCTGCCCTGGTACCGTAAACGGCCCCAGGACATTCGCCGGTGGATTTCGCTCGATTCCTGGATCAATGGGGAGACGGGTGGGTACCTGCGGGTGTGCACGGAAGGACGCAACTGGTTCAAAACCGACTTCCCGAACTGGATGAAGCAGGACCCGTGGAGCTATGCCCCGGACAAGCGGGGCCATGAACACGGCAGTTATATCATTGAGGGCCTGTTAACCGGCCGGCCCTATCGCGGCCATTTTAACGTGCCGAACCAGGGGTGTATTACCAACCTGCCGGACGACGCCATGGTCGAGGTGCCGTGTTACGTCGATCGTAACGGGATCAGTGTGCCGCAGGTGGGCGACCTGCCCCTCGGGTGCGCCGCGATCTGCAATGCCTCGATCAGCGTCCAGCGGCTGGCGGTTGAAGCCGCCGTGCATGGTGATGTTGCCCTGCTCAAGCAGGCGGCGATGATGGACCCCTTGACCGGCGCCGTTTGCGACCCGCCCGAGATCAGCCAGATGGTGGACGAGATGCTCATCGCCCAGGCTGCCTGGCTGCCACAATACCGGAAGGAAATACCAAAGGCTGTCCGGCGTTTGCGCAGTGATAAACGACTGGGTACCCGGGTGTGGAAAGGCGCCGCCCGCCTCAAGACCCAGTCGGTGGCTGAAATGCGGCGCCATGCGGAAGCAGCCCGGCAGAACGCCCAGGCAGCGGACAAGGCCGCCGCCAAGCGCAAGGCCCAGGCCGCCCGCCGGAAGGTGTAGTGCCGGTATCCGGCCCGTGTATCAGGGCGAACTTGGAGCCGGCCCGACCCCGGGCCGGTCCGCCCGGGCCGGTCCAGGAAAGGGGAACGGGACGGGGTCGTCCCGTCTCCAGCAGCATGGAGGGAAGGAGATGGCCATGAAGGGAAATCGCACGATGCTCCGTCCGGTTGTGACCGGGTTCGTGATGCTCTGCCTGGCCCTGCTGGCCGGATGTGGAGGCGCCGGCCATGCGAAGATCCGACGCATGACGCCGACCGGGTTTGCCACCGGCCGGTTCAGTTGCTGGGTGACGCTCGATTTCCGTAAACTGCCCCCGGGGGTCGATGCCCGTGACGTCAGGGTGGTGTTCATCTCATCCTGCATGCCGCAACCGAAATCGTTCGACTGGACATTTATCGCCGCCAATGCCCAGGTTAAAAAATCGAAAGGGGTCGGCCGGGAAAAGGCGCAGCATGTTTCACCGACGAGCAATCCCCCGTTGAATTATCCCATCGATATCCTGTTCCCCCTGGAGGCAAGACCGACGGTCCAGGATTCGGAGACGGATTTCCTGTTGAACGTTGAATTGCACTGGGGAGGCAAAAGCCAGGACACGGATTATGCCTCCATCCGGCATTTCTACCGGCGGCAGTAGAGCTGCGGCTTTCGAATCGTGTGGTGTTATGGCTTCCTGCCATTCCCTGCACCGGGTGGCGAAGCGGGCTGACCAGCCGCTGATCCGGACTACGAGGTTCGGGTATTGCTTTCGGCCCGTAAGGCGGCCGATTTGTCGGCGAAATACCGTGTGATTGTCTGCACCACCAGCTTGGGCCGTCGGTAATCATCGACGGCTCCCTTGTCGTTGATCGACCGTGGCCTCACCATGGCCTTTTCTTCATCAACGCGCACATCGCAGAACTGCCAGATAAAGGCGCCGGCAACCCGCGGATGATGAAGTATGCACCCGAGCTGGGCGGCCAGAATATCGCATTGCCGTTCTTCACTCCACTTGGCGCGGCGCACCGGGTCGTGGTACCCCGGGATCGCCCCGGCGCCGAATTCGCTGATGATGAGGGGTTTGCCTTTCATCCCTTCGGCTTCACGCCGGGCGATGAGTTCCTCCAGGGTGTCGAGGACCGGCCGATCATGGTACCACTGGGGGTAGATGTTCCATCCGGCAATATCGATCATCCCCTGGCACAGGTCGTGTTCATAGCGGCATGAAGCGAAGGTCAGGGGACGGGTGGGGTCCAGCGCGCGGAGCTGGTCGAATTGCTCCCGGTACAGGGCGGCGCCTTCCGCGATGTCGGAGGCGCATTCATTGAGGATGCCCCACACGAAAATGCAGGGATGATTGAAGTGTTGCCGCACCATTTCCTCGTTACAGGCGGCGCACTGGTCGCGAAAACGGGGATGATTCATCCGCTCGATGTTCAAGCCCCGGGCGTGGTTTTCCTCCCAGACCAGGAATCCCAGTTCATCGCACAGGTCAAGAAACCGTTCGTCGTTGGGGTAATGACTGGTGCGCACGGCATTCGCGTTCATTGCACGCATCCGGGCCAGGTCGGATCGCATGATGTCGACCGGGATGGCGCACCCGTATAACGCATGATCCTCGTGGCGGTTAAAGCCCATCGGGAAAATCCGTTTCCCATTGAGCAGGATCTGTTCCCCGAGCAGGGTGATGGTCCGGAATCCGACCCGTTCCACCAGGTCATCCAGGGCGGCGCCATTTTCCATCAACCGGGTTTCCAGCAGGTAAAGCGAAGGGTTGTCCGGACTCCAGGGGTTGACCGTCTCGCACAGCAGTTCCCACGCATGCGTGCTCACGCCCGGCTTGAGCACGGTCGGACGTTCGTACCGGACGCCGGCAAGTGTTGACTGCAGGACAATGGTGCGGGGAGTTACGGCATGGTTGATGATCGCTGCCTGGCAGACGACCTTCCAGCGGGAACCCTCGGGGACCGTTTGCGCATGCACCTGACGGATTCGTATAGGGTTCGGGAAGATCTGCATCTCGACCGGCCGGCTGATGCCGCCATAGTTATAGTAATCGTTGGGAAAATGCAGCGCCGATAATGCGCCGTGTTCGTTTGAAATATGGACCAGCACCTCATGGGAGCCGGCCTGTACCGGGCCGGCGTCCAACTCGAAAGCGGTATAGGCATTATGGTGGCCGCCGAGTTCCCGTCCATCGAGGAAAACACGTGCCGTATGACTGACTCCCTGGAAGACCAGGATCAACCGCCCTTCCTGCGGCATGGTGATGTTCCGGCGTGCCACGGCCTGTCCGCGGTAGGTCTTGTGTGAATCGAGCATTTCCCACACGCCGGGGACTTCCATCCGTTCCAGCATGCCTTGTCGCCATGCCGTCGGCTCTATGGTGGTCCCTGTCTTGGGGAAATAGTAGTCCCAGGGGCCATCCAGGCTGATGGTGGTGCGGATATCATGCTGATGGAAGAGTCTGGACATCGGTCGCTCCCGTTTAAGGTTCATCAATGATTTCGAAGTGTATGCCTGCCGCTTCAGGTCAACCGGGGCGGGTCGAAAACCGCTGACAAGGCGCGCTTCAAGGTGTCCGCGTGGAGGTGGGCGATCCGGGTGATTCCTGCAGCGAGATACTGCTTTGCACCCTGTGGGTCGGCATGTATTGTGAGGAGGCGATCCGCGATTGCTTTCCCGTCCACGTCCTCGACCGGCATGAGCCATGCTTCCATCCCGAAATCATTATACATGTGGGCCTTCTGGGCGTCCTGGGGCTGGCGCACATAGACGGTCGGGGTTCCATTGGGATAGGCGATCAGGGGCGAATGGCAATCCATGCTCAACACCGCGAACGCACGCGCATAGATTGAAGCCGCCTCGTCCGTCAACCACCAGTGGTCGCGGAGCACCATGTGTGGACGCACATCATCGGGCAGGGGCGCGTAGACGTGGGGACCCAGGATCGACAGGGCGTCCGCCATTTCCGGACACAGTAGAACCGCTATCCCCGTCTTTCGCACCCAGATCGTGATCGCCTCGCGCAGTTTCGAGAGATCTTCCTCGCGGTGGCGATGGTTCATGTCCTCCACCTCGCGTATATGTTGTTGTGGCCAGTTCACGCTCTTTTTTGACCAGTGGTATGGCGTCATGCGGTTGCGGGGAATGACACAGATGAACCGGCCTTCAACGAGTCCGGCACGTTGCATCCATTCGAGGGCTTTTCTGTCGTCGCGCACGTCGACAGCGACGCATGCATCCGGGGCAAAGTCCATGACCGGGCAGCGAACTCCGGCGTTGTGCAGCATGTGAAGCGAGAGCGTCTCCCGGGTAAAAATGAAAGCGGCATGGTCGAGAATATCTTTAAGTTCCCCGCTGATCGCGCTGACCGTTACCCCGTAGATGCCATAGGGCTTGCCGGTGATACGGCGCCAGTCGTTGACGGCTTGCCGGGCCACGACACTGGGACCGGAGCCGTGGATGAGAAGGTCGGCGCGGTGGAAGGCAGACGCCAGGGGTTTGTCCATGGAGCCGTCCGCCCCTACCGAGCCGTGGACAATCTCGATGTTGGGAAAGCGTCTCATCATCAAGGCGTTGACGTCCGGACTGTCGTCATAAGGCCAGAAGATGAGATGAACGCCGGGTGCATGGCGTTCAAGGAGTGCGAACAAACCGGGAGAATGGCCGATGTCGCCGATATTGACGTCCTGCCAGCCGGACTTGATTAAAAACGCAGGTTTCAATGAATGGATTCCCTATGCCCCATGGGTGGTTCGTTCGATGATGGCGTCCTGCCATTCCCTGCACAGGGTGGCGAAACGCGCTGACCAGCCGCTGATCCGGACCACCAGGTTCGGGTATTGTTCGGGATGCTGCTGGGCTTGGCGGAGAATTTCAGGGGATACCACATCGAGTTGCAGGTACCAGCCGCCCAGTCGGATGAAGGTTTTCAGCATGGATTCAAGACTTCGCAGGCCCGTTTCGCCTTCCAGGGAAGAAGGATGCAGCCGCAGGTCCAGCGGTGAACCGTTGGGCAGCCGGGTGAAGTCGAATTTCGCGTAGGATTTGATGACGGCCGTCGGTCCGTTCCGGTCGGTTCCCGGGGTTGGAGAGAGGTTGGCGGCGAGGATGTCACCCGATTTTCTTCCGAAAAAGGTCGCGGGCCTTTCGTGACGCCACTTGATCTCCCGCCCGAAGGTGCTGATTCCTGCCGGGATCAGCACCGTGGGTTCGATCATGGCCAGTTCCCGGCAGATGGCGGTATAGGAGTTGAAAACACGCTGGGCCATTGAATCGGCCTCATCCAAATCGTTTCCATAGCAGGGGGTATCGCGGAGACACTGCAACCGGAGCGCTTCCTCGCCTTCCCAATTGTTCCGGACGGCTTCACGAAGGCGGGCAAAGGGCACCTGCTGCTCCGCGAAGCTGAATTTCCGGATGGCGGAAAGATTGTTGACCACGTCGGCAAAGCCGCCCAAATGCGGGGCTATGATCCGGTAAACGGGTCCGCCGCCGTGATAGGGTCGACCTTTCCGGATGCACCCCTCAATCCAGAGGTCAAGGAGGGGGGACGGGAGGGTGTCGTTCCGCAGGATGGGTTGGAGCGCCATACCCCGAACCACTTTGATTTCCCGGTAGAGTACCTTCTGAAAAGCCTGGAGGATGGATTCAAACGCGGTGAATTCGGTTGTCACCGGACGGGCGGGATCCAGTTCGAGGCATTCCTTCAGCAGTTGAAGTCCGTCGAATGTCTTGTATTTGAAAAATGATTTGCCGGGAACCAGTGTTTCCCAGCAGCCGTCGTTGGTGAAATTGCGGGCATCCTCCAGCGGAAAACCGGATTGGACGAGCGCCTTGATGACCCGGTCTTCGTTGTAAATGGTCACGATGCCGCCGCCGAGGCGCTGGACTTCGGCGATCCGGGTCCACAGCCGGTCGGGGGTCCGGTTGCTGACCCGGACGGCTACCGGGAAATCGCTGATGTGCAGTTCCTCGACGATATCCAGGACCAGGAATGTGACCGGGTTGGTGACGTCGCGCCCCGGTTCGTCAATGCCCGAGAGAATGATGTTCTGATAAAATTGGGCGTCACCGGTTGATCCGGCACCCGTTCCGGTGGCGCCGGTCCATTCCGTCCCCTTGATCCAGAAATGCGCCAGGATATCCCGGGCTTCCTCCAGGGTGATCCGTTCTTCTTCCAGGTCTTTCACGAGGAAAGGCCCCAGCATCTTGTCGATCCGTCCGATTCCGCTCCAGTTGCCGCACAGGCGCTGGAATTCCCAGAATTCCCACAACGCCTGAACGGCCTCATGGAAGGAGCGCGGGGGATGTTCCGGAACCTGACCGAGGATGGAGATCAGTTTCCGGTATCGTTGATGTTCCGTGCCCTTGGATTGATCAACCCGAGCCTGCAATTCATGAACCAGACGCTGGTGCCATTGTCGTGCCGACTCGATCATGGTCAACATGGCATCGAGGTAGCGTGTTCCGTAATCATCGAGGCCGCCTTGCCGCTGGCGCTGTTCGATTTCAGCCTGGATGCCGGCATATCCGATGCGCAGTGCTTTCTCAAATCCGATGGTGACGTGGGAGATGGAACCGATCGTGCAGGCATCGTGGCTGCCGGGCGTCTGGTGCCGGGGAGCTTCCAGGAAAGGAGCCGTTCCCGCCAGGTGTTCCATGGGCTCGATCCGTATCGATGCCGTTTCGGCAATCTGTCGCGCAGCCCGGACATACACGTCGACCAGGGAATGGTCATCCGGTTCCTGGTTCAGCTTGAAGGGGGCGGGTTTCATCTCCCTGCCGAATTCGCCGCTCAGGTAACGGGCCGCCAGTTCACGGGTTCCGGCGGGCAGGCGATCAATCCTGGAAGCCGGAGCAACCACACCGAATGTTTTCTCGATTATATCTTCCGGTTTGATGAGGGAAGGCATATGACGCGAGGCCTCTTTACGCAAATATGAACCAACACAAAATTGTATACCTATACCTATCGTTAGATATAGTATTGTTTGACCGAATAATTGTCAATAAAGGGTTACCGGCTGGCATTCCGGCCGGGAGGAAGGTGGAACGTTCAATCATGGGTGAGCGGAAGAAAAAACAGAGCGGCGCGTTATCTGCCGCTGTGCGACGAGTTACCTTGGATGATGTTGCGCGTAAAACCGGTTTGCATCGAACGACCATCAGCCAGGTGTTGAACGATCGGCCGAATTGCTGGGCGTCTGAATCGGTTCGCCAGCGTATCCGGGAGGCGGTTCATGCTTTGGGATATCGGCCAAATCCCACGGCGCGAGCCCTGCGTTCGGGTGTCAGCCATGTCATTGGTATTGTTGCCCCGGGCGTGATCATCAATCGGACCATGGGTCTGACCGAGGCGGCCGCCAAAGGGGATTACACGGTTACTTTGAGTGCCCATCACAACGATTCTGAGTCGGAAGACCGGGTTATCCGGCGTATACTTGATCGTGGCGTGGACGGTCTGGCCGTCTATCCTGTCGATCCCGGGCCGCATGCGGAACTGCGTCGTTTGGTCCAATCCGGATTTCCCGTGGTGACCTTTGACGGTGCCAGCCTGCTGGATTTCGATTGTGACGATGTCAGTGTCGATTATGCGGAAGTGGGGCGCCTCCAGGCAAGGCATCTGCTTCAACTCGGTCGTCGGCGGATATGCCTGGCCAATACGCAGCCGGAGGCCCGCATCAATGCCATCCGGGAAGCGGCCGTTCGTGATGAACTGAAACTCGCCGGGGTGCCGGAACCGCTGGAAATGCGCGTCAACCGTCCCATGACACAGGAATATGTTGCAGCGGATCCGTTGGTGGAATCCTTCCGGGGATTTCTGGCGGAACACATCGGGGCCTTTGACGCCCTTATCGGCTTTGACGCCATGGTCTCGCTGGCCGTCCGGGTGTTTCAGAAACTGGGGGTCCGTGTTCCGGGGGATGTTGCGGTCGTTGGATCCGGCAACTCGATGCTTGCCAGTTACGGAACCCTGCCGCTGACATCGATCAGCACCGCGGATGATACGGCAGGTGTGCAAGCCTTTGACTTGCTGCTGGACCGTATCCGGGGCCGGTATGCCGGCCCCTTCCGTCGGTTGACAAGTCCGGCAGCGTTGATCATACGGGAATCAACCAGGGAATGATGGTTGCTGCGGTTGCCTTGGATCCGCGCAATTCACTCATACGGCAGGGCATAAGCGAAAAACAAGTTGAAATACATATCGATAGGTATTACCTTAACCGGAGTGGGCATGCAATCTTTCAGTTGAGGGTCTTAAACGAAAATGCGTCCGTAAGATGGAGAGGGTAACATGAACCAGCGAATATTATCGGTGGGGTTTTTCCTCTCGATCGTGTTTGCGCCTTTTTTGCCTGCCGTCAATCAATATTGGGACACCGCGACAACGGCCGGCTATCAGCATGGCAACGGTTCATGGTCCACCCTTGCCGCGGATACCAATTGGACGCTCAACGGCACCTCCCGGTGCGGGTGGACGAACGGCAACACCGCGTATTTCTCGGGAACCGGTGGGAAATCGGTTGTGCGCGTGGACGGTTCGACGGTCAACGCAAATGGCGGATTGACGGTCAATGGTACCCGTTACGACATCGTGGTGACCAATGGGGGGCAACTCACGGTCTCCAACAATTTCATCATCGGATATGCCGTCGGTGCGCTCAGCAATCGGGTCTCCATTGTCGGGGGCGAAGGCGTCACGTCCCGGTGCTCGAGTCTCGGCGCTTCCTGGGTGAACTACAATGGAAAATGGAACGAGCTGTACGTGGACGGGCGGGGCGCCGTCAGCAGCGCCGTCTTCGAGGTTGGTACCTTGTTAGTGGGTTACGTGGCGGCTTCCTCATCCGGCAAGGTCACGGTTTGCAGGGGGGGAGTAATTGATGCCGGATCGATTCCCATCGGTAGAGCGAGCCCCCGCAACCTTGTGACAGTCTCCGATGGTGGAATCATCCGGACATCCTCTTACGTGGGTATTGGCCGGGTCTCGGGAAATAACGGTTCAAGTTCCAACACACTGGTGGTCACCGGCCCGGGAAGCCTGGTGGTATCCGCCTACCTGTATGTTGGGGGGGAATCGCGTACGGGAAACAAGCTTATCGTTGCGGACGGCGGCGTGGTAAGCAATATCAATACGTTTTCAGTGGGGGGATTGACGAGCCGCAGATCCATGATGGTTATTACGAACGGCGGAAAACTGTTCACCAGCGGCACGATCAGCTTTGCCGGCGGTTCCTCCTTGTCAACCACGGGTTTGATAACCGGTGCCGGATCGATGTGGAACCTTGGCAACGGTGTTTTGACGCTTGGATCGGGGACAAACAACTTGCTGCAGATTGAAGATTCAGGGCTGGTAACCAATGCCAATGCGATCCGTATCGGGTTTTCTGCAACGGCCCGCACGAACGGCCTGATTGTGTCCCGTGGGGGTCGCCTCTACTCAAAGGGCGCATCGTCGATCGGTTACACGTCGGGAGCCGCCGACAATTCAGCGCTGGTTATCGGCATGGGTTCGCTGTGGGATCTGGGTGGAGAGAATCTCACCGTTGGGGCTGCAACCATGCCGGGCAATAGTCTGACCATTGACGGGACCGGACGGGTGGAGCGGGTGGGGCTCCTGACGGTGGCAACCGACAATACGTTGAATATGTGGGGCGGCACGCTGGTGGCCGGGCAGGCAACGTTTCAAGACGGCGCCCAATCCGTGTTCCGAATCACCGAGGCCACGACACCTGGTTCAGGATGGGGATGCCTGACCGTCACGAATGGTTCCCTGACGCTCGGTGGCGGGATCCATCCCGTATTGCGCCCGGGGCTTCTGCCGCCGGGTTCAACCCGGTTCGACATCATGACCAATCAGGGGCCGGGCTCCATATCGGGAGTCTTCAGCAACGCCGCCCATGGATCGGATATCGAGGTTTATGCCGAGGATAAGCCAAAGTCGGTCGGGCTGTTTACCGTTGAAATCGGGACCAAGAACGTTTCCCTCATCAAGTTCCGTCAGCCACATAGCGGTTCGGTCTTCATGATCCACTGAGTAGGGTGGGGAATACGTATCGGATATCCACCATGCCATTGCAGATTTCGAAAGCGGGAGACAACCTATGACCGGGATATTCTTCAACGTGGAGGACATTACCGCCATTCCGAACCGGGTGGTAAAGCATCCGTGGGCGAAAAAAGGACTGGAGAAAATCCGGAGCGGTCTGGAGGCCCGGCGCGAGGACATTCTGCCGAGGAACGGACAGCCCCTGAAGGCGGAAAATCCGGGGACAACCCTGTTGGAACTGGCCTTGTGCAGCCGGCTGCTTTCCGGCTGGTACCGCGAAGCGGCGGAAACATTCCTGCGGAATCTTGAGGATCCCGCCCCGTTCATGTTCAAACAGGCCTTCGATCTATGCCTGGGGCTGGATTTCCTGGATGGACTCGATACGACGCTTCGCGCGCGTCTGTACGAGCGAGTCCTGGTGCCGGTCGGCGAAAAATTCATGCAGATGAATCATCGTGGCGGGAATATTCAGACCACCTACAACCTGTCCCTGCTCTGCATCGGGCTGCTGACCCGGCGAACGGACTTCATCGAGCGGGTGACTTCAGACCCGGAACGCGGTTATCCGTACCAGCTGGCGAACTCCATTGGCGTGGATGGCTTCTGGTATGAACAATGCCCGGCCTCTTATCACGGCGGATCCATCGAGCGGTTCCTGAGACTGCGATGGATCACCCTGCGTCATGGGCTCGACATGGGCGGCGACGAGGTGATCCGCCGCATGCTCGACACCCTGCCGGGTATGGCGATGCAGGGGGGTATCCTGCCCCTCATCGGCGAAGTCAAGGGTGACAGCCAGCCAACCCTGCGGAAGGAATGGCTCGAATTGGCCTACGCCATGTACGAGACACCCTGGATCGGGTGGGCGCTGGGCCGGATGGATCGTGAAGGACTCTGGTCCCTGCTGATCGGACGGGCGATCGGGGCGTCCGAAGCACCGGAACCCCGGAGCCGGCTGTTTTCCGATGCCGGCCTGTGTGTATTGAAAACCGGCGAACGCGACGCGTATTGGGAAGGCAAGGGATCGGGGGTGACGGTCACCTTCGGCCCGCATGGTGACTGGCATGGGCATTCGGGAAAGCTTGGAATCGAGTACCGCCGGGACGACCGGCACCTGGTTCGGGACCATGGTCATAGCGGCGGATATGCGAATCCCATTCATCGCCTGTGGTACATGAGTACCCTGGCACACAGCACCGTGGTGCTGGACGAGCGGAACCAGCATTTCACCTGGTGTAATGGCCGTCCGGAACAGGATCGTCGGGAGGGCGGTGTGTGCCAGGCCCATCTGTTCCGGGATGATGTGAGCGCCTGCACGGTCAGCGCCGACTTTGCGTACCCGGGCTGCCGGTTGAAACGTACGCTTTTTCTGACCAGGAACTACTTGCTCGATATTTTCGAGTGCACGGCCACCGATGGATCGGAACATACCTTTGATTGGCTTCTGCATACCGGCGGGGTCATCCAGACAGGCCTTCCCTTCGTGCACGGATCGCTTGAATGCCGCAACAAGGGCGGTGCGATCCCCTCACCGGAGGGACTCCCTTATGCGCCGGGGTCGATGGCGCCCGCGTCGTATGATTATATCCGCGAGATCGAGATGCTGGAAACCGCGGACCGGTGGAGCCTCGATATCATGAACGCCAAATGGGCGGCGGATGTCTGGAAGGTTCAGGACCGGGCGATGCGCTTGATGATGCTGGGTGAAACAGGCACACGGGTCTTCAAGGGGGTCTGTCCGGCCACGCCGGCGGAGATTTATAATCCCGTCATCCTCGTCCGGCGCCGGGCGCGCCGGACGACCTTCATCGCCCTGCACGTGCCGGGTGACCAGCCGCACGAGTTGGAATGTCTGAGGAATGAGGCGGGAACGATTGTCTGCAGGGTGAACGGCGATGGCATCGGTATGCATATCCTGGTGAAGCAAGACCAAGGAAAGCTACTTGATGTTGCCGGTTTCCAAACCACGTGTCTGCTGGATGCAAGCATCGAGTCGTCAGAAAGGATTCAGAATGGAAACATCGGCCATACCGGTTGACTGTTCGCAGCCCGACCGAATCCATGACGGCGTTTCAACGGCAGCCGGCTGGCACGACTGGCCCGCGATCGACCCGTGCGACTACGGGGCGAAAGCTGACGGTACCCAGCTTGATACGGTGATGATTCAGGCTGCGATCGACGCCGCATCGGCCCGTCGGGGGGGACGGGTGGTGTTGCGCGGAGGCACGTTTCTTTCGGGGAGCATCTTCCTCAAGCCGCACACTGCTTTGGTGATCGACGCGGGAGGGGTGCTGAAGGGGACCACGGAACCACGGGCCTATGCCAAAGTATGTTCGCGGTGGATGAATGAGGAACGCACGGTAACCGCCGGACTGGTCAATGCCACCGGTATTCATGGCGTTCGCATTTCAGGCGGGGGCACGATCCGGGGCGACGGCTTCCTCTGGTGGAATGCGCATTGGGCTCAGGCCGGCAGGCCTGACAAGATGGATACGGAAATGCGGCGTGTCCTCGAACATGAACCCGGATCCGCGATGGCCCAGCGCTTGATGTTGAAGATGGTTCCACCTCAGCCGATCCTCATCACCGGGTGCCGGGATGTCCTGGTTGAGGGAATCCATATTGTCGATTCGCCTTCCTGGACCTTGCATACGCTGTTTTGCGAGGATGTGAAGATCCGGCAGGTCACCATCCGCACCAGTTCGCGTTTCGGCATGCATGCCCCCAGTACCGACGGCATCGATATCGATTCCTGCCGCAACGTCCACATCCACCATTGCGACGTTTCCTGCCATGACGACAACTTCTGCCTGAAAAGTGGCCGGGGCGCTCAGGGTGCCGCGGTCAACCGGCCGACGGAGAACGTGCTGATCCACGATTGCGTCGCCCGTGAGGGGCACGGGTTGCTGGCCCTGGGGACCGAATTCGCGGGAGGGCTGCGCAACATCATCATGCGGGATTGCCGGGCCGAGGGCACGCAGATGGGGCTGCGCTTCAAGAGCAACATCGGCAACGGCGGCGCCATGGAGAATGTCGTGGCGGAGAACATCGTCTGCACGGATGTCGCCTGTCCGATCCGGTTTCGCCTGCAGAACAACTACGCGATCGGGGGAAAACTGCCTGACGGTTACGTGGCCGGTCCTGCCGGCATCCCGCATTTTCGCAATTTCACCTTCCGGAATGTCAAGGCGACCGGGGCGGACACCTGCGTCAGCATGGTGGCCTACGCCGACCGGACCTTTGACAACGTCATCTTCGACAATGTTGAATTGGAGGGTCGTGCGGGCGTCAATCTTGTCAATGCGTGCAACTGGGACCTGCGCGGGCTCCGGCAGGTTCGTTGTGCCGGGGGCAGGCCGATCGCGCTGCGTGACTGTGCGAACGTCACCCTGCCCGACTGGTACGACCCCGGGGCCGATTATCCGCCCGAGGCGCCGCTTGTCCGTAATGATCCGCTGCCGTCCTACCATGATCATTGCGGTTTCTGCTGATGCGAGGACTTGTCATATTATGGCTGGAATAGGCGGCAGGTCCTGGATGCGGCATCGAAGATGCCCAATTCCCTAAACAGGTAATGGGCAAAGGCCAGGTGGCCGAATCCGTTGGGATGGAAAGTGTTGGACATCCAGTAATAGTGCCGGTCCGCTTGCTGTTGCCACCAGGCGTAATGGTCAATCAAAGGTAACGTCCGTTCCCGGGCAACCTGGCGAATGATTTCCATGTACAACGGCAGGGTTCCCTCCCGGTCCGGTGCGCCCCCGGGGAGGATTGGGCATGTGGTTTGGAGGACGGTCACGGTGTTCATTGCCGCGAAACGGTCGGCAAGCTGGTTGAGGTTTTTGCGGAATGCATCCGGGTCGATGCGCGGGGTGCGCGTTGTTGAGCAGTCATTCATGCCGATCATCAGGAATGCGGCGTGCGGACGGAATTCGCCGGCCCGCCAATCAAACCCGGAGAGCAGGTGTTCGGTCGAGTTCCCGCTGATCGCCGAATTCAGAATCAGGTCGTTGCATCGGCCCATTTCATAGCGGACTCGTTCCGTGAATAACTGGGTGTAGTCGCGTTGCCCGAAGGTGTGCAGGGCACCGTGCGTGATGCTGTCGCCGTAGAACAGCCATTTGACGGGTGTCTTTGATGCCAGGAGCGATCGTACGCGTTCCATTGTCTGCTTCCTTTTGTCAGGCGTCGATTGGGAAACGCCATCGGGCCTGGTTGCGGCCTTTTCCGATGAGGAGATCCACGTCGGTATCCGCCGTTCCGGTTGCGTGTACAGTCGGAGTCTTGCCGTCAAAATGCCAGACGGAAAGAAACAGCACCTTGGCGGCCTTGGCGCGCACGATCACCGCGGTGCGCGGTCCGGGCTTTTCGCGGTCACCGATCGGGGTGAGATCATCGGGCAGGGGATCACGGGCCACGATCAATTCAGCCCTGGCCGGCAGCAGGATTTGCGTGCGTAGGTCAAGGGATCCGACGGTGAACGGCACGGTGATCCAGCCTGCGCGTTGCGGATGCCGCCAGGCCTGCTTGATCAGATGGTATCCGCGGCGTCCGCCCAATGACACACTGGTGGCCCGCGGCGGGCGTTCCACCGGTGCGCCCAGGTGCATGGCCCAGTCGAACTGATGGGGCGTGTCGCCGGTTACCCGGTATACATCGATCAGATAGTCCCGGGTCAGGAGGATGGTCCGGTCGAGTTTTACGCCGCGGTACATGTTGTCGTTGGAAGCGCGGACCGCCTTGAATGCGTGTCCGGGCTGGAAAGATTCCTGGACACCGTCGGAGATCGTGTCGCGCCAGTGGTCATATTCCCAGGCGGATTGGGTGTCGAAATCGAACGGGAACATCGACTGCTCGTCCATCGCGACGGTGTTGTGTGCGATGGTTGTACGGACCCACCTCAGGTGGCGGGGGTCGTCGTATGCGCCCTTGTAGATGTGGGGGGCTTGCGTGATGCGGTGCCCGCCGACGTGCAGGTCGATGTGCAGGGCGCCGGGGGACCGGTGTCCGGCCCAGTGGGGCCCCCAGTAGAGCATGGCGGCCGGGGAATCTTCCCGTGCGGCGTCAGCCCGGAGGATGGTGGTTCCATTCACGGGCAGGTTGGAACAGCCGTTCACGTGGCGGCCGACCAGCGAGAAGGCGGCATCCTTCGCCAGGGAGAATGAGCCCTTGGGCCAGGTGCGGGATTCGAGGCGGACGAAATCCATCTCGCCGCGGCCTTCCCGGAACCAGGGTGGCAGGGGGGATGCCGGTTTGGCCGGGTAATCGTGCCGGATACGGTTCAACAGCCAGGTGTATTTGGGGTCGCGGTATACCTCCCAGGCCTTGGGGAACAGCGGCCACCAGGCGCCCACGCCGCGGATGTTGCCGAGTATTTGGTCGTGCAGGGTGGAGTAATCGCCATTGGGGAACATCTGATAGAAAAATACATCCAGCATGGCTTTGAAACATTTCATGCCCTTGGGTCCCCAGCCACGATGTTCGTCGTGACCGTCGTTCTGCATCAGGGACGGCAGTTCGCGATGCCACAGATCGACGCCGCAGTTTTGCAGAACGGTGAGCGATTCCGCGAGCACCACGGCCACGACCATGTGGTAGCCCATGGTGCCTTCCCACTGCATGCCGTCGGCGAGGATGTCGTGCCGGAGGGTGTGGATGATCCCATACCGCCAGCCAGTCGGGCTCTGGTTGCCGTAGAGGCTGTCGTGGATGATCTGCTGGTCGCCCAACGCCGCGCCGACCGTGATGCGGGCGCTCAAGTTCATGGCGTTATGGTTGTTGCAGTTGCGGTGTACGCAGAGGTTGAGCCGGGCCGGCATGTCCGCCAGCATGGTACGGAAGGTACGGTCATCGGCCGGGTTCAATGGAGTGACCGACAACAGGTCATAGGCGGCGGCGAGGTGGGAGATCAAGCCGTGCTCGAACCCGTTCCATTTAACCTTGGGGCATGCCGGGGCGACCAGCCGGAGCAGGGCGATGGCGCGGCGCCGGTGGGCGTGGTTCCCGGTCAGCAAGGCCGCCAGGGCGTTGCGTTGGGCGTTGTGGGCGTAACGGCCCAGGAGGCCGTCCTTGTCGGGAAATGGAATTCTTGCCGGGAGGGACTCATCCAGCTTGCCGTTCGCAATCAGGGTTTTCAGGCAGGCGATGTCGACCGGGTGTTTGGCCGCGACGCGTTTACGGGCGCTGGCCAGCTGGGCCTTGCTGATGAAGACCCGTGGGTGGGGGGGCAGGCGGGTAGGCATGACCTTGAACGGGTCGTAGGAGACCTCCTGCAGTTTGTCGGGGTAGGATTTCGGGGTGATGGGGTCGGGGAAGGTGTTTTGAAGTTTCATGGTGGGCTCCAGGGGTTTGAGACAACCTGTTTTGCGCATGGCGGTGACGGTACGATGACGGGTGGCGGAGTGTCAATTAAACGGTATGGACAATAAAAGATAAAATATATATGTTATGCATAATTTAGGACGTATATGCATATAGAAGGAGCAACCATGCGAACCACGTTAGATTTGCCGGATGTCCTTATACAAGACGCCATGAAGGTTTCTCACCAAAAAACAAAGACGGCTGTCATTATCACGGCGCTTCATGATCTTGTCAGGAAAAGCCGATTGCAGGAGTTAAGAAATTTCAAAGGTCGTGTTAACTTGGATTTGGATTTAAACGTTGTTCGTAAACGCTCATGAAAGTCCTTGTCGATAGTTCTGTCTGGGTGGCTTATTTCCGTGGCACCGGCAATTTATCAACGGTGGACTTGTTGATTGAAGAGAATCTGGTGGTTACCAACGACCTCATTCTTGCGGAATTAACGCCTCCGCTTTTCGTTCGCGGGGAACGAAAGCTCATCACGCTCCTTAAAAACATCGAATGTTCGCCACTCGTTATTGACTGGGAGGAAATCATCAATTTGCAGGTGATCTGTATTCGAAATGGCATCAACAAAGTGGGCCTGCCTGACTTGATTATTGCCCAAAACGCCATGCAGAACGATCTCGCGCTCTTTTCACTGGATAAGCACTTTGCCTTGTTGAGCAAGCGCGTTCCGCTGAATATTCAATAACCTGGCTACATCGCAATCATCGCATCACGAGGGAAACAGGAGGACCATCATGCAACGGGACGACCAGCCGGGATATCGCGATTGGAACAATCTGGGTGTGCTTCAGCGGAACCGTGAACCGGCCCGTGCATCCTTTACACCGTATCCGGACGTCAACACGGCGCTCAAGGGGGACCGGTGGGGGTCACCACGCGTTTGCCGTCTCAATGGAAACTGGCAGTTTACGTATTGCCCGACACCGGCGGACGTGGTTCCCGGCTTTGAAGAAGGCGGGTTCGATGCCGTCGACTGGAAAACGCTGCCGGTGCCGTCGGTCTGGCAGATGCAGGGGTATGGCCGCCCGCAATACACCAACGTGAATTACCCGTTTCCGGTGGATCCGCCGCATGTACCGGATGCCAATCCGGTGGGATTGTACCGTCATGCGTTCGAAGTTCCCGCCGCCTGGTCAGGGTTCCGGGTGTTGCTGCATTTTGCCGGTGTGGATTCGGCGTATCATGCCTGGGTCAACGGCCGGTATGCCGGTTTCAGCAAGGGTGCCCATCTGCCGGCGGAGTTCGATGTCACCGGCCTGTTGCAGCCGGGACGGAATACGTTGGCAGTCCAGGTGTTCCAATGGTCGGACGGCAGTTACCTGGAAGACCAGGACAAGTGGCGGTTAAGCGGGATTTTCCGTGATGTGTACCTGCTGGCGGTGCCGGAACTCCATCTCCACCACGTGGCGGTGGAGCCCCGCCTTGATGCGGCGTACCAGGATGCGGTGTTGTCGGTCCGGGCAACCCTTCGAAATGACGGGCCGGCCGCTGTGGAGCCGGGCACCGTTACCGCCTTGCTGCTGGCTCCTGACGGGAGCCGGGTGTGCGCCGTTCCGCTTCCTGTTCCGGAAGGTCCGATGGCGGCCGGGACCACCCGTGAGGTGGAAATCGCCCTGCCGGTGCAGAGTCCCCGGTTATGGAATGCCGAACAGCCCGACTGCTACACGTTATGTCTGGACCTGGTGGATGCCGGGGGACAGACACGGGAATGCGCCTCCTTCACGGTTGGATTCCGGAAGGTGGAAATCCGCGACCGTCGCCTGTTGATCAACGGGCGGCCGGTACTCCTGCGCGGGGTGAACCGGCATGAATTCCATCCCGATCACGGCCATACGGTGCCCGAGGAGCAGATGCTCACCGATATCCGCCTGATGAAGCAGCATCACATCAACACCGTACGCACCTCGCACTATCCCGATGATCCGCGCTGGTATGACCTGTGCGACCGGTACGGCATCTATTTGGTGGATGAAGCCGACCTGGAAACGCACGGCATGTGCGTCGACGATTATCATGCCCTTTCCAAGAATCCTGCGTGGAAGGATGCCTATGTCGACCGCGCCGTCCGCATGGTGCAACGTGACCGGAATCATCCGAGTGTGATTATCTGGTCGTTGGGCAATGAATCGGGGTATGGACCCAATCATGACGCGATGGCCGAATCCATCCGGGGATTGGATCGGACCCGGCCGATTCATTATGAAACGGCGGGCAAGGCCGCCTGTGTGGACATCGTCAGCGTCATGTATCCCCAGGTGACCGAACTTGCCGAGGCGGGTGCCGACACCACGGATCCACGTCCATTCTTCATGTGTGAATATGCCCATGCCATGGGTAACAGTCCCGGCAACCTGAAGGAATACTGGGACACCATCCGGGCACATCCCCGCCTGATTGGCGGATGCATCTGGGAATGGGCGGACCACGGGATCCGGCAGCGTACCGCGGATGGACGTGAATGGTTCGCGTATGGCGGCGATTTCGGCGATGTTCCCAACGATGGAAATTTCTGTCTGGATGGCCTGGTTTCCCCCGACCGTGTACCGCATCCCGGGTTGATTGAATACAAGCGCATCCTGCAACCGGTGGAGGTGAAGGCCGTGGATGCCGTGGCGGGACGGTTCCGTATCCGGAATCGGTATGATTTTCTGGGGCTTGGACACCTGTCCGGTGAATGGGTGCTTACCAGCGACGGTACCAGCCAGTCCAACGGGACGTTTACCGTTCCGGACCTGCCGGCAGGCGGGGAGGGGCCCTTGGAAATCGCCTTGCCGCCGGTTCAGGCCGAGGCAGGGCGGGAATATCATCTTGATTTGCGTTTTGTCCTGGCGACGGACCTTCCGTGGGCGCCGCGCGGCCATGAAATGGCGGTTGTCCAGTTCCCGCTGGCGATCAAGCGCCCAGATGTCCCACCGGTGGCCGTTTCGGCGATGCCATGCCTGGCGGTGGAAGCAACCGACAGCATGTGCCGGATTGCCGGGGACCGGTGGCGGATGGATGTGGACCGGTCGACCGGCCGGATCGCGCGATGGGTTTTCCGGGGTCGGCCGCTGGTGGCGGCGGGGCCCCAGTTGCAGGTGTGGCGGGCGCCGACCGACAACGATGCCACCACGTGGGGAACCGAGAAAATGGCCATCCGCTGGAGGGAAGCCGGGCTGGACCGCTTGCAATCGCGTATTGCCCGGATGGAGTGGCGGACCTGCGGGGCCTCTGCCTGCATGATGGAAGTTGAAACCGTACTGGCGCCGTGCAGCAAGAAGCCCGTCTTCCGGTGCCTCCAGCATTACACGGTTTATGGTAGTGGCGATGTGCTGATCCGGACCACGGTTACCCCGTTGGTTGAGTTGCCACCGTTGCCGCGGTTGGGGCTCCGGATGTTTCTGCCGGAAGGATTCGAGACGGTGTCCTGGTTCGGCAGGGGTCCGCACGAGAATTATTGCGACCGGTGCGAGAGTGCGCGGGTGGGGAAATATGACGGCCAGGTGGATGATCTGGGCTATCCGTATCCGCGTCCCCAGGAGAACGGGAACCGGACGGGGGTCCGGTGGGTGTCGGTGGGGCACGCCTCGGGTGTCGGATTGCTGGTAACCGGTATGCCGATGATCGAGTTCAGCGTGCACCATAACACGGCGGAAGATTTCACGGCGGCGCGGCACCGGCATGAGCTGGTGCGAAGGCCGGAGACGGTTTTGAACCTGGATTGCCGCCAGCTCGGGCTGGGCAGCAACAGTTGCGGGCCGGGCCCGTTGCCGGTTTATATGTTCCCGGCCGTGGAGACGACCTTCAGCATACGGTTGACGCCGTATGACGCACGCGGGATGAATCCGCAGGAGCTTGCGCGGCACATGCCGGAACCGGTGTGATGGTGTTGGCAGGGACGCCTCGCCCCAAGGGAAAGCTGTAGCAGCGATCGGCATGCCTTGGTGTCGGACAGGGGTCCGGACCTGCTTGACTTGTGCGGGTGGCTGTCCTATGACACGCTTTTTGCTTTTTCAATCGGGTGCAGGGCCGGGGAAAGCCGGCGGAACGGATCATGGCTTCGACGCACGACAGCGAGGGTGAATGGGGGCCGGGAAGTTTGCGTCGATCCTTGCGATTGATCACGCTGACCGCGTGCCTGTCGATGATTTACTCGACGGCGGTCACCTCGCCGGCCACCACGCAGTATTTCCAGGATCTGGGTGCTTCGGAATTTCATTTCTCCCTGTTGGCGGGCATTCCGCTGATCATGTTGTCGCTGCAGTTTCTGGGTGCCATGCTGACCAACCGGTTGTCACGCCGCCGGCCGGTTTTCCTGGTACTGAACATCCTGGGCCGTTTGATGTATATTCCGGTGGCCTTCCTGCCCTTGTGGGGTCCGTTGGGAGAGAGTCGCTTCCTGCTGCCGGTGATGATCGGCCTGCTGGCGGTCGGGAGCGCCTGCACCAACCTGATCGTCCCGATGTGGCTGGCCTGGGTGGGAGACGTCATCCCGCGCCGTCGGTTGAGCACATTTTGGGGGCAGCGTCATGCCTGGATGCATGCCACGTGGACGGCCTGCTACGTGCTGATCACGGTGTTTCTCTATGTGGCGGATCTGCCGGTCCAGTGGATATTCCGCATCCTGATCACGATCGGCTTGCTGGCCGGTGTCCTGGATGTGGTGCTGTACCTGTGGGTCCGGGAACCGGTTCCGGTCAAGGCGCCGGTGCAGCGGGCGCCGGTTTGGTCCCAGTTGCTGGAGCCGTTGCGTCATAAGGAATTCCGGTCGTTTGTGGTCTACAGTTGCTGGTGGCAGATGGCGGTGTCGTGGGCGGCCGCGTTCATGCAGGTGTATGTGATCCGTGTGTTTGCGCTGCCGACCTGGCAGGTGAGCATGATCTGGTGTTCGGCCGGATTGGGCGCCATGCTGGCGTCCCGCACGGTGGGACGGCTGGCGGACCGGCACGGCAACCGGCCCCTGCTGGTGATCAGCGTTTCGATGAAGTCGATGATTGCCATCGTGTTCCTGCTGATGACGCGCGAGTCGGTGGTCTGGGTCCTTCCGATAGCCTTCCTTCTGGACAGCATTCTCAATGCCGGGCTGGTGGTGGCCGGCAACGGGTACATGCTCCGGCATGCACCCCTGCATAACCGGGCGATGTTCGTGGCTGCCATCACGGGGTTGTCGGGTATTTTCGGAGGGCTGGGAGCGCTGGCCAGCGGGGCGTTCCTGGAAACCATTGCCGACGTGCGCTGGCACCTGCTGGGCCGGGAGTGGAACCATTATCAGGTTATGTTTGCCATGGGCGTTTTGCTCCGGTGGAGTTGTATCCTGCTGGTCCGCCGGATCAAGGAGCCGACCAGTTCGAATTCGTTCGAGGTGTTGCATGAACTGGGCAATATCTGGCCCTTCCAGGTGTTTCTGTTTCCGCTGGAGTTTGGGCGCCGTTTTCTGCGAAAGTGGGACGAGTCGCATCGTGAACTGCATGAATAGGGGGATCCAACCATGACCACGTATCGAATCCATTCCGCGCCGCGCGAATTGCAATCCGGGCTCCGAGAGATCACCCGGGCCTATCCGTCCGTGTTTGTCCGAGACCGCAAGGCGGTTGCCCTGGAGTTGGTGCGGGATGACCGCCTGGCGCCCGGCACGGTCCGCCTGCTGGGCGAGGGGCGGCGCATAACCCTGCTGTACCGGGACCGCGCCAACGCGTTCCGCGGGCTCGGAACCCTGATGGCCACCCCGGCATCCGCGATCGCGCGGCTTAACCGGACCGAGACGGCAGCCTTCTCGATGCGCGGCCTGATGCTGGATTGCAGCCGTAACGGCGTGATCCGTCCGGATGCGCTCAAGGATTTCCTGCGACGGGTTGCCCTGATGGGCGTGAACCTGGTCATGTGTTATACCGAGGACACCTACGAGGTGCCCGGTGAACCGTTCTTCGGCTATCTGCGCGGTCCGTTGACCCAGGCGGAGCTCAAGGACCTGGACGATTATGCCGATGCCCTGGGGATTGAGATGATCCCCTGCATCCAGACCCTGGCGCACCTGGAGCAGATTCTCCAATGGGATCCCTATTTCGGGCTGCGTGATACGCCCAACATCCTGTTGCCGGAAGACCGCACGACCTATGACTTCATTGCGAAGATCATCAAGGCGGCCAGCGCGCCATTCCGCAGCAAGCGGATCCATGTCGGGATGGACGAGGCGCACGGGTTGGGCACCGGCCGGTATGCGAAACTGCACGGGAAGCAGGATTCCTTCCAGATCATGAACACCCACCTGGCCAAGGTTCGCGACCTCTGCAAACGGCAGGGATTGACCCCCATGATCTGGAGCGACATGTATTTCCGGCTGGGGTCCGAAACGCATGATTACTATGACCTGAAGTGGAAGATTCCCCCGAAAGCGGTGAAGCATATCCCGCGCGACGTGCAACTGGTGTACTGGGATTATTACCACGACAATCCCGACTTCTACCGGAAGATGATTGCCAATCACCGCAAGCTCGGGTCCGACCCCGTATTTGCCGGCGGCATCTGGACCTGGTCGCACAAGTGGTGCGCCCTGCCGTGGTCGTTCACCGCCGTGGATGCCTCGATGACCGCCTGCAAGGCGGAGGGTGTCCGTGAAGCCTTCATGACCATGTGGGGCGATGACGGTATGGAGGTGGATATCTTCAGTTCCCTGCCCGGAATCCAGTATTTCTGTGAACACGCCTTTTCCCCGACGGTGGACCGGAAGCAGGTTGCCCGCCGTTTTGAGACGGTGTGTGGCAGTGACTTCGCCGACTGGGTGCGGGCGTCGGGTATCGACACCGTTCCGTCGGTGAAGAAGCCGAGTTATGCCAACACTTCGGTGGGGCTGCTCTGGCAGGATCCGCTGTTTGCAATCCTCGATCCGCATATGCGTCCCTGGGACTGGAAGCAGCATTATCTCAAGCTGGAACAGACGTTGACCAAGGCCATGCGGGGCGGGGGGTTGTCCGGCCGGCTCGAATACCCGGCGCGCATTGCAGGCGTGCTGGCGCGCAAGGTGGATTTGCGTCGCCGCTTGGAGCAGGCATACCGGCGCAAGGACCGGCGGGCGTTGACGGGCATTGTCCGGAGCGAACTGACTGACCTGGAGCAGGCGGTCAAGGCGTTGTGGCGTTATCACCGGGCGATGTGGATGCGCACGTACAAGCCGTTTGGATGGGAAGTGATTGAGCACCGGTATGGCGGGTTGATGGCGAGGCTGGATACGGTACGACAACGGTTGGGGGATTACCTGGCCGGACGCGTGCCGCGCCTTGAGGAGCTCGAAGCGCCGTTGCATGACCCCTGGACGGGGATCAAGGATCGTACGGTGAATATCGGTTATTCCCGGGTGAAGACGCCCAGCTGCATCAAGTGACGGGTGGGTGCGAAGGAACGGGGCGAGGTCGCCCCGTCTCCAGAAGCGGTGGAATATTCTGTCTGGAGCCGGCCCGATTCCGGGCCGGTCAGGTTTGGGAAAGGAGCGTATCATGCGGGGACCCAAGGTGGTGGTGATTGGTGCAGGCAGTCACTTTTTCGGTAAACCGGTGATCCACAAGATGGCAACCAGCCCGGTGTTCAAGGGTGGTACGCTGGCGCTGGTGGATACCAGTCCGCGGGTTCTGAACACCATGTCGGCGCTGGCGAAACGGGTGTTCAAGCATTGCCGGGCGGATGTCAAGGTGGTGGGATCAACGGATCGCCGGCGGGTACTGGACGGGGCGGATTTTGTGGTGCTCACCTATTCCTATCGGAATGCGCATTTTCGTGGTGTTGACACTGAAATTGCCGCCAAGCACGGCATGTTGATGTGCAGTTCCGACACCATTGGGCCGGGGGGTATTTTCCGGGCCATGCGCGAACTGCCCGTGGCGCTGGACATTGCGAAGGATGTGAAGCGGCAGGCACCGGATGCCTGGGTGATCAACTTTGTCAATCCGACCTCGGTCATGGGGATTGGGCTCAAGCGGTACGCGCCGTTCGTCCGGAGTTTCGCCCTGTGCGACGGCCATCATGAACCGTACAACACCCTCCAGTGGTGCAAGGTGGGTGGTATTCTGCCCGACAAGGCCACCGAGGTGCCGCCGGAAGTCTGGCGCAATCTGGATCTGGCCATTGGCGGCGTCAACCACTGTACCTGGATTGTCCGGTTCAATTACGCCGGCCGCGACCTGATGCCCAAACTGCGTCAATGGGTTGCCGCGCAGGCAGTGCAGGAAAAGCGCGATCCGCATGAGCATTCCAAGGCGCGCTATAACATGACCTACGGCCTGCAGTTGTTTGATCTGTACGGGGCCTATCCGACCGCCCTGGGTCACACCAAGGAATATGTGCCGTTCTACCAGGGGTACGGGGTGAAGCCCGTGCGGCCGGAACCCATCCGGTTGTTCGATGCCCCGGACCGGCAGCGCGGCATGAATGAAGCCTGGCGCCATACGGTTGGATATGCACGGGGTTCCCGGCCCATGACGGAATTCATGAAGCTGGTTCACAACGATCATGCCACGGATATCATCGAATCCATGTGGGGCAACCTGCGCAAGCCGTTCTACATCAATTCGTGGAACCAGGGTGCCATTGTCAATATGCCCGCGGACGCGTTTGTTGAACTGCGCAGCGATCTCGACATGCGTGGGCCCCGGCCCCAGCCGTTCGGTGTCATGCCGCGCGGCCTGCTGGCGCTTCAGATGCAGGTGCTCGACACGCACGAGCTGACTGCCGAAGCCGCCGTCACCGGCGACCGCGCCCTATTGCGCCGCGCGATGTTGACCGATCCGATCTGCAACAACATCGGCGATGCCGATGGTTGTATCCGGGACCTGCTGGAAGCGGAACGGGACGCCCTGCCGAAATACTGGTATCGCCGCGGGCGGTAGGCGGCATGACGATGCGGACCACAACCGGATGGGTGGTGTTCGGGGCAGGTCTGCTGTTCCTGATCCTGGTGCCGTTCTTCTGGTTCGGCGCCCGGATCGAATCCTGGACGGAACACTTTCTCCAGCAACCTGCCGCCTGGCGGGGCTGGACGGGGCTGGTGCTGGCCGGGTTGCTGGCCAGCGACATCTTTCTGCCCATTCCCTCCAGTCTGGCCAGTACGGCCTGCGGCATGGTGTGCGGGATGGGATGGGGCACGCTGGCGTCCTGGATGGGAATGAATGTGAGTTGCGTGATCGGGTACCAGGTGGGGTTCGCCTGGGGGCGGCTGGCGGCCGGGAGACTGGTGGGTACCGGGCAGGTCCGGCGCCTGGAGGCTTTGAGCCGGCAATGGGGTTCCTGGGTGGTGATTGTCTGTCGACCGGTCCCGGTGCTGGCGGAGGCCTCGGTGGTGGTGGCGGGGTTGGGGCGGATGGCGTACGGCCGATTCCTGTTCCTGTGTGTGGGTTCCAACCTGGTCATTTCAGCCGTGTATGCCACGGTGGGGGCGCTGGCGATCACGGCCCATTCGTTCCTGCTGGCGTTTGCCGGGGCGGTTGTATTACCCGGTATGGCGATGCTGATCGGCTCGCGATGGCGGAGGCAGGGAGAGGTGGGGAAGGCTCGGTAGGGCGAACGTACCGGTGAGCCTCTGGGGGTGGGAGGCTTGGGAGGGACCCTGCTGGAAAACGCGGAGCGCTGGTCCGTGGACCGCGGGTGAGGACCGGTCACCGGATCATAAAACTGTGTCGGCGATCAGGAATTTGCAGGCACCCCGATCGATGGAGTTGCCGACCCTCCGGGAACGGTTCAGCAGAACGGATCAAGTTCCTTCAGCTCATGCGATGAATGCTTTATAACATATTGTGCATCAAGAGCATGAAACTTTTTAAAAAACGGGTGGGTAGACGAGAGCGATGTTCCGTGCTATAATCTTGTAGGTTGTTTTAGGTGCGGCATGGTGTCGTGCAGAAGACGATGGGGGTAGGCTGGAGCGTCATGCATGCCCACCGTGGGCGGCCGGGCTCTTCAGCTTACAAAACGCCCCGCGACGCAAGCTGTCAGGCACCGCGTTGCGGGGGGGTGAAGAGGTTCCCCTATGAAGTGGAACGTTTGCTTCCTGGCGGTAATGTTGTGGGGTGCAGGGGCATCTGCCCAGCAATACCGGTGGAACGGCGGTGCCGGGGCCGACGAGTCCTGGGGCACGGCCGCGAACTGGACCAACAACGCGGCCCCGCCGACCCCGTTCACTGGACGGATCGTTTTCACGAACGCCGACTTGGGCAACACCAACCGCCTCGAAGGGGACCGGACGATCACCGGAACTTCGGGCAACCTGACGCAGGGATTGTCCTTTGATGTGAATGCCGCGGGAGGAACGGCGGGACACGTGGTGGATCTGGACGGGCATACGCTGACGATCAACGGGGGAACGGTCCGGGTTGGCTACAACGCCAGCAACAGTATCGTCCGGATCCAGAACGGGACCCTGACGCTGGGAAACGCCAACCGGCCGGATGTCCACGTGGGAGTGATGACGCTCAATCGCAACGACAGCAATGCCGCGCTCACGGTCAATGCGACCCTGCAGATCACGAACTGCGGTAGCATCCATGTGGGCCGCCAGACGCTTGGAAACGGACCGCTGCTGAACCTGCAGGGCACCCTCGACCTGTCCGACGCGTCGATCCATCGGGGCGCGCAGCTCAACACGTTGCACCTGTTCGGGACCCTCAGCGTGGGATACAGCGGCGGCGGCATGGGAGGCATTAATCCGTTCGGGATACTGAAGCTGCCGTCGTCCCTGAAGGCGCTGGACGTTCAGGACCTGGTTGTCGGGTATCTCCGGGACGGGTTTGGGACGCTCGATTTCGGCGGGAGTTCAAGCCTCACGAGCCTGACCGTCCGCGGGAATTTCTCGTTGTCGCGCGAGAGCGCCCGTGGACAGATGGTGAACCTGCCGCCCAACGTGACGATCCGGATTGGCTCGCCGGGTTCGCCGGGCGTGCTGCACCTCTGCACGTACCAGTCAGATCCGGCGGTTGTCCGGCAGACGTATTCGGCTTCGTGGACTCCCACGGGAGGAACTTTCATCGCTTACCTGAGCCAACTGGTGATCGGACGGCATTTCGGGGGCAACCAGGGCACCATCAACGGCAAACTGGATCTGCGCCAGACGGCGGTGAGTTTTGACGGTATGGCGAATGCCGTGCGCGTGCCGTTCATGAATATCGGTTCGAGGGATATCGTGGCTGTCCACTACGGTGGGGGGCAAGGGGAGGGGCATCTGTACCTGCCCTCCTCGGTGACCAATATCACGGCCGGGACGCTGGCGGTCGGGTACTGCATCAACACGCGGGGATGGATCGACATCGGGAACCCGTCATCCCTCCAAACGCTGCTGGTGACCAATGCCCTCTTGATGGGGCCCAACGGTCGGATCGGCCGGGACCAGAGCGGGACGGTCACCGACTACCTCCCGCCGGGTGTCACTGTGCAGATCGGCACGGTGACCGGTACGGCGAAACTAAACGTGGGATCCCGGCCTGCCGGCCAGTACCCGCTCTACGGGGAGACCTACGGCAACGGGCGGGCCGTGCTGAGGATCACCAACGGGACATTCCGCGGTTACCTGTCGGAGCTGAAAGTGGGCACCAAGGAGGATTCGACCAAGGTGGTGACCGGGATCGTGGACCTGGCGAGTGCCGATGTGCCGGTCCTCAACGTGATCGGACACGCCTTCATCGGCGCCGAGAATGGAACGAACTGGAGCAGCACGGTTCAGAGCGGGAACCGGTACGGGTATGGCTACGTCTATCTCCCGACCTGTGTCGTGAACATCGCCAGCAACCTGTACATGGGGGACACGAATACGAGCTCGCTGGGGTTGCTGGACCTGAACGGGACGGAGATGCGGGTGTCGGGGGCTGTCTTTGTCGATACGACCGGTGTGGTGACCACCCGTGTCAGCGGGGCCAGCGCGGGTTTGAATTTCCTGGGGACTGACACCAACAAGTTCACGGTGAGGACGGCTGGCCGGATCAAGCTGCATTTTACAGCGAATCCCGTGGACCCGGGGGCCAACTGCTGGGGGTTGCGGATGAGCGGGAACGTCACCAACCTCTTCCGGTCGCTGACGAACGCGCCCGCCCGGCTGACGTGGGATCTGTCAGGCCTCAATCCCGGTCTTCAATCGGTGTTCGGGATCCAGTACGACGCGATCGGCAACTACACCTACGTGGGCCTGCGGGGGGTGCCGCGTGGCACGATTTTCTCGCTCCAGTAGCTGTTGGCGTGAACGGGAACATGAAGACATGCTGGTCCGGTCGGGAGATTCCGGTGTTTGGCGCTTATGACGTTGTGGTGTGCGGGGGCGGCCCGGCGGGGTGTGGGGCAGGGTGAGGTGGGGACATGAGTCCACCGCATGGTGTTGGGACCCTGCTTCGCCAAGGCTTCGCAGGGCAGGCACCTCGCCCTACCAGGGGAAAAACAAATCGGAGACTCATCGGGGAGTGCGAAGCGCCGGATCGGGGAACGGCAAACGGAGTTCATCATGGCGACTGATGTGGTGATATTTTATGCGCCGATGTGCGGGTTGTGTCACAAAGCCATGGATTATTTCAAAGAACGTGGCATTACGTATGAGGCGGTGGAAGTCAGGTGGAAGGGTGAGGATTGGGAGGATACGCCCAATGCCCGGCGGATGAAGGCGTTGTGCGGGGATGTGGATTTTGTCCCGCAGATCCTGATCCGGGGACGGCATATCCCCGGCTGGCGTAACCTTGAACCGATGATTGAATCCGGGGAACTTGAACAATGGCTCAAGGATTGAACCGGTCAATTCCGACTGTCACAAGCGTGTAATCATGGGTGGATAACCGGGATCCGGAGTACCCGCTTGATACACCCGTCCGGTGATGTATACTTTCTTTCAGCTGGAAACCATAGGTTGACAACCTTGGACGGGTACACGCGATGATCGACTTCATTCAATCCTACAGTCCCATCACCCAGGCGCTGGTTGCCACGCTCTTCACGTGGGGTGTGACTGCCGCCGGAGCGGCGCTCGTCTTCTTTACCAAGGCGGTCAATCCCAGGATCATGGATTCGATGCTCGGTTTCGCTGCGGGTGTGATGATCGCTGCAAGTTTCTGGTCGTTACTGGCGCCGGGCATTGAAATGGCCGGGCAGATGGGTCAGACCCCCTGGCTGACAGCCGTCATTGGATTTATGGGCGGTGGCATTTTCATGCGGCTGGCAGATTGTGTACTTCCGCATCTTCATCCCGACCTGGCGATGGGGCAAAGCGAGGGGATCAAGACATCCTGGCAACGAAGCACGTTGTTGGTGCTTGCGATTACGCTGCATAATATTCCGGAGGGCCTTGCGGTTGGCGTTGCGTTTGGGGCTGTTGCGTCGGGGCTTTCCTCGGCCACGATTGGCGGGGCGATTGCGTTGGCCGTTGGAATCGGCCTTCAGAATTTCCCGGAAGGAGCCGCCGTCTCCATGCCTTTGCGGCGGGAAGGCATGGGGCGGATAAAAAGTTTCCTCATGGGGCAGGCGTCGGGTCTGGTTGAACCGATTGCCGGCGTGGTCGGGGCGGCCTTTGTGCTGAGCATGCAGAGCATCCTTCCCTATGCGCTTTGCTTCGCTGCCGGAGCCATGATTTTCGCCGTGGTCGAGGAACTGATTCCGGAATCGCAGCGGAACGAGTCGCATATTGATCAGGTGACCATGGCGACTCTCGCCGGCTTTTCGGTGATGATGATGCTCGATGTGGCGCTGGGTTGATCAACCGGTTCCGGTTATTGACCGGCTGTGATGCCGGTCACGCGGAACAGTCGGGCTCCGTGCGGGGGGATTACCGCTGAAAGGATGCCGGAGACCGGACCCAGTTCCCGGCGTTCCCATAAATCACGAACCTGGCAGGTGTCGGGTAATCCGGCTTCAGCAAGCGGTACCTGGATCGTGTGCGGTTGCTTCGGGTCAAAATTGAAAACGCCAATCGCCTGGGCGTTGTCAGGTAGCTCGCTGATCCAGGCGAGTGACCGGCAACTGCAGTCGCGGAACAGTTCCCGGGGTTTGCGACCGGTCTGGTTCACGGCCAGCACCTCGGGATTGGTGATCAGCGCGAGGGTCCAGGGGTCATTGGCGGGTAGATCGCCACCGAACATCAACGGCGATTGGGCGATGCACCAAAGGGTCATCAGCGTGGTTTGCTCGTAACGCGTGAAACGCGTCATTCGGTCCGGGGCGTTGTCGGGGTGCTGTCTGACGCCGATACGACCGAGCGGGAGCATGTCTCCATCGGCCCAATGGCCGGGTCCGATGAAATCCTGCCAGGCGAGAAAATTATAAAACATGGTCTCCAGTTGAGGCCAGCGATCCCAGAAGTCTTCCGTGATCCGCCACAGCTCGCAATGTTTCTGGCGGTGGAGGCGATACGTGGAATGGTCGGTGCAGCTGGCTGACAGGCTGAGGACCATGTTGCGTCCGCATCGTTGTCTGGCAAGATCGAAGGCTTCCACCTGGTCTGGATCATAACCGCCGATGCCGTCGGCTTTCACGAAGTCCACATCCCATCCGGCATAGAGCGTGAACAACGAGTCGTAGTATTCCTGCCCGCCGGGACGGGTGGTGTCGACAAAGGGGAGGCCGTCGGGCCACAACTGGTTGACCCGGGAGGGGTGGGCGATGTCGCGGGCGTGGGCGGTTGATCCGAGGATGGGCGTGTTTTGTTCGACCGCCCATTTCGGGATGCCGGGCATGACGTGGATGCCGAACTTCAGGCCGAGCCCGTGTATGAAGTCGGCCAACGGTTTGAACCCCTTGCCGCCTGCCGCCGAAGGGAAGCGTGCAACCGACGGGAGGAGGCGTCCCCAGGTGTCGAGCGTGGTGTTTGGATGGTAATCATTCATATGCGCGTTGGTATTCCAGGCAATATCAATGACCACGTATTCCCATCCGTATTTCAGCAGATGTCGGGCCATATATTCGGCGTTGGCCCTGACCTCGGATTCGGTGACCTCACCGCCGAAGCAGTCGTAACTGTTCCATCCCATCGGAGGTGTTCGTGCCAGTTTATTGCCGGTGCTCATTCGGTACTCCTTCGTGTCCCGGGGAATCGGGGTTTTACCTGCGTGGGACGTAGCGTTTGACCCATTCGCACACCTGCCGGATGGTTTCCGGATGTGCGGCGTATGACATGACCCCGGCCGACGTCACCACGATGCCGCGATGGTGGGGCAGGGCGTTGAGGTGTTGTTCAAGTTCCCGGATAATGATGTCCGCCGGTTGGGTCCACAGGACGGCATTGGTGCCACCGATCAGACAGGTATCCGGGCAAAGGGTTCGACCGTTGAGCAGGGTGGTGTTACCCACCGGTGGGGAGGTGAAGGCCTCAAAGGCGCGGGCGGGAATGGTCGCGAGCGTGGGGAGCAGGGCTTTCAAGTGTCCGCACATGTGCAGGACCATGTTCCGGTTGGCGCCCTGGATGATGGCTGCATAGTCCTGGATGTGCGGCAGGCAATAGGTGCGGTATTGGTCCGGTGAGATCAGGGTGGTTGAGGTGTTTTCCACCAGGTACAGCAGATCGGCCGGGCTGTGTTCAACCAGCAGGCGGGTACGATCGAGGATGATGCGGTGAATGGCTTGGAACAGGGCGTTCGTTTCGTCGGGATAGTCCAGTAACAGCAGGTGCCCGTTCTCAACGCCGGCCAGCATCTGGATCCACTCCATGAAAGCGGATGTTCCCATGGAGATGGCGGTGACGGCCTGCTGCCCGATGGCGGTGGCCTGGTCATGTGCCTTGCGGATTGCCTCCGGGTCGAGGGTCACGGTCACATCTTCGAACCAGGCGGTCAGGATGCGGATATCCTCGACGGTTGCCACGGGGTAGGTGACGGGATGCCAGGATTCGGAATCGGCGTCCCAATGCTGGATCTGTTCCAGGTTACCGAATGGGGTTGCAAACGTAGTGTGCAGATTTCCGGATTCCTGGCGGTTTTCATGCCGGGTCCGGTTGCGGGTTTCCTTGATGCCTTGCGTAATCCATTCGTGCCGGTCGCTGCCGATCCATTCGTGCAGGGCCTGGACGGACTGTTCGCGAAAGGGGGCGGGTTGGGCGTGAAGCCAGCCGTTATTGATTTTTGGCCAGAACGGCAGGCGGTCAACCGGTTGCATCCGGATGGCTGCGAGCCAGCGTTCGCGCGGTGTCATGGATTCGGTCATTGTTGACCCTTTCAACAGAGGCTCATGCAAAAAATCCCCTGAAAAACGGTCGGGGTGGCACCCAACCCTCCAGGAATTCGCCACACGCCCCCATTTCCACCACTGGAGGGCCGGCTGCCACGCCGGCCGCAGGGGTTTTCCAAGAGCCTCAACAGTATCAACCTGATTAACGTAACACGCTGACAGTAGATATTCCAGTATCGTCTCCAATCGCGACCCCGGCAACAGCTTTCGATGTTGCAACTGATATATCACGTGATATATTATTGGCCTTTCGTATGTTGGAGTGAAACACATGACACGGATATCGCTTAAACAGAAAGCCTACGAATACATCCTGCAACAGGTGCTGGGTGGCGGGTTTGAGCCCGGTACGCTGCTGAACCGGCGGGGGGTTGCCGATGCGCTCCGGATGAGTCCGGCGCCGGTACATGAGGCGATGCTCCAGTTGGAAAGCGAAGGATTCCTCGAGGCCTTGCCGCGGGTGGGGACCCGGGTTAGGGTGGCAAGTCGCGAAGATGTTCACGGCCATCTGGTGTTGCGTGAAGCGCTGGAATGCCAGGCGGCGCGGTTGATTTGTGGCCCGCGTCTGTCGGTTGACCGGGAGCGGCTTGTCCGGTTGGCGGATGCGGTTGATGCCGTGGATGTGCCCGACAGACAACGGGCGCAAAGCGAGGTTGAATTCCATGTCGCCCTTGTGGAATTGGCAGATTGTCCGGTACTTCTCCGGGAATATCGGCGGGTCATGCAGATCGGTCTCTTTTACCGCATCAATCTGCTGTTGAGCATGACCTTCCGCACGCCTTTGAAACGGCATCGGGAATTGCTGGATATTCTGGCTTCGGCTACGCCGGATGCGGCGGAGGCCGGTGTGCGCGAGCATATCTGGTCAGGCAAACCGGGAACCTTAAAGCATGGAGCATAACCATAATGGACAAGACGCTTGGGTTGGTGGCAGCGCCACCGACGGCATTCCGGGAGGATACCTCAATCGATTATTCCGTGATTGCGCCGCTGGCGGAGCATCTGCACCGGCAGGGCGTTGGCGGGGTATTTGTCAACGGGACAACCGGCGAAGGGATGTCGCTGACAACGGAAGAGCGTGAGTGGGCGGCGGAAACCTGGCGGAAGATCCTGCCGCCGGGCATGAAGCTTTTTGTTCATGCCGGGCATAACAGCCTGGGCGATGCGTGCAGGCTGGCGGGGCATGCGGCACGTATTGGCGCGGATGCGGTGGCGATCATTGCACCGAATTTCTTCAAGCCTGCAGGCGTTGCCGGATTGACCCACTGGTGTGCATCGGTGGCCGCTGCCGCGCCGGAATTACCCTTTTATTACTATCACATGCCGTCCATGAGTGGAGTGAGTTTGCGGGTTGCCCGTTTCCTGGAGGCGGCTGGACCACGGATCCCGAACCTGGCGGGCGTGAAATTTACGGCCGAGGCCCTGGATGATTACCAGGAGTCGTTGCAACTGGCCGATGGCCGCTATGACGTGTTGTGGGGTCGGGATGAGATGCTGCTGGGTGCATTGGCGACCGGTGCCGTAGGCGGGGTGGGGTCAACGTATAATGTGGCGGCCCCGCTTTACCTGGATCTGATGGCGGCTTATAGCCGTGGGGATTTGGCGGCGGCACGGGTGCTTCAGGCGGAATCGATCACGATGATCCAAGCCATGGTCGCGACGGGAAATTTCTTTGTGGCACTCAAGACCATGCTGCGGAACCAAGGGGTGCCCATCCTGCCCCGGATGCGTCCTCCGCTGGATAATCCGCTTGAGGGCACCGGTGCCGTACCGGCAGGTTTTGTGCGGTGAGTGGCGGCGGCGAAGGAAAGCTGGATAGGAATGTGAAGACAAGCGGGTCCGGTCGGGAGATTGCGGTGTTCGGTGCCTATGACGTTGTGGTGTGCGGGGGAGGACCGGCGGGGTGTGCGGCGGCCCTGGCGGCGGCGCGGCAGGGGTTGCGCACACTGGTGGTTGAAGCACAGGGCCAGTTGGGTGGAATGGGGACCAGCGGACTGGTGTCGCACTGGTTGGGCGGACGCGCCAGCAACTGCAGCGACTGGGTGGTGGGCGGTATCTTCCGTGAGTTGTCGCTAGCCGGTGTCGAGCGGGGAATCGCAAAACTTCCAAGGCCGGAACCTGCCGGCGGACTTTCCCCGCATGGGTGGTGCCGGGGTGGCCAGCTGGTTGCCGGCGTACCGTTCGATTCATTCGGCATGGCAGCCTTGCTCGACGACGTGCTGGCCGGGGCGGGGGTCGAGGTCCTGTTGTTCACGCGTGCAGTGGATGTGGTGATGCAGGAGCATCGGATCACGCAGGTGATAATCCACAATAAGAGCGGTTTTCAAGCCGTGCAGGTCAAGGCGGTCATCGATGCCACGGGTGATGCCGATATCGCCGCTTTGAGCGGTTGTCCCACGGTGCTCGGTCGAGAGGACGACCACGGGATGGCGCCGGTTACGCTGATGGTTCATTTCGATCATGTCGATGTCGGGGCGTTGACTGATTATGCCAATCGCCAGGGGGGCGGGGGATTCCGTTGGCTGGAAGAAATCCAGGCGTTGATGCGGCAGGGTGAATGGCCGTTCACGTATAACCGGCTGATCACGGTCCAAATGATGGAGCCGGACACCTTCATGGTCAATACCTCCCGGATGACCGGCCGTGACGGGACGGATGGTGTTTCCGTATCACAGGCGATGGTGCAGGGTCGACGTGAATCCCTGCAATTGCTGGCAATTCTCCGCAAGCATGCCCCCGGGTTCCGGAATGCGCGGATCAAGGCGGTGGCGCCTTTGCTCGGGGTGCGGGAGACGCGGCGGATCGTCGGTGAATTGGTGCTCGGGGTTGACGACCTGCTGGGTGGCCGGAGCTTTGAGGATACGATCGGATATTCAGCCTACGGGTGGGACCTGCCGGACCCGAAACGCCCGTCACACCAACCCATGGAAGGAAAGGCCAAACCGGAATATATTCCCATACCCTACCGGATCATGCTGCCCCGGAACGCCGGCAACCTGATTTGCCCGGGCCGTGCAGTCAGCGTTGAACGGGACGTGCTGGGCCCGCTCCGTGTGATGGCGCCGTGCATGGCGATGGGGGAGGCGGCGGGAGTGGCGGCGGCCCCGGTGGTACGTGACGACGGCAGTTTTAGTTCGGTGGATGTGCAGGCGATGCGCCGTACACTCCATGCGGGTGGCGCAATCGTTGAGATGGTTAACGGGAGCATGACATGATTAAAAAATATTCCGTCAGCCGGGATGACCAGATTTACCAGGCCTGGCCGGATGTGGCGTTGACGCCTTCGGGACGTTTGGTCTGCGTATTTTCGGAATGCACGCATCATGGGGATCGTTCCTACACGCGGATCATGGCCTGTGATTCGACTGACCGCGGGCGTACCTGGAGTCCCAAACGGCCGATCACGGAGGGGACGGCCGGAAAATCCTATTACTACAATTGTGCCCGGATCACCCGGCTCCGCGATCAACGACTGTGTGTGGTGGTGGACCGCTGTCCGACCGGCGGCGAAGCGACCACCGCCGTACAGTCCGTCAACCTCCTGTATTTCTCCTCTGATGAAGGAGCGACCTGGAGCGCACCGGTTGAGACACCGTTGAGGGGGATTGTTCCGGACAAGCTGCTGGAACTGGAGACCGGACGATGGATCCTTGCGGCGCATCATCCGGAAAACGGTTTCCTCGCGCAGTTCATGCGGTATTCGGATGACCGGGGAAAGACCTGGAGTGACCGGATAACGGTTGCCCGGCAGCCGGGGCTGAACCTGTGTGAGGTGTCCATTTTACCCGTCACGGGATCAACCCTGGCGGCCTTTTTGCGGGAGAATTCGTTTCTCGGTTGGGACTGCAAGAAGACCCTCTCGCATGATAACGGCGAAACGTGGGGTGAAGTAATTGATTTTCCATTGCCTGCCTGCCATCGTCCGGTGACGGGGAGACTCGCGGATGGGCGGATACTGATCACCCATCGTTTCATGCAGGGTGGAAAAGGGTGGGTTGGCACATGGACACAGAACCTGTTTGCGGCGCTCACCGACGAGGCGTCGGCGCTGGCAACCCGGCGGGGTGATGCCTGGGCCCGGATCCTGCCGGTGGATTTCGACCGTTCGCCCCACAGTGATACCGGTTACAGCGGCTGGGTGCAGTTTGATGACGGTGCGATCTACATCGTGAACTATATTGTCGACGACGCCCCGAAAGGCCAGATCCGGGGTTATGCACTGGGCCTGGAGGATTTCCTGGTCGGGTAGTATGGATGCCAAAAGCGATAATCGCCGCGGTCCAACCGTTTGATTGTGCGCCTAGTGTGATGTTTTATGGAGCGTCGACAAGTGTTACGCGG
>Ga0208374_1000090_pt1 | contig 61572 bp, 58 predicted proteins | sample RifOxyC3_FD_184037 | JGI IMG/M metagenome (GOLD analysis project Ga0208374, IMG submission 184037) | Groundwater microbial communities from Rifle, Colorado - Rifle Oxygen_injection C3 (SPAdes) | ecosystem: Environmental > Aquatic > Deep subsurface > Groundwater | place: Rifle, Colorado, USA...
GAACTTCTTGGCCAGCACGGTGGTGATGGCGGCCGTCAGCGTGGTCTTGCCGTGGTCAACGTGACCGATGGTGCCGACGTTGACGTGCGGCTTGGTCCGTTCGAATTTCTCTTTTGCCATGATGCAAATCCTTTAAAAAGAACAATGCCCGTGTGGGGTTTAAGGTCTGCACTTCACTGCTGGTTCGCCCCGCACGGGAACAGGGCGGCGTGGGGTCGCAGACCGGGAAAACTTGGCCCACCCCGATGCGGCTTGCGCCGCCTCCCCCTCAAGGGGGCGACACCAGCAGCCCGGCAAAGCCGGTTCTGCGGTGTCTCTGGGTGGGCTGATTGGCTGGGGGGCCTTTTAGTCAGTTGGGGACAGAGCACGTCGCTGCGCGCCGTGGTCTGCCCCAAAATAACTTACTTAGCCCGTGCCGCGATGATGGCTTCCTGCACGTTGCGCGGAGCTTCAGCGTAGTGCTTGAACTCCATCGTGTAGGTAGCGCGACCTTGGGTAGCGGAACGCAGGGTGGTCGAGTAGCCGAACATTTCCGACAGCGGGACTTCGGCCTTGATGGCCTTGCCGCCACCGACCATGTCGTCCATGCCCTGGACCATGCCGCGACGGCTGGACAGGTCGCCCATCACGTTGCCGGCGTAGTCTTCCGGAGTCTCGACTTCCACGGCCATCATCGGCTCGAGGATGACCGGGTTGGCCTTGCGGCAACCGTCCTTGAAGCCCATCGAAGCGGCCATCTTGAAGGCGTTTTCGTTCGAGTCCACGTCGTGGTAGGAGCCGAAGGTCAGCGTGACCTTGACGTCGACCACCGGGAAGCCAGCCAGCACGCCGTTCGGCAGCGTGTCGATCAGGCCCTTTTCCACTGCCGGGATGAACTCGCGCGGCACCACGCCGCCCTTGATCTGGTCGACGAACTCGAAGCCCTTGCCCGGTTCCTGCGGCTCGATGGTGAGCACGACGTGACCGTACTGGCCCTTACCGCCGGACTGACGGACGAACTTGCCGTCGACGTCGGTGACCTTGGTGCGGATGGTTTCGCGGTAAGCCACTTGCGGCTTGCCGACGTTGGCTTCAACGCCGAATTCGCGCTTCATGCGGTCGACGATGATTTCCAGGTGCAGCTCGCCCATGCCGGCGATGATGGTCTGGCCCGATTCCTCGTCGGTGCGGACGCGGAAGGACGGATCTTCTGCAGCCAGGCGGCTCAGGGCGATGCCCATCTTTTCCTGGTCGGACTTGGTCTTCGGCTCGACGGCCTGGGCAATCACCGGCTCCGGGAACACCATCTTTTCGAGGGTGATGATCGCGGTCGGGTCGCACAGGGTCTCACCGGTGGTGACTTCCTTCAGGCCGACGCAGGCAGCGATGTCGCCGGCGCGAATTTCTTCGACTTCCTGGCGGTTGTTGGCGTGCATCTGGACGATACGGCCGATACGCTCTTTCTTGCCCTTGATCGGGTTGTAGACCGAGTCGCCCTTCTTGAGGACGCCGGAGTACACGCGCACGAAGGTCAGCTGGCCGACGAAGGGGTCGGTCATCAGCTTGAACGCCAGTGCCGACAGCTTCTCTTCGTCGTCGGCCTTGCGGTTGATCGGCTGTTCGTCTTCGTCGATGCCGGCGACCGGCGGGATTTCGACCGGCGAGGGCAGGAAGTCGATCACGGCGTCGAGCATGCGCTGGACACCCTTGTTCTTGAAGGCGGTACCGCACAGCATCGGCTGGATTTCGGTCGCCAGGGTACGAGCACGCAGGCCGGCCATGATCTCGGCTTCGGACAGGTCACCTTCTTCGAGGTACTTGTTCATCAGCTCTTCGTTGGCTTCGGCAGCCGACTCGACCATCTTCTCGCGCCATTCCTGGGCTTGAGCTTGCAGCTCGGCCGGGATGTCGCGGTAGTCGAACTTCATGCCCTGGGAAGCTTCGTCCCAGTAGATCGCCTTCATCTTGATGAGGTCGACCACGCCCTGGAAGTTCTCTTCGGCACCGATCGGGATCACGATCGCGACCGGGTTGGCCTTCAGACGCAGACGCATCTGGTCATAGACCTTGAAGAAGTTGGCACCGGTACGGTCCATCTTGTTCACGAAGGCCAGACGCGGCACCTTGTACTTGTTGGCCTGACGCCACACGGTTTCCGACTGCGGCTGCACGCCGCCCACGGCGCAGTAGACCATGCAGGCACCGTCCAGCACGCGCATGGAACGCTCCACCTCGATGGTGAAGTCCACGTGGCCGGGGGTGTCGATGATGTTGAAGCGGTGCTCGGGGTAGGAGCCGTCCATGCCCTTCCAGAAGCAGGTGGTGGCAGCGGACGTGATCGTGATGCCGCGCTCCTGTTCCTGCTCCATCCAGTCCATGGTGGCAGCGCCGTCGTGCACTTCACCGATCTTGTGGCTCACGCCGGTGTAGAACAGGATGCGTTCGGTGGTGGTGGTCTTGCCGGCGTCGATGTGGGCCGAGATACCGATGTTGCGGTAACGCGCGAGGGGCGTGGAACGTGCCATGAGATTACTCCGTTGATGTGGATAAGCCCGCCACCCCTTTTGGGGGATGCGCGGGCCTGTTTGCCTATGCTGAGACCAGCCCCGGCTTAGAAGCGGAAGTGGCTGAAGGCCTTGTTGGCTTCGGCCATACGGTGAACTTCGTCACGGCGCTTCATCGCGCCGCCACGGCCTTCATTGGCTTCCAGCAGTTCGTTGGCCAGGCGCAGGGCCATGGATTTCTCGCTGCGCTTACGGGCAGCTTCCTTCAGCCAGCGCATGGACAGAGCCAGGCGACGGACCGGACGCACTTCAACGGGCACCTGGTAGTTGGCACCACCGACGCGGCGGGACTTGACTTCCACCATCGGCTTGACGTTGTTGATGGCGGTGGTGAAGAGTTCCAGCGGATCCTTGCCGGTCTTCTTTTCCATCTGCTCGAGTGCACCGTAAATGATGCGCTCGGCAACCGCCTTCTTGCCGCCTTCCATGATCACGTTCATGAACTTGGACAGCTCGACATTGCCGAACTTGGGATCCGGCAGAATTTCACGTTTAGGGACTTCGCGACGACGTGGCATTTTTTACCTCTGTTGCTTCAGTTGGCGTCTTTTCAAACACCGCGAGAGCCATTCAGGACTCCCACTTACTCGACCCACGCAGGAAATGCGCTTGGGGTCACTTCGCTGATTCGCCGCGCCACGCGGGAAACAGCACCTTGTTTGCTTTCAGCAGAGCCGTTGGCTTATTTGGCCTTGGGCTTCTTCGCGCCGTACTTGGAGCGCGACTGCTTACGGTCCTTGACGCCTTGCAGGTCGAGGGAGCCGCGAACGATGTGGTAACGCACACCCGGCAAGTCCTTGACACGACCGCCGCGAACCAGCACGACGCTGTGTTCCTGCAGGTTGTGGCCTTCGCCGCCGATGTAGGAAATGACCTCGAAGCCGTTGGTCAGGCGAACCTTGGCGACCTTACGCAGAGCGGAGTTCGGCTTCTTCGGGGTCGTGGTGTACACACGGGTGCAGACACCGCGACGCTGGGGGCAGTTTTCCATCGCGGGCGACTTGGATTTGGTCTTTTCGACCTCCCGCCCGTGACGGATGAGTTGGTTAATGGTTGGCATTGAAACGTCCCTAAACGTTTGAAATTGAACTAATCCCGAAAACAGGATCCCCTTCGGAATATTCCGAAAAGCTCATGATTGTAGTACGCGGCGCCAGAAAATGCAAACGCCCCGCCCTGGCCTCACTTGATCCAGAGCCGCAGCGAGTCCCAGGCCCGGCCGACCAGGCCCGATTCCTCGACCGTCTCGAGCACCAGCAGCGGCTTGTCGACCACCACCGCCCCAGCGGCGTTGGTCACGCGCAACGTGCCCAGGCTCTGGCCCTTCTGCAGCGGCGCGACCAGCGGGTCGGGGCGCAGGATCTGGGTCTTGAGCTTGGCGCCCTCGCCGGCCGGCACGGTCACGACCACGCCCTCCGGACGGCCGAGCTTGACGACGGCGGCCTGGCCCTTCCAGACCGCAGGCGTGGCGACCGGCTGGCCGGCCGGGAACAGGCGCACGGTATCAAAGGCGGTATAGCCCCAGTTGAGCAGCTTCTGGCTCTCGGTGGCGCGTGCGTTCTCGCTCGAGGTGCCCAGCATCACGCTGAGCAGGCGGCGCTGGCCGGCGACACCACTGCCCAGCGCCGGCACATCGCGCTTGGCCGTGGCGACCAGGCAGTAGCCGGCGGCATCGGTGTGGCCGGTCTTGAGTCCGTCCACCGAGGGGTCACGGAACAGCAGCAGGTTGCGGTTGCTGTCGTTGGCCGCTGGCGTGCCGGGGTAGCGGTAATGCTTGATCGCGTAGTAGCCGACATACTCGGGGAAGTCGCGCATCAGGCGGGTCGCGAGCACGCTGAGATCGCGCGCGGTCGTGGTGTGGCCGGGCGCGGTCAGGCCTTCGGGGTTGCGGTAGCCGGTGCTCTTCATGCCCAGCACCTTGGCCTGCTGGTTCATCAGTTCGACGAAGCGCTCGACGCTGCCGCCGACGCCCTCGGCCAGCGCGACGGTGGCGTCGTTGCCGGACTGGACGATCATGCCCTTGAGCAGGTCCTCGACTCGGACCTGCATCTTGGGGTCGATGAACATGCGCGAGCCCGGCATCTTCCAGGCACGTTCGCTGACACCGAAGGTCTGGTCGAGCGTGATCTTCTTGGCCCGCAGCGCATCGAACACCACATAGGCGGTCATGAGCTTGGTCAGCGAGGCCGGCTCGACCGGCATGTCGGCATCCTTGGCCGCCAGGATCTGGTTCGAGGTGACGTCGAGCAGCAGGTAGGCGCGCGCGGCGATTTCAGGCGCTGCCGGAGCTTGCGCCTGCGCGCCGGGCGCGCAGAGCAAGGAAGCGGCCAGCAGGCCGGCGGCCGACCAGCGGCGCAGGACAGAGGAATTGGGAGACATCGGAAACTCTCGGTGGACGCCGGCGCCGCAAGCGGCCCCGGCAGAGCAGGCCATCAGGCCTGCGACAGGTGACGCACGGCCAGACCCTTGAGCAGGGTCAGCTGGCCGTGGAAGAAATGCTCGACGCCCGGGATCACGGTCACGGGCAGGAATTGCGGCCGGGCCCAGTCCAGCGCCGCCTGCAGCGGCACGGTGTCGTCCTGCTCGCCGTGCAGCACCAGGGTGCGCGAATGCAGCTCGACCGGCACCGGCGGCACCTGGAAGCGGCTGGCTGCGGTGCCGACCAGGATCAGCTTCTCGGGTTCGCGCCGGCCGTGCAGCTGGGCCACGGCGCTGGCGGTCACGAAACCGCCGAAGGAGAAACCGGCCAGCGCCAGCGGGCCGGTCGGCGCCTGGGCCTCGATCACGGCCAGCAGGTCCTGCACCTCGCCGATGCCGTTGTCGTAACTGCCTTCGCTCTGGCCGATGCCGCGGAAGTTGAAGCGCACGGCAGTCCAGCCAGTCTGGACGAAGGCGCGTGCCAGCGTGCCGACCACCTTGTTCTGCATCGTGCCACCGAACAGCGGATGCGGATGTGCGATCACGGCGGTGCCGCGCTGGACGGCATCGACTGGCGGGCGATCGATCGCGACTTCAAGCAGGCCGGCCGGACCGGCCTGCAGCAGGTATTCGGTGCGGGAGTTCATGCGAGTCCCTTCAACGGCCGACCGTAGGCGGCGTCAACAGACGCTCGACCACCTGGCCGTCGCGCAGGTGCGATTCGACGATCTCGTCGATGTCGGCCTGGTCGAAGAAGCTGTACCAGACCGCTTCCGGATAGACCACGGCGATCGGGCCACCGGCACAGCGGTCCAGGCAACCGGCCTTGTTGACGCGGACCTGGCCCGGCCCGGCCAGCCCGAGTTGCTTGACCCTGGCCTTGCAGTGGTCAAAGGCCTGCTGGGCGCCGTGCGCCGCGCAGCAGTCCTGGCCGTTGTCGCGCTGGTTGAGGCAGAAGAAGATGTGCCGCTCGTAATAGGAGTCGGGGTTCCGGTTCGGTTCGCTCATGCCTGGGCATTGTAGTGGGGGGACGGCATGCGCAGGGCCAGGCGCAGGCCAACCCCGAGTGCGGCGTAGGGCCAGAGCCAGCCCAGCCACTGGGACAGGCCGTGGATGCGCATGAAGGGCCCGCCCGACCAGGCGCCGAGCGAGACCGCGAAGTAGGGACTCTCGGGCGCGCCGTTGAGCAGGCCCAGTGCCAGGCCCAGCGCCAGCAGCAGCAGCACCGCGCTGGCGCGGCGCGACAGCCACAGGCCCGCCAGGCCGAGCGAGGCAGCCAGGCCGAGCCCGAGGCAGATCGGCGGCGTGAAACCGTCCCAGGCGCGCGACGGGCCGTAGGTCAGCGCAGCCGACAGCGCACCGGAGGCGGGCGCAACCAGGCCCCAGGCCAGGACCAGCCACAGGCGCTGGCGCAACCGGGGCAGCTGCGCGAAGCCCAGCAGCAAGGGCGTCCACAGGCTCAGCGCGACCGCCAGCGCCTGCACCAGGGGGCTCAGGGCCGGCGCCTCGACCTGGGCCGGCAGCCATTGCGAAAACGGCGTGTCCTGCAGCCAGGCCCCGAGTGCGGACAGGGCACGGGCCCAGACCTGGCCCAGACCGTAGGGCACGGGCGTCGGGTAGAGCAGCGCCAGCGGCCACAGCAGCAGCACGACATAGCCGACGGGCGGCTCGTGGCTCAGCCAGTCCTCGCGAAAACGGTTCCAGGGCGTGATCAAGCGCCAGCGCGTGAACAGCAAGGCCAGTAGCGCGCCGATGGCGCCACCGGCCGCGTTGAGCAGCAGGTCGAGACGCGAGGGCACACGCTGCGGCAGATAGCTTTGCAGCCCCTCAAGCAGCAGCGACAGCAGCGCCGGCCCGAGCAATCCGAGCACCCAGGCCCAGCGGATGCAACCGCTACGCGCCAGCGCGAGTGCGAACAGGAAGCCCAGCGGCAGGTAGCCGAGCAGGTTGAGCCAGACGTCGAAGCCGGTCCAGTAGGGCGACCAGGGTGCCTCGAGGTAGGACCAGGGCGGCATGTCCTGCGAACGCCAGCCGCTGAAGGGATAGAGGCTGGCGTGAACGACCAGGACCACCCAGCACAGGGCCAGCGGCGCGGCGATGGTGCGGCGGGAAGCCGGCATGGGCTGGCCCAGGGCGGCGGCCTCAGAACGGCTTGAGGACCACCAGGACCACGATCACCAGCATCATGAGCACCGGCACTTCGTTGAACCAGCGGAACCAGACATGGCTGCGGCGGTTCTGGCCGCGCTCGAAGCCCTTGAGGAGGCGCTGACAGGCATGGTGGTAGCCCAGCAGCAACAGGACCAGCAGCAGCTTGGCATGCATCCAGCCATTGCCCGGCCCCTTGCCGATGCCGTAATACAGCCAGAGCCAGAGCCCCAGCCCGAGCGCCGGCACGGCCAGGATGGTCATGAAGCGGGCCAGCTTGCGCGCCATCAGCAGCAGGCGATCGCGCTCGGCCTGGCTGGCGGGCTCGACCTGTGCGAGGTTGACGAAGATGCGCGGCAGGTAGAACAGGCCGGCAAACCAGCTGGCCACGAAAACGATGTGTAAAGACTTGATCCAGAGCATGTTTGTCAGTGTAGCGAATGCGGCCTATCATCGCCGCAAGGGGGGCAGTCCATGGACAGCACAACGCCTGTCAGCTTGCATGCCGGCCAGGCTTGGGAATGCCTGACCGCGCCTAGCTGTGCCTGGGGTGCCTCGCCCTTCTGGCATCCGCAGCAGGAACGCCTGTACTGGGTCGACAGCATCCTGGAACGGATCTGGCGCCTGCACCTGCCCAGCGGGCGCGTCGAGCTCTGGCAGCTGACACAGGCCCCCGGCAGCATCGTGCCCTGCCGCAGCGGCGCCTTGCTGATGGCGATGCGCAACGGCATCCTGCTGTCGGCCAGCTGGCAGGATGTACCGCAGCAGATCGCGGTGGCGCCCTACGATCCGGCGCATCAGCGCTTCCACGACGGTCAATGCGATCCCTGGGGCCGGTTCTGGGTCGGCACCCGCGTCGAGACCGGGACTCAGGCGGTCGCCGGGCTGTACTGCCTGCGCCGGCGCGAGCGCCCCCACCCCGAGCTGCGGCAGGTCGCGAGCGGAGTCATCGAGTCCGGCGGCCTGACCTGGTCGCCCGACGGCCGCACGCTCTACTGGGGCGACGGCCAGCGCGGCTGGATCGAGACCCATGCGCTGCCGAGCGCCGGCCAATACCCGCCCCTGCTGGGAGATCCGCAACCGTTCTGGCGCCGGCCACCCGGCCCGGCCGATGAAATGCCGGCAAGACCGCAAGGGGCGGCGGTGGACCGGCTGGGCCGCTACTGGGTCGCGCTGCTCGACGGCGGCTGCATGCTGTGCCTGGACCCGAAGGGGCAGCTGCTGGCCCGCATCCCGACCCCGGCGCAGCGCCCGACCGGACTGTGCTTTGGCGGGCCGGACCTGCGCACCCTGTTCCTGACCACGGCGCGCAGCGGACTCGGGCCGGACGCGCTGAAGCGCGATCCGGACAGCGGCGCGGTGTTTGCCTTGCGGGTCGAGGTACCGGGCCTGCCGGTCAACCGCTACGAGGACTGAAGGCTCAGCCGTGCAGGTCGTCGCGGCGCGCGATCTCGAGCAGGCGCTGCAGTTCGTGCGGATGCTGGCGCTGGTTCTTCGCATGCCAGCGCTGGATCAGCCACATCGCGGCCGCGACCACCAGGCCGAAGGCGGTGATGGCGCCGAAGGCCGACAGGCCGACGCTGGTCGAATAGCTGTAGAGCCCGCCCAGGAACAGGATGCAGGCCTGCTCGTTGAAGTTCTGCACCGCGATCGAGCGTCCGGCGCCCATCAGGTTGTGGCCGCGGTGCTGCAGCAGCGCGTTCATCGGCACCACCAGGAAGCCGCCCAGCGCGCCAAGCAGGATCAGGAACGGTGCCGCCGCCCAGACGTTGTCGATCACGTTCATCAGCACCACCAGCAGGCCCATCGCGATGCCCAGCGGCATCACGCGCGTGGCCTGGTCCAGCCGCATGCGCATCGAGGCCGCCACCGCACCGATGGCGGTGCCGATCGCGACCACGCCGACCAGGCTGGAGGCCTGGGTGGTGCCGTAGCCGAGCGCCGCAGCCGCCCAGGCCAGCACGATGTAGCGCAGGTTGCCGCTGACGCCCCAGAACAGGGTGGTGGTCGCGAGCGAGATCTGGCCCAGGCGGTCGCGCCAGAGCCGGCTGTTGCAGGTCCAGAAATCGGGCAGCAGCGCGAGCGGGTTGCTCGGCATATGGCGCGGCGCCACGCCGGTCAGCGGAATCCGGGTGTTGAACCAGGCCGCCAGCGCGTAGACCAGCACCAGGCAGGCAATCGCGGCCTCGGCCGGTGTGTCAAGACCGGTGTCGAGCAGCGGCAGATCGAATGCCAGCAGCCAGCCCGAGAGGGCGGGGCCGACCATCTGGCCGCCGAGCACGACGCCGAGGATGATCGACGCGATCGTGAGCCCCTCGATCCAGCCATTGGCCTTGACCAGCTGCGAGGGCGGCAGCAGCTCGGTCAGGATGCCGTACTTGGCCGGCGAATAAGCCGCCGCGCCCAGGCCGACGATCGAGAACGCCAGCAGGGGGTGCATCGGCGTGAGCATCAGCAGGCAGCCCAGCACCTTGATCGCGTTGCTCATGAACATGACCCAACCCTTGGGCTTGGCGTCGGCAAAGGCGCCGACGAAGGGCGCCAGCACGACATAGAACAGCGCGAACATCGGCACCAAGGCCGTGCGCTGCCATTCAGGGGCATGGCTGCTGCGCAGCAGCTCGACGGCGACGACGAACAGGGCATTGTCGGCCAGCGAGCTGAAGAACTGCGCCGTCATGATGGTGTAGAAGCCGCGCTTCATGGGTGTCTGTTCTGGGGGCTGGGGGTACGGTTCACAGAGTCTTGTCGAGGCGGATCAAGGGCTGGCCGGGGATTCACTCCACGGGTGGCGGGTTTATAGCATGTCGAGCTCAAGCGTCGACCGGCCCGGCGCCCCGGCTTCATTGCTAACATCACGCCCATGCCGCGTCCGATACTTGCCACCGTACACCTTTGCGCCCTGCGCCACAACCTCGAGCGCCTGCAGCGCGCCGCCCCCGACTCGCGCCTCTGGGCCGTGGTCAAGGCCAACGCCTATGGCCATGGCCTGGAACGGGTCTTTCCCGCGCTGCGCGCCGCCGACGGCTTTGCGCTGCTCGACCTGGCCGAGGCCGAGCGGCTGCGCGCGCTGGACTGGCGCGGCCCGATCCTGCTGCTCGAGGGCTGTTTCGAGGCGCGCGATCTCGAGCTCTGCTCGCGCCTGAACCTCTGGCATGTGGTGCACTGCGAGGAGCAGATCGACTGGCTGGCGGCGCACAAGACGCACCAGCCGCACCGGGTGTTCCTCAAGATGAATTCGGGCATGAACCGGCTCGGCTTCAGGCCGGCGGCCTTGCGCTCGGCCTGGGCCCGGCTCAACGCCCTGCCCCAGGTTGACGAGATCTCGCTGGTGACGCATTTCAGCGATGCCGACAGCGCACGCTTTGGTACCGATGGCATCGCGCACCAGCTTGAGGCCTTCGCGGCCGCCACGAGCGACCTGCCGGGCGAACGCAGCCTGTGCAACAGCGCCGCCACGCTGCGCCACGCCGCGCGCGAGCTGGGCTCGGGCGCCCTGTCGGCCGACTGGGTGCGCGGCGGCATCGCGCTCTACGGCAGTGCCCCGGATCACCCCGAGCACCGCAGCGCCGACTGGCAGCTGCAGCCGGCCATGACGCTGGCGAGCCGGCTGATCGCGGTGCAGCAGGTCGAGGCCGGCGAATCGGTCGGCTATGGCTCGACCTTCATCGCGCCAGCGACGATGCGCATCGGCATCGTGGCTTGCGGCTATGCCGACGGCTATCCGCGCCACGCGGGCAGCGGCACGCCGGTGCTGGTCAGGGGGGTGCGCAGCCAACTGGTCGGGCGCATCAGCATGGACATGCTGGCCGTGGACCTCGGGCCGGCCGAAGCCGACGCCCCGCCCTGCCAGATCGGCGACGAGGTGGTGCTGTGGGGCCGCAGTCGGCATGGCGCGCTGCTGCCGGTGGACGAGGTGGCGCAGGCGGCCGGGACGATTGCGTACGAGCTGCTGTGCGCGGTGGCGGCCCGGGTGCCGTTCGCGCTCGATGAGTCCGAGCCGGCGACCGTGGCAGCAGCGGCCTGAGCTCCACCAGACGGCGGACTGAGGCTGGGCACAGGGTCAGCCCTGTTCGGGTAAGTCCCTATGCCCGGAACCGGTACGTTTCCCTACAATGAGTCCACTCGCCGACCTGGACAGTTCAACTGCCGGTCGCACAGCGAGAGGACCGAGGAGACAATACAAGTCCAACAACATCAGATCCAGCGTCCAAAGAGATGCGATTGCTTAGGCCGGTGCATGACTCATGCACCGGCTTTTTTATTGCCCGGCTGCGCCGCGCTGCGCCAGCTCAAGACACAGCCCGGGCAAGAAGCCCTCCTGCTCCTGCTTGCCGGCGTAGCCCAGCGGATTGGCGACCACGCGGCAGCGACCGACGCGGTAGTCGTGCGCGCAGTGCAGATGGCCGTGCAGCCAGAGATCGGCCCGTTCGAGCCAGCCGTCGAGCGCGTTGCAGAAGCCCGCGGTACCCGGGGTCAGGCCGTAGCGCGGGTCGGCGCTGCGCAGGCTGGGGGCGAAATGCGTGATCACCACGGTCGGCCCGTCATGCGGCTGGGCCAGGGCCTGGTCGAGCCAGTGCTGGCACAGCAGCGCCTGCTCGCGCATGGCGGCGGCATCGAACAGTGCGCCAGCGCGCTGGGTGGCCATCTTCTCGAGGTAGAAATTGGCGGCCCGGAACGCCTTGCCGCGCTGCTGCAGCGCGCGCATCGGCTCGGCCCGCAGCGCGAGCGCATCGTAGTCGGACCAGAGCGTGGTGCCGACGAAGCGCACGCCCTGGTGCAACCACTGCTCGCGTTCGAGCCAGCGGATACCGAGCCGGTCGCAGGTGGCGCGCAGTTCGGCATGGGCCCAGTCGAAGTCGAGCGCGTCGTACTCGTGATTGCCCGGCACGAACAGCACCGGCACCGGCCAGCCCGCGTACTGGGGCAGCGGCGAGAAACGCTGCAGGCCCCAGTCGGGCTCGGTCATGACACCGGCCTGGCGGGCCTGGTAGGAGCCGATGTCGCCGGCGAGCACCAGCAGGTCGGCGCCTGGGGCTGGCTCGATCACGCAGTGGGGATTGGCCTCAAGATGGAGGTCGCTGAGCAGTTGCAGCCTCACGCGGGCACTCCCTTGCCGACGGCGCGGAACACCGCCTCGCGCAGCCAGCGGTGCGAGCTCTGGCCATGCTGCTGGCGCCGCCACAGCGCGTCGACATGGACATGCGGCAGATCGAGCGGCAGCTCGCAGTGGGTCAGCTCGGCTTCCATGCCGGTGGCACCGATGAAATGCAGCGGCAGCACCGTCAGCAGGTCGGAGGTCGAGACCACGCGGCCGGCAGTGAAGAACTGGTTGACCGTCAGCACGACGCGCCGAGCCAGGCCCTGGGCCGCCAGCGCCTCGTCGACGAAGCCGAACGGCCGGCCGGAAAAGCTCACCAGCAGGTGGCGCGCGGCACAGAAATCAGCCAGCGTGATGGGACGGCCTGCCAGCGGGTGACCGCGCCGCATCACGACCACATAGCGGCCCTCGTACAGGCGCTGGTGCAGAAAGCGCGGTGCGCTCTCCTGCAGATGGCTGGCGGTCAGTTCGGTCAGCACGCCGGGGAAATAGCCGACCGCGAGGTCGACCTCGCCCTGCTCGAGCAGCGGACGCGGGTCGCGCGTGGTCAGCGGCAGCAGCCGCAGCGTGACCCCGGGCGCTTCCTGCGCCAGGGTCTCGACCAGGCCGGGCGCGAGCTTGGTCGCGGTCGAGTCGGCCATCGCGAGCACGAAATGGTTCTGCGCCTGCGCCGGGTCGAACACGCCCGGCGCGAGCGAGTCGCGCAACTGGCGCAACGCGTCGCGCACCGTGGGCCAGAGCGTGAGCGCCAGCGGCGTGGGCTCGACGCCATAGCCTGAACGTCGCACCAGGTCGTCGCCGAGCAGCTCGCGCAGGCGGCGCAGCGCATTGCTGACGGCGGGCTGGGTGGTCGCGAGATTGTGCGCAGCGCGGGTCAGGTTGCGCTCCGACATCACCTCGTCGAAGACGCGCAGCAGGTTGAGGTCCAGCGTGCGGAAGTTGAGTTCATTCATATGCGATGTGAATATATTGCATTACAAAAATAAATTGGCATGCAATGCGGGTTTACCCTAAGATCGCACCATTGATTGTTGCAGCGCAACAGCCACCGCCGAGAGGAAAGAAAATCATGAATATCGCCGCCACCCTGTTCCCCCGCAGCTACAGCCCGTCGACCAAGCCCGAGAATGCACGCGGCCTGGCCGCCCTGCTGCTGGCCGCCTCCGTCGCCGCCCTGGCCGTGGTGGCTGACCAGCTGATCGAGACCTGGCTCGACGACCACCTGTTCCTGGCCTGGGTTGCCCTGTGGGCCGTGGTCTTCGCCGGCAGCCTGTTGCTGACCGGCACCGTGCGCCGCATGAGCGCACGCGCTGTCGCCCGCCTGGACCAGTGGGCCGCCCGCCGCGCCCAGGCCCGCGCCGCCGCCCGCCTGCTGGCGATCGAAAAGCGCGCCGTGCAGAGCGCGGCCAAGGCGTCGTCGGCCGCTCAGCGCCTGGCCAAGGCCAGCCAAGCGCTCGACAGCCACCTGTTCTACATCTGATTGACTGCCGGGCTGCACGCCCGGTCAGGCGCAAATTGCAAAGCCGCTCCCTGGAGCGGCTTTTTTTCGTCGCTGCGGCGCGGGAATCGGTACCCGCGCGGGAGGCAACTTCAGGACTGGCTCAGCAGGCCGCGGCGCTCGATGAAGCCGACCACGTCGGCCAGGCCGTCGAGGGTCTTGAGGTTGGTCATGAACCAGGGCCGGCGCTCGTGGTCGGGCCGCATGCGCGCGGTGTCGCGCCGCATGACCTCGAGGTCGGCGCCGACATGGGGCGCGAGGTCGGTCTTGTTGATCACGAACAGGTCGCTCTTGGTGATGCCGGGGCCGCCCTTGCGCGGGATCTTCTCGCCGGCGGCTACGTCGATCACGTAGATCGTCAGGTCGGACAGCTCGGGGCTGAAGGTCGCGGCCAGGTTGTCGCCGCCCGACTCGATGAAGACGATGTCGGCATCGGGGAACTGCTCGAGCATGCGGTCGATCGCCTCGAGGTTGATCGAGGCGTCCTCGCGGATCGCGGTATGCGGGCAGCCGCCGGTCTCGACGCCCATGATGCGCTCGGCCGGCAGCGCGCCGCTCAGCGTGAGCAGGCGCTGGTCTTCCTTGGTGTAGATGTCGTTGGTGATGGCGATCAGGTCGTAGCGCGCGCGCATCGCCTTGCAAAGCATTTCGAGCAGGGTGGTCTTGCCGGAGCCGACCGGGCCGCCGATGCCGACGCGCAGCGGGGGCAGGATCTTGGTGCGGCCGGGGATCTGGTGCAGGGAGGGAGCGTTCATGAGCGGAACAGACGGGAATACTGGGTTTCGTGGCGCGCCGACAGGATCGCGAGCATCGGGCTGAAGGCCTGGCGCTCGTCCTCGCGCTGGCGCAGCGCGCGGGTGATGGCGGCGGGGATTTCGGCGCAGAGCCGCTGCAGGATGCGCTGGCCGGCGCTCTGGCCGAGCGGCACGGACTTGATCGCGGCCTGCACCATGTTCTCGGCCCAGCCGAAGGCGTAGGCATAGAGGCCGTGCGCCGGGGGCTGGCCGGGCGGCAGCTGGACCGCCAGTGCCAGCGCGTAGGCCAGCGGATAGGTCGGGGCCTGCAGCGCCGGCGGCAGCTGCTGGGGCGAGAAGTCGGGCCGCTGCAGTGACTTGAGCCATTCGATCAGCGAGCGGCCCATCTGCTCGCTTTGCAGGCGCAGCTCGGCGGTCTCGCGCGTGCTGCGCACCCACTGGTCGAGGCGCAGCAGCGTCGGCCAGTCCTGCTGGCGCCAGGCCTCGACCGCCTGCGCGATCAGGCCGAGTTCGGCGCGCGCCGGGCCGAGCTGGAGCTGGTCGGCCAGCCAGTCGGCGGCGCTGGCCTCGTCGCGCACCCGTCCCGCCTCGACCGCGGGCTCCAGCCCTTCGGAATAGGAGAAGCCACCGACCGGCAGCGCTGGCGAGGCCAGCCACATCAGCGGCAGCAGGGCATCGGCCAGGACGGGAGCGGCAACCTCACCGGCCAGGGGCGCTGCGGGTCTGTCCAGCGGTGGTTTCATTTCAGTGCCCATGGCTGTCATGGGAATGGTCATGCGCCCCGTGAGGCTCGTGGCCGTGCGAATGCCCCATGGTGGCATGCTCGCCGTAGGCACCGGCTTCAGGCTCGAAGGCCTCGCAGGCCTCGGCCACGATCAGGTGCATCTGGCGCAGCATGTCGGCCAGCACATGGTCGGGTTCGATCTTCAGGTGGTCGGGCTTGAGCTCGATCGGCACATGGCGGTTGCCCAGGTGGTAGGCCGCGCGCAGCAGGTCGAACGGGCTGCCGTGCGCGGGGCAATGCGTGATGCGCAGCAGCGGCTGCGGCGCGGCGACCACGCGCAGCAAGCTGCCGTCGAGCGTGACCAGCATGTCGTCGCCGCGCAGCAGCGTGCCGCGCGGCAGGAAGACGCCGATGCGCCGGCCTTCGCTGTCCTCGCAGTCGAAGCGGCTTTTCTGGCGCAGGTCCCAGTCCAGCGTCAGCGTGGGCGCGCGCTTGAGCAATACGGGTGCCAGGCCGGCGCCCTGGGGAATGCGTCTGGAAGCGTGCAGCATGATCAGAACAGGAAGTAGCGCTGTGCCATCGGCAGGCTGTGGGCCGGCTCGCAGGTCAGCAACTGACCGTCGGCGCGCACCGCGTAGGTCTGGGCGTCGATCTCCATGCGCGGCGCGTAGTCGTTGAGCTTCATCGCGGCCTTGTTGGCGCTGCGGCAGCCGCGCACCGCGACCAGGCGTTTCTGCAGCCCGAAGCGTGCGGCGATGCCGGCGTCGAGGCCGGCCTGCGAGACGAAGGTCAGCGAGGTCCGGGCCAGCGCGCCGCCGTAGGCGCCGAACATCGGGCGGTAATGCACCGGCTGCGGGGTCGGGATCGAGGCGTTGGGGTCGCCCATCAGCGCGGCAGCGATCATGCCGCCCTTCAGGACCAGCGCCGGTTTCACGCCGAAGAAGGCTGGTTTCCACAGCACCAGGTCGGCCCATTTGCCGACCTCGACCGAGCCGATCTCGTGGCTGATGCCATGCGCGATCGCCGGGTTGATGGTGTACTTGGCGATGTAGCGCTTGACGCGGAAGTTGTCGTTGCGGCTGTCGCGCTCGACCGGTTCGCCACGGCCCTCTGACGGCGAGAGCCAGCCGCGCTGCTGCTTCATCTTGTGCGCGGTCTGCCAGGTGCGGGTGATGACCTCGCCGACGCGGCCCATGGCCTGGCTGTCGCTGCTCATGATGCTGATCGCGCCGAGGTCGTGCAGGATGTCCTCGGCCGCGATGGTCTCGCGCCGGATCCGGCTCTCGGCGAAGGCCAGGTCCTCGGGGATGGCCGGGTCGAGGTGGTGGCAGACCATCAGCATGTCGACATGCTCGTCGAGCGTGTTGACGGTGTAGGGCCTGGTCGGGTTGGTCGAGGACGGCAGCACGTTGGCCTCGCCCACCACCTTGAGGATGTCGGGCGCGTGGCCGCCACCGGCGCCCTCGCAATGGAAGGTGTGGATGGTGCGGCCCTTGAAGGCCGCCAGCGTGTCCTCGACGAAGCCGGACTCGTTGAGGGTGTCGGTGTGGATCGCGACCTGGGTGTCGGTCTGTTCGGCCACGTTGAGGCAGTTGTCGATCGCCGCCGGCGTCGTGCCCCAGTCCTCGTGCAGTTTCAGGCCGATCGCGCCGGCCTCGATCTGCTCGAGCAGACCCTGCGGCTGGCTGGCGTTGCCCTTGCCGAGGAAGCCGATGTTCATCGGGAACGCCTCGGCCGCCTGCAGCATGCGCTCCATGTACCAGGGGCCGCTGGTGCAGGTGGTGGCGTTGGTGCCGGTGGCCGGGCCGGTGCCGCCGCCGGTCATGGTGGTGATGCCGGAGTAAAGCGCTTCCTCGATCTGCTGCGGGCAGATGAAGTGGATATGGCTGTCGTGGCCGCCAGCGGTGACGATCATGCCCTCGCCTGCCAGCACCTCGGTGCCGGGACCGATCACGATGTCGACGCCGGGCTGGATGTCGGGGTTGCCGGCCTTGCCGATGGCGCAGATGCGGCCGTCGAGCACGCCGATGTCGGCCTTCACGATGCCCCAGTGGTCGACGATCAGCGCGTTGGTGATGACCAGGTCGACCGCGCCCTGGGCCCGACTGCGCTGGCCCTGGCCCATGCCGTCGCGGATGGTCTTGCCGCCGCCGAACTTGACCTCCTCGCCATAGCCGAGCGGGCGGCCGTCGGCATCACGCAGGCCGCCGCCGGCGGCCAGGGTGTAGTCGCGCTCGACCTCGATCAGCAGGTCGGTATCGGCCAGGCGCACGCGGTCGCCCACGGTGGGGCCGAACATGTCGGCATAGGCGCGGCGGGAAATGGTTGCCATGGATGTCCTTGTTCTCAGGCCGCAGCGAGGGGGGCGCGGGAATCGAGCGCGCCGTTGACCAGGCCACGAAAACCGGTCGCGACCCGTTCGCCGGCGTAGTCGACCAGCTCGACCGTGCGCTGCTGGCCCGGCTCGAAGCGCACCGCGGTGCCGGAGGCGATGTTGAGCCGCATGCCGTGCGCGGCCGCGCGGTCGAAGTCGAGCGCGCCGTTGGTCTCGGCGAAGTGGTAGTGGGAACCGACCTGGATCGGCCGGTCGGCGGTATTCCTGACCACCAGCGTCAAGCTGCGGCGGCCGGGGTTGAGCAGCAGCTCGCCGTCTTCGAGCAGGTATTGGCCCGGGATCATGGCGCTGCTCACTTAGCGCTTGGACCAGAACGACGCGGCCAGCGCGATCACCAGCACGGCGACAAAGCCCAGCACGTCGGTCGAGTGCCAGTGCGAACCGAGCAGGCCGTGGCCGTCATGGGCCAGCACGGCGGTCGGAGCGGAGACGGCGATCGCGGCCATCAGGGGAATCAGCAGGGAAGTCATGGTGGCGTGCTCGCGGTGGATGGGTTGAATCAGGCGATCGGCTGGTGCACCGTGACCAGCTTGGTGCCGTCGGGGAAGGTGGCCTCGATCTGGATGTCGGGGATCAGCTCGGGGATGCCGTCCATCACGTCGGCCCGGGTCAGGATCTCGCGGCCCGCGCTCATGAGCTCGGCCACGCTCTTGCCGTCGCGCGCGCCCTCCATCACGGCGGCGCTGATCAGCGCGACCGCCTCCGGGTAGTTCAGTTTCAGGCCGCGGGCGCGCCGGCGCTCGGCCAGCAGGGCAGCGGTGAAGATCAGCAGCTTGTCTTTTTCGCGCGGGGTCAGGTCCATGGCTGGCCTTTTGCAAGAGCCGTGCCCGCCGTACCGTACGGGGGCCGCGCGGTGGCACGAAAGCTGCACGACACCCGAGGTGAACCGCCCCCCGACCACGCCTGATCCGTCCCAGGCCGCCGCCCCGCAACGCATCGTCAAGCTCAGGCGCGACTACAACCGCTGGGTCGCCAGCGAGACGCTGGAGGACTACGCGCTGCGCTACACGCCGCAGCGCTCGCGCATCGGCTCGGAATGGCGGGTCGCCAACACCGCCTTCAGCGTCGCCTCGTTCCTGGTGCTGGAGGCGGTCGGCGCCACGTTGCTGGTCCAGTACGGCTTCGTCAACGCGGTCTGGGCCATCCTGAGCGCCGGGTTGCTGATCTTCCTGGCCGGACTGCCGATCAGCGTCTATGCGGCGCGCCACGGCGTCGACATGGACCTGCTGACGCGCGGCGCCGGCTTCGGCTACATCGGCTCGACGCTGACTTCGCTGCTCTACGCGTCGTTCACCTTCATCTTCTTCGCGCTCGAGGCGGCCGTGATGGCCTATGCGCTCGAGCTCGCGTTCGGCATCCCGCCGGCCTGGGGCTACCTGATCTGCGCGCTGGCGGTGATCCCGTTCGTGATGCATGGCATCGCCGCGATCAGCCGCTTCCAGGTCTGGACCCAGGCGCTCTGGCTGCTGCTGATGCTGCTGCCTTATGGCGCGGTCTGGATGCTTGAACCTGGTGCATGGGAGGGCATCACGCACTACGCCGGGGAATCGGGCCAGGGCCGCGCCTTCGACTGGCACCTTTTTGGTGCCGGCCTGACCGTGGGCGTGGCGCTGATCACGCAAATGGGCGAACAGGCCGATTACCTGCGCTTCATGCCGCCGCCACAGCCGGGCCGACGCCTGCACTGGTGGCTGGCGGTGCTGGCCGGCGGGCCGGGCTGGGTGCTGCCGGGCGTGCTCAAGATGCTGGGCGGTGCGGTGCTGGCCTGGCTGGCGCTGTCGAACATGGTGTCGGCCGAACGCGCGGTCGATCCGAACCAGATGTACCTGACGGCCTGGGAAACGCTGCTGCCCTACCGCTGGGCGGTCTGGGCCACCGCGCTGTTCGTCGTGCTGTCGCAGCTCAAGATCAATGTCACCAACGCCTATGCCGGCTCGCTGGCCTGGAGCAACTTCTTCTCGCGCCTGACGCACAGCCATCCGGGTCGGGTGGTCTGGGTGCTGTTCAATGCCGCGATCGCGTTGATGCTGATGGAGATGGACCTGTTCCAGGCGCTCGGCGATGTGCTCGGGCTCTATGCCAACCTGGCAATCGCCTGGATCATGACGGTGGTGGCCGACCTGGTGATCAACAAGCCGCTGGGCTGGTCGCCGCCCGGCATCGAGTTCCGGCGCGCCTATCTGTACGACATCAACCCGGTCGGCGTCGGCGCGATGCTGCTGGCATCGCTGCTGTCGATCAGCGCCCACCTGGGCCTGTTCGGCCCGACCGCCCAGGCCTTCTCGGCCCTGGTCGCGATGGCGACCGCGCTGATCGCCTCGCCGCTGATCGCCTGGGCCACGCGGGGCCGCTACTACCTGGCGCGCGAGCCCGAGGCCGACGTCGGCCAGGACGGCGCCAGCGCGGCCGGCTGTGACAGCGGCTGTGCCGGTGCGGGCTGCGCCGGTTCAGCCTGCGCTGGTACTGGCGGCAGCGCCCAGGCGGTGCCCAGGCTGGTGCGCTGCGTGGTCTGCGAGCGCGAGTACGAGACGCCCGACAGCGCTTACTGTCCGGCCTACCAGGGCCGGATCTGCTCGCTGTGCTGCACGCTCGACGCGCGCTGCGGCGACCGCTGCAAGCCGCACGCCAGCCTGGCGGTGCAATGGACCGGGGCGCTGCGCTGGCTGACGCCGCGCCGCTGCTGGCCGCATCTGGACGGCGGACTGGCGCATTACCTGCTGCTGATGCTGGTGGTGGCGCTGCTGCTGGCGGGCCTGCTGGGCCTGCTCTACCGCCAGGAATGGAGCGGTCTGGCCGAGCTGCCGGCCACGCCCGACTCGCTGGACGCGCTGCAGCAGGCGCTGCGCGCCGGCTACGCCAAGATCTATGCCGCGCTGCTGCTGGCGTTCGCGATCGTGGCCTGGTGGCTGGTGCTGACGCACAAGAGCCGCGCCGTCGCCCAGGAGGAATCGAACCGCCAGACCGGCCTGCTGCTGCGCGAGATCGAGTCGCACCATCACACCGACTTGCAGCTGCAGCAGGCGCGCCAGGTCGCCGAGGCGGCGCGGGCCCAGGCCGACCAGGCCAATCAGGCCAAGACGCGCTACATCAGCAACATCAGCCACGAGCTGCGCACGCCGCTCAACAGCATCCTGGGCTATGCCCAGCTGCTGCAGCAGGACGGCGAGCTGGGCCAGCAGCGCGCGCACGCGATCCGCGTCATCCTGCGCGGCGGCGAGCATCTGCTGTCGCTGATCGAGGGCACGCTCGACATCGCGCGCATCGAATCCGGCAAGCTCGCGCTGCAGCAGGGTCCGGTCGACCTGCGCGCGCTGCTGCAGGAAGTGGCGCAGATGTTCGAGCTGCAGGCCGCGGCCAAGGGCCTGCGCTTCGGCTTCGACGGCCCCGAGCACTGGCCGGCCGCGGTGCGCAGCGACGAGCAACGGCTGCGCCAGATCCTGATCAACCTGCTGGGCAACGCCGTCAAGTTCACGAGCCGGGGCGAGGTCCGGCTGACGCTGCGCTATGCACGCCAGATGGCAACCTTCGAGATCGTCGACACCGGCCCCGGCATCGCGCCGGCCGAGCTGGCCCGGGTGTTCGAGCCGTTCGCGCGCGCAGCGAGCGCGGCGAGTGCCAGCGCGCCTGGCTCGGGACTGGGCCTGACGATTGCCCGCATGCTGGCCGAGCTGATGGGCGGCGAGCTCAGCGCGCAAAGCGAGCCCGGCCATGGCACCACCTTCCGCCTGCGCCTGTTCCTGCCCGAGCTGCATGCCCGGCCGGCTGGCGCCGTGCGGGTCAGCGGGCCGGCACGGACCCTGGCTGGCGACGCCGCCGGCTATGCCGGGCCGCGCCGGCAGCTGCTGGTGGTCGACAACGAGGAGGCCGACCGCCAGCTGCTGGCGCGCTGGCTTGAGCCGCTGGGCTTCGCGGTCAGCCTGGCGACCCAGGGCGAGGACGCGCTGGCCCAGCTGCAGGCGGGCCTGCGACCCGACGCCATCTTCATGGACCTGGCGATGCCGGGCATGGACGGCTGGGAGACGCTGCGTCATGTCCAGGCGCTCGACCTGCAGCCGGCACCGGCGCTGGCGATCGTGTCGGCCAATGCCTTCGACCGCGGGCTGGACAACGACATCGGCCTGCCGCCCGAGGATTTCCTGGTCAAGCCGGTGCGGCGGCTCGATCTGCTGGACTGGCTGCAGCGCCGGCTAGCCCTGCAGTGGCAGCGCAAGACCACAACCGAGACCGAAGCCGGCACCGGTGCCGATCTGGCTGCAAGCCAGGGGCCGGCTGCCGCCAGCGCCGCCCTGCTGACCACTCCGGCCGGCCCGGGCCTGCCCGCCGAGGCAATAGATAGCCTGCTCGAACTGGCGCGGCTGGGCTACTACCGCGGCTTCGTCCAGCGTGCCAGCGCGCTGCAGGCCAGCCATCCCGAATGCGCGGACTGGCTGGCGCAACTGCAGGCGCTGGCACGCGAATTCCGCTTCGAGACCATCGTCGCCGCGCTGCAGCCGCAGCCGGCGGCAGGAGACCCCCTGTGCACCCTGCCCCCCTGAACGCCGATCCGGACGACGCCGTCGTGCTGCTGGTCGATGACATGCCCGACAACATCGCGCCGCTGCACGACGCGCTCGACGCCGCCGGCTACACGGTGCTGGTCGCGCTCGACGGCCAGTCCGCGCTGGCGCGCGCCGCCCAAGCCCGGCCCGACGTGATCCTGCTCGATGCGCTGATGCCCGGCATCGACGGCTTCGAGGTCGCGCGCCGGCTCAAGGCCGACCCAGAGCTGGCGCAGATCCCGATCCTGTTCATGACCGGACTGACCGAGACCGAGCATCTGGTCAAGGCGCTGGCGGCCGGCGGGGTCGACTATGTGACCAAGCCGGTCAAGCCGCTGGAGGTCATGGCGCGCATGGGAGTGCACCTGCGCGCGGCGCGCCAGGCCCGGCTCGGCGCGCTGGAACGCCAGCAGGCGCGCAACGCGCTCGACGCCTTCGGCTACGCGACCATCACGGTGCGCGCGCGCGACGGTCGGCTGATGTGGCAGACCCCGCTGGCACGCGAGCTGCTGCGGCGCCATTGCGGCACCGAGTCGCCCGTCACGCCCGAGCCAGTGCTGCAGTGGCTGCGCCGCCACCTGCCCGAGGCGCAACGCCAGCTCGAGCCGCCGCGCCTGCATCTGGACCAGGGCCCGAGCCGGCTGACCTTCCGGCTGCACCGCCGCCTGGGCGAGGAAGAATGCTCGGACGACAGCCCCGAAGGCGAATGGCTGATCGTGATGGAGGAAAGCTCGGACGGCAGCGCGATCGAGGCCCTGGTCAGCGCCTTCGGCCTGACCGCGCGCGAGGCCGAGGTGCTGTACTGGGTCGCGCAGGGCAAGATCAACCGCGACATCGCCGACATCCTGGGCGCCAGCCCGGCCACGGTCAAGAAGCACCTCGAGCGCATCCACGGCAAGCTCGGGGTCGAGACCCGGACCGCCGCAGCGGCGATGGCGGTGAACCGGGTGCGGGCGCTGCAGCGAACCAGCTAGGGATTTTTCGTGCCTGCCTTCAGGCAACCATTGCGGGGCATAGCAATCCAGTCCTTCACCCGAAAGCGGGAAATGCAGATGGCGACCGATAAGGCTCGCAAAAATTGCGCGCTTGCTCAAGCCGTGGGGCGATGCTCTACTTCCCAGCCCTTGCATGCCAGGGCGATGTAGCGCGGTACGGGACGAGCGCCAGTACCGTAGGCGCTGATGGTGCGCGACGTCATACCGAGTGCCTGCGCGGCCTGCGACAGGCTAAGACCGTGGCGTGCGCGCCACTGGGCGAAGATGCGGGTGTTCTCGTCGGCGGCGTTCTGCGCCTGCGCGTCGAGCCAGAGCGTGTCGGCACCAATCTGAATGTCCAGCTCGGGCCATTCGACCGTCCAGCCCTCGCCGTCGATCAGCGTGGCGGTCGCGAAGACCTCGGGGTCGCGCAGCCGCGCCAGACCGGGTGACTCATCGAACAGCGGCTTGAAATCCAGCGCGTAGACCTCGCCGCCGACGAAGGCCAGGCGCATCCTGAAATCGCTCAGGACCTCGATGCCCGCCAGGCGGGCGCGTTTCATGCGTGCCATAGGTACCACTCCTTCCACAGATCAGCCAGGTTGCCCCGGATCCACTCCATCACCTCGGCGCGCAGGCCGCGCGGCCAGGCGCCATCGGTGGCCAAGCTATCCAGGTAAATGATGACGTCCACCTCGCCGCCGACCAAATGGCAATGAGCCGGGCCGTGGTCACGCTCGCGCACCTCAAGCCGATACTTGTTGTTGCGAAAGCGCTGCTTGGTCGTCATGCCTCGATTGTATAGAAATAATTTCTATACATCTCCTCTACTTGTCAGGGAAGGCTGATGCGTCGGCTGTCCGACTCAGCGCTCGCTGCGCGCCGCGAGGTAGATTCCCACCAGCAGCAGCCCGAAGCCGACCGACTGCAGCGGCGCCAGGGTTTCGCCGAAGAACAGGTAGGCCATCAGGGCGCAGCCGACCGGCTCGCCCAGCGTCACCACCGCGACGAAGGCGGGCGAGACATGCTTGAGGGCCCAGTTGTAGCTGGTGTGGCCGACCAGTTGCGGCCCCAGCGCCATGCCGATCAGCGCCAGCCAGCCCAGCGAGCTGAAGTCCAGCATCGGCTGGGCCAGCGCGGCCGTGGCGCCGAACAGGAACAGCGCGGCAATGCCGTAGGCCAGCCAGATGTAGAGCGTCAAGCTCAGGCTGGCGCGCAGGCGGCGACCGATCATCAGATAGGCTGAAAAGCACCAGGAGCCGACGATGGCCAGGCCGTTGCCGAGCATCGGGTTGGCGCCGCTGCCCGCCTGCTGGCTGTCCGAGACGAAGATCAGCAGCGAGCCCAACAGCGACAGGCCTATGCCGGCCAGCAGGAAGCGGTTCGGCACCTCGCGGAACAGCAGGAACGAGGCGATGCCGATCCAGAGCGGGTTGGTCGTCACCAGCGAGGCCGACGAGGCGACCGAGGTGTATTCGAGCGAGGTGATCCAGGTGCCGAAATGCGCCGCCAGGCACAGGCCGGCCGCCAACGCCAGCCCGAGCTGGCGCTTGGTGAGCAGCGGGCCCGCGCCCTGGCGCCGCAAGGTGCCGGCGCGGCCGAGCCAGGGCAGCAGCACCAGCGGCGTGACCAGCAGCGCCGCCAGTCCGAGCCGCCAGGCCGCCACGGCCAACGACGGGATCTGCGCCGCCTGGGCGTAGCGGGCCAGGATGGCGCCAAAGGAAATGGCCAGCAACCCGATACCCAGCACGACCAGGGGCAGGCCGCGCGGGACTGGACGTTCGGCTGAACTCAATGCCCGGCCTCCAGGTAGGCAGCGCGCACCTCGGGGCTGGCCAGCAGCTCGGCGCCGCTGCCCGACAGCACCACCTCGCCATGCTGCAGCACATAGCCGCGATGCGCCACGCGCAGCGCATGGTGCGCGTTCTGCTCGACCAACAGGATGGTCATGCCGTAGTCGCGGTTGAGCTCGCGGATGATCTCGAACACACGCCGGATGTAGATCGGCGCCAGGCCGAGCGAGGGCTCATCGAGCATCAGCAACTTGGGCCGACCCATCAGCGCGCGCGCGATCGCCAGCATCTGCTGCTCGCCGCCCGACAGCGTGCCGGCGCGCTGCTGCAGGCGTTGCTCCAGGATCGGGAACATCGCGAACATGCGCTGGAGGTCGGCATCGAAGTTGGCCGGATCGGCAAAGGTGGCGCCGATCTGGATGTTCTCGAGCACCGTCATGCGCGGGAAGATCCGGCGGCCCTCGGGCACCAGCGCGATGCCGCGCCGGCTGACCTCGTGCGGACTCAGCCGCGTGATGTCCTCGCCCTCGAACACGATCCGACCGGCGCTGGCGCGCGGCGCGCCGAACAGCGTCATCATCAGCGTCGACTTGCCAGCGCCGTTGGCACCGATCAGGGTCACGACCTCGCCGGTCGCCACCTCGAGGTCGAGGCCCTTGAGGGCGTGGATATGGCCGTAATGGGTATGCACCCCGGACAATTTCAACAAGCTCATGCCGCGACCTCCTCGGAGTCGTCTTCGCCCAGATAGGCCTTGATCACCTGCGGGTTGTTCTGGATCTCGAGCGGCTGGCCCTCGGCGATCTTGCAACCGTAGTTGAGCACCACGATATGGTCCGAGACCTTCATCACCACGCTCATGTCGTGCTCGATCAGCAGCACCGACACGCCCTCCTCGCGCGAGAGCTGCAGCAGCAGCTGGTTGAGCTCGGCCGATTCGCGCGGGTTCAGGCCGGCGGCGGGTTCGTCCAGGCACAGCAGCACCGGGTTGACGCACAACGCGCGCGCGATCTCGATCCGGCGCTGGGTGCCGTAGGGCAGTTCGCCGGCCGGGGTATCGGCCAGCGCCAGCAGACCGAGCCGCTCGAGCCAGTTCAGCGCCTTTTCCAGCGCGGCGGTTTCGGCGCGGCGGTAGGACGGCAGGCCCAGCAGGCCGGCGAGCGAGAACACCGACGCCGCCTGCAGCGGGTTGTGCTGGGCCACGATCAGGTTCTCCAGCACCGTCATCTTCGGGAACAGACGGATGTTCTGGAAGGTCCGCACCACCTGGGCATCGCGCGCGACGCGGTGGCTGGCCAGCGACTCGAGCCGGATCTCGCCCGCGACCGGATGCTGCAGCCGCACGCTGCCTTCGGTCGGCTTGTAGAAGCCGGTGATGCAGTTGAACAGCGTGGTCTTGCCGGCGCCGTTGGGGCCGATGATCGAGGTCACCTGGCGCGCTGGCGCGGCGAAGGACAGGTCGCCGATGGCGGTCAGGCCGCCAAAGCGCATGGTCAGATGATCGACTTGCAGAATGGGGCTCATGCGGCCTCCCGTTTCGACTGGCGGATGAAGGACGAAGGTGCCTTGAGCGTCGGCTCGCGGTGCGACAGCAGGCCGCCCGGCTTCCAGACCATGATCAGGATCATCGCGGCGCCGAAGATCAGCATGCGGTATTCGGCGAAATCGCGGCCGACTTCGGGAATCAGCACCAGCACCAGCGAGGCCAGCACGACCCCGAGCTGGCTGCCCATGCCGCCCAGCACCACGATCGCCAGGATGATGGCCGACTCCGAGAACACGAAGGACTCGGGCGAGATGAAGCCCTGGCGCGCGGCGAAGAACACGCCGGCGAAGCCGCCCAGCATCGCGCCGAGCGCAAAGGCCGACAGCTTGACGTTGGTCACGTTCATGCCGAGCGCCTTGCAGGCGATCTCGTCCTCGCGCATGGCTTCCCAGGCGCGGCCGATCGGCAGCTTGCGCATGCGGCTGACGAACAGGTTGGTCAGCAGCGCCAGCGCCAGGATCAGGCAGTACAGGAACACCACGCGCTGCTCGGGGACATATTCCAGCCCGAAGAAGCCCGCGAAGGTGGCCGGTCCGTCATCGCTCGGCGGCTTGAACGGCAGCCCGAAGAAGGTCGGGCGCGGGATCGACGAGATGCCGTTCGGGCCGCCGGACAGGTCGGTCCAGTTGACCAGGATGATGCGGATGATCTCGCCGAAACCCAGGGTCACGATCGCCAGGTAGTCGCCGCGCAGGCGCAGCGTCGGCCAGCCCAGCAGCAGGCCGAAGGCGGCGGCCGCGCCACCGGCGACCGGCAGCGCCTCCCAGAAGCCCCAGCCGAACTGGGTCGACAGCAGCGCGTAGCTGTAGGCGCCGACTGCGTAGAAGGCGACATAGCCGAGGTCGAGCAGACCGGCCAGGCCGACCACCACGTTCAGGCCCCAGCCCAGCATGATGTAGATCAGCACCGTGGTGGCGGTGTCGATCACATAGCGGTTGTCGCCCCAGAATATTGGCAGCGCCAGCGACAGGCCGAGCAGGCCCCAGCCCAGCGCCTTGAGCAGCACCGGCCGGCTGCCCGAGGCCGGCGCGCTGCCGAGCCTGGCCTTGGTACGCTGGCGCGCGCGCAGCTGGTCACCCAGCGCGGAAAACAGCAGCCGGCCCAGGAAGGCCAGCAGGATGAACAGGCCCAGCGCCGCCCAGCGCGTCCTGACTTCGAGCATGCCGCCGGCGTCGACCGTGGTCAGTCCGATCATCGGAATGCCGAGCACCAGGGCCACGAAGGCCACGCCGCCGGCATCTTTCAGGCGCTCGGACCGGGTCGGCGCGTGCGAGGTCTGGATCACAGCAGTCATTAGACTTTCTCCACTTCAGGCCGCCCGAGCAGACCGCTGGGACGGAACATCAAAACCAGGATCAGGATCGCGAAAGTGGCGACATCCTTGTATTCAGGCGACAGGTAGGCAGCCCAGAACGCTTCCAGCAGGCCGATGATCAGCCCGCCCAGCATCGCGCCCGGCAGCGAGCCCACGCCCCCGAGTACCGCGGCGGTGAAGGCCTTGATGCCGGCGACGAAACCGATGTAGAAATCGACCACGCCGTAATAGACCGTGACCAGCACGCCGGCGACCGCTGCCAGCGCGGCACCGATCATGAAGGTCAGCGAAATGGTGCGGTCGACGTTGATGCCGAGCAGCGCCGTCATGGTGCGGTCCTGCTCGCAGGCGCGTTGCTGGCGGCCGAACGAGGTGCGCGTGATCAGGTAGGTGAAGCCCAGCATCAGCGCCAGCGTCACGACGATGATCAGCATCTGGCTGTACGCGAACGACACCGTGACACCGTCATGCGTGAACAGGTCGATGCCGCCGGTCAGCAGCGGCGGAATCGGCTTGACGCGCGCGCCCTGGGTGACCTGCACCATGTTCTGCAGGAAGATCGACATGCCGATGGCCGAGATCAGCGGCGCCAGCCGGGGCGCACTGCGCAGCGGACGGTAGGCGATGCGCTCGACGCTCCAGCCATAGGCCGAGGTCAGCGCGATCGCGACCACCAGGACGATCAGCAGCGCCAGCGGCACCGAGGTCACGCCCAGCGCCGCCAGCAGGGTGAAGCTGGTCACCGCGATGAAGGCCGACACCATGTAGATGTCGCCATGGGCAAAGTTGATCATGCCGATGATGCCGTACACCATGGTGTAGCCGATGGCGATCAGGCCGTAGACCGAGCCGAGGGCCAGTCCGTTGATGAGTTGTTGGAAGGCATGGGCAAGCATGTTCCGGATCCTCCTGCAGTGAGGCAATGAAACCGGGCCCGGAAAGTCCCGGGCCCGGTGGCTCAGCGGGCATCAGCAAGACGCGCGGGGAGCTGGTGAGAGAAAAACGGTCAGATCCGGTGCCAGCGGCACGGAGGCTGGATCACTTGACGTAGTCGTACTTGCCGTCTTTCCACTGGTAGACGACAAAGGCCGGTGCCTTGCTGTTGCCCTTGGCATCGAAGGACATCTTGCCGAGCACGGTGTCGAAGTTGCCGCCGCGCAGGCTCTTCTCGAGTTCGTTGTACTTGACGCTGTTGGCGCTCTTGGCCGCCTGCTCGAACAGCTGGAAGGCGGCGTAGGCGTACAGCACATAGCCTTCGGGCTCGACCTTGGCGTCGCGGAACTTCTTGACGATAGGGGCGGCAGCCGGGTTCTTGCGCGCATCCGGGCCGAAGGTGAACAGCACGTTGTTGGCGGCCTTGCCAGCGGCGGTCACCAGTTCGGTGTTGGACATGGTGTCGCCACCCAGCACGGTCAGGTTGAGCTTGGCCTGCTCGGCCTGGCGCAGGATCAGCGCGACTTCGGTGTGGTAGCCACCAAAGGCCAGCACCTCGACGCCAGCCTGCTTGAGCTTGGCGATCAGGCCCGAGTAGTCCTTCTCGCCAGCGGTGATCGACTCGCGCAGCGCCGGCTTGGCGCCCTTGCCGTCCATGGCCTTGGCGATCTCGTCGGCCAGGCCCTTGCCGTAGGCGCTCTTGTCGTCGACGACGGCGATCTTCTTGCCCTTGAACTTGTCAGCCAGATAGGCACCAGCGACCTGGCCCTGCTGGTCGTCACGACCGGCGATCGCGAACACGTTCTTCAGGCCGCGGTCGGTGACCTTGGGGTTGGTCGAGACCGTCGCCATCAGGATGTTGGATTCCAGATAGACCTCGGACGCCGGAATGGTGGACGACGAGCACCAGTGGCCGTGCATGAAGGCGATCTTCTTGTTGACCATCTGGTTGGCCACTGCCACCGCCTGCTTGGGGTCGCAGGCGTCGTCACCGACTTCGAGCACCAGCTTCTGGCCCAGCACCCCGCCGCGGGCGTTGATGTCGGCGATCGCCATCTCGGCGCCCTTCCTGATCTGGTCGCCGGCCGAGGCGTACTGACCCGACATCGGTCCGGCAATGGCGACCACCGTATCGGCGACGGCAGCACCCGACAGGGCGGCAAACACCGCGCTAGCAATCAACGCTTTTTTCATGGCTATTTCCTTGGAATGGAGGGATCAGACGGGACTCGTGCGCGGTTCGGCGCGGTGTTCGGAGAGGTACTTCACCAGGGAGGCTCCGCCATCGAGCACATGGGCCCGCGTCAGAGTTGCCGCCCTCTCCGCATCCCGGGCGGCAAACGCATCGATGATGATGTGATGCTCGCGCTGGGTTTTCGGCAATTCGGGGGTCACGGCCAGGAGTGCACGCACGAAGCGTTCCACCTTGTCGTACAGGGAACGGATTTCCGCCAGCAGCACCGGGCGCTGGGCGTCGCCATAGAGGGCGGAATGCAGCTGCCAGTTGAGCTCGCCCCAGCGGGCCGGATTGCGCTCGGAACCAAAGGCCTCAAGCGCGGCACGGGCCTTGTCCAGGTTGGCGTCGCTGATGCGCGGCGCCGACAGCTCGGCGGCACGCGCCTCGAGCATGGCGCGGATCTCGACATATTCCCAGATCTCGTCGGGCGACATCGAGGCCACCAGCGCGCCCTTGTTGCGGATGAAGCTGACCAGCCCCTCGGCTTCGAGCCGCTTCAAGGCCTCGCGCACCGGGATCTTGCTGACATGGAAGCGTTCGGCCAGTTCATCCTGCTTGAGCAGGGTGCCGCTGCCGAGCTGGCCCGAGACGATCGCCTCGCGCAGCGTGCCGGCCACGAAATCCGAGGTCGACAGGCGCGCGGCCTGAGGCAGGGACAGCCGCAGCAGCGGCGACGGGTCACCGGCAAGGGGAAGGGAGCTGCTGGAATCCACGGGGCGGCCTTGTTGCTGAATCAGGGTGGGCGGGGAAAAAGAAGAACTTCGGATATTGTCTTACCGTATACGATATACGGTAACAAGGGTTTACCCTGTTTTCAGCAAGATTTCACGCGCTTGTCACCGCAGCACCCACCGGGTGCCGGACCGAGCCGGGCAGCCAAGGCGGGCCGCTATGATCGCCAGCCATGAAATCCGATCTACTGGCCCTGGCCGCGATTGCGCTCTGGGGCACGCTGGCCACCCTGGGCGTCGAGCTGGCACATGTGCCCCCGTTCCTGCTGACCGGACTCGGGCTGCTGGCGGGCAGCCTGATCGCGCTGCCGCTGTCACGCTTGCGCCTGCAGGCCTGGAAAGTGCCGCTGCCGACGCTGCTGGTCGGCATCTACGGCCTGTTCGGCTTTCACTGGCTGCTGTTCCTGGCGCTGCGCCATGCGCCGGCGGTCGAGGCCAACCTGATCAACTACCTGTGGCCGCTCGGCATGGTGGTGCTCGCGCCGCTGTTCCTGCCAGGCGTGCGCCTGCATGGCCGGCATGTGATGGCCGCGCTGCTGGGGTTTGCCGGCGCCGCGATCGCCATCCTCGGTCGCGGCGGCGAGGCCTCCAGCAGCGACAGCGGCTTCCAGCCCGGCTATCTGCTGGCGCTGGCATCGGCCTTTGTCTGGGCCAGCTATTCGCTGCTGACGCGCCGGGTGCCGGCCTTCCCGACCGCGGCGGTCGGCAGCTTCGCGCTGGTGTCCGGGCTGCTGTCGCTGGCCTGCCATGCCCTGCTCGAACCCGCGACAGCGCTGAGTGCCGGCGATGTCGCGCTGATTGCGCTGCTGGGGCTGGGCCCGCTCGGCGGCGCCTTCTTCCTGTGGGATGCGGCGATCAAGTGCGGCGACCCAAGGCGGATCGGCTTGCTGGCCTTCATCACGCCGCTGCTGTCAACCGCGCTGCTGCTGCTGAGCACGGGACAGGCGCTGCGCTGGAACATCGCGCTCGCGGCAGCGCTGGTGGTCGGCGCCGCCGTATGGGGCAGCCGGTCACCACAGCGCTGAGGCGCATCAGGCACGTCAGCCGCCCGGCGCCCCCACGGCCCCAGGCGGCGTTGCCCGGCCCCGATCAGGCCAGCGCCGGTTGCTCGACCTGGCCCGTCACCGCCTGGTCGGCCGCCGCTGCCGGCTGACGGATCAGGTGGTCGAAGGCGCTCAGCGCTGCCTTGGCGCCCTCGCCCGCTGCGATCACGATCTGCTTGTAGGGCACGGTGGTGCAGTCGCCAGCCGCGAACACGCCCGGCACATTGGTGTGGCCCTTGGCGTCGACCACGATCTCGCCAAAGCGCGACAGCTCGACCGTACCCTTGAGCCACTCGGTATTCGGCACCAGGCCGATCTGCACGAAGATGCCTTCGAGCTCGACCTGATGCTCAAGGCCGCTGACGCGGTCGCGGTACTTGAGGCCGTTGACCTTGCTGCCGTCGCCGGTGATCTCGGTGGTCTGGGCGTTGGTGTGGATCGTGACATTGGGCAGGCTTTTGAGCTTGGCCACCAGCACGGCGTCGGCTTTCAGCTGGTCGCCGTACTCGATCAGCGTGACATGGGACACGATGCCCGCCAGGTCGATCGCGGCCTCGACCCCTGAGTTGCCGCCGCCGATGACGGCGGTGCGTTTGCCCTTGAACAGCGGGCCGTCGCAATGCGGGCAGTAGGCGACTCCCTTGTTCTTGTATTCCTGCTCGCCCGGGACATTGACATTCCTCCAGCGCGCGCCGGTCGAGAGGATCACGCTGCGCGACTGCAGCCGGGCACCGTTTTCCAGCCGGACCTCGATCAGGCCACCCGGCGTGGTGGCCGGGATCAGCTCGACCGCGCGCTGCTGCGTCATCACGTCGACACCGTAATGGCGCACCTGGGCCTCGAGCGCGGCGGCGAACCTGGGGCCGTCGGTCTCGAGCACCGAGATGTAGTTCTCGATCGCCAGCGTGTCATTGGTCTGACCGCCCATGCGCTCGACCGCCATGCCGGTGCGGATGCCCTTGCGCGCCGCATAGACCGCCGCCGCCGAGCCGGCCGGGCCACCGCCGACCAGCAGCACATCGAAAGCGTCCTTGGCATCGAGCTTGGCCGCGTCGCGCGCCGCCGCCCCGGTGTCGAGCTTGGCGACGATCTGCTCCAGGCTCATGCGACCGGCACCGAACAGCTCGCCGTTCAGGTAGACGCTGGGCACGGCCATGATGTCGCGCGCCTTGACCTCGTGCTGGAACAGTCCGCCGTCGATCACCACGGTTTGCACGCGCGGGTTGAGCACCGCCATCAGGCTCAGCGCCTGCACCACGTCCGGGCAGTTGTGGCAGCTCAGCGACATGTAGACCTCGAAGCGGTAGTCGCCGTCCAGGGCCCGGATCTGCTCGATCAGCTCGGGCTCGACCTTGGGCGCATGGCCGCCGGTCCACAGCAGTGCCAGCACCAGCGAGGTGAATTCGTGACCGAGCGGGATGGCGGCAAAGGTCAGGCTCTGCGGCTCAGCGCCGGTGCCGGCATCGCGGCGACGCAGGCTGAACGAGGGCTTGCGCGCGTCGCTGCCATCCAGGCGTACGCTGATCTGGTCGGACAGACCGCCGATCGTGACCAGCAACTGCTCGAGTTCGCGCGCGCTGGCCGAGTCATCGAGCGAGGCCACCAGCTCGAACGGGCGGTTCACGCGCTGCAGATAGGCTTGCAATTGGGTCTTGAGGCTGTCGTCCAACATGATGGGGTTCCGTTCTTGAAATTGGGAGGGTTTTCGGTTCAGTCCGGCCGGGACATCCCGGCCGGTTCAACGGGCACTGGCAGCGCTCAGATCTTGCCGACCAGGTCGAGCGACGGGGCGATGGTGGCGGCGCCTTCCTTCCACTTGGCCGGGCAGACCTGGCCCGGGTTGGCAGCGACGAACTGGGCCGCCTTGAGCTTGCGCAGCGTTTCCTGCACATCGCGCGCCACGGCGTTGTCGTGCACTTCCATGGTCTTGATCACGCCTTCGGGGTTGATCACGAAGGTGCCGCGCAGCGCCAGGCCTTCCTCCGGGATATGGACGCCGAACATGTGGGTCAGGCGATGGGTCGGATCGCCGACCAGCGGGAAACGGGCCTTGCCGACCGCCGGCGAGGTCTCGTGCCAGACCTTGTGCGCGAAATGGGTGTCGGTGGTGACGATGTAGACCTCGGCGCCCGCCTGCTGGAACTCGGCGTAGTGGTCGGCGGCGTCCTCGATCTCGGTCGGGCAGTTGAAGGTGAAGGCCGCCGGCATGAAGATCACGACCGACCAGCGGCCCTGGAAGGCTTGCTCGGTGACTTCGATGAACTTGCCGTTGTGGAAGGCTTCGGTCTTGAACGGCTGGACGGCGGTATTGATGCGGGACATGGGGTTTCCTGTACGAGTCGGGGGAAGAAAAGAACGGGTTGTCGTTCGAACAGGCTCAATATTAGTTCTAAGCTATCGAAAAATAAATTCAATAGTCTCTATCTAACCGATAGGCAAAACCTTGGCCGCTGCGCCGGCCTGTCCCGGGGCAATCCCTGGTCAATCCTTGGGCAGTCCCAGGCCTGTCCCTGGGCCCTGTGATGGGCGAGCACCGGAGCCGACAAACTTTGGCGCTACAGTCATGCCATGACCGACCACCTGCCCGAGAAAAACGACCCCGCACCGACCGTGCGCGACCGCCGCGTCAGCGCCTGGTGGCGTGCGCTCGCCATCCTGCTCGCACTGCTGCTGTTCATCGGTGGCGCCACCGGCCTGAGCCTGTTCGAGCAGTTCAAGACCCAGATCCGGCATCTGCAGGGCCAGCTGGCCGAGCAGCCGCAGATCCGCCAGCTCGCGGTACTGCTCGACGCCGAGCAGCAGCCGGCCATGCTGGTCAGCGTTGACTCGGTCTCCCAGCTGATCCAGCTGCAGCGCCTGAACCAGGTCAGCGAAGGCCGGGAAGAGAGCCTGCAGCTCTGGGCGCTGAACGGCGACCAGGCCCCGCTCTCGCTCGGCCTGATCGGGCGCCGTCAGCGGACGCCGCAGCTGCCGCTCGACGCCGCCGCACTGGCGGCACTGGGCAGCGCGACCGAACTCGCCATCAGCGTCGAAGTCAAGGACGGCGTGCCCGAAGGCCAGGGCCCTAGCCTGCCCTGGCTGTTCAGCGGCCATCTGGTCGACAAGGCGCTCTGAAGCCCGGGCGCGCAAGCCGCGCGACAGGCTGTCCGGTCAACATGATGGCCCCAGCCACCCAGGAGCAAGTCTTGCCAGCCAGCAAAGATGAAGTCACGGCCTTCCTGGCCGCCGAATTTCCCCAAAGCCTGTGCGTCGTCGAAGCGGTCGGCGCGCGTGGCGCCACCGTATCGCACCGGGTCGGTCCGGCCGAATTGCGCCCAGGCGGTACGGTCTCGGGTCCGGTCATGATGGGGGTGGCCGACGTCGCGCTCTATGTCGCGCTGCTCGGCGAGATCGGCATCGTGCCGCTGGCCGTCACGACCGACCTGACCATCCATTTCCTGCGCAAGCCCGCGGCCGATCGCCGCATCATCGGTGTCTGCAAGCTGATCAAGGTCGGCCGCCTGCTCGCGACCGGCGAAGTGCTGCTCTACTCCGAGGGGCTGGAGGAGCCGGTGGCCCATGTGGTCGGCAGCTACGCGATCCCGCAGCAGCCACAGCCGCAAGCCTGACAGCAACGAGGTACGGGCCGGCTGGCGCTGGCAGCCGATTTGCCGGACGCGTAGCGGACGGATGAGGCTGACAGCGCCAGCCGGCCCGTACCTCTACCCTACTGGCGACCGATTTGCCGGACGCGCAGCGGACGGAGAGGCTGACAGTGCCAGCCGGCCCGTACCTCTACCCTACTGGCGACCGATTTGCCGGACGCGCAGCGGACGGAGAGGCTGACAGTGCCAGCCGGCCCGAACCTCTACCCTAGCGCCTGCCCGTGATGGACAGGTCCGAGGTGGGTGACGCCGTCGGCCTCATCTGTCCGCTGCGCGGCCAGCAAATCGGCCGCCGACGCCACCCACCTCGGACCTGGCGGGCTGGCTTGGGGCTGGCTTGGGACTGGCTGGGGGCTTGGCTGGGGACTGGCTGGTCTTGCGGATTGCCGCCTGGCTCAGATCGCCACCAGCTGCCGGATCCCCTTCTCGGGCATCTCGGCGCCGGGGCCGCTCGCGATCACCTCGCCGCGCTCCATCACCAGGTAGCGGTCGGCCAGCTCCTCGGCGAAGTCGTAGTACTGCTCGACCAGCACGATCGCCATCGGCTCGCCGTTCAGGCCTTCCTGGGCCAATTTTTTCAGCACCTTGCCGATGTCCTTGATGATGTTGGGCTGGATGCCCTCGGTCGGCTCGTCGAGCACCAGCAGCTTGGGCGCCGCCGCCAGCGCGCGCGCGATCGCGAGCTGCTGCTGCTGGCCGCCCGACAGGTCACCGCCGCGGCGGCCCAGCATCTGCTTCAAGACCGGGAACAGCTCGTAGAGCGCGGGCGGAATCGGCGTGCCGGCCTTCTTGGTTGCCAGCCCCATCAGCAGGTTCTCGTGCACGGTCAGGCGGCCGAAGATCTCGCGCCCCTGCGGCACGAAGCCGATGCCGGCGCGCGCGCGCTCGTAGGGCGTGGTCTTCTCGATAGCCTGGCCGTCGAGCAGGATGCGGCCGGCGCGAATGGGAACGAGGCCCATCAGCGACTTGAGCAGCGTGGTCTTGCCGACGCCGTTGCGGCCCAGCACGACCGTGATCTCGCCCGCCTTGGCCTGGAGGTCGACGCCGCGCAGGATATGCGAGCCGCCGTAGTACTGGTGGATTTGTTCGATCTGCAACATGGATATGTCCTTCAGCGGCCCAGATAGACCTCGATCACGCGCTCGTCGGCCTGCACCTGGTCCAGCGTGCCCTCGGCCAGCACGGCGCCGTCGCACAGCACGGTGACCTTCTCGCTGATGGCGCGGATGAAGCTCATGTCGTGCTCGACCACCATCAGGCTGTGCTTGCCCTTGAGGGTCAGGAACAGCTCGGCGGTGCGCGCGGTTTCCTCGTCGGTCATGCCGGCCACCGGCTCGTCGAGTAGCAGCAATTTCGGCTCCTGCATCAGCAGCATGCCGATCTCGAGCCACTGCTTCTGGCCGTGGCTCAGGTCGCCCGAGCGGCGCCGCACCGAGTCCTTCAGGTGGATGGTCTGCAGCACCTCGGACAGCCGGTCCTTCTGCTCGCCATTGAGGCCGAATTTCATGCTGGGCCAGACCCCTTTGTGCGTGGCCAGCGCGAGTTCGAGGTTCTCGAACACCGTCAGCTCCTCGAACACGGTCGGTTTCTGGAACTTGCGGCCGATGCCTAAAGCGGCGATCTCGGGCTCCTTGTAGCGCAGCAGGTCGATGGTGGAACCGAAGAACACGCTGCCCGAATCGGGCCGGGTCTTGCCGGTGATGATGTCCATCATCGTGGTCTTGCCGGCACCGTTGGGGCCGATGATGCAGCGCAGCTCGCCGGGCGCGATGTCGAGGTTCAGGCCGTTGATGGCCTTGAAGCCGTCGAAGCTGACCTGCACATCCTCCAGATACAGGATGCGGCCATGGGTGGTATCGACCTCGCCGCGCACCAGCGGGCGCGAGAAGGCGGCGGCACGGCCGCCCGAGGCGGTCTTGCCCTGCACCAGGGCCTCCTGCGCGCGCTCATAGCGCTGCGCGCCTTGCTCCATCAGCTCGGGCGTCATGCCTGGCCTCCTTTCTTGATCCGCAGTTTCTGCACCAGACCGACCACGCCCTGCGGCAGGTACAGCGTCACGACGATGAACAGCGCGCCCAGGCAGTAGAGCCAGAACTCGGGGAAGGTCACGGTCAGCCAGCTCTTGGCGCCGTTGACGATGAAGGCGCCGACGATCGGGCCGATCAGCGAGGCCCGGCCGCCGACAGCGGCCCAGACCGCGATCTCGATGCTGTTGGCCGCGCTCATCTCGCCCGGGTTGATGATGCCGACCTGCGGCACGTAGAGCGCACCGGCGACACCGCACATCACGGCCGAGATGACCCAGATCGTCAGCTTGTACGGCAGCGGGTCGTAGCCGCAGAACATCACGCGGCTCTCGGCGTCGCGGATCGCCTGCAGTACGCGGCCGAACTTGCTGCTGACCAGCCAGCGCGCAAACAGATAGCAGCCCAGCAGCGTCAGGCCGGTCAGCACGAACAGCGTCATGCGCATTTCCTGCGTCGCCAGCGGCAGGCCGAGCAGGCGCTTGAAGTCGGTGAAGCCGTTGTTGCCGCCGAAGCCGGTCTCGTTGCGGAAGAACAGCAGCATCGCCGCGAAGGTCAGCGCCTGGGTGATGATCGAGAAATACACCCCCTTGATGCGCGAGCGGAAGGCAAAGTAGCCGAACACGAAGGCGACCAGCCCCGGCACCAGCAACACCAGCAGCAAGGTGGCGGCGAAGCTGTCGGACAGGGCCCAGGTCCAGGGCAGTTCCTTCCAGTCCAGGAACACCATGAAGTCGGGCAGGTCGCTCTGGTAGCTGCCCTCGCGGCCGATCTGGCGCATCAGGTACATGCCCATCACATAGCCGCCGAGCGCGAAGAACAGGCCGTGGCCCAGGCTCAGGATGCCGGTATAGCCCCAGATCAGGTCCATCGCCAGCGCGCAGATCGCGTAGCACATGATCTTGCCGAGCAGGCCGACCATGTAGTCGCTCAGGTGGAAGATGCTGGACTCGGGCACCAGCAGATTGAGCGCCGGTGCCAGCGCGCAGACCACCAGCAGCGCGACCAGGATCGCGCCCCAGCCGCTGCGCGCGAGCAGGGGGCCCTTGGCCGGCAGGCCGGCGGCGGAAGTCAGAACTTGAGTTGTCATGAGGATGGCTCCCGGATCAGGCCTGGCGACCCTTGAGGGCAAAGATGCCCTGCGGACGCTTCTGGATGAAGACGATGATGAAGACCAGCACCGCGATCTTGGCCAGCACCGCACCGGCCCAGCCCTCGAGCAGCTTGTTCAGCAGCCCCAGGCCCAGCGCGGCGTAGACCGTGCCGGCCAGCTGGCCGACCCCGCCCAACACCACCACCATGAAGCTGTCGACGATGTAGTTCTGGCCCAGGTCCGGGCCGACGTTGCCGACCTGGCTCAAGGCGCAGCCAGCCAGGCCGGCGATGCCGGAACCGAGCGCGAAGGCGTAGGTGTCGATGCGTGCCGTGTTGACCCCCATGCAGGACGCGATCGGACGGTTCTGCGTCACGCCGCGCACGAACAGGCCGAGACGGGTCTTGCCGATCAGCAGCGCGACCGCCAGCAGCACCGCGAAGGCGAAGCCGATGATGATGATCCGGTTCCAGGGCAGGGTCAGGCTGCCGAGCAGCGTGATGCCGCCACTCATCCAGGACGGGTTCTCGACGCCGACGTTCTGCGCGCCGAACAGACTGCGCACGCTCTGCATCAGCACCAGGCTGATGCCCCAGGTCGCGAGCAGGGTCTCGAGCGGACGGCCGTAGAGGAAGCGGATCACGCTGCGCTCCATCGCCGCGCCGACCAGCGCCGAGGCCAGGAAGGACAGCGGCAGCGCCGCCAGCAGATACCAGTCGAAGGCGCCCGGCAGATAGTGGCGGAACGCCAGCTGCACCAGGTAGGTCGCGTAGGCGCCGATCATGATCAGCTCGCCATGCGCCATGTTGATCACGCCCATCAGGCCGTAGGTGATCGCCAGCCCGAGCGCGGCCAGCAGCAGGATCGAGCCCAGGCTGAAGCCGGTGAACATCTGGCCCAGCACCGAGGCCGTGCTCAGCGCGCGCTCGACCGCGCTCAGGGCCTGGCTCAGCGCGGTCTTGACGGCCGGGTCGGTCTCGGACTCCAGGCGCTGGCTCAGCAGCGCCTTGACGATCGGCTGGCCGACCCCGGCCAGCTTGCGGGCGGCGGCAATGCGTTGCGCCGGGTCGTTGCTGGCCAGGTGCAGCGCGGCCTGCGCCAGCTGCAGCGACTCGCGCGCAGCCGGGTCGAGCCGGGCGGAAAACTCGGGCGACAGCGCGCGCTCGACCAGCGGCAGCTGGGCCGGGGTCGGGTCGTCGAAGGCGCCACGCTGCAGGATGGCGGCCGCCTCGCGCTGACGCGCGGCATCGCCCTGCAGCAGATCCATGCCGGCCAGCGCGCTGTCGAGCGCGCCGCGCAGGCGGTTGTTGACCACGGCTTCCTCGGCGCCGTCACCGAGCGCCACCACGGCGCCGCTGACGGCATCGATGGCCTCGGCGCCCTGCACGATCAGCACCTGGCCATCCTGCACCTGCACGCTCTCGTCCGACAGGGCGCGGATCAGCGCATGGGCGCGCGCGTCGTCGCTGGCGGCCAGCTGCAGCAGCTGCGCCACCCGCTCGTCGGCCTCGCCCGCGGCCAGTTCCAGCGCCTGTGGCGCCGTCAGGGCATGGGCGGCCAGCGGCAGGCCGCAGGCAAAGGCCAGGCCCAACCCCAGTCTCAGCACGCTGTGCCGCAGCGCGTCCATCATCTTGTGTCGCATCATCGACTTCCCGAAAAAACAGCGGGCCGCGGCAAGGCGGCCCGTTCAAGCCTCCAGACAAGGGGGGCAGGCGCAGCCCGACCCCGATGCCTGGCCCGATCGCCTTACTTCTTGGCCGGCACGTTGGCCTTGCCCTTGTTCTCGGCGATGTAGTCGCTCCACGGGTCGGCGACCACCGGGCCCTTGGTCTTCCAGACCACCTTGAACTGGCCGTCAGCCTTGACTTCGCCGATGAAGACCGGCTTGTGCAGGTGATGGTTTTCCTTGTCCATGGTGCTGACGAAGCCACCCGGCGCCTTGAAGGTCTGGCCGGCCATGGCCGCGATCACCTTGTCGGTGTCGGTCGACTTGGCCTTGGCCACCGCCTGGGCCCACATGTTGATGCCGATGTAGGTCGCCTCCATCGGGTCGTTGGTCAGCGGCTTGTCCTTGTGGCCCGGGATGTTCTTGGCCTTGGCGTAGTCGCTCCACTTCTTGACAAACTCGGTGTTGGCCGGGTTCTTCACGCTCATGAAGTAGTTCCAGGCTGCTAGGTGGCCGACCAGCGGCTTGGTGTCGACGCCGCGCAGCTCTTCTTCACCGACCGAGAAGGCCACCACCGGCACATCCTTGGCCTTGAGGCCGGCGTTGCCGAGTTCCTTGTAGAACGGCACGTTGGAGTCGCCGTTGATGGTCGAGATCACGGCCGTCTTCTTGCCCTCGGACGAGAACTTCTTGATCTTGGCGATGATGGTCTGGTAGTCGCTGTGACCGAACGGGGTGTACTCCTCGATGATGTCGGACTCGGCGACGCCCTTGGACTTCAGGAAGGCGCGCAGGATCTTGTTGGTGGTGCGCGGGTAGACATAGTCGGTGCCCAGCAGCACGAAGCGCTTGGCCTCGCCGCCGTCCTTGCTCATCAGGTATTCGACCGCGGGGATGGCCTGCTGGTTCGGCGCCGCGCCGGTGTAGAACACGTTCTTGGACAGTTCCTCGCCCTCGTACTGCACCGGGTAGAACAGCAGGCTGTTCTTTTCCTCGAACACCGGCAGCACCGACTTGCGCGACACCGAGGTCCAGCAGCCGAACACCACCGCGACCTTGTCCTGGTCGATCAGCTGCTTGGCCTTCTCGGCGAACAGCGGCCAGTTGGAGGCCGGATCGACCACCACCGGCTCCAGCTTCTTGCCCAGCACGCCGCCCTTGGCGTTGATCTCGTCGATCGCCATCAGCACCGTGTCCTTCAACACGGTCTCGGAGATCGCCATCGTGCCCGACAGGCTGTGCAGCACGCCGACCTTGATGGTGTCGGCGGCATGGGCTGGCAGGCCGAACAGGCCCATGGAAGCGACGGCGGCAGCGGCCGACAGGGTCTTGAGGGTCAGGCGACGCGTGGAATGGCTGGACATGGCGATTTCCGTTTCGAGGGGTTGGAGGGTTTTCCGCCGCTGGCCGGCCGTTTCGGATCATTTCTGATCCCTTTCAAGCCGTTTTGCAGCGGATGTCTCCATGCTAAGGATCGCCCCCCGAACCGTCTGTACGCCAGATGGCGTACAAGCCGTGCCAGCGCCCAGTCCAATGCCGTCACCCCGGCCAGCGGCGCAGCTCAGACGCTCCAGATCCGCGGCGGCGCATCGGCCATGCCCCAGGCCTCGCGCCGCAGCAGCGCCCACAGCGCCTGCCAGAGCTGCATCAGCGGCTCGACCTGGCCGGCCAGCGCGCGCACCACCAGCATCTGGTCGTTCGGGCAGGTCGCGCCGCAGCGCGGCGCCAGCGCATGGGTCTCGATCAGGTCGCGGCAGGCCTCGAGCAGCGCCTCGCGCCGGTGGCGCGTCAGCGCGCTGCCGCAGGCCAGCACCAGCGTGGCCAGCGTGCTCTGGCCGTCGAGCCCGACCGGGCTGCGCAGCAGGCGCTCATCGGCGGCATCGAGCCGGGCGCGCTCGAGCCAGACCCCGGGCCAGTCCCATTGCTGCTCGAGGCAGCCGCTGGCAAAAGGCAGCTCGGCCGCTGGCAGACCCAGGCTCACGACATCCCAGGCCAGCAGCTCGGCGCCCGGCGCGATCTGGAGCTCGACCCGGTTCAGCGCGCGGCAACCGTCATAGGCCAGGGTTTCGAGCGGCAACCATTCCAGCCGCGCGCCCTCCTCCAGCGCCAGCCGCACCCGCTGCTCGGCCGGCTCGCCGCTGGCATTGCGGTAGAAGCGCGTCGCGCCCGGGGTCGAGACCAGTGCATGCGCGCCCGCCGCGACCGTGACATCGACCTCGAGCCGGTCGCCCTGCACCAGTCCGCCCGGCGGATGGACGATCACGTTGTGGCAGACCGCCAGTCCCTCGGGATAGAGGCTCTTGAAGATGCGCAGCGGGCCGCTGTGGCGGTGCCGCAGCAGGGTCTGGCCGCTCGGGTCGCGGCGATACTGGAGGTCGAGATGGGCGTGCCAGGGCATGAATCAGGGGGTAGACAGACAAACCCCTCCATCATGCAAGATCAATGCCCAGCGCGACGCTGCAGAATGGCATCCATGCTGATCCGCATCCTCTCGATCCTGTTTCCGTTGTTCGCCATCACCGCGCTCGGCTATGTGGTGGCGCGGCGCATGAAGCCCGACCTGTCGCACGCGAACCGGCTCAACCTCGCGGTCTTCGTGCCGGCGCTGGTGTTCGGCGCCATGGCCGGCAAGGAGTTCCGCCTGAGCGACTACCTGCCGCTGCTGCTGGCCGGCCTGGGCGTCATCGCCGGCACCGGACTGGTCGGCTGGCTGGCGGCGCGCGCGCTCGGCATCGCGCCCCGGACGCTGGTGCCGCCGATGATGTTCAACAACTGCGGCAACCTGGGCCTGCCGCTGGCGGTGCTGGCCTTTGGCGATGCGGCGCTGGCGCCGATGGTGGTGCTGTTCGTGCTGTCGAACCTGCTGCATTTCTCGTTCGGCGCCTGGCTGCTCGACCCGCGCAGCAGCTGGCTGCAAGCCTGGCAATCGCCGCCGGTGCTGGCCACCTTCGCCGGGCTGGCGGTCGGCCTGAGCGGCATCGAGCTTTGGCCGCCGCTGCTGACCGCGATCCGGATGGTCGGCGACATCTCGATCCCGCTGATGCTGTTCGCGCTCGGGGTGCGGCTGGCCGACTCGCGCATCGAGGCGGTCGGCTTCGGCCTGTTCGGTGCAGTGCTGCGCCCGCTCGCCGGCATGGCGGCGGCCTGGGTCATGCTGCGCCTGATCGGACTGCCCGAGCGCGAGCAGGCGCTGCTGCTGGTGTTCGGCGCGCTGCCGCCCGCGGTGCTCAACTACATGTTCGCCGAACGCTACGGCCAGGAGCCGGACAAGGTCGCGTCGATGGTGCTGATCGGCAACCTGGCCGCCGTGGTCTTTCTGCCGGTCGCGCTGGCGCTGACGCTGCGCTGAAGGCGTCAGGCGTCAGGCGACAGGCGGGCTGGGCCTTGCCTCACCCCGGATCAGGCCAGCTGGGCAATCGTGGCCCGGAAGCGCCGCAGCGACAGCGCGAACAGCACGGAACCGATCAAGGCCAGCGCGACAAAGGAACTCCAGACCACGTCGATGCCGGCGCCACGGTACAGGATGGCCTGGCTCAGCTCGGTGAAATGGGTGGTCGGCGCCAGCGACATCGCCCATTGGACCCAGGTCGGCATGCTCTCGCGCGGGGTCACGCCGCCCGACAGCATCTGCAACGGCATCATGATCAGCACCATCAGCAGGCCGAACTGCGGCATGCTGCGCGCCAGCGTCGCCATGAAGATGCCCATCGAGGTAGTCGCGAACAGATGCAGCGCCACGCCGCTGAAGAACAGCCAGAGCGAGCCCTCGATCGGCACCTGCAGCACACCGCGGATCACGCCGTTGAGCGACAGCGCCGACGCCAGCAACACCACCAGCGCCATCGACCAGATCTTGGCCAGCATGATCTCGGTCGGCGTGACCGGCATCACCAGCAGATGCTCGACCGTGCCATGCTCGCGCTCGCGGATCAGCGCCGCGCCGGTCAGAATGATCGACAGCATCGTGATCAGGTTGACCAACTCCATCGGCGAGCCGAACCAGGTGTTGGACAGGGTCGGGTTGAAGCGGACCCGGGTCACGAGCTCGACCGGATAAACCGGCACGGCGCGCTGGCGCTGCAGGAACTCGGCCACCTCGCCCTGGATGATCTGCTGCGCGAAGCCGCTGCCGGCAAAGGCCTGGCTCATGCGGGTCGCATCGACATTGAGCTGCACCGCAGGTGACCGGCCCGCCAGCAAGTCGCGCTGGAAATCGGGCGGAATCGTCAGCACCAGGATGTAGCGGCCGGCGTCGAGTCCCGGGTCGACCTCGGCCTGGCCGATGCGGACCGGCGGCGTGAACGAGGGCGGATAGAAGGCGCCGATGATGCGGGCCGACAGCGCCGAGTCGTCCTCGTCGACGATGGCGATCGGCGTGCGGTGCAAGGTCTCGGGCATCGCGGTGCCGGCGGTGTAGACCGCGACCGTGAAGGTGTAGATGATCAGGAACAGCATCATCGGGTCGCGCCACAGGCTCCAGAGCTCCTTGATGCCGAGCCGGTAGATGTTGGCGAGATGGCGCAGCATCAGGCCTCCTGCTTTTTCAGCAACAACACGGCCAGGCCCAGGATCAGCGGCGCCGCGACCGCCAGCGGCCAGAAGGAGGCCGCCAGGTCATTGAAGCCGAGCGCCTTGCTGAAGACGCCCCGGCTGATCACGAACATGTGGCTGGCCGGGTAGATCTCGCCGATCCAGCGCCCCATGCCTTCCAGCGAGGAAACCGGGTGGATCAGGCCGGCGAACTGCACCGCCGGGATCAGCGTGCCGACCATCGCGAAGAAGATCGCGGCGATCTGGCTGCGCACCAGGGTCGAGGCCAGCAGCCCCATGCCGGTCGAGCTCAGACTGTAGAGCAGCGCGGCCAGCGCCAGGGTGGCGAAGCTACCGGTCATCGGCACGCCGAACAGCGTGACGGCGGCCAGGCTCATCAGCACGAAATTGACCAGCGCCAGCGCGACATAGGGCAGCTGCTTGCCGATCAAAAACTCGGTGCGCGTGGTCGGCGTGACATACAGGTTGATGATCGAGCCCAGCTCCTTCTCGCGCACCACCGCCAGCGCCGTCAGCATGGCCGGCAGCATCAGCAGCAGCAGCGGGATCACCGCCGGCACCATCGCGGGCAGGCTCTTGATGTCGGGGTTGTAGCGAAAGCGGGTCTCGACCGCGACCGCCGCCGCTGGCGTCATCCCCGTGCGCTGGCGCTGCTGCTGCGCCAGCCAATGCTGATGCATGCCCTGCACGAAGCCGCTGACGGTCTCGGCGCGCTGTGGCATGGCGCCATCGATCCAGGCCCCGATCTGCGCCGGGTCGCCGCGCTCGACCCGGCGCGCAAAGCCGGCCGGTATCTCGAGCGCCAGCGACAGCTCGCCGCTGCGCAGGCGCCGGTCCAGCTCGGCATAGTCCTGCAGCGGCGGGCGCTCGACAAAGTAGTTGGAGCCCGACAGGTTCAGCGCATAGTCGCGGCTCAGCGCGGTCTGGTCGCGGTCGAGCAAGGCGTAACGCAGGTTCTCGACATCCATGCTGATGCCGTAGCCCATCACGAACATCAGCAGCAGCGAACCCAGCAGCGCCAGCGCACCGCGCACCGGGTCGCGCTGCAGCTCGAGCGCCTCGCGCCAGCTGTAGCTGTAGATCCGGCGCAGGCTGCGGCGCAACCGACCGAAGGGTTCCGGACGGCTGGCATCCTGCCCGCTTTCGGCGCCAGCGGCCAGCGCCGGGGACTGGCCCGACGCCGCAGCGGGCGGCGCTGCCAGGGCCGGATCGGATGACGGTCCGGCCAGCTGGCCGGCTGGCACGGCATCGCTGGGGGATGCCGAACCGCCACCCGCCGCCAGCAAATGGGCAATGAAGGCTTCTTCCAGCGTCGCCACGCCGCGCTCGGCCACGATCGCCGCCGGCGCCGCGCTGGCCAGCACCCGGCCGGCATGCATCAGCGAGATCCGGTCGCAGCGCTCGGCCTCGTTCATGAAATGGGTCGAGATGAAGATCGTCACCTTGTCGCGCCGCGCCAACTCGATCATCAGGCGCCAGAAATGGTCGCGCGCGATCGGATCGACACCCGAGGTCGGCTCGTCCAGGATCAGCAGCTCAGGTCTATGCACCATCGCCACCGCCAGCGACAGCCGCTGGCGCATGCCGAGCGGCAATTTCTCGGGCAGTTCGGCCAGCACCTCGGCCAGGCCGAAGCGCCCGACCATTTCGGCCACCCGCTGCGCGACCTCGGCCTCAGGCACATGGAACAGGCGCGCGTGCAGCGCCAGGTTCTGCGCCACCGTCAGCTCGCCGTAGAGCGAAAAGGACTGCGACATGTAGCCGACCCGCCGCCGCGTCGCCATGTCCTTCGGATCGACCGGATGGCCGAACAGCCTGGCACTGCCGGCGCTGGCCGGCAACAGGCCGGTCAGCATCTTCATCGTGGTCGACTTGCCGCAGCCGTTCGAGCCCAGGAAGCCGAAGATCTCGCCGCGCTGGATGCGCAAGCTGACCTGATCGACCGCGACAAAATCGCCAAAGCGCATCGTCAGGCCGTCAGCCTCGATCGCGCAATCCTGGTCCGGCTGCAGCGGCGGGATCTCGATCGCCTGATAGCCCTGCCGCCTGGCCTCGGGCAACAGGGCGATGAAGGCCGCCTCCAGGGTCGCAGCGCCAGTGCGCTGCAGCAGGTCGGTCGGCCGGCCCTCGGCCAGGATCTGGCCGGCATCCATCGCGATCAGCCAGTCGAAGCGCTGCGCCTCGTCCATGTAGGCGGTCGCCACCAGCACGCTCATGCCGGGACGCTGGGCCCGGATGCCGTCGATCAGCTGCCAGAACTGGGCCCGGGCCAGCGGATCGACGCCGGTGGTCGGCTCGTCGAGGATCAGCAGGTCCGGATCATGGATCAGCGCGCAGCACAGGCCGAGCTTCTGCTTCATGCCGCCCGACAGCTTGCCGACCGGGCGCGCCAGGAAAGGCTGCAAGCCGGTGGCCTGGGTCAGCTGGTCGATGCGCTGGCGGCGCTCGGCCGCGTCGTGGCCGAACAGGCGGGCGAAGAACTGCAGGTTCTCCTCGACCGACAGGGTCGGATAGAGGTTCTTGCCCAGGCCCTGCGGCATGTAGGCAATGCGCGGGCAGACCTGGCGCCGGTGGCGCTGGCGCGCCATGTCGCCGCCCAGCACCTCGACCCGTCCGGTCTGCAGCGCACGCGCGCCGGCCAGCAACGACAGCAGGCTCGACTTGCCGACCCCGTCCGGGCCGATCAGGCCGACCCGGCAGGCGGCCGGAATCTCCAGCGTCACCCCGGCGAGCGCGACCACCTGCTGGTAACGCTGCGCCACCCCTTCGAGCCGCGCCACCGGCGCCAGCGCGGCGTCCAGGGGCGCCGGCCCCGTCACGGCTGCCCCTTGAGCGCCAGGTCAGCCGGCCAGGCGGCCTGTGGGTCGAGCTTGAGCCAGGCCACGCCGGGCAAGCCGGTCTTGACCTGGTCGAGGTGGCGCAGCAGCAGCTCGCGGTCGATCTGGGCCCGGACGCGGAACATCAGCTTCTGGCGCTCGCTGGCGGTCTCGACCGTCTTGGGCGTGAACTGGGCCTGGCTGGCCACGAACGAGACCTTGGCCGGAAGCACGAACTCCGGTGCGGCATCGAGCACAATCCGCACCTCGCTGCCGAGCGCCACCCGGCCAGCCACGGTCTCGGGCAGGAAGAAGGTCAGGTAGACATCGGACAGATCGACCAGATCGAGCACGCGCCCGCCGCCAGCGACGATCTCGCCCGGATGCGCGATCAGGAACTGGACCCGGCCGTCGCGCGGCGCCTTGAGTACGCTGTCGGCCAGCTCGACATCGATCCGGGCCAGCGTCGCCTCGAGGGCCCGGACCTGGGCCTGGGCGGCGGGGATCTGGGTCCGCGCCGCCCGCACAGCCGCCTCGGCGGCACGCGCCTGGGCCTGGGCCGCGCTCAGGATGGCCTGCTGGTTGCGCCGCTTGGCGCGGTCATCCTCGAGCAATTGATCAGAAAAGAAGCCTTCGCGCGCCAACTGCTCCGAGCGCAGCAGCCGCCGCTGCGCCATGTCGAGCTCGCTGTCGCGCTGCACCACCAGCGCCAGCGCGGCCTGGTGATTGCTTTCGGCCTGCGCCACCTGGACCTCGGCGGTGCCGACCGCTTGCTGGGCCTGCTGCAGGCGGGCCAGCGCCTCGTCGCGCTGCGCCTGCAGGCTGTCGACCTGCATCCGGGCCAGCACCTGGCCGGCCTTGACGAAGTCGCCCTCGCCGACCTCGATTGCCATCACCCGGCCGGCCAGCTTGCTGGCGACCGCGATCTCGGTTGCCTCGATACGGCCGTTGCCCTTGACCAGGCCCGCGGGCAGGCCCGAGTCGCGCCAGGGCGCCCACCCGAACAACCCGGCGCCGACCGCCGCCAGCAGGACCAGCGGCCAGAGGGCCGACTTCCACCGACTTGTCATTTTCAAATCCCTGAGCTTTTCCCCCATTATGCGACGGGGGCCAGGGTCATGACGGCCGGGATCGAGGCCGGTTCAGCTCAACTCAGATCGGATCGCACAGCAGCTTGGACAGGGCGGCGATATTGGCCGCGCTCGGCACTTGCGGCTTCATCTCGTCTTCCTCGGCGGTGGCGTTCTCGTGCGCCTGGATCGCCTTGACCATCTCGTACTGGTTCTCCCAGGTGATGGTCGCGCCCTTCGGGCACAGGTCGCGCAGGGTGCCGAACCAGTAATAGCCATCGGCGCCACCGAACAGCTTGTCGATGCCGCCGGCATCGCCGGAGGACAGTCCGTGGGCCGCCAGGACCAGGTTGAGCTTGTGGTGGGAGACTGAATAATGCATGGAACTTCCTAGAGAGCCGATCGTCGGGCCGGCGATTGTACTGAAAGGGCTGGGGTCCCCTGGACAGCAAAAAGCCCGCTGCAGGCCGGAGCTTGAGCGGGCTTTGCGGGTTCGGTCCTGCGGGACCGGGCGGGACTCAAGTCCCGCCTGGGCTCATCACTGACCCAGGATGCGGGCTTCCATCTGGGCCTTGGTCGCGACCAGTTCCTGCGGCAGGTGGTAGGCCAGCTTGTCGAAATGCTCGTCGTGCAGCGCCAGCTCGGCCTTCCAGTCCTCGGCGTTCATGTCGGTGACCGACGCGAACTGCTCGCGGCTGAAGTCCAGGCCTTCCCAGTTGATCTCTTCGTAGGTCGGGCTGATGCCGAAGGCATGGTCTTCGCCCTGGGCCTGGCCTTCGAGGCGGTCGATCATCCACTTCATGACGCGCATGTTCTCGCCGTAGCCCGGCCAGACGAACTTGCCATCGGCGCCCTTGCGGAACCAGTTGACGCAGAAGATCTTGGGCAGGGTGTGGCCGGTCGCTTCGAGCTTCTTCTCCATGTCCAGCCAGTGCTGGAAATAGTCGCTCATGTTGTAACCGCAGAACGGCAGCATCGCGAACGGGTCGCGGCGCACCACGCCTTGGGCGCCGAAGGCGGCCGCGGTGGTCTCGGAGCCCATGGTCGCGGCCATGTAGACGCCTTCGATCCAGGTGCGGGCTTCGGTCGCCAGCGGCACGGTGTTGGAGCGACGGCCGCCGAAGATGAAGGCGTCGATCGCGACGCCATTGGCGTCATCCCACTGCGCGTCGAGCGCCGGGTTGTTGGTCGCGGCGACGGTGAAGCGCGAGTTCGGGTGCGCGGCCTTGGCGCCGGTCTGCTTGGCGATCTCGGGCGTCCAGTCCTTCCCCTGCCAGTCGATCAGGTGCGCCGGCACGCCGCCGCCGTCCTTCTCCATGCCTTCCCACCAGACATCGCCGTCGTCGGTCAGCGCGACGTTGGTGAAGATCACGTTCTTGTCCAGCGAGCGCATGCAGTTCGGGTTGGTCTGCATATTGGTGCCCGGAGCCACGCCGAAGTAGCCGGCTTCCGGGTTGATCGCGTACATCTTGCCGTCAGCGTGCGGCTTGATCCAGGCGATGTCGTCGCCGATGGTGGTGACCTTCCAGCCAGCGAAGCCGGCTTCCGGCGGCACCAGCATCGAGAAGTTGGTCTTGCCGCAGGCGCTCGGGAAGGCGGCCGCGATGTGGTACTTCTTGCCTTCGGGGTTGGTCACGCCCAGGATCAGCATGTGCTCGGCCAGCCAGCCCTGGTCGCGGCCCATGGTGGAAGCGATGCGCAGCGCCAGGCATTTCTTGCCGAGCAGCGCGTTGCCGCCGTAGCCGGAACCGTAGGACCAGATCTCGCGCGTCTCGGGGTAGTGGACGATGTACTTGACGGTCGGGTTGCAGGGCCAGCTGGTGCTGTCCGTTTCGCCTTCGGCCAGCGGAGCGCCGACGGTGTGCATGCAGGGGACGAAGTCGCCATCGGTGCCGAGCACGTCATAGACGGCCTTGCCCATGCGGGTCATCAGCTTCTGGTTGACGGCGACGTAGGCGCTGTCGGTCAGCTCGACGCCGATATGGGCGATGTGCGAGCCCAGCGGGCCCATCGAGAACGGCACCACGTACATGGTGCGGCCGGCCATGCAGCCGTCGAACAGCGGGTTCAGCGTGGCGCGCATCTCGACCGGGGCCATCCAGTTGTTGGTCGGGCCGGCGTCTTCCTTCTTCTCGGAGCAGATGTAGGTGCGGTCCTCGACGCGGGCCACGTCGGACGGGTCGGAGCAGGCCAGGAAGCTGCCCGGGCGCTTGGCCGGGTTCAGCTTCTTGAAGGTGCCGGCATCAACCAGTTGCTGGCACAGGCGGTCGTACTCTTCCTGCGAGCCATCGCACCAGTAGATGCTGGCCGGCTTGCACAGGGCGGCCATCTCGGCGACCCAGGCGATCAGCTTGGCATGTTTGACGTAGGCGGGGGCATTGATGCCCTGCAGCACGGGTGCGTTCATGGGAAAGGCTCCAGAGAATAAAAAAGCGATATGGAAAAGCGTCGGTCATGACGTGTTTCCATATCCCTTTTCCGGCAAGAAAACCAGTCCTCGGTCGGCGCCCGGTATCACTCGCGTTCAAGCGAGCAAAGGGCTGTCAGGCGCAGTCTGGACCCGCCAACAGCCCCGGTATCGGCCAAGGTGGACTATTTTACGAAACCGCCATGAAACTGCCTAGCGTCGAATCATGCAAAAAATGCATGAACCCATGCCGACACTCAATCCAGGCCGGATCGGGGCGCATGGCTTCCCCTATTGGCGCGCCGGCCGGGCTGCGCTATGGTTCGCGCATCGGCGACCTCGGGGTTGCCCGCAAGAGGTAGCAGCATGGCCAAACGCTCGACATCGCCGGCGCAGACATGGGTGGCGGCCCCGGCCTGCCCGCCCGCGCCGGTCGCGCCCGAGCTCCTGCCACAGGAGCCGAAGGCCGGCCCGGCCCTGTCGCCCGGCCAGGGCCGGCTGCTGCTGCCGGCCGGACTCGAACAGGCGCCGACACTGGACCTGATGTGCTCGCAGTTCGTGCTCGCGCTGGCGGCCCGGCTCGGGCCGCGCTTCAACCTGCGCAGCGAGCTGGTGCCGCTGCTCGGGCTGACCGGCCGCCACCTGGTCTGGCCTTTGGGCGTGTTGCAGCGCCTGCGTGCTTTCCTGCTGCGGCGCTGTGGCGACGACGACGGTCTGTGGCAGGGCCAGTCCAGGCTGGACGACCGGGCCTGGCTCGACCGCTTCGGTATCTGGCTCGGGCCCTACGAGGAAGGCACCCTGTTCTTCCACCTCGACGACTATGCGCGCGAAGCGCCCAAGGACATCCGGGTGCTGCTCGCGAGCGCAGGCGCCTGGCTGGGACGGCACCTGGGCGGCCAGCAGAGCCTGCTCGACCGCAACATCGCGGCGCTGGGCGAACTGCTGCAGCTCAATCCGGCCGAACGCGCCCTGCTGCGCTACGGCACGCTGGCGCGCTACCAGCGCGAGCTGCGCGCGCTGCTGCTCGAATTCAAGGTCGGCAATGCGCACGAGGCCTACGCGGCGATCGCCGAGGTCGCGGGCACCACACCGGCACAGCTGGCCGAGGCGCTGCGCGCTGGCGGCCGGCTCGAGCGCATCGGCCTGCTCGAGAACCTGCTGCCCGAACACAACATCACCGACCTGGCCGACCTCATGAAGGTCAGCGAGCGGCTGCCGCCGGTGCTGCTGCGCGAGTACCGCGACCGCCACGAGCTGATGGCGGTCTTCACCCGGCCGGCGCCGCGCTCTGGCCTGGCGCTGGCAGACTTCGACTTCGTGCGCGACGACGCCGCACTGCTCTGCGCACTGCTGCGCGCGGCGGTCGCGCGCCAGCAGGCCGGCGTCAACGTGCTGCTCTACGGCCCGCCCGGCACCGGCAAGACCGAGCTCGCGCGCGTGGTGGCACAGGCGGCAGGACTTGAGCTGTTCGAGGTCGAATGCGCCGACCGCGAGGGCCATGCGCTGAGCGGGCGCGACCGCTACCGCTCGCTGCAGATCGCGCAGGTGTTCCTGCAGGGCACGGCCCGCTCGGCGCTGCTGTTCGACGAGGTCGAGGATGTGTTCCCGGCGCCAGACAGCGCAGCCAACCGGCGCGGCGAAGGCAGTGCGACTGCGCCGGGCGCGGGCGGCAAGGCCTGGCTGAATCAGCTGCTCGAACACAATCCGGTGCCCACGCTGTGGGTGACGAACCGGATCGAGCAGATCGACCCGGCCGTGCGGCGCCGCTTCGCCTATCACCTCGAGCTCGGCAGCCCGCCGCCGGGGGCGCGCGAGCAGCTGGTACGCAAGGCGCTCGAAGGGGTGCCGAGCTCGGCCGAGCTGGTCGCGCGCCTGACCGGACGCAGCGGGCTGACGCCAGCGCAGATCGGCACCGCGGTGCGCTTCGCGCGCCTGGTGGCCGGCGACAGCGCCGCGCAGCCGGAACCAGCCGAGGCAGCCGTCCCGCGCTGGGATGCGCTGATCGAGCGCCAGCTGCGCCAGGCCGACCAGGCGCTGGGCCGGCGCCAGGGGGCAGCCAGCCGGCCGAATCCGCTCGGCTACGGGCTGGAATGGCTCAACACCGAATCGCGCCACGAGCTGCCCCGCATCATTGAGGCGCTGCGCGCACGCGGCCATGGTTCGCTCTGCCTGCACGGCGTGCCGGGCAGCGGCAAGACCGCGCTGGCCGAGCAGCTGGCACAGGCGCTGGGCCGGCCGCTGATGGTGCGCCAGGCCAGCGACCTGCTCGGCAAGTTCGTCGGCGAGACCGAACAGGCCATGGCCGCGATGTTCGCCGAGGCCGAAGCCGAACAGGCGCTGCTGCTGCTCGACGAGGCCGACAGCTTCCTGCTCGACCGGCGCGCAGCGCAGCGCCACCACGAGCTCAGCGAAGTCAACGAGATGCTGCAGGGCATGGAGCGCTTTCGCGGCGTCTTCGTCTGCACCACTAACCTGCTGGAGCGGATCGATGCCGCCGCGCTGCGCCGCTTCAGCTTCAAGATCCTGTTCAAGCCGCTGCGGCCCGAGCAGCGGCTGGCACTGTTCGCGCGCGAGGCGCTCGGTGCGGCCGATACGCCGCTGGAGCCGGCCTGGCGCACACGCCTGCTGCGGCTGGACCAGCTCTGCCTGGGCGACTACGCGGCAGTCAGCCGCCAGCTCGAGATCCTGCAGGAGTCCCTCGACCCCGAGGGCTGGCTGGAACAGCTGGAGGCCGAGCACCGGCTCAAGCCCGAGGTCAGGGAGCGGCGCAGCATGGGGTTCACGGGTTGAGGCCGGTCCATGTTGTCGATCCCTGGTGATCTCAGGGCAAGGCGGCCAGGAACTGGCGCAACTCCGGCGTGCGCGGCGCACCGAACAATGCCTCGGGCGGCCCCACCTCGTGCACCTTCCCCTGGTGCATGAAGACGACGCGGTTGCTCACCTTGCGCGCAAAGTTCATCTCGTGCGTGACCATGACCAGAGTCATTCCCTGCGCAGCGAGATCCTCCACCACCTGCAGCACCTCGCCCACGAGTTCAGGGTCCAGGGCCGAGGTCACCTCGTCGCAGAGCAGCACCTCGGGGTCCATCGCCAGCGCGCGGGCGATCGCCACGCGCTGCTGCTGGCCGCCCGAGAGCTGCTCGGGCAGATGCTCGAACTTGTCGGCCAGTCCCACGCGCGCCAGCAGCTGCTCGGCGCGCCGGCGCGCCTCGGCCTTGGGCAAGCCCTTGACCAGGCTGGGCGCCAGCATGACGTTGCGGCCGGCGTTCAGGTGCGGGAACAGGTTGAAGTTCTGGAAGATCATGCCGACGTTCTGGCGCAACTCGCGCAGGGCATCGGCCCGGTCGGGCTGCAGCGGCTGGCCATGGACCGTGAGCGTGCCCTCCTGGAAGCGCTCGAGGCCGTTGATGCAGCGCAGCAGCGTGCTCTTGCCCGAGCCGCTCTTGCCGATGATGCAGACCACCTCCTGGCGGTGGATCTGCAGGTCGATGCCCTGGAGCACCTCGTGGTTGCCGTAGCACTTGCGCAGGCCGCGGATGTCCACCAGCGGCACGGTGGCAGGGGAGAAGGGAGTGGAAGACATGGGCAGATCCGGTTCAGCGGGAAGCAGGACGCAAGCGGCGCTCGAGGCGCTGGCTCCAGAGCGACAGCGGGAAACACAGCGCGAAATAGAGCGCGGCGACGCAGCCGTAGACGAGGAAGGGTTCGTAGGTGACGTTGGCGATCAGCTGGCCGGCCTTGGTGATCTCGACGAAGCCGATCACCGAAGTCAGCGCCGTGCCCTTGACGATCTGTACCAGGAAGCCCGCCGTGGGCGGGATGGCCAGGCGCGCCGCCTGAGGCAGCACCACGTGGCGCAACTGCTGGCCAAAGCCCATGGCCAGGCTGGCCGAGGCCTCCCACTGCCCGCGCGGCACGGCCTCGACGCAGCCGCGCCAGATCTCGCAGAGGTAGGCGCTGGCATAGAGGATCAGGCAGGCCGAGGCCGCCAACAGCGGCGAGGCGTTGATGCCGGCCAGTGCCAGGCCGAAGTAGACCATGAAGATCTGCATCAGCAGCGGCGTGCCCTGGAACAGCTGCACGTAGAGCGACACGCCGCGCACCGCGCCCGGTAGCCGGGCCGTGCGCAGCACGAGCAGCAGCAGGCCCAGCAGGCTGCCGCCGACGAAGGCGATCAGCGACAGGCCCACGGTCCAGCGCAGGGCGATCAGCAGTTGGCGGGCGATGTCCCAGAAGGTGAATTCAACCATGACGAAGCTCCTGGTTCAGCGACCGAAAATCAGACGCGGGCCGATCCAGTTCAGCAACTGGCGCATCAGCACCGCCAGGCCCAGGTAGATCAGCGTGACGACGATGTAGGACTCGAAACTGCGGAAGGTGCGGCTCGAGATCAGGTTGGCCGCGTAGGAGACCTCCTCGGTCGAGATCTGGCCGCAGACGGCCGAGCCCAGCATGACCAGGATCATCTGCCCCACGAGCGCCGGCCAGACGCGGCGCAGCGCCGGCGGCAGCACGACACGGGTGAAGATCTGCCAGCGGTTCAGCGCCAGGCTTTGCGCGGCCTCGATCTGGCCGCGCGGCGTGGCGTCGACCCCGGCGCGCACCATCTCGCCGGCGTAGGCGCCCAGGTTCAGCACCATCGCGATCACGCTGGCCAGGGCCGGTGACAGCCGCACGCCGAGCGAAGGCAGGCCAAAAAACAGGAAGAACAGCTGGATGATGAAGGGCGTGTTCCGGAACAGCTCGACATAGGCCGCGACAACGACACGCAAGGCCGGATGGCCATGCAGCCGGACCCAGGCGGCGGCAATCCCCGCCACCAGGCCCAGCGGCAACGCCACGGCGCTCAGCGCCACCGTCAACAGCAGACCCTTGAGGAGCATGGGCCAGAGCCCGAGCACCGCAGCGAAATCCAGATCCATCATGCAAAGCCCGTCGAATGTGAAGGTCGATTGACGCAATGGGCGGCACCGCCGCCCCGTTGCGCGCTTCAGTCAGGCAGCTTGCCCAGGCCGCGGCCCAGCCAGCGCTGGGCGTAGCCTTCGAGCGTGCCGTCGGTCTTGGCCTGGCGCAGAATCTCGTTGACCTTGTTCAGCAAGGCGGTCTCGCCCTTGCGCACGCCGATGAAGTTGGGCGAATCCTTGATCAGCAGCTTGTACTCGGCCTGCAGCTTGGGGTTCTTCTGCACCGCGACGGCGGCCACCGCCGCGCCCACGGCCACGAACTGGGTCTGCTGCGAGACGAAGGCCGCGATGGTGGCGTTGTCGTCCTCGAAGCGCTGGATCTTCAGCGTGGCGGGTGCCACCTTCTGCAGCTCGTCATCCTGGATGGTGCCGCGCGTCACGGCCAGGGTCTTGCCACCCAGGTCATCAAAGCTCTTCACGCTGATCGACTTGGGGCCGAACACCGCCTGGTAGAACGGCGCATAGGCCACGGTGAAGTCGATCACCTTCTGGCGCTCCTCGTTCTTGCCCAGGGCCGAGACGATGAGGTCGATCTTCCTCGACTGCAGGTAGGGAATGCGGTTGGGCGTGCTGACCGGCACCAGCTCGGCCTTGACGCCGAGCTTGTCGGCAATCAGCTGCGCCGTCGCCACATCCACGCCCTGCGGCTTGAAGTCCGGTCCCATGAAGCCATAGGGCGGGTAATCGGTGGGAATGCCCAGTGCAATCGACTTCTTGGCCAGCACGTTGCTGAGCGAATCGTCCGCGTGCACCGCAGCCGACGTGACCAGCGAGAGACCGGCGAGCACGCCGTAGACCAGGGCAGAGAGCTTGAATTTCATGGCGTTGGACCTTCGTTGAAAGAGGGTTGGGGTGCCATGGTTCAGCACGATGCGTGCCAGCCTGTGCGCCGTGCGGGCAGGAGGCCCTCGCCGCGAGCGGGAGGCCGCCGCTTTCTCCTCTGTGGCGTCATGGCACCAATGTTCCAGGCATCCGTCTTGCTTGAAAAGCTTGTTCCACATGAAATTACGGTTTCGCAGTTTCATGAGCATGGAACACAGGTTTCAATATCGTGCAGGGCCGCCCCAAAGTGGGGGCCATGCACAAGGAAGGAGCACAGGCATGAGATCCCCACCGCTTCCGCTGGAACAACGCATCCGGCAGGTCCATGAGCAGCTCTCGGCCGCCGAGCGCCGGCTCGCCGACGTGGTGCTGACGCGCCAGCAGGCGCTGCTGGGCTATTCGGCAACCGAGCTCGCCGCCATGGCCGGCACCTCCAAGTCCAGCGCAGCGCGCTTCTTCCGCCGCCTGGGCTATGCCGGCTTCGAAGAGTTCCGCCAGCAGGTGCGGGAGCAGCAGGCGCAGACCTCGCCGCTGGCGCGCATGGCTCAGGTGCAGCGCAGCGACACGGCGCTCGCGCAGCTGCAGGCCCACGCACGCAACGACGCCCGGCGCCTGGAGGCCTGGGCCAGCGACATGAGCCAGCAGGCGCTGGAGGCAGCCATACCGCTGCTGGTGCGGGCGCGCCGGGTGGGCGTGCTGGGCTACCGCCACAGCCACGTGACCGCGTTCTACGCGCAGGCACTGCTGTCCCAGGTGCGTCCCGAGGTGCAGCTGCTCAACGAGGCCGCGGGCCGCGAGGCCGAGCAGCTGGCGGGCCTGGGCGACAAGGATCTGCTGCTGGCCGTGGACTTGCGCCGCCGCAGCACCCGACTGCCCGTCATGCTGGAGGCAGCTCGTGGCGCCGGCGTGCGCGTGCTGCTGCTCAGCGACGCTCCGGTGTCGGTGCTGGCTGGCCAGGCTGATGTGGTGCTGCGCTGCACCGCCGCCGCCGAGGAGGGCCTGTTCGACTCCTATGTCTGCGCGATCAGCCTCGTGAACTACCTGGCCACCGCCGTGGCGACCCAGAGCCACAGCCGGGCGCAAGCCAGGCTGGCCCGCATCGAGCAGCTGCATGCGGCGCTCGGTGACCTCGAATCCCTCGCATGAATCATTTCCGGACCTTTCCCATGCCCATATTGCCTTCCCTGACCCTGAACCTGTTCCCCAACCCCGCCTTCGAACGCAGCGAGTCCTATGGCGCCGCCCGCAGCGCCGTGCTCGGCGCCCCGGCCCTGGCCCAGGCCGAGGCGGAACTCACGGCCTGGCCTGGCTACCAGCGCACCCCGCTGCGCAGCCTGCCCGCGCTGGCTGGCGCGATCGGCGTGGCCTCGGTGCACTACAAGGACGAGGGCTCGCGCTTCGGCCTGGGCAGCTTCAAGGCGCTGGGCGGCGCCTACGCCGTCGCACGCCTGTTGTGCCGCGAGATCGGCCGCAAGCTCGGCCGGACGCTGCGCCCCGCCGACCTGCTGAGCGACGCCATGCGGGCCGAATGCGCGGCGCTCACCGTGAGCTGCGCCACCGACGGCAACCATGGCCGCTCGGTCGCCTGGGGCGCCAGGATGTTCGGCTGCGCCTGCGTGATCTACATCCATGCCACCGTGAGCGAAGGACGCCAGCGCGCGATCGAGCAGTACGGCGCCACCGTGGTGCGGACGGCGGGCAACTACGACGACGCCGTGCGCCAGGCCGATGCCGACGCGCGCACGCATGGCCGCTTCGTGATCTCCGACACCTCCTATCCCGGCTACATGGACGTGCCGCGCGACGTGATGCAGGGCTACCAGCTCATGGTGCACGAGGCGGTGCAGCAGCTCGGCCGCTGGCCCACCCATGTGTTCGTGCAGGCCGGCGTGGGCGGCCTGGCGGCCGCCGTCTGCGCCTACTTCTGGGAGCGCGATCCCGCGCGGCGCCCGGTGTTCGTGGTGGTCGAGCCGGACCGGGCTGACTGCCTGCTGCGCAGCGCGCGCCAGGGCCGGCTCACGGCCGTGACGGGCGAGCTCGATACGCTGATGGCGGGCCTGGCCTGCGGCGAGGTCTCGCTGCTGGCCTGGCAGATCCTCGAAAGGGGCGCCAACGCCTTCTGCACCGTGGACGACGCGGCGGCCGTCGCCGGCATGCGCCTGCTGGCCCACCCGCTCGGTGACGACCCGACCATCGTGGCCGGCGAATCGGCAGTGGCCGGGCTGGCCGCGGCGATCGCCGCGCGTCAGGACGACGCGGCCAGTCGCGCGCTCGGACTGGACGCGGACAGCAGCCTGCTCTTCTTTGGCAGCGAGGCAGCGACCGATCCGGCGCTCTACGCCGAGCTGGTCGGCGAAACCGCGCAGGCCGTGGCCAACCGGAGCGCGGCATGAACGGCGCCCCCCGCATCAATGCCGGGCGCCTGCTCGAAAGCCTGGAGGCACTCGGCCGCTTTGGCGCCCTGCCCGGCGGCGGTACCAACCGCCTGGCCCTGAGCGACGCGGACCGGGCCGCGCGCGACTGGACCGTGGACCGCATGCGCGCGCTCGACATGACGGTACGCGTGGATGCGATTGGCAACGTATTCGCCAGCTACGCGGGTACGGAGCAGCGCGCGCCCGTGCTGACCGGCTCGCACATCGACACCGTGCGCACCGGCGGTCTGTATGACGGCAACTACGGCGTGCTGGCAGGGCTCGAGGTCGTGGCCACGCTGCGTGAGGCCGGCCTGCGCACGCGCCGCCCGATCGAGGTAGCCTTCTTCACCAACGAGGAAGGGGCGCGCTTCCAGCCCGACATGCTGGGCAGCCTAGTGGCGGTCGGCGGCCTGCCACTGGCCGAGGCACTGGCCACGCGCGGCATCGATGGCGCGACGGTGGGCGAGGAGCTGCAGCGCATCGGCTACGCGGGCCAGGCGCCGGTGGGCGCACCGCAGGTCGACAGCTTCATCGAGTTGCACATAGAACAGGGCCCGGTGCTGCACCAGCAGAGCGTGGACATCGGCGTGGTCGAAGGCGTCCAGGGCATCTGCTGGCTGGAGTTCACGCTAGAGGGCTGCTCCAACCACGCGGGCACCACGCCGATGGCGCTGCGCCGTGACGCCGGCCTGGTGGCAGCGCGAATCACTGCCTTCGCCCACGAGCTGGCGCTGCGCTACGGCGGTCGCCAGCTCGCCACCGTGGGCGCGGTCGAACTGCGACCCAACCTCGTCAACGTGATCGCGCAGCGCGCCGTGATGACGGTAGACCTGCGCAACACCGACGGCGCGGCGCTGGCCCGCGCCGAGGCCGAGATGCTGGGCTTCGCCACACGCTGCGCGGCTGAACACGGTGTAGTCCTGGGTCACCGGCGCCTGGCGCGCTTCGATCCGGTGGCCTTCGATCCGGCGCTGGTAGAGCTGGTCGCGCAGGAGGCCCAGGAGCTGGGCCTGAGCACGCTACGCCTGCCCAGCGGGGCCGGACATGACGCGCAGATGCTGGCCCGAGTCTGCCCCAGCGCGATGATCTTCGTGCCCAGCGTGGACGGCTTGAGCCACAACCCAGGCGAACACACCGAAGCCCATCACCTCGTGCAGGGCGCCCAGGTGCTGCTGCAGGTCCTCACGCGGCTGGCCAACCGGGCCGGCTGAACCCTTATCCGAACCGACAGGAGAGATTGCATGTCCCGAATCGTGAACGTGGCGCTGGGCCAACTGGGCCCGGTGCAGCGCAGCGACACGCGCGAGCGCGTCGTCGCCAGGCTCTGCGAGATGATGCGCGAAGCGCACGCGCTGGGTGCCCACCTGATCGTCTACCCTGAGCTGGCGCTGACCACCTTCTTCCCGCGCTGGTACCTCGAGGACGAGGCCGAAATCGACAGCTTCTTCGAACGCGAGATGCCGAACGCGGCGACGCAGCCACTGTTCGAGCTCTCGCGCCAGCTCGGGGTCGGTTTCTACCTCGGCTATGCCGAACTGGCCGACGAGGGCGGGATGCGCGTGCGCTACAACAGCTCCATCCTCGTGGACCGCGGCGGCCGCATCGTCGGCAAGTACCGCAAGGTGCACCTGCCGGGCCACGCCGAGCACGAGCCCTGGCGCCGCTTCCAGCACCTGGAGAAGCGCTACTTCACGCCAGGGCAGCACTTTGGCGTCACCCAGGCCTTCGGCGGCACGATCGGCATGGCGATCTGCAACGACCGGCGCTGGGCCGAAACCTACCGCGTGATGGCGCTGCAGGGCGCCGAGATGGTGCTGATCGGCTACAACACGCCGGTGCATAACGCTCCCGCACCGCAGCACGACGACCTCTCGCTGTTCCACAACCAGCTCTCGCTGCAGGCCGGTGCCTACCAGAACGGCTGCTGGGTGGCGGGCGTGGCCAAGGGCGGACTGGAGGAAGGCGTGGACAGCATCGGCGGCAGCCTGCTCGTCGCGCCCTCGGGCGAGGTGGTGACGCGCTGCCTGAGCAAGGACGACGAGGTGGCGATCGCGCGCTGTGACCTCGACTTCTGCGCGGTCTACAAGCGCAGCACCTTCAACTTCGACCTGCACCGCCGACCCGAGGCCTACGGACTGATCGTCGCGCGCAAGGGCGAGACGCTGGCGGCCGACGGCACGCCCTGGCGCGACTGAGCCTGCTGCTTGGCGCTGGGCTCGCCATCGCCCTTGCAGTTTCAGTCGCCCAGCTCCATCAACAGCGCCCTGGCCGGCACCGCATCGCCATGCCTGACATGGATCGCCTTGACCGTCGCCTCGCGCTCGGCCAGCACCAGGCTCTCCATCTTCATCGCCTCGATGCTGGCCAGCACATCGCCCTTGAGCACACGCTGGCCCGGCTTGACCG